>FXBF010000125.1_pt1 | contig 22991 bp, 21 predicted proteins | sample 5335321 | NCBI WGS metagenome assembly FXBF01 (sample SAMEA103928391, study PRJEB20085) | sediment metagenome | isolation source: sediment
CGCATGGCGACTACGAGATCGTAGCTTACGCCCCTGAATCACCACAGGAAATTTTTGACCTTACCGTGCACTGCTTCAATGTGGCCGACCGCTACCGCACCCCCGTCCTGCTTATGTCAGACGAGGTGGTAGGTCACATGGTGGAGCGGGTGATCATACCCACTCTGGACGAGATCCCCATCTGGGAACGCAAGCGACCCTCCGAGTCCCCCAATGGACCCTTCAAGCCGTTCGAGGCGCTCGATCCAGATCTCGTACCGCCCATGGCCTACGCCGGCGAGGGCCACCACATCCATATCTCCGGTCTCACACATGACGAGCGCGGTTACCCGGACCTGACGCCAGAAAACCACCACCGGCTTGTGACCCGCCTGGTGAACAAAATCAACAATAACGCGGACGACCTGATCAAAACCGAGGACCAATACCTCGATGACGCAAGGATCGTGGTGATCTCCTTTGGCGCCACGGCACGATCCGCACGTCGCGCCGTCCTGGAAGCACGGGAGGAAGGAATTCCGGCCGGCTTCCTGAGACTGATCTCGCTCTGGCCCTTCCCGGAGAACCTGATTCGAGAGATCGCACAGGATGTAGACGCCTTCGTGGTGGCCGAGATGAATCTGGGACAGATGGCGCACGAAGTCCAGCGGCACGTACCACAGCCGGTGGAGGGCGTATTCCACGCCGGGGGCGCGATGATGCGTCCCGGCCCAATTCTGGAAACGATCCGGGAGGTGGCTGCCAATGGCAACAGCCGTACTGGTTGAGGAGCACCCGCTTGACAGGCTGATCCGCGACGATCGGATGCCGCACATCTGGTGTCCGGGCTGCGGCATCGGAATCGTGATGCGTTGCTTCGCCAAGGCCATCCTCGAGTCCGGCATCCCGGAAGAGAACCACATCGTGGTGTCTGGAATTGGATGCACCGGCCGGGTGGCTGGTTATATGGATCTCGACTCCTACCACACTACCCACGGACGCCCCATCCCCTTCGCCACCGGGCTGAAGCTGGCCAATCCCGATCTCATGGTCACCGTTTTCAGCGGCGATGGAGATCTGTCGGCCATCGGAGGCAACCACTTGATCCATGCTGCCCGACGGAACGTCGACATTAAAGTCGTGTGTGTGAACAACTTCAACTATGGGATGACCGGCGGACAATTTGGTCCTACTACACCTTGCGGCGCGCGCAGTACGACCAGCCCATATGGAAACGCAGAACAGCCCTTCAATCTGCCATATTTGCTGGCCGCAGCGGGAGCCAGTTTCGTCTCCCGCTGGACGACCATTCACGTCCGACAGATCCAGGAGGACATCCTGTACACCTTCAACAAACCGGGCTTCACCTTCATCGAGGTCCTTGCTCCTTGCCCCATAGGCTTCGGGAAATCAAACAACATCCCCGAGGGCGTGGACGAGATGAAGCTGTACCGCGAGCGATGCGTCATCGATCCTGACGTCGCGATGGCCGACTTGGAGATCGACCTTCGCGAGGACCGTCCCATCTACGTGGGACGCATGGTCGATCGCGATCTCACGCCCTACCGTCCCGTGCGCCTGGAGGGCTCCCCATGAGAAAGGAAATCAAGATCTCAGGCTTCGGCGGCCAGGGAGTCGTGCTCGCAGGCTACATCCTGGGAAAGTGCATGTCTCTCCACGAAGGCCTCGAGGCGGTTATGACGCAGGCCTACGGACCGGAGGCCCGCGGGGGAGCCTCGAGCTCCAACATCGTGGTCGCCGATGATCTGATTGACTTCCCCTTCGTCCAAGAGGCCGACATCCTGGTGGCGCTCTCACAGGAGGCCTACACAAAATTCAGACCACAAACCAAGCCAGATGCCCTCTGCCTCATCGACGAAGACCTAGTCACTCCATTTGATGACGATCGACCGCTGAAGATCCCCGCCACCAAGTTAGCCGAGGAATTGGGACGCCGAATCGTCGCCAACGTTGTAATGCTGGGGTTCTTTACCGCTTCGACCGACCTGGTCCAGCGCGAATCCATGGAAGAAACCATCATGAGCTCGGTGAAGGAAAAAACCATACCGCTGAATATGAAAGCCTTCGAAATGGGTTACCAATACGCCAAACAACTGGAGCCTACGGCATGAGCGACTCGATACTCGTCATCGGCGGCGGCATCGCCGGCATCCAGGCCTCTCTCGATCTGGCGGATGCCGGCGCCCGCGTGATCCTGGTCGAAAAAGAAGCCACAATCGGTGGCAAGATGGCGGTCCTGGACAAGAACTTCCCCACCCTGGACTGCTCCATCTGCATCGAAGCCCCCAAGATGTCAGAAGTCGACCTGCATCCAAACATCGAGATCCTGGCGCTCTCCGAGGTCGTTTGCCTGGAGGGCGAACCCGGCGATTTCAAGGCTCAGATCCGCCAGAAAACGCGCTTCGTGACCGATGAGTGCACCCGCTGCGATGATTGCGTAGCGGTCTGCCCGGTCGTGCTCCCCAATGAATACGACTCGGGTATGGCGGCTCGCAAGGCCGTCTACACGCCCATTCCGCAAGCCATCCCGGGGCCGTATTTGATCGACATTGAGCACTGCCTCAACGATCCTCCCAACTATCTGCCTTGCGATCACTGCAGCACGGCCTGCCTGCCGAGCTGCATCGACTTCCTGATGCCGCGCGAGGGGATGCTGACCCGCGAGGTCGGCTCGGTGGTGGTAGCCATCGGCTACGACATGCTGGATCCGCACGAGATGCGCGAGTTCGGGTTCGGATCACACCCCGATATCCTTACCGCCCTGGAGTTTGAACGCCTGGTCAATTCGGCCGGCCCCACCGGCGGCGAGATCATCCGCCCCTCGGATGGCAAGCACCCGGAAAGCATCCTCTTCGTGCTGTGCGTCGGCTCCCGCGATCAGCGCTTCTTTAAATATTGCTCGCGCTTCTGCTGCATGTACTCCATCAAGCACGCCTACCAGGCCATCGATCACGGGGTCGATGATGTCACTGTGCTCTATATGGACATCAGAGCCTACGGCAAGGGCTTCGACGGTTTCTGGGAGCGGACCGTAGATAATGGCGCCAAGTTTGTGCGCGGTCGTCCCTCAAGGATCAGCCATAATGGAAATGGCCGCATCCATGTGACGTACGAGGCCACAGAGCAGGCGAAGCGCGTCACGGACGAATACGACATGGTCGTGCTCGCCAACGCCGTGACGCCGCCCGAAAGCATGACACGCCTGGCCGCAAGCCTGGGGATCGAAACGGACGAAGATGGCTTCCTGCTGGCTACAGAGTCGCTGGGAGCGTTGGTCACTACGACCCGGCCTGGCATTTACGCGGCCGGCTGCGCTACGGGGCCAAAGGACATCCCCGACAGCGTGGCGGAGGGCAGCGGCGCGGCCGCCTTAGCGCTCAGCCACCTCACCGACCGCTACAAGCCGATCGTGCACGACGTCGAACCGATAGAGGGCATCGAGGAGCCACGGGTAGGGGTTTTTGTCTGCCACTGCGGCAGCAATATCGCGGGCGTGGTGGACGTCGAGCAGGTGGTGGAATATGCGAAGACGCTTCCGGACGTGGTGTTCGCCTCGCATCAGATGTTCTCCTGTGCCGGAAATACACAGCAGGAGATCGAGGACACCATTCGGCAGGAGAAGATCACCCGCGTGGTGGTCGCGGCCTGCTCTCCTAAGACCCATGAAAAGATCTTCCGCGGGGTCATGATACGTGCCGGCCTTAATCCGTACCTGCTCGAAATGTCCAACATCCGCAACATGGACTCCTGGGTGCACAAATACGACAAAGAAGGTGCCACCATGAAGGCCATGGACATGGTCTGGATGAGCGTGGAGAAGGCGCGGCTGCTCGAGCCGCTGGAACCCTCCGAGCTTTCGCTCACGCAAGCGGCGCTGGTCGTTGGCGGCGGGATCGCCGGTATGACTGCCGCAGCCGCCGTCGCCCGACAGGGCATCAAGACTCATCTGGTGGAAAAAACCGACAGGCTTGGCGGCCTGCTCAGCAAACTGCACGATATTTCCCCCGCCGGCCTCGATCCGCAGGACCTGATCGAAGCCCAGGCCAAGATGCTGAAGAAGGCCCGCGTCAAGGTGCATCTCGAAGCCACGGTCGAGGAGATCGGCGGCGTGGTCGGCAACTTCCAAGCTCGGCTGAGCAACGGGAAGGAGCTGCAAGTCGGCGCGGTCATCATGGCCACGGGTTCAACCCCCTACGAACCCTCCGAAAACGGGTTCTCGGCCAATCCGCGGGTGATCTCGAACCTTGAACTGGATTGGATGCTCGCAGAGGGTGGACCGGAAAAGGACGTAGAGAAGATCACTTTCATCGGCTGCGTAGGATCGCGCAATGAGGAGATGGGCTGCTCGCGCTACTGCTGCACCTCCATGATCGGGCAGGCTCTACGCCTGCGGCGAATGGGCAAGAAGGTGCGAGTCCTGTTCAAAGACATCCGCACCTATTCACGTCACGCGGAAGAACTTTATGAAGAAGCGATGGCAGCCGGCGTGCAGTTCTTCCGCTATGACTCGGATCACACGCCGGAGGAAGTCATTCGAGCCGAAGGCGACTACGTAGAGTTCTATGACCATCTGATCGGACGCAACATCAGAATCCCATCCGACCTGATCGTGCTGGTGCTCGGGTTGCGCCCGGTAGATACAACGGTCGCTGAGCAGCTGAAGCTAGCAAAGAGCGAGGACGGCTTCCTTATGGAGCTGCATCCCAAGCTCGGGCCGGCCGAAACTGCAGTCCAGGGCATCTACCTGGCTGGCACCTCCCAAGGAGCAAAGGACGTACGCGAGTCAATGGCGCAAGCTATGGCGACCGCCGCCAAGACCGGCGCGCTGCTCTCGCACGAATTCATTGAGAAGGAGCCGCTCACGGCTCAGCTGAACCTGGAACTGTGCATCGCCTGCATGCGCTGTGTGAAGGTCTGTCCCTATGGCGCGATCGAACAGATCGGCCCGGTCAAAGAGGGCACCATCGTGATCCACGAGGCGGCCTGCATGAGCTGCGGTACCTGCACTGCCGAGTGCAACTTCGAAGCGATCGACATGCCTTACTTCACCAAGGAACAGATCCTGGTGCAGATCGATGCCGCCCTGGCCAAGAAACCTGAAGAGAAGGTCATGGTGTTTGCCTGCAACTGGTGTTCCTACGCCGGAGCGGATCTGGCCGGCATCGAAAAGCGCCAATACCCCGCCTCAGCTCGCCTCATCCGTACCATGTGCTCGGCGCGACTGGAGGAGGACTTCATCGCTCGCTCGTTCGAGCGGGGCGCCGGAGCGGTGTTGGTAACCGGCTGTCGGCTCACCGAGACCGGATCCGACTGCCACTACAACTACGCCAATGAGCAGACCTGGAAGCGCTTCAAACACTGGAAACGCAAGTACGAACGCAAAGGAGTCGACCCGGACCGCTTCCAATTAGAGTGGATCTCGGCCGCCGAGGGGAAAGAGTTTGCGGCCAAGATCAAGGAGATGGACGAAATCGTCCAGGACTACGTTCGGCAAATCGAACTAGAGGTACCCGTAGAGGCGGAGCCCGTATGAGCGACAAAGTGATCAATGAGGCTGAGCTTCCTGCAAACGAGATCGAACTTCTAGAACCCGCTTCCGAACCCGAGGCGGTGGAACTCGATGACGAGCTGTGGGAGCAGCTCATTGAGCTTACCGACGGCGCGGCCGCGCCGTGTTTCCAATGCGGCGTGTGTACGGCGATCTGCCCCTGGGGAACCGTAAGAGAGGAGCCGATCAGCGTGCGTAAGTTGATGCGGCGGGCGCAGCTGGGGCTCTTCAGCGAGAACGAAGGCCTGTGGCTGTGCACAGCTTGCGCCCAGTGCGAGCCCTATTGTCCACGCGGGGTGCCGATCGTGGAGGTGTTCCGCGGCCTGCGGTATTTGGCCTGGGAACGGCGCCAGGCTCTCGAAGGCCTGCCATCGGTACTTTGGTCCGTATACTGGAACAACAATCCCTGGTTCCAGCCCCCCTCCCAGCGCACCGCATGGGTCGAAAATGGGAAACTCCCCGACTTTGACCCGACCCAGCACGAGATCCTGCTCTACGTGGGGTGCACCTCCTCCTACGACCGGCGTGCACAAAACGTGGCGCGATCGGTCGTCAAGCTGCTGAATGCGGCCGGCGTCAAGTACGGCGTGCTGGGGGAGGGTGAGCCCTGCTGTGGTGAAGCGGTGTTGAGCATTGGTCACGGCCCGTACTTCGAGGAGGTCGCCGCCAAGGCCACCGCCATCTTCCAGGAGCGCGGAGTAAGGAAGATCGTAACGATCTCGCCGCACTGCTTCGACGTCTTCCGCAATCACTACGGTGGGCTCAGGGATACGGTCGAGGTTTACCACTACACGCAGCTGCTGGCCGAACTGGTTGAAAGCGGGCAGCTCGAGTTTGGCGTCGGCCCCGGGCTCAAGGCCACCTTCCAAGACCCGTGCTTTCTCGGCCGCGGCAACAACGAGTATGAAGCTCCGCGCAAGGTATTGGCTGCCATACCCTCGATCGACTTGGTCGAAATGGAGCACACCGGCATCGATAGCCTGTGTTGCGGCGGTGGCGGCGGCCGGATGTGGATGGAGACCGAGGCCGGTGAGCGATTTTCCGACCTGCGCGTTCAGGAGGCGATCGACGTCGGAGCGGAGGTGGTCGTGACCGCCTGTCCTTCCTGCATTGCCTGCCTGGAGGACAGCGTAAAGGCAAGTGGCCACAAGGAGCTGCTTGTGCTGGATGTTGCGGAGCTAGCGATACTCAGTCAGGAAAGCGTTCCTACGGAGATGGCCGATGACTGAAAACGTGGAATCCCTGTACGGAATAGATGAAGAGAGCAAGGCCATCTGGGTCTTTTTGGGCCAGATCGGGGGAAACCTCGAACCGGTTAGCTTAGAGCTGCTGACCCACGGCCGCCAGCTTGCCGATCAGGCTGGCTGGACCCTGGTCGGGCTATTACTGGGGCATGAGGTCGGAGACCTTACCGAACAGGCCATCGCTTATGGGGCGGACGAGGTCTGGCTGGCAGAACACCCGCTGCTCGAAGACTACACCGTGGATGCCTACTCCAAGGTTGTCTTCGACGCCATCATGGATGGCAAGCCTAGCTCATTTCTTGCGGGCGCCACGCCCAACGGACGCGATCTGCTCGGGAGGCTGGCGGTGCGGCTGCGAGCCGGGCTCACCGCCGACTGTACCGATTTGAAACTGGTCACCGAGACCGGGATTCTGATCAGCGAAGTCACCGGTTTCGGCGGCGGCGTGCTGGCTCTGATCGAAGCCCCCACTCACCGGCCTCAGATGGCGACTGTGCGGCCGGGCGTCTTCCCGCTCGGTGAAGCGGATGCCTCACGCAAGGGCCGCATCATCGACTTCCAAGTCCTGCTGTCGGAAGACATGCTGACGACCGAGGTGGTCGAGACTGTCGTCGGCGCCGGCGTGGATCTGACGCAAGCCGAAATGCTGGTCATCGGCGGCCGAGGGATCGAGGGAAATTTCGATATGCTGCGCGAGCTAGCGGAAGCGCTCGGTGGAGACATCGGCGCCACCCGCCCACCGGTGGATGACGGATTCATCAAGCGTGAGCGCCAGATCGGTCAGACCGGTGTGGTGTGCCGGCCGAAGGTAGCGATCGTCTGCGGCGTGAGCGGCGCCTTTCATTTCGTGGTGGGCATCCAAGAGGCTGAGACCGTGATCGCGATCAATACCGATCCGGAGGCGCCGATGTTCGAATTCGCCGACTACTGCATCGTGGGAGACGCAGCCCAGATCGTCCCGGCCTTGACCCGTGCATTGACGTTGGAGAAGGTGCCCAGTGTCTGACCTCAAGATCGTTGTTTGCATGAAGGTGGTTCCGAAGCCTGAAGAGGTTGGCGTCGATAAGGAAACCATGCGCCTCGATCGGGAGAACGCCCGCTCTGAGATGAACCCGACCGACATGAACGCGTTGGAGATGGCGTTGGACTTCAAAGACCGTTACGGCGGCTCGATCGACATCGTCTCCATGGGCCCCCCGTTCTTTTCACACTTCCTTCCAGTCGGTCTGGCGATGGGGGCGAGCCATATCTATCTGTTGAGCGATCGCGGTTTTGGCGGCGCAGACACCCTCGCCACGACCTACACCCTGGCCCAGGGCATCCGCAAGATCGGTGACGTGGATCTGATTTTCTGCGGAGAGGAGTCTTCTGACGGAGCGACCGGACAGGTCCCCCCCGGCATAGCCGAGTGGTTAGATATCAATCAGATCACGATGGTGAACCAGCTGGACTTTGATAAAGAGCGGGAGATGGTCCGCGGTCAGCGCGAGATTCCCGGCGGACACCAGATCGTGGACACCCCCCTTCCGGTGGTGATCTCGGTGGCTACCGCCTCCAACGAGCCACGGTTCATGGACTACCGCCTCAAGCCGTGGGCTTTCGAAGACGAACGTATCACGGTGTGGAGTGTGGACGACTTGAAAGCTGACCCGGGCTATATCGGCGAGCCAGGCTCGCCGACGATCGTATCGGGGCTTGAGCAGGCGCCATCACGCGAACGACGAATGGAATTCATCGATGGCACACCGGATGAGATCGCGTTGCGACTCGCCGGGATCCTCGAGGATCGTATGTAAGACTGCTGGAGAAAGCCAGCAGGAAACCAGGTGCGGGGAAAGAAGGCAACATGGAGATTCCGGGATATGAGTTGATCGCCTTGCGGAGGGTGGCACATGCCTCAGATGAGCTCGTCGATGCAATATGTACCTGCGACGAGATCAGGATCCCGGGCTGCAACTTCGAGATTGAATACGCCGAACTGCAGGCCGCCCTGAGCGCGCTGCCGCGCTACTATGAGCGCGGGACATACATCTGGAAGGAAATCGAAGAAGACTACCGGCAGGACGCCCCGGGGGGCTAGCCACTTTCTGAGTCGCTCTGCAACAAGTTTAAGAAGCTCCGCGATACTGTGCGCGCTCGCTCCAGAAAGACCTGATAAATTCTTCGCGCGCCTTTGATCGAACCCCGATTCTATGCTCCACGAGTTCACAGAATAGCCTTGGTATATCGGGCTGAACGTACGATCAAACAGCGCCGTTCATCAGTAACTTCCCGGCCCCCCCTTCCCTAGAATAAGTAGGGATGCTAAAGCCCCTAAGAGGTGACTCTCATGCTGCACGTCGAACTCGATTCTGTCGTCGGAGAATTCATGCGCCGGACGCTCTACTTCCTGGATCCGGAAGACTCCTGCGCCGAGGCATCCAAGATCATGATGGAATCCAACGTTGGAAGTGTGTTTGTGGCTGAGAAAGGAGTCCCGATCGGCATCGTCACCGAACGCGACATGCTTCGCAAGGTGCTTGGGGAAGGCCGAGATCCGGACAATGTGAAGCTGAGGGATATCATGTCCTCTCCGATCATCAGTGTGAGCTCCGGTGCGAAAGTCGCCGAGGCGCTTGAGATCATGGCGCACAACGGGTTTCGCAGGCTGCTTGTGATGGATGAGGAGAGGCCAGTAGGCATCATTGCCCAACGCTTCACAATCCAGGAGGAAGTGGACTTCCTGCGAAGCAAGGCCTATGAGCCCGCCGAAGAGGCCATGCGCTACCACCCGTTCTATCATGGCAAAGTAGAAGTGAGCTTGAAAGTTCCCGTACGCAGCATCGACGACTTCGCAATTTGGTACACGCCGGGTGTGGCCGAACCGTGTAAGGACATCCAGAAGAATCCGCTTCGGGTCTACGATCATACAAACAAGGGCAACACGATCGCCATTGTCACGGATGGCACGCGAGTGCTTGGGCTCGGAGATATCGGGCCGGAAGCCGCGCTACCGGTGATGGAGGGCAAATCGCTACTGTTCCGCTACCTGGGTGGGGTCGATGCGCATCCGATTTGTCTCAACACGTCCGATCCGGACCAGTTCGTTGAAACAGTCAAGGCCATCCAGCCCGCCTACGGTGCTGTGAACTTGGAAGACATCGCTCAACCCAAGTGCTTCGATATTCTTGACCGGCTTGAAAAGGAGGCGGAGATCCCGGTCTGGCATGACGATCAGCAGGGGACCGCCACCGTCGTGCTGGCAGGATTCCTCAATGCACTCAAGTTGGTGAACAAGTCTCTTGACCAGGCCAGAGTGACATTGATAGGAGCGGGCGCCAGCAATATCCGCACCGCCCGACTAATGATGGCGGCTGGAGTGGATCCCACGCGGCTAATTGTCGTCGATAGCACAGGGATTCTCCATGCCGGCAGGGATGACCTGGAAGAACGCTATCCACAGAAATGGGAGATCGCGCAGGCTACCAACGGCGAGGGCCGAACGGGTGGCATACGCGAGGCATTGAAGCGAGCGGATGCGGTCGTGGCCTTGTCGCAGCCGGGACCCGGAGTGATCAGTGCGGAGGACATCGGGGCGATGGCGGCCAACCCGATCGTTTTCGCCTGCGCCAATCCGATCCCTGAGATTTGGCCCTGGGAAGCCGCGGACGCAGGGGCCGGCGTTGTAGCCACCGGCCGATCGGATTTTCCCAATCAGGTCAACAATTCGCTCGGATTCCCGGGGATCTTTCGGGGCGTGCTCGATGTCCGCAGCACCCGCATCACGGACGAGATGTGTATCGCGGCGGCCGAAGAGCTGGCGCTTATCGCCGAAGAAAAGGGATTGAATGCTCACGCCATCCTGCCAACTATGGAGGACTGGGAGCTTTTCCCGCGGGTGGCCACCGCGGTTGGGATGAAAGCGCAAGACCTGGGATTTGCAGAGCTGGAGATCTCAAAAGAGGAGCTATATCAAGCTGCGCACCATCGCATCGAGCGTGCCCGCGCCATCGTGGAAAACAGCATGGAGCGCGGTTTCATCCAGGAACCACCGCCGGAGGAGACCGTAATCTACGCGGGATAGCTGCAACGCAAGCCTTGTAGAGCCTTCATTGCGACAACGGTCTATTCTATGGGCCAACGGTCTCGCTTACTGGCTTGAACGGTCCTCTCCGCACGGAGGCGGCCCCCGCCCGATGAGAAGTCGGGGCTGGGGCACCGATCCATTCCGCCACCTGGGTCAATACCTAGTTCGAGCCTCAGAATCCCTCCGAGCGGTTCCCCCATTGAGTCCGCCAGCGCTCGGGCAAGACAGAGCCCCCTAGGCGGGCTTGATGTCTAGAACCGGTGTCCCGTTGATCGCATCCAGTCCCCGCACGCTTAGCACGTTGTCGTCGATCGCCAGAAGCTCCACCTCGCCGACCCCGATGCCGTTGGGCCGGTATGGGCTGCGCAGCGCAAAGACTCCTCGTTTGGGGCGGGACTTGTCTCCGCGTGGGTGCTGGAGCAGTTTATAGCCCTCCGCGAGGTGGAAGTTAAATATCACCAGGACCTTGCTCCCGGGCGCGAGTCCTTGCAGACCTTCCACAAGAGCAGGATCCAGGACGATGCGTGAGACCGCTGCGCGTAGCGTGTCTGGACTTTCGAGCGCATTGAATTCGTTCTCGACGTGGCCAATGACGTGAAAGGCCAGGACCCTACCGGCGTCCGGCCAGGTTGTATGCTTTGCGATCGGATTGACCTCCTTGATCTCTGATCGACTTAATCTATCACATCCGGCATCCTTGAATTTGCGGCAGCCCAGGTTGCAGCCCGTCTCGCACCGCTCCGACACACCGAGCACGGCGATCTTCTTCTGCGCGAGAAATCCTGCACAAGCAACTCGATCGCTGACACCAGAATTCCTTTCGGGCGGCGGATACTAATTCTGGGAGGCCGCAGACCCATTCATCCAAACATGGACCGATACAGCCGTAATATGACGATCGGCCTCACCTTGCCACGCGACTTCACTCTCCGCAGCCTGCCGTTATTGGATGGATGTCACCCGCTATTTGGGATTCTCTACTCTTTCAAATTCATCCGTTTGCGCCGAATATCACAATAGCCGGCCATACCGGGATTATTCACTGCTTCCACCACGAAGCGTGTGTGGTGGGCACCCAAGAAACGGAGGAGTTGTCCCAATGGTTACCAAAGACAAACCCAGGGGCGCCGATCGTAAGGAGGACGCCACCTCCGGGTTGCTGACCCTGGTCGATCAACGCACGAAGAAGGAGTACGAGATCCCAATCGAACACGACACGATCTCCGCCATGGCTCTGCGGCAGATCAGAGTCAACGACGGCGATTTCGGGATGCTGAGCTACGATCCGGCCTACAAGAATACCGCCTCCACGAAGAGCACGATCACCTACCTCGACGGCGAGAGGGGTATTCTGCGATACCGAGGCTACGCCATCGAGCAGTTGGCCGAGAAGAGCACCTTCCTGGAGGTCGCATACCTGGTTCTCTTCGGCGAGCTGCCCACTAAGGAGCAACTGGATGAATGGGTAGACGAGATCACCCATCACACGTTCCTTCATGAGAACCTCAAATCGCTGATGCAGGCCTTCCGCCACGACGCTCACCCGATGGGCATGTTCGTCAGCTCCGCTGCGGCGCTCTCGACGTTCTACCCCAAGGCGAAGGAGGTCCTGGATCCGAAATCTCGCCTGCGCCAGATCAAGCGCTTGATCGCTAAAGTACCCACAATCGCCGCCTACTCCTACCGCCACAGCAGGGGACTACCGTATGTCTATCCGGACAACAACTTGAGCTACACGGGCAACTTTCTCAGCATGATGTACAAGATGTCTGAGGCGAAGTACGAGCCGAATCCGGTGATTGAGCGGGCGCTGGACGTGCTGTTCATCCTGCACGCCGACCACGAACAGAACTGCAGTACGAGCACCATGCGCGCCATCGGCTCCAGCCAGGCAGATCCATACAGCTCACTGGCCGGCGCGGCGGCCGCATTGTCCGGACCGCTTCATGGCGGAGCCAACGCGGCGGTGCTGAAGATGCTCAACGAGATCGGCGATGCGAAGAACGTGCCGGAATACATTCAGCGGGTGAAGCAGGGCGAGTTCCGTCTGATGGGCTTTGGACACCGCGTGTACAAGAACTTCGATCCGCGCGCCACGATCATCAAAGAGATCGCCGACCAGGTCTTTGAGGTGACCGGTCGTAACCCACAGCTCGATATTGCTTTGGAGCTCGAGAAGATCGCGCTGGAGGACGAATACTTCGTCTCCCGCAAGCTGTACCCGAACGTCGACTTCTACTCGGGGATTATCTACAAGGCGCTGGAAATCCCGACCGATATGTTCCCGGTGATGTTCGCCATCGGCCGGACGGTCGGCTGGTTGGCCCAGTGGCAGGAGATGCTCGAGGACCCGGAGCAGAAGATCGCTCGCCCTCGCCAGGTCTACTTGGGCGAGGACGAGCGGGACTTCCGCCCGATCGAGAAGCGCTAGCCCGGTCCTTGGGTATCAGCAGGCGAAGCCCCCTCTCTCGGTTTTCTGATTAGCAAAGCCAGAAATCGCGGCTGTCTCAAGCAGCTTTTGAGACAGCCGCGTCGTGATTCAAGCCTTTGCGCGAGCCAGCCGCGTGATGCCGAACTAGCGGGGGCCGTGCACGAATTGACGGTAGGGTTCCTGGAACAGAAGCGAATTCGAACCTTCTGACGGGTGGGCCGCTTGGCTGCGGTTCCAAGCGAGGAACTTCAGATCCAGCGCTAGCCAGCAATCTTTTGCTAGATCATCAATTGACAGGGTGTGCGTGGAGGTACGGCAATCCTACGCTCGCGCTGCGGCGAGCTGAGTGCGGACATAGGTCAGCCGCTCGAAGATCGCTTTGATCAGCTCGCGCTGCAGGATCATCCCAAGCTCAAGGTCAAAGGAACAAAGTTGAATCAGCCGCTGCGCATCCATTCGAATGCCCTTGCTCGGCCTGCTGGCGACCGCGGAGGCCGTCAACACATAAGGCTCGAAGAGAGCCGAGATGCCGAATGGCTCACCGGGATTGATTTCGCCCACGCCGAAATCCACCTTCAGATCGGGATTGAGCTCGTCTTCTACGTGATAGAAGAGGTCGACCGACCCCTCCATGAGCAAATACAACCACTCAGCTGGCGCGTCGATCTCGAAGATCACATCGCCCGCTTCCCATTCGGCCTCTTCGGCAATCGAGGCCAGCGACTGGAGCTGCTCCTCAGAGAGCGAACCGAAGAGCTTATAGCGTCGCAACAACTCGGGTGAGATCATGATCATCAACCTCTCCAGCTCCATTCTGCAGGAGCTCCAGAACCGCGTCCGCAGCGCCTGGGATGGTCGCTTTGACGGCGCCCAGAGCCGCTCGGAAAACTCATCGTCCGGCGCGCTTCGATGGCTACTACCCAGACTTCCTTGGAAATATTAAAACCCAACTCGGCAGCGACCTTTAGTGCATTTTGTAATGAAGTATCGTGTGCGGAGGTCGTGTGTCCGGCCGAATGATCAGGGAGGGCACTGAGTGGAAGGCATGCGAGGTTGACCGAATCTGCTGAGTCGGACCATTACCGGCTTGTGGTCCGAGTGAGGGCGAATACCGCCGACCACATGCCTCGCATCCACTACTTGCCAACTTGGCTCATTCCTATGCAAAAAGAGATAGTCGAGGCGATGGCGCCGTAGGGCAGATCCCCACGGCCAGCGGATCTCGTGGGTAGTACCGTCTGCTTGAGGATGAATGTGCCGAAACGTATCTAGCCAACTCTGACGAGTGCGGCGGATTTGAGGGGTATTTTCTGAGGCATTGAAGTCGCCACCTATCACCGCGGATCCATTGCCCGCCACCATCGCCACCCAATCGCGCAGGGCTCCGACTTGCGAGGCGTTGTGCGATTGGAGCAGGCTGAGGTGCACAGAAAACACCCACAGGTTTCCAGAAGGGGTTTGGATTTCGGCGCCTAACGCCAACCGATTGACAAAGCGGCTGATGCGGGGCTCAAAGCGACGAACGCGTGTGGATACCAGTGGGAATCTAGCAAATATCGCCAGTCCCTCTTCAAAGCCAATCGTTCCTTGGTGGCCATTGGCGCGTGAGTACAGGCAGCTCATGCCCAGTCGATCCGAAAGCCAGTGGTCGAACCACAGATCAGAGGTCCGAACCACTTCTTGGGTCAGAACGACATCGACACCCTCGGCCTCGATCATCCTGGCAAAAGATTCCATGCGTTCTGGCAGCCTGCGGCGCAGCGGCCAGTCGTGCCACAGGTTGGCGGTAAGCACGACGACTTCCTCATTGGATTTCAGCTTGGCCTCGACTGGAAATTGAAGAGTGGTCATCCGGCTACCAGGGTCTGCCATGGCTAGCATCCCGCGGCGCCAGCGTTGAAAAGCCAGGAAGCCCCGGCGCAGGATTGACCCGCGACGAAACCTCCTAAGCCATCCAATAATTGAAACGCGGGCGAACCGCGCGAGCTTCGCTTCGGCAGTCTGAGGCAATCGGAATTCATGCTCCGGAGGTTCCGGAGCAGCCGATGTTATATCACAGGAGATTTGGAATCATGCTGGTCCGAATGTCCTGGCAGGATTCAATTTCGGCTTGGGACCTCCGATACCGATCGAGCTAATTCCTCGGAGCCGCTCGAGCAGAATCACTTGCCTTTGATTAATTTGGACATTCCTGACAAGAAACCTGGAACGACCTCACGCGGGAAGCGCGGCCAGGTGATAACCACTACTACAGCTACATAACCGATCAACCACCAGCCTACATGCGGAGCGTACCGCATCGCCACGACAATAAACCATAGATAGATTGGCGCCTGAAACAGCATAGCGGGACCTCGCTGCCAACCCCAGCGCCAGAAGATTAGACCCCAGAGCAGGATGTAGACTGCAGCGTAGGTCGGTTCGAGAAAGCCAGCTCCTACGAGGTACATCAACACGCCCAGGGAAACGGCGACGTCGACTTCAAGGTCATGATCGCCGATCCACGTGGGGCCGGCCCCGCTCTGCCTGGCGAGCGCGCCGTCAAAAAGATCGCTAGTCCAAGATGTAAGCAGAAGGAAACCAGCCAGCATCAGGGAGTCGCGCGCACCAACTAAGCTCAGCCAGGCGAAGATTAGGGCGATGAGCACCCGGCTAGCGGTCAGAAGGTCCGCAAGACGCTTAGCATACGCCATCAAATCGATGCCGCCAAGCACGCGGCTCGGCATAACCTTAAATCATTCTACCAAAGAAGAGCCTACCGCTGACCCTGCAAGTCTCTGTTCATGGGAAGACGAATCTCACTTGGGATTACATTCGTTGGCTCCTTTTGTGTCATAGATCACTTAACATATGGGCCCTAGATGCGTAGGATCAGGGGAACGGAGGGACCTTCAACGTGTCCGACAACGATGTAATTAGTGCCTTCTCGAACCTGCCTCCCGAGCTGCAAGGCGAGCTGAAGCTGCTATTTGAGGAGCACCGGTACTCTCCGGGACAAGAGGTTTTCCTGCAAGGGGATCCAACAGAATCCATTTACATCGTGGCGCAGGGTCGGGTCAAGCTGACGCGCGCGGCCCGCGAGGGTTTCGAGAGCGTGCTCTGTGTGCGGCGCCCAGGCGAGTACTTCTGCCCCATTTCGGTCATCGATCGGGGCCCCCAACTGGGCACGGCGGAAGCAATGGGCGAGGTGGTGCTGCTCGAGGCAGACCAGGAGCAATTCAATGCGCTTTGCGAAGATAATCCCGAACTGCTTGCCATGGTCCAGGGCACTTGCATCAGTGAGGTACGTAAGCTAGTGCAACGTGTGGAGACCTTTGCCTTCCGCAACGTACGCGAGCGGTTGGCTATGATCATTCTTGAGGAGAGTCATCGGCAGCGGCTCAACGGGAAACCGGTCGATGAGATCCGAATCACCCAGCAGGAGCTGGCCGGGCTCGTAGCTGCTTCACGCGAGAGCATCTCACGCACCATGACCCTCTTGGAGCAGGATGGGATGGTTCAGACTGGACGCGGCCGCATTCGGATCCTGGAGCGAGAGCGGCTTAGAGAGCTTTCAGGGGCAACTAAATAGGGCGTTAGGCCTTCTCCATTGAAGGCTCTGCCTTCGCGCTGAGCTCGTCGAGCAATTCCATATCCCGCTCCAGATTCCGGTAGCGATTGAACAGGCTTAACACATATAGGCCCATTATGCCCAAGATCACGCTAAACCCGAGGGCCATGTAGCTAAGGGTGTCTGCCGGCGGCTCTTGTAGGTACATTCCCAATCTCTCCTGAAGTTGTCTTCTGATACGGCTAGAACGACATCATCTCCATTTTGCGTTCTTCCACCTTCTCGGATAGTCGCCCCAGTCGAACGCGATACCAGAGCAGCGAGGCGTAGATAAATGTGAAAGTCAGCACACTGAACATCAGGGTTTGCGCCATGCTGGCGGTCATTTCGAAGGTGCCTTCCGCGGTGGGATCGCTGCTGCCGATCACCACCGGATGGATCGTCCGGAATAGGCGAATCGATAGAAACGTGATAGGAACGCTGACGAAGGCCACGATGCCGTAGACCGAGCCAAAGCGCGCACGTCGCGCGGGATCGTCGATTCCCTGCCGCAGCATCAGATAGGCAAAATACAACAGCAGCATGATCGTGGCCGTCACCAGACGCGGATCCCAGGTCCACCAGGTGTTCCAGATCGGCCGGGCCCAAATCGAGCCGCTGAGGATATTAATGAGGGTAAACACGATACCGACTTCAACCGACGCCACCGCCAGCCGATCCCACTTTCGATCGCGCTTGGCCAGGTACACTCCGCCGGAGATCGCCGTGACGAGAAAGGCCAGCGCACCCACCCAGCCCGCCGACACGTGGAAATAGAAGACGCGCTGGACATCGCCCATAACTGCTTCGCGCGGGGCATATATAAACACCGCGTACAGTGCAATCAGGAATAGTGCGATCGTGATACCGGTCAGGATTTTCAGGTTGCGGGGCACAGGTTCCATTTTCTCCTCCACTCACTCTTCCACGACATAGTCGAACGAGACAATCGCGACGCCCAGGAATATGGCGTCGTAGGCTATCAGTAGACTCATCCAGGCCTGGTAATCTTCATATGGAAGCCCCTGAAGAATGCCGGTCGTGGCTTTGACCGCCGCCACCAATACCGGCAGTATCACTGGAAACAGCAGGATCGGCAGCAGGATATCTCGTGTCCGCGCTTGGATCGCCATAGCCGAAAGCAGCGTTCCGACCACCACGTATCCAATCGATCCGAGCAAGATGACTGCTATAAGACCGGCATGGAACAGGTTCACATTGTAGAACAGGCTGTAAAGCGGCAGGATGATGGCTTCCACGATGATCATAAAGAGCAGGTTGCTGAGCATCTTACCGAAATACAGGGCCGAGCGATCGACCGGAGCCAGCAGCAGCCCGTCCAGGCAACCCCGATCCTTCTCGATGGCCATAGAGCGATTGAGGCCAAGCGTGCCGGCGAAGGCGAATGTCACCCACAACACCCCGGAGGTGACCGTCTGTCGAGTGCGCAGATTGAGTTCCAGCGCGAAGTTGAAGATCAGGATCACCAATAGTGCAAAGACCAACATGCTGCCGAGCAGCTCGCGGCTGCGCAGTTCGGCCGCGATGTCCTTCCATACGATGGCGCCGACCGCTCGCAGGTAGCCTCCCACCGCGGAACTTCGGACGCTGCTTACCGCGCCAATGCCCTCAGCCACGCGTCACCTCGTAATAAAGCCTGTTCAATTCGCCGGGGTCGAGTTCGCCGGGTTTGACGCTTCGGGCAATTTTTCCCCCGCTCAAAATGTCCACACGCGTGGCGAGTTCACCGACCCGCGTTAGATCGTGAGAAGTCATGACCACCGTCCGGCCCTCACCCGTCACCTTCTCCAGCAAACCATCCAGCATATCCGCTGCGTCGGGATCCAGACCGGTGTGAGGCTCGTCAAAGAGCAGCAGCTCAGGCCGATGCAGGATGCCGCGGCCGATCGCCAGACGCTGCTGCATGCCCCGCGAGTATTCGCGGACCAGATCATAGCGGCGCGGGCCTAGCCCGACGATGCTCAACACCTCGGAAATCCGATCTCCCAGATCCGACACCCCGTACATGCGGCCAAAGAAGCGCAGGTTCTGGTCCGCGGTTAGGTCGCCGTAGAGCAGCGGCTGGTGGGATACCACTCCCAAGACCCTGCGCGCCGCTCCGGATTGTGCGGGAATTTGAAAGCCCGCCAGCGTCACTTCTCCCATCGTTGGCCTCGACAAGGAAGCCAGTATTCGCAGGAGAGTGGTCTTTCCTGCACCATTCGGCCCGACGACGGCCACAAACTCACCTTCTGCCACCCGAAAATCCAAACCGCGCAGCACGGGCTTGACCCCAAAGGCCTTGACCAGGCCCCGGACCTCAATCATTGGCGATTCTCACTAAATGCAGCGCCTGGCGCTTCAGCAGCATGGCTTTATTAACTCCGGGCTTCAATTTTCGGCTCTGCGCATTTGATCCAGCGCCTGGCGCTTCAGCGGTTCTCGTTGGCGTCTCCATTCCTCCTCAGAGAGCTCGCCGGCCTCGTACCCATCGTCCAGCCGCGCGATCTCCTGCAGCAAATCCTCCCCGTCCAACTTCCCGGGCCGCGCTCCAACCCAGAGGCGGGCCGCCAGCAAGCCAGCCACCACAAGGGCTCCCGCCCCGACGATCACTGTGGTGGATACGCTCGATCCGGAAGAGGGGACCGACACTCGAAAAGACAACAGTTCTTCCGCGGCCAGACTTCCCCCCGCGTAGCTCTGCAGGCGCAAGCCACCGATGTCCTGGATGCCTCGATCTTGCAATCCCGTCACATTCGGGCCGCCGGGAGGAATCAGTACGGTGACCGCATCCACAGGGTGCCGCATGAGCTGGTCGAACTGTGTCGATCGCGAGACGGGCATCTCGAACCCAAAGACCAGACGGTCGAGGCCCGAACCGGGCGGTATCGGCTTAAGATCTACGAAGCCATCGTTCGTGATCTCGAAGCGTCCGCCAATTGACCCTTCTTCAAAGGTCAGGTTGGACGCCCCTTCAGGAAGGGCGATCTGGAGCGGGGTAGTGAGCACTCGATCGGAGTCATTTGCCAGGACCCACAACTCCAGCACGCGCAATGTGTCCTCGGCCGGGAAGTCGAAGATCAAATGCAGCCGTTCAACGCGCAGGGCACTGCGGTCCTGGGATGTCTCATAGATCATGATCGGAAGGTCAACCGCACTTCCATCGGACGCGGGGTAGGCTACATCCGAACGATAGGTCATCCCGTCGTGAACAACGATCGCAATGAACAGCCTGCCGGGAACATACTCCAGGTCCTCAAACGCGAAGCTGCCATCGCTCCCCAGGGTCGTTGTTTCCTTCACGGCTTCCTGGTCGCCATCATAGCCAAAGAGCGACACTTCCAGACCGGCCGGAAGCGTCCCGCCGGCGGAGCCATTGGATACGCGACCCGCAACTGTTCCGAATTGGAGCTCGGCCTGCGGTGGGTTGCTCTGCTCGGTTACTTTCTGAGGCGAGGATGCGGCATCAGCAGCTATGTCAGGCTGGGTAACGGGCGGGATCAAGGGCGCAGGGGTTGGTGGTTCGGCCGGCGCGGCCATTTGGGCCGTCGCCAGGGCAGGAGGTGGCGTAACGTCGCCCGCCAGCGAACATCCGCTGATGAGCAAACCGGCGGCGAGGATCGCAGGACCAAACCCACGCTTCAAGCCACCTGCTCCTCCAGCGCTGCACCGCAGTTAGCGCAAAAGTGGTCCCCACGCAAGATCGCCTGGCCGCATTCCGAGCAGGCGCCCGCAGCGGAGTCGGAACTGCTCTCGACTGTTGGCGAACTGGGAGGTGCGTTCTTTCCCCGCAGCCGCGCAATGGTTGCCTCTAGCTCCATTTCGGGAGTCTTCCCACGCGGCTCGACGTCCAGGGGGAGCTGCAGCTCGTCGATCTTGCGCAGGATCTCAGCGCCCTCCAGTGCTAGTGCCTGACGTTGACGCTGGTAGTCCTCCTCCGGCACCTTGCCCATGGAGTAGTCCATGTCGATCTCTTGGATGGAATCAAGGATGCGATCTCTCTCCGCCTGCAGACCTGACCGCCTTTGGCTGGTATCGCGATGCCCTGCTCGTTCTAGTCCGGCAAGAGGTTGCAGTACATAAGTTGCCACTAGCAGAACCATCGCAAGCGAGAAGAGGATCGCGCCGATTTCCATGATTCAGAAAGCCCGTGATGCAGCGAAGGATTCGCCTAAGCGAACCTCACGCCGCCTCATTGAACCTGCGTCTGCTCGATATGCGCCGCGATTTCATCCGGAGAGGAATAGCGACCGATCCGGACCGCTGCGATGCGGCCATCCGGCCCAGAACGCGAACGTCCCCCGCGCGCCGTCTGGTCGGCTCTGCGGTCTCGGCTCGATCGACCTCCCTCATCGTCTCTTGTTCGGGATCAGCCACGGCGGCGGAGTTCCTCCTCCACGCGTTCCAGGTAGGGATCGTCCGCCATCTCACTTATGCTCTTGATTGCGGATACTGGAGGCTTTCGCCAGCTTCGAACCACCCCCGCCAGGATCACCGCGCCTGCGACGAACGCCACCGGCGGAATCAGATACACCAGCCAGTTCAACCCGGTAGCGGGCGGAGTGGCGAGCACGCGGTCGCCATATTGATCCACAAAATACTGCTCAATTTGCTCTTGCGACCATCCCTGCGCCAGTTGGTCGCGAATGGTATCGCGCCACTGTTTGCAGGCCTGCGTGGGGCAGACATCCAGGGGCACGTTCTCACAAACGGGGCAGTAGAGACGCTTGGCAATGGCGTTGACTTCGTCGTCGGTAGGCTGTTCAGCCTGAGCTAATGCGGTGCCGGTGACCGTGGTGGCCACTATGGCCACCACGACCAGCAGCAGACCAACCAGCAACCCCTCATATCGCCTCACAATGGGTCAATCTCCTGCAGGGAGCGCCTGTGTGCGGGCAGCCCGCCGGCGCACCGGCTCTGGCTCACGCTCCGGCCATGCCGCCACCAAAGTCCCCAAAATGAATACCGCCCCGCCGAGCCAAACGAAATTCACCAGCGGATTATGATACACCTTGAAGGTTGCCCCGTCTCGGCCAATGGGCTCCCATCCCACCAGCAGCACATAAAAGTCCTCTTCCAATGTCGATCGCACCCCGGGGATCGTCATCGGCTGGTTCTGCGCCACATAAAAGTCTTGTCGCGGGAACAGTTTTCCAACCGAGCGCCCGTCCTTAAACACGGAAACCTCGGCCCGCGAGATTTCGCGGCCGTCGGGTGTGTTGAATAGCGTCAGCCCCTCATAGACCATGACATAGCGGCCCAGGGTTAGCTGATCGCCCTGTCTAAGGGTTCCCTGCGTTTCAGTCTGAAAGATCTCGATGCCGATGATGCCAAAGGCCATGAGCACTATACCCAGGTGGATCACGTATCCGCCATAACGTCGGCGGTTGCGCCCCGCCAGCCTAACCAGCGCAACCGGCAGCCTCTCACCGTGCCGGCGACTTCGAGCAGAGGCGCCGCGCCAGAACTCGTAGAGCGTCACAACCGCGACCAGCGCCGCCAGCCAATAGCCCAGCAATGCGGCAGCGCTTCGCATGCCCGTTATCAGCAATATTGCTGGGACGACCAATGAGATCGCAACAGGGAGCCAAAGCTGCTTCCTCAGCGCGCGCCAAGATGAACTTCCGTAAACGCTCAACGGCGCTACCCCCATCAGAAGCAGCAAGCCCGCGAACAACGGGCCCGTGATGCGCTCGTACCACTCGGGGCCTACCGTCACCGTCTGGCCGGTGAACAGCTCCGAGGCCAGGGGAAAGATGACTCCCAGGAACAAGACGGCCAGGATCATGATGAATAAGAAATTGTTGAGCAAGAACAGCGCCTCGCGTGACACTATAGAGTCGATCTGGTTGGCCCCGCGAAGATCATCCCAACGCTTCAACAGCAGCCACAGCGAGACGATAAAGGAGATTCCAATGAATGCGAAGAACATCGGGCCGATGGCGGATTGTGCAAATGCATGCACGGAGGACAGCACACCGGAACGGGTCAGGAAGGTCCCAAAGAGCACCAACGAATAAGTCAGGATGATGAGCAGCATGTTCCAGTGCTTCAGCATGCCCTTCTTTTCCTGGACCATCACTGAGTGCAGAAAAGCCGTGCCTGCGAGCCAG
>FXBF010000126.1_pt1 | contig 22966 bp, 13 predicted proteins | sample 5335321 | NCBI WGS metagenome assembly FXBF01 (sample SAMEA103928391, study PRJEB20085) | sediment metagenome | isolation source: sediment
TCGAAAGCCCCCGGGCCTTCAAATCCCGCAGCACCGCCGCCCACGACTCGGTGGACTCCCGGTAGCCCGGCACCACCGCCAGAACCTCCTTGTGCCCGTCCCGAAACGCCCCGATCAACACCAGCAGCGCCGCCTTATCCCGCTCGAGCCCCGCCTTCACATAGATCCCATCCGCCCACACATAGACCACCGGCTCGGCTTCCAGCGACCGCCGGCACCACGCCTCGTGCTCGAGCTGCCACTTCCCCCGCAGCCGCGCGATCGAAGCGGGCGACAGCGGCGCTCCGTCGCCCAGCAGACCCCGCAGGGCCAGCTCGAAATCCCTCTGGGCCAGCCCATGCAGGTAGAGCTCAGGCAACAGCTCCCCCACCTCCTTCGTGCGCCGGGCAAACAGCGGCAGGATCCGGCTCTCGAATCGCTCCTCCAGGCCCCGCACCCGCGGCCGCCGCACCGTGATCGTGCCGTTCGTCATCGAGAGCCGCCGCGGCTTGCCGTAGCCGTTGCGGTAGCCCGCCGGCGCGTCCACCGCCGCCCGCCGTTCCGACTTCCTCCGACCGAGCAGCGCCGTCACCTCCTCCTCCAGAACGGCTTGCACAAACTCCTGGACCTTCACCCGCGCCCACACCTCCAACGTCTCCCACGTCGGACTGGACACCGCTCCCACTTCCCCGTTATGCTTCTCCATAAGGCGACGCTCCTTTCCCCCGGACTACCATCCGGGTCTGGTGGTTTCCAACAATTGCTACTACCACCGAAAGGTACGTCGCCTTCCTTGTTTACACACTCTTTGAATCTACCTCCTACACGTGATCCTGAGGCGAGAGAAACTCGCACGGAATATCAAGAAGACGTATCGACTGTATCGCGAGGAGGGGCTGCAGTTGTCTATCGCACCGCTTTGGCTGGCCTACCTGTGGGACTATTACCGCCCCAGACTGGGATGCCCCTGACGCATGGGAGAGGTTGTCCTGGAGCTTCATGACGACTGGTCCCACTCGGGGGCCCTAGAACGAGCCTACCGCCTTGGCAATACACGCAACGACTCGTGAACAAGGGAGACTTCTGAAGAGGCACAACCTTGTGGCGACTGGGCACTCTGGGTGTGCCGGTGCGGCGTACGGATCGGGACGGAACTCTGGTGATCGAGGCGAAGCGCGACGGATCGTGGCGAGTGCGTTCGGCGGCGGAAGGGTTCTGATCGATGGGCGAGCGACTGTCCGCCTCGGGGGCCGGCCCACAGGCAGGGGATCTGTCGGATGTAGAGCCTTGCAAAGTGCTCGAGCGGGGGCTAGATAGGGACGCTCGCCGTTAGGAACGCCGACAGGGCACACACGGGGAACGGAGCAGGGCGATGGCCTGGATCGAGCAGGTTCCAGTCGATGGAGCGACCGGCTTGCTGAAGAAGCTCTATGACGACGCGATCAAACGGGCCGGGCGCGTGTGGCGCATCGTGCAGGTGATGAGCATCAACCCACCTGTCCTGCGGGACAGCATCCGCCTTTCCGTCACGGTGATGCGCGGGGAATCGCCTCTTACCCGCGCGCAACGCGAGTTGCTGGCTACGGTCGTCTCTGCCAGGCTCGACTGCCATTATTGAACGCAAGCGCACGCCCACGACCTCCGGGAAGAGGTCGCAGCGGAATTCGATGATGCGGCGGAAGCGGACGCCTTCGTACACGCGGTCGTTAGGGATTGGCGTACCGCTCCACTGTCGCCGCAGGATCGGGCGCTATGCAGCTTCGCGGAGATGTTGACGCTCGAGCCCGCCAACACGACGCCGGACGATCTCGAGGTGCTGCGCGGACACGGCTTCGACGATCGTGCCATCCACGATGCCGTGCAGGTGATCTCCTACTTCAACTACATCACGCGCGTGGCGGACGGACTGGGCGTGGAGCCCGAAGAGTTCATCAAACCCTGGGGAAGGTAGCTCGAGTCGATGTTAGACTTAGAAGTCCGGCTGCAGGACCCAGAGCCCGGAATTGAGGTCCGAGGCGTATACCAAACCGTTATGCAGTTGCGGCGCCCAGGTGCAGGTCGCCGAGCCGCCGAAGCAGCCGCTGCCGCTGCCATACTGAATGCTGGCGATCTCGCGTCCCTGGCGATCCAGCGCACCGAGCAACACGCCACTCACATCGATGGCGCGCAGTCCGTTCTCGTACCAGGCCGCATAGAGAATTCCGCGGTTCTCGTCGAGCCAGAAGTTGTGCGGCGTCGCGCCGGGCAGCCTGAAGGTCGCTACCTCCTTCGGGTTGGATAGATCGCTGGCATCGACGACGTGCATGATGCCCGGCGGCGTCCCGAAGTCCTCCTCGCCGACGAACACATAGCCGGCGGCCGGCCAGTACCAGGCGCTATGTGTTTCGCCGCCCGCCGTCTGGATCCTGCTCACCTCCACCGGGTTGGCGGGCGAGCCTCCCGCCACGCCGTTCCCTACATCGAGGATGATCAGACCGGCGTCCCAATGCGACAGGAAGGCGAGGCCGTCGCGCACGTAGATATCGTGAAGGACGCTGGAGCCGGCGTAGTAGCTGGCGACGACGGTCGGGTTGCCGCGGTTCGAGATGTCGAGAACACGCATCCCGTTGCCGGCCCCGTCAACCGCCACGAAGACGTAGTCGCCCTCGACCCAGACGTTGTGGACGCCCGACTCGAGCCCGGAGGTGAAGCGACCGATGATTGTCGGGCGGGCGGGATCGCTGAGATCCAACAGCGTAACACCATTTCGCCCGTCGTTCGATGCTTCGTGGGTGATCACGCCGATGGCACCGTCGGCTCGGATCTTTACATCGTTCACGATGCGCGCGTCGACGAGCACCGCGTCTGTGAGCACAGGTGATGATGGGTCGTTCACGTCCCATACGTGCAGTCGGTCGCCGCAATTGCCGCTACGGCAGCTCCAGGTTCCCGTGTACGCGTAGTCGCCGTGCACCCACACGTCCGAGGTGAATCGGGTACTCACCGTGCCAGTGCCCACGACACTGAAGCCGCCACTGAGCCCCCGGGCCGATATACTGATGTCGAGCGTGTCAGCGACGCCCGACGCGTTGGCAATGATCTTCGCACCGCCGGGTGTATAGCCGACGAAGCGACCGTCGCCGGTCAGCAGCCCCGCCGTGGCGGGGCTCACCGACCAGCCCAACGACACGTCGGTCACCAGCGCGCCGGTCGAGTCACGCGTCTCGGCCTGGTAGGTGACCACATCGCCTTGCCGGGGAGACACCGGGCCCGCGGTTATGCTCACCGTATTGCCGGACCCCGCCGGTGGTGGGGAAGCGATGCTGAAGCTGATGCCCAGCGTCCCGACCGGCTCGCCGTCCAGCCGGGCTTCCAGCGAACCCTGGTACGCGCCTGGCGGCGGGGATCCCGAGAAGACCAAGGAGAGCGAGACCGTCCGGCTGGAGCCGGGGTTCAGCGTCGGGATCCCGCCGGGGATCACCTGCAGTTGAGCCTCGGAGACCGGACTCCCTCCCCGGGTCACAGGACCGGGGAGCAGCTGGATGGGCCCCACCGCACGGGTCCCGCGGTTCTCCAGTACGACGCTCGCCTCGCGTTCCTCGCCGAGGTCCACGCTGCCCGGCACGAAAGCGATATCGACGACGCCGGAGTCGTTCTCCGGCTCGGTGCTGGTGCCGCCATCGCAGGCCTGTAGCAGCAAGAGCGCCGCGACCGCGGCGCCAAACGTCGTAGTATGTCGTACTGATTTGGCCATTTAACCAGTGGCTTGGAAGTGCGCCCTGAATTCAAGTTATCCGGAATCGCCCGTCAGGTCTAGCTTTGGCGGGCTGACGCCGTTATTTGTAGCAATAACAATAAGCGTTGCCGGAAAGTTCAACGGCTGGCGCTTGTGAGGAAGCGAGGAAACGTTCCGGGTGCATCCGGGCGTCTAAAGGTAAGGAGTGGGTGAAGTCTTGGGCGGCGGAACTCCCTACCCGTTGCAGAGAGTTATTGATATAGGCAAGAGTCAGAAGCGCCGTGGAGCGGGTGCGGGTGTCCGTCTCCGCTGGGGAGTTTCCATACTCGGGACCACGGCCCGTCATGCAATGGTTGTAGCGCCCAAGTCAGAGGGAGCGGTTCTTGACGTCGATCCCGTATCGCAGCGTTGTTCTGATCGTGATGGCCCTGGTGGGTTTCGGGGTAAGTGCGGCCCGCTCACCCCGGCTGTCAGGCGGCGCAGTCACGGCGGAGCCTCAAAGGCCGGAGCCGGGTCATCAGGAGGAACGGCCCAAGCTCTTGGCGGAGGAAGTACCACGGGGCCGTGAGTTCTACTTCACCCGAGCAGTGTACAGCGGCCTCCGGCGCAGATACTTCGAGAGCTGGAGCGTCGACTATCCCAAGGCCGATCGCCAGTTCCTGATCGGCCTGCGCCGCCTGACCAACATCGAGGCATATGAGATGGAGAACCCCGTACGCCTCGATGACCCGGACCTGCGGCGCTACCCCTTCCTCTACATACTGGAAGTGGGGTACATGTCGCTCACGGAGGCCGAGGTGATCGGGCTGCGTGAGTTCCTGCTCGCCGGCGGTTTCCTGCTCATCGATGACTTCTGGGGGACGTGGGAGTGGATGAACTTCGAGTCGGAGATGCAGCGGGTGCTGCCGGGCTATCGAATTGTGGACATCCCGCTGGACCATCCGCTGCTCAGCGTCTTCTACGAGATCGACGAGCTCGTTCAGGTTCCCAATGTGGGGCAGGGGGTCAGCGGAGGGCCGACCTGGGAGCGGGACGGTTACGTGCCGGCGCTGCGCGGCGTATTCGATGAGAAAGGCCGCTTGATGGTGGCCATCAATTGGAACACCGATCTCGGCGATGCTTGGGAGTGGGCGGAGAACCCGTTCTATCCGCTCAAGTACTCCAACTTCGCTTACCAGATGGGCATCAACTCGATCGTTTATGCGATGAGCCACTAGATGGCATTCGAGTCCGTCTTCGAGTTCCTGTTCAAGTATCGCCCCCTCGTGTTCGAGAAGGGGCGACTGGCCTTCGCCACGCCGTGGCCGGTGAGCTTGCTGGCGCTGGCGGGGGTCGTGATCGTCGCGCTCGTGCTGATTGCCTATGCGCGAGCCAGGGCTAAGAGCCGTCGCGATACGGTCGTGCTCAGTACGCTAAGGGTTGCCGTGCTGGCGCTGCTCTTCTTTTGCCTCGCCCGGCCAATGTTGTTGATCCCGACCGTGATACCTCAGCGCAATTTCCTGGGGATCCTGATCGACGACTCGCGCAGCATGCGGATCGCCGATCGGGACGGGGCGCCGCGAAACGATTTCGTGCAGCATGCGTTCGGATCAGCTGACAGTGCACTGCGGGCGGAGTTGGGAGACCGTTTCATGCTGCGTTTCTTCCGCTTCTCCAGGCTGACCGAGCGGCTCGACTCGCTCGCGGATCTCGGCTTTACGGGCGCGGGCACCGACCTGGCCCAGGCGCTGGACGCGGCGCGCCGCGAGCTGGCGGCGGTGCCGCTGAGCGGATTGGTGCTGATCACGGACGGGGCGGACAACTCAGAGTCCTCGTTAATGGAGACGCTGCTGTCGCTGAAAGCGAACTCGGTTCCTGTGTACACAGTCGGACTGGGCCAGGAACACTTCGACCGCGATATCCAGCTCAGCCGGGTGGAAACTCCGCGGAATGTGCTGCAGGGGTCCTCGCTGGTGGTCGACCTGGTCGTGGAGCAGACCGGCTACGGGCGGCAGAGCGTAGATGTGAATGTCGAGGACAACGGGCGGATCGTGGCTACGCAGCAGGTACGGTTGCCCGACGACGGCGAAGCGGCGACCGTGCGCCTGAGGTTCACCGCCGGCGAGACGGGTCCCCGCCGCTTCCGTTTCCACATTCCGCCTCAGCCCGGCGAGCAGGTGACGGCGAACAACGAGCTCGAGGCGCTGATCGTAGTGGAGGACAGGCGCGAGAAGATCCTCTACTTCGAGGGTGAGCCGCGCTTCGAGGTGAAGTTCCTGCGCCGCGCTGTGGAGGATGATGAGAATCTGCGCCTGGTCGTGTTGCAGCGGACGGCGGACAACAAGTTCCTGCGCCTGGGCGTCGAAGACGCCGAGGAATTGGCGGCGGGATTCCCCAAGACCCGTGAGGAGTTGTTCGCCTATCGCGGCCTGATTTTGGGAAGCGTGGAGGCGAGCTTCTTCACACACGACCAGCTCCGCATGATTGAAGAGTTCGTAGGCCAGCGAGGCGGCGGCCTGCTCGTGCTGGGGAGCCGGCGTTCTTTCGGCCGCGGCGGCTATCAGGGCACCCCGCTCGCCGATGTGCTACCGGTGGTGTTGCCGCCGGCCGGGAGCGATGCGGGTGAGGGTTTCTACGTCGAGCTGGTAGTCGAGCCTACGCGTTCGGGTCTGGCACATCCGGCGACTCAAATCGCGGGTAGCGTGGATGAGTCGGCGACGCGCTGGGCGGAACTGCCGCCGGTTTCAGCGGTGAACCCGGTGTATCAGGTGAAGGCCGGGGCGATCACGTTACTGACGGGCTCCTCGGAAGAGCTGGAGGACCCGGTCGTCGTGCTCGCCCACCAGCGGTACGGGCGCGGTAAGGCGCTCGCCTTGCCGGTCCAGGACACCTGGATATGGCAGATGCACGCCGACATACCGCTGGACGATATGACCCACGAGACCTTCTGGCGGCAGCTATTGAGATGGCTGGTGAGCTACGTGCCCGACCCGGTGGGCGTCACGGTATCTCGCGATCGGGTTGGGAAGGACGAGGCGGTGACGATCACCGCTGAAGTTCAGGACGAGACGTTCCTGCGGGTGAACAACGCCGAGGTCGTGGGAGTGGTCACCGCACCCTCCGGAGCGGAGAGCGAACTGCTCATGGAATGGGCGGTTGACGCTGATGGTGAATACCGGGCGAGCTTTGTGCCGGAAGAAGAGGGCTTGCATCGAATCAGGGTCACGGCGCGCAAGAACGGTGAGTTCCTCGGCGAGCACTCCAGCTACGTGGAATCTGCGGACCTTGCGACGGAGTACTTCGATGCCGAGATGCGGGTCCCGCTGCTCCAGCAGATCGCGGAGGAGACGGGCGGTCGCTTCTACACGCCCGAGAACGTGGCTACGCTTCCGGAGGACGTGAGCTTCACCGAGAGCGGAACGACGGTGGTCGAGGAACGCGACCTCTGGGACATGCCGGCGATCTTCCTCCTGCTGCTGATCCTGTTGGGCAGCGAGTGGGGATACCGCAGACGCAGGGGGCTGGTATGAGGGCCGCGGCGGCGCTCTTGCTGGCCGTACTGCTGTCCGCGGCACCTGCGGCCGGGCAGCAGAGCCATCTGATCGTTGTCAGCGGCCTGAGCGGAGAGCCGAAGTATGCGGACGCATTCTATGACTGGGCTACGACTCTCATCGACGCCGCCCGGGAACGCTGGGGCGTACCGGAAGCGAACATCGTATACCTGGCGGAGAAGACGGAGCGCGATCCCGGTCGCATCAGCGGCCGATCGACGCGGGAGAATGTCGAAAGGGCGGTGCGGGATGTAGCAGCGCGTGCCGAGGCCGACGACCAGGTTTTCATCGTGCTCATCGGTCACGGGAGCACCCGGGATGGCCAGTCGAGATTCAACCTTCCCGGGCCGGACATGAGTGCGGCGGACTTCGCTGACCTGTTGGACGCGTTCCCCACGCAGACGATCTGCTTCGTGAACGCGGCCAGCGCCAGCGGCGAGTTCATCCCGGCACTCTCAGGAGAGAATCGCGCCGTCATCACCGCTACCAAGACACGTTACGAGCGCAACGAGACGATCTTCGCCGCCTTCTTCGTCGAAGCCTACGCGGGTGAGGGAGCCGACGTCGACAAGGATCAGCGCGTCTCGGCGCTCGAGGCCTTCAACTACGCGCGCCGCGAGGTGGCTCGCTCCTACGAAGCGGACGGGAAGCTGCTGACGGAACACGCGCTGCTCGATGACGACGGTGACGGTGAAGGCACCAGCGAACCCGATCCACAATCGATGTCGGAGGGGCGGTTGGCGATGACGCTCTTCCTGACCGGCGCGACCGCATCGTTGCTGGCCGCTGAAGCGCCGTCCGACCCGAGACTGGCGGCTCTTTATGGGGAGAGACGGCGCCTCGAGCAGCAGGTAGTCGAGCTTCGCCGGCGGAAGGATGAGACGGACCCCGGCATCTACGAGCGGCAACTGGAGGATCTGCTCGTGGAGCTGGCGCTCAAGACGCGTGAGATCCGCGCGCTCGAGGAGGAGGAACAGTGAGCCGCGTCGCCCGGAGCCGGGTAGCATTCCCAGTGATGCTGGTCCTGTCGGTGTGCGCGATCGCGACCGACGGCTTTGCCCAAGGCGAGATCGAGGCTGCCGAGGACGCGCTGCGCAGCGGGCGCTACGAGGAAGCGATCTCTCTGTTCTCCGACCTCCTCCGGCGCCAACCGACGTCAGCGCGCGCGGCACGTGGTCAGGTGCACGCCTTTGCGGCGGTCGGCCGCTATGCCGATGCTGAGGAGTCCGCGCGCCGCTACACGAAGGCGAACGCGGGATCACCCGAGCTCTGGAACGCGTTGGGCGAGGTGCTTTACCTGCGGGGCGCCAGAGATGAAGCCGCTGACGCGTTCGGGAAAGCGATCGCCGCTGAGGCCGGCGATGCGCTGACGGCGCGGCTGAACCTGGCCATTCTGCGCTACGATCGCGGCGAGCGAGCGAAAGCTCTCGCTGAGCTCGACGGCTTCATAGATGTGTATAATCGCAGCCGCGGGCTTTCGTCTCAGGAGCTCACGGCGGTGGGAACGGCGGTCCGCTACCTCGGCGTTGACGAATGGCGGCTTTACAAGGACGCGCTGCGAGCCTACGACGAAGCCATCGCCGCCGATCCTGGGAACCCCGAGCCACGGGTATGGGTCGGCGAGCTGTTTCTGGAGAAGTACAACAGCGCCGACGCTGCGGCTTCCTTCGCGGACGCGCTCGAGATCAATCCCAAGCACGCCCGAGCGCTGTTGGGCATGGCTCGGCGCATGCGTTTCGACGGCCAGCCCGGCGCGTCGGACCTGACGCGGAGCAGTCTGGAGGTGAACCCCAATCTGGTGGCGGCGCGCGTCTTTCTCGCGGGGTTGCTGCTGGAGCTGGAGGATTACGAGGCGGCGCTGGAGGAAGCTCGAAAGGCGCTGGAGGTGAACCCGGCCTCGCTGGAAGCGCTCTCTGTGTTGGCGGCCATCCGTTACTTGCAGGGCGATGCGAACGGCTTCCAGGAAGCGCGGCGGCGGGCGTTGCAGTTGAACCCGCAGTATGCCGGGCTCTACACGACACTGGCGGAGCTGAGCGCGCGGGGTCGCCTCTACTTCGAGGCGGCGGGGTTCGCCCGGCGGGCCGTGGAGCTGGATGCGCGATCATGGCGTGGCTACGCGCTGCTGGGGATCAACCAGCTGCGGACCGGTGAGATCGCGGAGGGGACCCGGAACCTCGAGATCGCGTTCGATGGCGATCCCTTCGATGTCTGGACCAAGAACACCCTCGATCTCCTGGACACCTTCGGGGAGTACGACGAGACGCCCACCGATCGGTTCGTGATCGCCATCGATGGCAGAGAGTCCAGGCTGCTCTCCCTCTACTTCGCCGGCCTGGCGGAGGAAGCCTACGATCGCCTGGCGGCGCTCTACGGCTTTCGGCCGAGGACACCCGTCCGGATCGAGGTCTATCGTAGCCACGCCGACTTCTCCGTGCGCACCGTTGGGCTGGTGGGTATGGGCGCCCTGGGCGTGAGCTTCGGGCCGGTCGTAGCGATGGACTCGCCGTCGGCAAGGGAGGTCGGTGGGTTCAACTGGGGATCGACGTTGTGGCACGAGCTGGCCCACACTTTCCACCTGGAGATGACCGAAGGCCGTGTGCCCCGCTGGTTCTCGGAAGGATTGGCCGTCTTCGAGGAGCGACGCGCGAGGCCCGGCTGGGGCGATGACGTGACGCCGGGTTTCCTCACGGCGTATCTCCAGGGGCGACTGCTGCCCGTGGCGCAGCTCAACAACGGGTTCATGCGGCCCGCCTATCCGCAGCAGTTGATCTACTCGTACTACGAGGCGTCGTTGGTTTGCGAGTTCATCGAGGCTGAGGCGGGTCCTCAGGCACTTGTCGACATGCTGGCGGCCTACCGGAACGGCATGACCACCGCCGAGAGCTTTCAGGCTGTTCTGAACACCGGCGTCGATGATTTCGGCGATCGGTTCTTCGCCTATCTGGAAGAGCGGTTCGCGGTTCCGCTCGCCGCGATGCGTCCCGACCGGGAGGCGCAGCACGGTCGCACGCCGACGCGGGAACAGATCGCAGAGTGGGCGCGAAACGATCCGGGTGACTTCACGGCGCAGCTCGCCTACGGTCACATCCTTTTCGAGGATGGTGCCTACGAAGAAGCGGTCGCCTACCTGGAGCGCGCCAGGAAGCTCTTCCCGGAATACGCGGGGGATGGGAGCCCCTATTGGTATCTGGCGCTCATACACCGGCAGAACGGCGCGCTGGAGCAGGCGGCTGACGCGCTCTCGACGCTGACCGGCATCAACGAGCGGGACTATCATGCCAACCTGGAGCTGGCGGACGTTCTGGAGGAGCTGGGAGACCCCGCCGGTGTCGCGGCCGCGCTGGAGCGCACCATCTATATCTATCCGTACGAGGCGGCCTCCCACGCGCGACTGGCCGCTCTCTACTCACAAAGCGGTGAACTCGACAAGGCTATCCGCGAGCGGCAGGCGGTGGTGGCGCTTGATCCCGTGGACCGGGCGGCTGCCTTGTACCAGTTGGCGCGCGCATACTTCGCGGCAGGGGACGCGGCCCAAGCCCGGCGGACGGTGCTGAGCGCCCTGGAGATAGCGCCGGGCTTCGAGGAAGCACAGGATCTGCTGCTGGAGATTCGCGCCAGGGCTGACGGAGGTGCCCGCTGATGGCTCGAGCGGTGACGCAGGCAATGCTTCTGGTGCTTGGGCTTGCGGTCGCAGGTCCGCTCCCGGCCCAGTCGCGCCGCCCGCGGGATCCACGCCTCGCGGAGGATGTGGACTACGGGGAGCTCAATGTCTCGTACGATGGCCGGTTCACTTTCGTGCGACTGCGTTACACCCCGCTTCCCGGCTTCAGCGGCGGCGGCGGCTACTTCCGCGGAGATGTGAAGTGGGATCATGATTACCCACGGGCCGAGCTGCATCTCATGAAGATTCTGGATGAGCTGACCGGGATCGGCCCCTACCTGGATGGCGGCAACATTCTGACGGTAGACGATCCGGAGTTCTTCAAGTACCCGATCGCTTACCTGGTCGAGCCCGGCTTCTGGACGCTCACCCCGGGCGAGGCGGAGAGTCTGCGGAATTATCTGCTGAAGGGCGGTTTCCTCATCATTGACGACTTCGCCGGCCGCCACTGGTACAACTTCCAGGATCGCATGAGGGACGTTCTTCCCGATGGCCGTCTGGTTGAGCTGGATGCATCGCATCCGATCTTCCATTCGTTCTTCGACATCAATGCGCTGGACCACACGCATCCGTATTACTCTGTGAAGTCGGTCTTCTACGGGATTTTCGAGGACAACGACCCGAAGAAGCGTCTGATGGTGATGGTCAACTTCAACAACGACATAGGCGAATCCTGGGAGTGGTCGGACACGGGGTTCATTCCCATCGAGTTGTCGAACGAGGCTTACAAGCTGGGGGTTAATTACATCGTCTATGGACTGACGCACTGAGGGCGTGGAGGGCGGTGAGCGGTGAGCGGTAAGCGGTGAGCAGTAAGCAGTAGGCAGTAAGCAGTAAGCAGTGGGCAGAGGGGAGAGGGCAGTGGACGGTGAGTGGGAACATCCGCAAGGAACCGCGTCAATAGAATAGAGTAGGGGTCATGACAGCAGAACAGAAAGTTGCACTGGAGTCGACGGACGACATCGCGCTCGCTGAGCGCATGCAGGCGGCCACCGAACGCATTCTCACGGAGCTTCGCAAGCTGATCGTTGGACAGGACGAGGTTATCGAGCAGGTGCTGCTCTCGCTCTTCGTGGGCGGCAACAGCCTGATCGTGGGGGTGCCGGGACTGGCGAAGACGCTCCTGATCCACAGCATCGCGCAGGTGCTCGATCTGAAGTTCTCGCGTATCCAGTTCACGCCCGACCTGATGCCGTCCGATATCACCGGGACGGACTTGATTCAGGAGGATCCCAAGACCGGGCAGCGGCGGATGGTGTTTGCGCCCGGGCCGATCTTCGCCAACATCGTGCTGGCGGATGAGATCAACCGGACGCCGCCCAAGACGCAGGCAGCGCTACTGGAAGCGATGCAGGAACATCGCGTCACGGTCCAGGGTCGCACCTACGAGCTGGAGCCGCCGTTCCACGTGTTCGCGACCCAGAACCCGATCGAGCTGGAGGGTACTTACCCCCTTCCGGAGGCACAGCTCGACCGTTTCATGTTCAAGATCGCGATGGATTACCTGCCCGCCGATAAGGAGCTGGAGGTCGTGAGGAACACGACGGCGGTGCAGGACTACCGATTCGAGAACGTCGTTACCGGCGATGACATCGTTCAGTACCAGCACCTCGTTCGTAAGGTGCCGGTTTCGGACGCGGTGCTGCGCTACACACTGGACCTGGTCCGCAGGACACGGCCGAATGGGGACGGCTCGCCCGAGTTCATCCAGAAGTGGGTGTCTTACGGGGCCAGCGTTCGCGCAGCCCAGTACCTGATCCTCGGCGCCAAGGCCCGGGCTCTGGTGCGCGGGCGCTACCACGTGAGCTTCGACGATATCCGCGATCTGGCGGGTCCCGTCCTGCGGCACCGGATCCTGACAAACTTCCACGCGGAATCGGAGCAGGTGACGTCGGATCAGCTGATCGGCGAGCTGCTCGAGGCGATCCCGACTCCGAGCTCGGGACTGTGAAGATCTCGAGTTTTCTCGATCCGCAGGTCCTGGCCAGGATCGACAACCTGGAGCTCCTGGCGCGTACCGTGGTAGATGGCTTCATCAACGGGCTGCACCGCTCGCCGTACCTCGGACTGTCCATCGATTTCGCCGAGCACCGTCCCTACACGCCCGGCGACGACATTCGGCGAATCGACTGGCGCGTGTTCGGCCGCAGCGACCGCTTCTACGTGAAGGAATTCGAGGCCGACACCAACACCAACTTCGTAGTCTTGCTCGATATTTCGCGCTCGATGAATTACGCGAGCCGGGGGATCACCAAGCTCGATTACGCGCGTTATCTGGCCGCGTGCCTTAGCTACTTCTCGCGCCAGCAGCGGGACCGGGTTGGGCTGGTGACATTCGATGAGGACATCGTCGAGATGGTGCCACCCTCGGCCAAGCATCTCGACATCGTGCTTCACACCATCGATCGCATCGAGCCGGGCGGCAAGGGCCGACTCGAGGCACCGCTCCTCAAGGTTGCGGAGGCCGTCAAGCGCAGGAGTATCCTGGCGCTGGTCTCCGACCTCTACGACGATCCGCAGGATGTGCTGCGCTCGGTGAGCTACCTGAAGAACAAAGGCAACGATGTCCTCGTCTTCCACGTCCTCGATCCCGCAGAGCTGGAATTCCCCTTCGAGGAGGCCGCTCACTTCGAGGATCTGGAAAGCGGTGAGAAGATACCGGTCGTGCCCGAGCGGCAGCGCGAGCAGTACCGCGAGCTGATGAACGCGCATCTCGACGAGCTGGCGCGGCTATTGGTGGAGAACCGGATGGACTACTTCCTCTTCGACACGTCAAAGCCGCTGGACTATGCGTTGTTCAGCTACCTGTCGCGTCGTGAGAAGCTGAGCCGGGTGCGCTGATGGGTTTCTCGTTTCTCGCTCCGGTGTTCCTGGCGGGCCTGGCCGCGTTGGCCATCCCGATCGTGGTCCACCTGACGCACCGGGAACGGAAGGACGCCATCGCCTTTCCGTCTCTGATGTTCGTGCGGAAGATCCCTTACCGCACCCATCGGCGCCAGAAGATCCGCCACTGGCTTCTGTTCCTGTTGCGAAGCCTGGCGATAGTGCTGGTAGTGGCGGCTTTCGCTCGCCCGCTGTTCGACGATGACGGCGCGACGGCCCGCACCTTCGCAGGGGCGCGCGAGGTGGTGCTTCTGTTGGACTACTCGCACAGCATGGGCTACGGCGATCGCTGGAGCCGCGCCATCGATGCTGCGCGGCGTGCCATCGCCGGGGTGAGGCCCGAAGACCGTGCGACGCTGGTCGTTTTCGCCGAGCGTGCCGAAGCGATCACCCAGCCCACGGCCGACCGGGCCGTCTTGAGCGCCGCGCTGGATGGGGTGAACGTCGGGTCAGGTGTCACGCGATATGGACCGGCCATCCAACTGGCCCGGGAAATCGTGGAGCGTTCGGAGCGGCCCCGCAGCGAGGTCATCCTGATCACCGACTTCCAGCGTAGCGGTTGGGATGCCCGGCAGGCCGTGAGGCTCCCCCAGGGTACGATGCTCACCCCCGTCGACCTCTCCGATCCTGACGCGTCCAACCTGGCGGTGACCGCTACCGCCGTCACGCGCAGTAGGAGCGCCGGGCGCGAGCGCGTCACGGTGTCCGCCCAGGTGGCTAACCTGGGCGCGGAATCGGCGGACGACGTTCGTGTGGCGCTCGAGCTGGAAGGCGAGCAGGTGCAGGCTCGGTCGGTGAGCCTGGGGCCCGGCGAGAGCCTGACGCTGCAGTTCGCTCCCTTCGTGCTGCCGCGGCGGTCCGTTCGCGGGGTTGTGCGCGCCGGCGAGGATGCGTTGCCCGGCGACAACGTGTTCAGGTTCGTAGTCGAGCCGGACGATCCGATCTCGATTCTGATCGTCGAACCCCGCAGCGCGGGTGCCGGCCACAGCCTGTACCTGCGACGCGCGCTCGGCGTCGGGGGTCAACCCGGCTTCGACGTTGACGTGCGCAGAATCACGCGGCTGGGGCCGGAGGACCTGGACGGACGGTCAATCGTGATTCTGAACGATGCGCCGTTCCCGCGCGACGACGTAGGCGAACGCCTCCGGGTTTTCGTGAAGGGCGGCGGCGGACTGCTCGTGCTGCTGGGCCGACGGAGTCCTCCGGGCGCCTGGCCGGCCGATGGCATGGGGTTCCTACCGGTGGCCTTCGGCGGCCCACTCGATCGGTCGTCGCGCGGAGGAGCCACGCTGAGCTATCTCGATTACGAGCATCCGGTCTTCGAGCTCTTCCGTACGCCGCGCAGCGGTGATTTCTCCTCGGCCCGCTTCTTCCGCTACAGGCGGCTGGAAGGCGCGGAGTCGGCGCGAATCCTGGCTCGCTTCGACGACGGGTCCGTTGCGCTGGCCGAGGGCCGGCAGGGCGACGGGATTGTGCTGGTGTGGGCCACCGACTTCGAGAACTTCTGGAACGATTTGGCTGTTCAGCCGGTGTTCCTGCCGTTCACGCATCTGCTCGTGAAGCATCTCTCGGGCTATGTAGAGTCTCGGCCGTGGTTCCGCGTCGGCAACGTCATCGACCTAGCGGAGAGCCCGATGTTCGCCGGCGACGAGGCTAGCGCGGAAGCTGAGCTTCTCGTCGAGAGACCTTCCGGAGAGCGCATGGTGTTTCGCTTGGGCGAAGACAATCGTTTTCTCCTGCTGAACGAAGCGGGGTTCCATCGCGTTCGTTATGTAGGAGATGTTGATGATGGGGTCCTGGTCGCGGCCGCGAACCTCGACCCCGGAGAATCGAACCTGACCGCGATCGATCCGGAGGAGATGGTGGGAGCGGTGACCGCCGCCGGCGACACGGAGGAGGCGACGCTGGAGGCAACCGTGCTGTTGCCCGAGGATCGCGAGCGACGCCAGGGCTTGTGGTGGTACCTGCTGGCCGGAGCCGCTGTGCTCCTGCTGCTCGAGACGTTGATATCCAATCGGTTGGGGCGGGCGCGGGCGCAGGCGCAGGCGCGAGCTAGTAACACGAGGGGATAGTCGATGCGATCCAGAACAGGTCATGACGAGCTAATGCGCGTGATCCGCTCCGTGCGGCGGCGCTGGCGGTTGAGAGTCGCTCTGCGCGGAGCCGCCATCATTCTGGGGGCCGGCTTGCTCGTTTTCCTTATTTCCGCCTACGGAATGGATCGGTTGAGGTTCAGCCCCACCGCCGTCCTGGCCTTCCGCGTCTTTGCCTATGTGACGCTGGTGGGACTCACGATCCGTTTTCTCGTCGTGCCGCTCGCCCGGCGGGTCAGCGATGAGCGGGTGGCGCTCTACCTGGAGGAGCACGAGCCATCTCTCGAGGCGCGGGTGTTGAGCGCGGTCGATCTGGGAAGGCTGGACAAAGCCGCTTCCGAAGGCTTTTCGCGGGCCCTGGTCAACCGGCTGGTGGAGAACGCGGTCGAGAACTGCGCCGCCGTCGACTTCGGGCGCAAGGTCGAGGCCAGGTCGCTCGCCCGCTCATCGGGCTTGCTGGCGGGCGCGACGCTGGCGGCGGTGGCGGTCTTACTGCTCTCGCCTTCGTTCCTGCGCCATAGCGCCCCGTTCCTGTTTCCGTTTAGCGGCGCCGCCGTCGACAATCCCTACCGAATCGAGGTAATGCCCGGCAACACGAGAGTCGCGAAAGGCGCCGAGCTGAGGATCGTCGCGCTCCTTCACAAATTCGACGCGGACGAGGTGGATATCGCCGTGCAACGCGGGCAGCAGGGCGAATGGGAGCGCTTCCCGATGGTGCTGGATGAGGAAACGGGCGAGCACCTGGTCTTCCTCTTCGACCTTGAAGAGCAGACCGAATACTTCGTGGAAGCGAGCGGCGTTCGTTCACAGCTCTTCCGAATTGAGGTGACCGAGCTGCCCTACGTGCAGCAATTGGTGCTCGAGTACCACTTCCCGACCTACACCGGGCTTTCGCCCCGTCGGCAGGAGGATGGCGGTGACATCGCCGCGCTGCGGGGAACCGAAGTCCTGGTATTCGTGATCCCCACGGTGCCTGTGTCGGGCGGCGCGATAGTGATCGACGAGCAGGATTCGCTGCCATTGACGCGGGCGGAGGACGGTACCCTCACGGGCGCCCTGCAGGTGGTGAGCGACGGACTCTACCGAATCGTCTTCGAGAGCTTCGACGGCGATCGTGTGATCGGCTCGCCGGACTACCTGATCGATGTGCTCAGCGATCAACCTCCCTACGTGGCCTTCTCGAAGCCGGGGCGTGATGTCAAGGTGACGAACATCGAGGAAGTGTTCATCGAGGTCGAGGCGGAAGACGATTACGGTGTACGCCAGCTCCAGCTGGTCTATTCGGTGAACGGCGGGCCGGAGCAGACGCTGGAGCTGTACAGCGGGCGCCGCAAGGAAGTCTCGGCAGGCCACACTTTCTATCTCGAGGAAATCGAGCTGGAGCCGGGCGACTTCATCTCCTATTACGCGCGCGCGTCCGACGACAACCGGGTAAGCGGCCGCCAGGTCGCGACAACCGACATCTACTTCATGGAAGTGCGTCCCTTCGACCGGACCTACCGGCAAGCCGAGCAGAGCGGCGCGCCGGGCGGTGGCGGCGGCTTTGACAGCTCGCTCTCCCGGCGGCAGCGGGATGTGATCGCCGCGACCTTCAAGATGGTGCGGGATCGCGAGAAATACTCCCGGGACGAGTACGAGGAGAACCTGGCGACGCTGGCGCTGGCCCAGGGAAGGCTGCGCGAGCAGGTGGAGCGGCTCATCACCCGCATCCAGGCTCGCGGCATCGCTCAGATGGACTCCAGCTTCCGGACCATCGCTGCGGCGCTTCCTCTGGCGGTCGAGGCGATGCAGGAGGCCGAGAAGCTGCTCGGCGAGCGGAATCCGGACGAGGCACTGCCGCCCGAGCAGCGGGCGCTGCAGCAACTCCAGCGCGCCGAGGCCACTTTCCGCGAGTCGCAGATCTCTCGTGGAACGACATCGGGTAGCGGCGGCGGGCAGGCCGAAGCGGACGAACTGGCGGACCTCTTCGAGCTGGAGCTCGACAAGCAGAGGAACCAGTACGAGAGCGTGCAGCGCGAGCGACAACGGCGCCTCGACGATGAGATCGACGAGACGCTTCAGAAGCTGCAGGAACTGGCGCGGCGCCAGCAGCAAGAGAACGAGCGCCGGCGCGCGCGGGCCAGCCGGTCACAGAACCAGTCCGGCGGCGGAAGCGGTTCCCAGAGACAGCTCGCCGAGGAGGCCGAGGAGCTGGCCCGTCGCTTGGAGCGGCTGGCGCGTGAGAAATCGCTGCCCGAGCTGAACCAGACGGCGCGTGAGCTGCGAGAGGCTGCCGAGGAGATGCGCCGTGCGGCGGCGAACTCGCGCAACAGCAGCGGCGCGGGGGGCAACGCGGCGCTGGAACGGTTGAGGGAAGCGCGCCGCCTGCTCGATGAGAACCGTTCGGCGGGCTTGCAGCGCGATGTGGAAGATGCACTGCGGCGCGCGAACCGGCTCGCTGAGGAACAACGTGATGTGACGCGGGACGTGGAGCGGCTGGCTGAGGGCGGCGGCGCGCAGCGCGAACGGTTGCAGCGGCTGATGGAGCGTAAGGAGGAGATGGCTACCGAGGTCGCCGATCTCGAGGCTCAGCTCGACCGACTGGCGCGGGACTCGCGCCGCGAACAGCGGGACGCATCGCGCAAGCTGCAGGAAGCGGCGAACGGAATACGCGATGATAAATTGGAGGACAAGATCCGCTACTCACGGGGCGTGGTGCGTCAACGATCGCCGGAGTACGCCCGTAACTTCGAGGAGCAAATAGCGCGGGATATTGAAGAGCTTCGTGAGAAGATCGAGGAAGCTCGCTCGGCTATCGGCGAGACGAAGGAACAGCGACTGGCTCGCACGCTGGACCAAACCCGCGACCTGGTGCGCTCACTCGAGTCTCTGGAAGAGCGGACGCAACAACAGTCGGAGGGCGCGCAGCAGCAGTCCGGGCGGGAGGGGCGGCAAGGTGAGCCCGGGGAGGGTGAGCAACGCGGACCGCCTCAGACGGCGACCGCAGACAATCCCGACGGGTTTCCCGGACTCACGGACGGCGATATCCGTCAGTTCCGCCGCGAGTTCCGCGAGCGGCGCGCGGAAGCCGAGGAAGTGCGCCGACAGCTGGAACGGGAAGGACTCGATACCGGTGAGCTCGATCGGATCGTCGAGCGTCTGCGCCGGCTTGAGCGTGAGCGCCCCTATGGCGATCCCCGGGGCCTGGCCGCGCTTCAGGCTGAGGTTATTCAGGGGTTGAAGGAATTCGAGTACGTGCTGCGCCGCGAGATCGGCGGTGGCCAGGCCCGTGATCTGCTACTGACCGGGTCCGACGAGGTTCCGCCCGGTTACCGCGAGCTGGTCGAGGAGTACTACAAGTCGCTGGCGGAGGAGGGCTCAGGGGAGGGACGGTAGGCAGGCCGCCGCTGGCGAATCGCCAGGGCAAGCCCCGGCTTCTGCTCCAGTCGGACAGCAAGAGCGTCGTCAAGATCCGCGAGAGAATCGTTCTGCGTGAGTTTCACAGCGAGGGCTTCGTTAACCAATACGTCCTCGATGAATCCGCGGCGCCGGACCGGTTGGTTGCCGGGCCCGGGAAGGACTTCGAGATCCTGCTGGAGAATCGCTGGAGCCGCGTAGGCGGCTAGAAAGAGAGTGCATCGGGCATGAGACTCTGCGTCGTTGGCACCGGCAGCGTTGGAGGAACGCTTGGGCGGCTTTGGGCTGCAAGGGGGCATGAGATCAGCTTTGGCGTGCGTGACCCGCAGAGCCCGAAGGTCCAGGCGATCTTGGAAGAGGTCGGGTCGGGCGCCACAGCCACCGGCGTAGCGGAGGCGATGACGGCCTCGGATATCATCGTGCTGGCGCTCCCGTGGCCGGCGGTGGAGGAAGTGCTCAGGTCAGCTGACCTCACTGGCAAGATACTGGTCGACGCTACCAACCCTATTGCTCCGGGCCTCGAGCTGGCTACGGGGCCTGACACGTCGGCCGCCGAACAGATTGCCAACTGGGCGCCGGGCGCGCGGGTCGTCAAAGCGTTCAATACCATCGGGGCGGACAACTTCGCGAGCCCCGTATTCGGCGACCAGGTCGCCACCATGTTCATCTGCGGTGACGACTCCGATGCAAAGGCCGTGACGTTGCAGTTGGCGGAGGAGCTTGGGTTCGAGATCGTGGATGCGGGACCGCTCTCGAATTCGCGCCTGCTGGAGCCGATGGCGATGCTGTGGATCCGGCTGGCGCTGGTGGAGGGCTTTGGCCGTGACATCGCTTTCAAGCTGTTGCGACGTTAGCGGTAAGTGGTAGAATCCATTGCTCAGGCGAAGCGATCCAGCATCGAGGTACATATGCCAGCTGTTACGTATCCGAACGCCCGCGCCGTAGCGCAGCTTTATCGTGGCTACCTGAGCGATCCGACCTCTGTGGATCCCGGGTGGCAGGAGGTTTTTCGCGACCTCGACGAGGAAGCGCGCGGCTGGCTCGAATCTCTGAACGGTGCGGCGGCCCCGATGGCACCGGAAGCGGCGGTCGAACCCGCACTGGCCGAGGACGCGCGTGCCGCGGCTCTCGACTCCGTGCGGGCGCTCATGCTGATCCGCGCCTACCGGGTGCGCGGGCACCTGGAGGCCGATCTCGATCCGCTGGGATTGGTTCCTGAGGAGCCACACGAAGAACTGGATCCGGCGAGCTACGGGTTCGCCGAGGCGGACATGGCCCGGCCGATCTACATCCACGGAGTGCTCGGCCTCGAGTGCGCCAGCATGCGCGAGATTGTGGAAGTCCTGCGTAGGGACTACTGCGGCACGATCGGGCTCGAGTACATGCACCTCCAGGATCCGGCCCAAAAAGCCTGGATCCAGCTGCGCATGGAGGGCGTTCTGCAGCACAGCAGGATAAAGGGCGAGAACAAGGTCGCGATCCTAGAACGTCTGACTGCCGCGGAGACCTTCGAGAAGTTCCTGGACCGGAAGTACACGGGGACGAAACGGTTTGGCGTCGAGGGCGCGGAGTCGGCGATACCGGCGCTCGAGACGATCCTGCGGCGCGCTGCGGAGCTTGGCGTTCGTGAGACCGTGATCGGCATGGCGCACCGGGCCCGCCTCAACGTGCTGGCGAACCTGATGCAAAAGCCGCTCGAAGCAATCTTCCATGAGTTCCAGGGCGGTGCTTCGACACCGGACGAGATCGGTGGGTCAGGGGACGTCAAGTATCACCTGGGCACGTCGACCGACCGGGAGATCCAGGGTGTGAGCATGCACCTGTCGCTGGTTCCCAACCCGTCGCATCTGGAGGCCGTCGATCCGGTGGTCGCGGGAAAAGTCCGCTCCAGCCAGAACCAGCGGGGCGACGTCAATCGCTGCCAGGTTATGGGCTTGCTGCTGCACGGCGACGCCGCCGTCGCGGCCCAGGGAGTGGTGGCGGAGACGCTGCAGCTCAGTGAGCTGGAGGGGTACACCACGGGCGGGATCGTTCACCTCATCATCAATAACCAGATCGGCTTCACAACGAACCCAATGGCGGCGCGATCCAGTCCCTATCCTTCCGATCTGGCCAAGGGGATCCAGGCGCCCATCGTGCACGTGAACGGCGACGACCCCGAGGCGGTGACTCAGGCGGCGGCGTTCGCCGTCGAGTTCCGGCAGATCTTCAAGCGAGATGTCGTGATCGACATGTGGTGCTACCGGCGGCACGGCCACAACGAGGGCGACGAGCCGGCGTTCACGCAGCCGCTGATGTACAGGGCGATCAAGACGCATCCCACGACCCGAGAGATCTATGCCGCGCGACTGGTCGATGAGGGCATTATTAGGCAGGCGGAGGCTGATGCGCTCGTCGCTCAGTGGGAGGAGCGGTTCGAGGCAGCACTGGAGAAATCGAAGAGCTACAAGCCTGACAAGGCCGATTGGCTCGAGGGTGCGTGGTCGGGCCTGGAGCCGATGCCGGGCTACGATGCGCCCCGCGGTCACACGGATGTAGTTATCGAGACCGTGCAGGAGGTGGGCAGCGCGCTGACGACGGTGCCGGAAGGATTCAACATCAACAGCAAGATCGCCCGGCAGCTGAAGGCGAAGGGCAAGATGTTTGAGTCCGGCAAGGGCTTCGACTGGGCGACGGCCGAAGCGCTGGCCTTCGGCACGCTTCTGATCGAGGGCCACCCGGTGCGTCTCTCGGGTGAGGACAGCAACCGCGGCACGTTCTCGCAACGACACGCATCCTGGATCGACCAGGAAACCGAGACGCGCTATGTCCCACTCGACCACATCCGCGAGAAGCAGGAGCGGTTCGACGTCATCGACAGCCCGCTCAGCGAGTTCGGCGTGCTCGGCTTCGAGTACGGATTCGCGATGGATGAGCCGCACGCGCTGGTGCTGTGGGAGGCGCAATTCGGCGACTTCGCTAACGGCGCCCAGGTGATCATCGATCAGTTCATCGCCGCAGGCGAATCCAAGTGGCTCCGCATGTGCGGCCTGGTCTTGCTTCTGCCGCACGGATACGAGGGCCAGGGCCCCGAGCACTCCTCGGCTCGCCTGGAGCGCTACCTTCAGCTCTGTGCCGAGGACAACCTCCAGGTCGTGAATTGCACGACCCCGGCCAACTACTTCCACGTGCTGCGCAGGCAGCTGCATCGCGCTTTCCGCAAACCGCTGGTCGTCATGACGCCGAAGTCGCTGCTACGCCACAAACGAGCGGTGTCGAAGCTCGAGCACTTCGGGCCGGGTAGCCGTTTCCAGCCGTTGATGCCCTGTGACGAGATGCCGGGTGAGCCGGCACAGGCAAAGCGGGTCGTGTTGTGCAGCGGGAAGGTGTACTACGATCTGTTGCAGGAGCGTGAGAAGCGGGGGATTGCCCATGTCCACTTCCTGCGCATGGAGCAGCTCTATCCGTTCCCGGCCGATGAATTGGCCGAGGAGCTTTCGTTGTACAAGAAGGATTGCCGGCTCGTCTGGTGCCAGGAGGAGTCACGCAACATGGGCGCCTGGAGTTTCGTCCGCGAGCGGATCTTTGCGGTGGCGAAGCAGGCTGGCTTCACCAATCCTCAACCGCTCTACGTCGGACGCGCCGCATCGGCCTCGCCGGCGACCGGCCTGCATAGCCGGCACGTGGAGGAGCAGGCGCGGCTTGTGGATGAAGCGCTGGCGGGGGGGAA
>FXBF010000127.1_pt1 | contig 22919 bp, 19 predicted proteins | sample 5335321 | NCBI WGS metagenome assembly FXBF01 (sample SAMEA103928391, study PRJEB20085) | sediment metagenome | isolation source: sediment
GTCCTGATGGAAGAACAACGCGAGATATCTACCGTGGGCCGGAACACTGAAGGCTTTGGTGGCGGCGGCGGAGGCGGCAGGCCCGGTGGTCGAGTCGGCCTTGGCAATCAGCAGGGCGGTGGAAACGGCACTTCTGGCACAGTATCCATTCTCAATCCGACCGAGGAAAGGGCGTCAACGATCGACAGCATGAGTGAGGAAGAAATCCAGGCCAGGCTTCCGGAAGACATCGTTGAAAACGTCGGTGACGATATCGTCGCCAGGCAACTTTACGAAGCAGCAGTGGCCGAAGACGATCCGGTATTGCGAGAGCGGCTTTGGGAAGAATATCGCAAGTACAATGGCCTATAAGGAGCGCCGTCTGACGTGATGACAAAAAGAATATACCTGTCGGCCTGTGCAGCTTTGTTGCTGTCCGGCTGCTCCGTCAATGAAGTCATTACGGCGGAGGTGGAAGCGCTCGACGTAGCAGATGTTGCTCCGCCCGAGGATCTGCTCCTCGACATCGGCATTGTCGAATTCGACGATGGTGTCCCGGCAAACAACGATCCGTTAAAGACCGGCGTCTTCCAGGAGGTTCGATCAGCTGAAGTTCGCTATCTGCCTTACCACCTGAAAACAACGCTGCAAGCCACAGGTCACTGGGGCGCCGTTCGTGTCATTCCGTCACGCAGCGCTTTTACAGATGTCATAGTCAGTGGAGTCATCGAAAAATCTAACGGCGAATTCGTCACACTCAGGATCAGAGTCGAGGATGCGATGGGCTACAAATGGTACGAAAAGGTCTACGAGACCCAGACCGGAATCTCGTCCTACGATCAGTATCGTGACCGGACCAACGACCCGTATCAAAACGTGTTCAACGATATCGCAAACGACCTGCGCGAATACGTGGCGGCGATTCCGCCAAAACAAGTTCGACAGATCAGGCAGGTGTCCGAGCTACAGTTTTTCGGTGACATGGCGCCGCTGTCTTTTGGTAACCACCTCGCGAAAAACAAAGATGGAATTACAAGCATTGTTCGCCTGCCGGCAGAGAACGATCCATCAGTTGCGAGGCTACGACAGATTCGCGAACGGGATCGCCTGGTCGTCGACACACTGAACGAACACTACGCTAATTTCTACTACGGGATTGCAATCCCGTATGAAGGCTGGCGCAAAATCTCACGCGAAGAGCAGGTAAATTACCGGCAGGTCAGGCGATCGGCGGCGATGCGTACACTGCTGGGTGTTGTCGTGCTGGCCGGCTCGGTTGCCATGGAGACGGATAATAGTTCAAGTGCTTCGACGCGGCGGATGAAACGCGGGATTCAAAGTGTCGGAATTTCGAGAGGACTCGAGACGATATTCAGCGGTCTGACTCGTCGAAGTGAGGCGAAAATGCATATCGAAGCGATCAAAGAATTGTCCGAGTCGTTTGGCTCCGAAGCTGCACCCATGGTCGTAACCGTACAAGGAGAGACCCGCCGCCTGACTGGAACGGCCGCAGCTCAATACGAAAGCTGGCGCCGGCTTCTCAAGCAAATCTACGAGGCGGAGACCGGATTTTCGAACCAGGTCGATGTCGGCGTTCCGACCAGGGGCGACCCGCCGGCAGGTTGATATCAGAACGTAGAATTCAATGCGCGTCCTGGAACAAGATGCACAGCTAGCTGATCGCTACACGCTGGTCCGCAGACTAGGTTCGGGTGGAATGTCGGAAGCCTGGCTCGCCCAGGACCGGCAAACTGGGAAGTCCGTCGCACTCAAATTCCTTTCGTCGGCGCTTGCCGATAACGCAGGCTATCGAAAACTACTGCGCAAGGAATGGCAGCTTGGCTCCAGGCTGATGCATGCCAACATCGTACGTGTCTTCGAATATCACGATAACGACGAGCCGTTTTACAGTCTTCAGTACCTCGGCGGCCCGGACATCGCTGTACTAACGGGCGGGGATATCGGCGTAATACTTCGCCCGATTGGCCTGATCGCGGACGCCCTGCGGTATGCGCACGGAAAAAACATCATTCACCGCGATATCAAAGCATCCAATGTTCTTCTCGATATGAGGGGCGTGCCCTACCTGATCGATTTCGGTGTTGCCGCTCTCCCGGATGATGCAGCGACAGGCGGGTCATTGATTGCCGCGAGTCCACAGCAACTCGCCGGAGAACCGGTGAGACCCGAAGACGATATTTATGCCCTCGGCGTGCTGATTTACGAGTTGATCAGCGGCCGCCCGCCCTTCGAGGGTCCCGCAGGAGACAAATTGAGCATGAGCCCGGCGCTACTGACGGCCAAGAACGGTACCCCGGTGCCCTCATCAGTAGCGACGCTTGTCTCGGAAATGCTGGCACCGGCTCCCGATAAGCGACCCGACGCAGAGTCTGTTGCAGAGAGACTCCGTGAAGCAGGCTTTGATCCAGGTTTGGTGCCTGGCCGTTTCATTGGCGCCGCGGAAAACGTCGAAGTGGAGGTCGTCGAGCCGACCATTAGCCCTCGCGAACACCGCGCCCGACCGCACACAGGATTGACGCATAAGCCGGAGCAACAAAGCGGTATTTCTCCGCGCGTGCTTGGTAGTGCATTGGCCGCTGCGCTGGTTCTGTTGCTCGTGGTTGTTTTTCTTCTGCCGAAAGTCGCCGGAAACCGGAACGCCGACTTACGCCGGCCGGATGCCGCAGAGGCTGCGCGGCAAGGCGCACGTCCCGACGGCGAAGACGACGTGCTGTTCAACGAAAATATCGATCAGTTTGCGACCCGTGAAGACCGGCTGCGCCTGAAATACGACACCGAACAGGTACTCGGTGAGTTGCTATCCAAACTTGAAACACTGGAGACAAGGGCAGTAGAGCGCTGGGGCGGTCAGACGTTTGTGAATGCGCAGGAGATCTACGCGGAGGGTGATCGGGAGTACCTGCGGCGCAATTACAGGGTGGCCGGGGAAAAATACAAGCAAGCGATAACGATGATCGATCCGCTGCTCGACGTAGTGGATGAGATATTCGAAGAGGCCATCGACAGCGGACAGACCGCGCTTGATGCTGGCGACAGTGTTGAGGCCTTGCGCCATTTTGAACTTGCGGTGGCAATCAGCCCGGGTCATGCGGAAGCGCACAGCGGTCTTTCGCGGGCAAAAAACCTTGACCTTGTCATGAGCCTGACCAAACAAGGAGTCGATCTCGAAAAGGACCTCGACCTTGATGCGGCACGACTCGCTTTCGAGAAAGCAATAGAGCTTGACGCCGAATGGCAACCGGCTTTGGATGGACTACAACGCGTCCTGGTGGCAAGCAATCAGATGTCATTCGACCAGAGAATGACGGAAGGACTCGAAGCGCTGGCCGATGGCGATTTTCCGACCGCCCGAGCCGCATTCAGGACCGCACTGGCACTGCAGCCCGATTCGAGAGAACCTGCAGATGGTCTGCTGCAGGTCGATCAGGGTATTCGGCTCGAAAAAATCGCCGCATTGGAGGACGACGCAAGAAAGCTGGAGGGCACGGAGCAGTGGGCTGCCGCCGTCCAGAAGTACAACGCCATTCTCGAGGTTGATCCCGACCTTGTTTTTGCGCATCAGGGTCTCGCGAGGTCAAAAGAACGATATGACCTGCACAAGAAGCTCGAGGGTTTTATCGCCGATCCCGACAGTCTTAGCGACCCTGCGAATATGCAGACGGCGACGGGAATGCTGCTCGACATAACCCGCATGCCATCCGTCGGTCCGCGGCTCGAAGACCAGAAGAATCAGCTGTCCCGATTGCTCAAGCGGGCGGTAACGCCACTGACCGTACGCCTGATTTCCGATAATGCAACGGACGTCGCGATACTCAGGGTTGGCAAACTAGGCCGTTTTGCATCGAAGGAGATTCTTCTCCGCCCGGGTACTTACGTGGCCGTAGGCAGCCAGCCCGGCTGCCGAGATGTTCGGCTGGAGTTCAGGGTATCGCCGGAAATTGAACTACAAGCCATTGTCGTCCGGTGTGAGGAGCGAATTTGAGTTTCGATGCCGTAGTAATTCTCGATGCGGAAGGTGAACGGCGGATAGACATTGGGCGCTTGCCGCTGCGCGTCGGCACCGGCAACGAATGTGAACTTCAATTGCCTGGGCCCGGTGGTGGCCCCGTCGCTTTACTCGACCTGCTCGATGATGCCCCGTTCGTGCAGCCCGTCGGTGGCGATAGCGCACTAAAAATAAACGGATCGCCGTTGACGACGAGCAGACGGCTGGCGACCGGTGACAGACTGGAGTTCTTCGGTAGCCGGATCGAGATCGGAGAGCAGGACGGTGCGCTCCAACTCAAGATCCAGCTCGAAGACAGCGCCTATGTCACCAAGCCGCCCGAGCTGCCGGATGCGGCTGGCGGACTCGAAGACGAAACGATAGCCCCGACGGCGTTCAGGCGCGCGCCCGATTCGGCTGCCCACACCATCGAGTCACACAAGCATCGCTGGAAGGCCATCGTTGGCGCCATACTGGGTGCGCTTGTAATCGCGTCCTACCTGTTGTTCAGCGCACGTTCCATTCAGTTTGTCGTTCAGCCTGCTCCGCCCGATGACTTCGAGATCGACGGTGGCTGGTTCCGGCTTCCACTAGGCGGTCGATTCTTGTTGCGAACGGGGAACTACACCGTTCATGTGAAAAAAGACGGCTACTACGATCTCAGCCAGAGCCTTACAGTCGGTGATGCACAGAGCCAGACCTTCAAACTGCAACTTCGAAAGTTACCGGGATATCTTACCGTTATCACCAACCCGGTCGTTGACGCGATCGTCACCATCGATGAAGGAATCGTCGGGCAGGCACCCTACGGCCCCGTCGAACTGCAGCCCGGAGTGCACTCGGTCTCGGTCAGTTCAGACCGATTCCTTCCATTTTCCGATGTGCTCGAGATCCCCGGCCTCGGCCGCCAGGAGAAAGTCCACGTTCAGCTCGTTCCACGCTGGGCGAATGTCGAAGTATCGACGCAACCGACCGGAGCTTTTGTTTATGAAGGCCAGCAAAAGCTCGGGCAGACACCGATGCGTCTCGAGCTGATTGAAGGGTCTCATGACCTGAGCATCGTGCTCGACGGCTACAAGGCATGGGACGGCACCGTCATCGCCGAACCAAACGTCGATCAGCTCATTCCGATCATCCAACTCGAGCCCGCAAACGCGCGGTTGTTAGTGAACACGATTCCTCGTGGCGCCAACGTTACGGTCAACGGACGCTACAGGGGACAATCTCCCGTCAATCTTTCGCTCTCTCCGGATATCAACTACGAAATCGGCATGTCCAAAGCAGGCTACGGTGTTGCGGCCCGCAAGATTCGTCTCGAGGCAGCCGCGAGTGAGGAGATCACAGTGGACCTGACGGCACGTACTGGCAGAGTGACCGTGAGGTCATATCCGTCTGACGCCACGGTGTATGTCGACGGGCGATCGCGAGGCACCGGTACGGTAACCTTGAATCTCAGCTCTGCGCCGCATCGTATCGAAGTCCGACGTAAGGGCTACGAATCTTTCAGCCGCAGCATCACGCCCCGCCCGGGCTATCCACAAACCGTGCAGATACGCCTGCGCTCCGAAGAGGAAATCCGCCAGGCGTCGATTGCGCTGACGATTACCTCGTCTGCGGAGCAGGTCTTGAGGCGCGTCGAACCCGGCAGCTTCGTGATGGGTGCCTCGCGCAGCGAGCAGGGCAGGCGCGCCAACGAAGTGCTTGTGCCCGTGACGCTGACCAAGCCGTTTTTTATAGGCGCAAAGGAAGTCACCAACAAGGAATTTGCCAAATTCAAGAAGGGTCACGATTCGGGCGCCGATATTCATGTGTCTCTTGCCGGAGATAATAATCCAGTGGCAAACGTGACCTGGTCGGATGCCGTCGAATACTGCAACTGGCTGAGCGCGCAGGAAGGACTGGCTCCGGCTTACGAGCTGAAATTCGATCAATGGATTCCGATCTACCCTGTGCCGAACGGTTACCGGTTACCTAGCGAGGCGGAGTGGGCCTGGGCGATTCGTTACCAGGGCAGCGGCAAGGCGTCCAGGTTTTCCTGGGGAGACAAGCTCCCACCAAGAGGCGAGGCCGGAAATTATGCAGACAAGTCTGCCGTCGGGCTGGTGCCGACGACCTTGCCGGGCTATGACGACGGTTACGCGTCCACAGCACCGGTCGGCAGCTTTCCGGCGAATGCGCTCGGTATCTACGACGGTGGCGGCAATGTGGCCGAGTGGGTGAATGATCTTTATACGGTGCCCACACCGGGCCAGACTCAAGCGGTGGTCGATCCTGTGGGCCCTGCCCGGGGCACAAACCATGTCATTCGTGGCTCGAGCTGGCGCCACGCGGGCGTTACGGAGCTGCGACTGAGCTATCGCGATTTCGGCACGGCGCCCCGCCCGGATGTCGGATTCCGTCTCGCCAGAAATGTCGAATGAAAATTCACGCGACCAACGTTGAGTGAAATTTCGTGAGACAATAATCGACTAAAGTGGTCAAACATATTCAATGCGGACGGGCAAGACATGATGAAATCCCTGATTACTTTGCTCCTGGCCTTTTTTCTGACATCGGTTTCCTGGTCGCAGGATTCCGAGGAACCTGGCGATACTGAGGCTGAACTAGCCGGCGCAAACGAGACAAGTGACGCAGGCGAGGATGAGGACGATGCGGATCTCGACGAACAGGGCTACGGCCTCGAGGAGGAAGAAGACGACTTCATTCCCAGCGAGGAAGTCTCTGCCGACCAGTCCATACCATTTCCAACCGATATTTGATCCGCAATCGTCTGTTCGTAGTCGCCCCATGATGAGTTTTGTCTTATGAAGAAGAACTTCCCGATCGAGTTTGTCTATCAGCTCTTCGCATTGATCATTTCGATCATTATCGTGCACGCCTTTTATGTTTCGACCGTTCGCCCGAATGCGGCACAAATCATCGAGCAACAAAATCAAGCCGCCGCGGCGGATCCTGACTATGTCCGGGAAAGGTCGACCTGGGTGCTGATCAAGGATTTCGAGCAGGAATCGACCATCATCCTCATGTTCTGGGCATTGGCCATCATGGGTTACAAGACGGTCAATCTTTTCAAGGAGCGCAAGCTCCTCGAGGTCGATCTGGTCCCGGTCGCAGACGGGATGCGAATATTACCGGAGGACACACGCGAATTTGCGCGCCAGGTGCAGGCGCTGCCCGAGGAGAATCAACGGATGTTGCTGCCGCGTGCCTTGCTCAATGCACTGCAGCGTTTTAATTCGACAAGGAATATTCAGGACGTCTCCAGCAGCACACACACGATTTTTGAATCCGAGGCGGATAGGCTGGAGTCGGAACTGTCGATGATCCGTTATATCTCCTGGGCAATCCCCTCGATCGGCTTCATCGGAACGGTTCGAGGTATTGGTGAAGCGCTCGCGCAGGCCGACAAGGCGGTGCAGGGCGATATCGCCGGCGTGACGCTGAGTCTGGGCGTTGCATTCAACTCTACTTTTATCGCGCTGCTGATCAGTATTTTCCTGATGTTCCTTGTGTATCAGTTGCAACTGTTGCAGGAACGCCTGGTTTTCGATAGCGAAAATTATTGTGACGACAAGCTGATTCGCCATATGAAGTCAGATTGAGCCTTTCAGGAATCCAAGCTTGCGTGTTGTTGCTGCACACATAAACGACGCCGGAATAACGGCTCTCGACTCAAATCGAATCTTATATCGCGAGCCCGGCTTCGCGCTGCTCGACGACCGGCTCGCGACGGGCAACGAGGCGTACGCGGCAGCCCGGATAAAACCGCAAAGAATTCAGAACCGCTACTGGTCTAACCTGGAGACGACACCGCTTGCCGATCAACGTTTTCGGCACCTGAGCGCCGCGGACCTGGCAAGCCGTCAGCTCGAGCAGATGTGGCGCCCGCTGGCAACCAAATACGATAGCCTCATCGTTGCCGTTCCACCATATATGACGCCGGACAGCCTCGGCCTGTTTCTTGGCATCGCGTCGGAAATCAGATTGCCTGTCATCGCAATGGTGGATTCAGCCGTCGCAGCGACCCGCCGCGAGTACAAGAACGCTGTGCCGGTCCACATCGATATGAGCCTGCATTCGACGACTCTCACGCGCCTTGCGCAACCGGGGCAAGCCCAGATTGAACGTGTCGAGGTCCTGGATTCCTGTGGTATGTACGGGCTTTACGACACATGGATCAGAGTAGTCGCGGAAGCATTCGTGCAGCAGTCGCGTTTCGACCCATTGCACACAGCTCAGACCGAGCAAATGCTTTTGAACCGGCTCGCCGGCTGGCTCACGGCTGCCCGCTCCCGGGAGACCGTCAAGCTTGACCTCGAGTACGGGCACTTAAGTCACGAAGCCGAGATCGAGTCAATAGAGCTGGTAGGTGCTGCCGCGCCGATCTATCAGAGCATCGCGAGCAAACTGCGGGCTTTGTATCAGGCAGAGGATACGCCGGCGATTCAGTTGTCGGATCGCCTGGCGCGCCTGCCAGGTCTGGTGGAAATGCTCAAAGCCCGCGTTGGTGGAGAAGTTTTTCTGCTGGAGCCCGGCGCCACGGCACGAGGCGCGTTGGCGCGCTGCCGCGATCAGACAGATTCGGGCAGCGGCATCAGCCTTATCCGGCAACTGCCATGGGACCGGACGGCCGTCGAAGTCAGGTCTGAACAGGCAAAACAAGCGCACTCGGCCCGGCCGACGCATCTGCTGTTTGATCACATCGCCTACAGGATCGATGAAACTCCACTGGTGCTTGGCTCTCAGATAGCAGAAGGCGAACGCACGATACCGCTGCCGGCTGAAATGCCCGGTGTTTCACGGCGGCATTGCTCGGTCAGAAATCAGAACGGCCAGCGCATTTTAGAGGACCACAGCCGTTATGGGACATTCCTAAATGGCCATCGGATTGACGGATCCGCGATATTGCAGGTGGGCGACTCACTCCGGCTGGGCACGCCAGGACATGAGCTGCAGTTGATCGCTACGGAAGAGTTGCATGGCACGTAAAAGACAATCAACCGAAATAATCGGCATGTCGTTCCTCGACGTTATGAGTTGCGGACTCGGTGCCGTCATTTTGTTTTTCATGATTATCAATGCGCAGGTAAAGGAGACTACCGACACCGAAAACAGCGAACTCATGGGGGAAACGACCAGGCTCGAAATCGAAGTGCTCGAAGGGCGCAAAAATATGGTCCTTGCCAGGAACACGATGGAGCAACTGGAAGACGAAAAAGTCAGGGCGGAAGGACGGATTGCGCAAATCATTGCCCTGCTCAAGGAACTGAGGGCCGAACTGTCGAAATACGACAAGGACACATTGGCGAAGATCGAGCGTGTCGAAAAACTGCAGTCGGATATCGAGACGCTGGAGAAGGAAGTAGAGCGGTTGCTGGCGCTGGCCAAGGAAAAAGATGCCGAGGGCACGAAAATCAGACAATTCAGGGGAGTCGGTGACCGGCAATATCTGACCGGACTCAGGATCGGCGGCGATCACGTGCTCATCCTCATCGACAACTCGGCAAGCATGCTTGATGCAAAACTCATCAACATCATTCGACGCCGAAACATGGGAGAACGCGATAAGCTACGCGCCGTGAAGTGGCGTCAGGCCGTCGCCAGCGTCGATTGGCTGACCACACAATTTTCCCCCGATTCCAAATTCCAGATTTACCTATTCAACACCGAGGCGAAGCCGGCCGTAAAAGGCAGCGATGGCGTCTGGCTGAATGTGAGCGATGGCAATCAGATAGACGAAGCAATCAGGACGCTGCGCCGGGCTCCACCGCAAAACGGTACCAACATGAATGCGGCCTATGGCGTCATCAAACAGCTAACTCCAAGACCCGACAATGTGATCCTGATTACAGATGGTCTACCGACGATGCAGGATGCCACCACCAGCCGCACGACGATTTCCGGCAGAGAACGGTTTTCGCTGCATACTCAGGCGATTCGTGAGATTCCGAGCGGAGTGCCAATCAATACGCTACTGTTTCCAATGGAAGGCGATTACGATGCGGCGGTCGCATATTGGGCACTGGCGTATACGACCGGTGGATCATTCATCAGTGTCAGCAGGGACTGGCCGTGACCAGGCGCCGCAAAGATTTCCAGACATTCAGCCTGTCTTTCCTTGACGTCATCTCTTGCGGATTCGGGGCCATTATCCTGTTGCTTGTACTCAGCAAGATATACGAGCCCGTAATTATCGAGAAAGCGCAGGAGGATCTCGAGGCACTGATCGCCTTGCTGCAGCAGGAGCTGTTCGAAATTCGTGGGGAAACGACAGTGCTCAACCGTGATCTCGTATCGATACGTGAGCAGACATCGAGCACCAAGGTGACGCTCGCCCGGCTACAAGGGGAATTGGACACAGTACAGGGACAGTACGCCGTCACGGAGGACGATTCGGCAGAGGCTGTAATCGATGAGGGCGATCTCCTTGCGGCGCGGCAAACACTCACCGCTGAGATGCTGCGACTTCGGCCGTATTACAATCGTCCGGACAACGACGCTGTGGCGGGGATTCCCGTGGACAGCGAGTACATTATTTTCGTGATCGACACTTCCGGCAGCATGCAGCAATACAACTGGGGGCGCGTACAGCGAAAACTCACCGAAACCCTTGAAGTCTATCCCGAAGTCAAGGGAATTCAGATCATGAACGACAACGGCAAGTACATGTTCGAACAATACGCTGGTAAATGGATACCCGACACGCCCGGACGGCGCCAGGCGATTCTGAATACCATGCGCTCCTGGGCGCCTTTCAGCGATAGTAATCCGGTTGACGGTATCATGTATGCGATCGACACGTTCTGGTCCCCCGATAAGAAAATCAGCATCTACGTATTTGGTGACGATTTCAGTGGCAAGAGTGCGGAACCGGTGGTCCGGGCCATTGCGCAAAAAAACAGAATACAACCGGATGGAAGCCAAATGGTCAGAATCCACGCTGTCGGTTTCCCGCTGTTCCAGTTCGGTGGTGGGCGCATTCCAAACGAAACGCAAAAGTTTGCTGCGCTCATGAGGGTATTGTCTGAACGCAATGGCGGCACTTTCATCGGCCTGACGGGTGCCCGATAGCCGGGGCTTTGGTGCCGGTCATCGGTACACATTTCGCCATAATTGATCGGCGGCCTGCCATTTTGCCGGCCGTTTGTGCACTCAATTCCGCTGTGTAATTGACTCCAACGGTGGCCACAGGAGTGGCCCAACACCTGGAGGAAACGACAATGCGTAACAAAACTCTTGCTATCGGTATTCTTGCCTGTCTAATTGTAACGCCGGCCCTGGCCGGGGGCGCCGCATCAAAAAAGGAAAGTATCGGGGTTGGCGTCGGTGGCGTCATCGGTGCTGTTGCCGGCGGACCGGTCGGATTCATCGTAGGTGCCGCATTCGGCGCGAAGATCGGCGATGAGTTCCACCAGAAAGACACGGAAGTCACGACGCTGTCTGATTCGCTGACCAGCTCGAAAGAGAAGATTTCGGAGCTGGAGACCAGCGTCGATGCCCTGAATAGTGACATCGACTCGCTGGGCGGCGATCTTCAGCGCATGCGTGCGATTGCGCGACCTGAACTACTCACGCTGATGCAGGCCGGCATCGAAATGGACCTGTTATTTCGGACGGATGAGGACGAGCTCGGCATTACGACAGACTCGAAGTTGCGGGAACTCGCGACCAGTCTCTCCACGATGCCAGACGTCCATATACAGCTTGACGGCTTTGCGGACGAGCGGGGCGACACCGATTACAACCAGAGACTCTCCGCGCGGAGGGCGGAGCACGTACGAGATATTCTCATGTCGAATGGCGTCGCCGAATCGCGCATCAAGCTCGCCGCACATGGCGAATCACCGGCGGCAGACGATAATATCGACAGCTTCGCGTTCGAGCGCAAAGTTAGCATGACGCTATTTGTCGAAGAGACGCCGTCCTTCGCATCGAACCCGGACTAACAACTAATCAGTCCCCAAATGACTCTTCTCGGAGTCACCTGCTGGCCGGTCTCTTCGAGGCCGGCCTCTTTTTACTCCTGGCAGAGTCCCCGGTGCATTCTTGTTTGCCTCGATTTATAGTGTGGGGCAGGACCAACGGACCACAATCAATCCATGACTGATCTGCTCGAACGCAAATGCAAACCTTGTGAGGGTGGTGTCGAACCCCTGACTGCCGATCAGGCCGGCGAGTTGATGGCGGCCCTGCATCCGGACTGGCAGCTTTCCGAATCCGGCACGACCATCAGCCGTGGGTTTCAGTTTCCGGGTTTCGGCAGGACGATCGCATTCGCCAATGCCGTGGCGTGGGTTGCTGCCACTGAAGGACACCATCCGGAAATGACCGTCAAATACGGGACTTGTCTCGTGCGTTACACGACGACAGCAATAAATGGTCTCTCCGACAACGATTTCATTTGCGCGGCAAAGATTGACCGGTTGGCCGCCGGATGATCGAGCTCGCCGATATTGAAGCCGCGGCGAATCGTCTGTCGCAGGTTGCAGTCAGAACGCCGCTTCTCCAGTCATCCGAACTCGACGAGGTCGCCGGAGGCAGGATCTTGTTGAAGCCCGAGTGTTTTCAGCGTACCGGCTCTTTCAAGATTCGTGGTGCCTACAATCTGATGAGCCGGCTACCTGCGGAGCGAGCGAGCAAAGGTGTCGTTGCATGGTCTTCGGGGAATCACGCCCAGGGTGTCGCTTTGGCTGGAAGGTTGCTGGGAATCAAAGCGGCTATCGTCATGCCTGCGGATGCGCCAAAAGCAAAGATAGAACGGACCAGACGATTCGGCGGAGAGGTCATTTTGTATGACCGGTACGACGGTGACCGCGAGGCAATCGCCCTGGAGGTCGCAAGGGATCGCGGTGCCGGAATTGTGCCGTCCTATGATAGCGAAGATATTGTTGCCGGCCAGGGCACGATCGGTCTCGAAATCGTTCAGCAAAGCAGGGAACTGGGCATTTCGCCAGATCAGGTCCTGATCGGCTGCGGTGGAGGCGGGATAAGCGCCGGCTCGGCCGTCGCTATAAAGGCATTGTTACCGGCAACCTCTGTGTATACGGTGGAGCCTGAGCACTTTGATGACACGGCCCGGTCATTGCGCGACGGGGTACGACGCTCGAATGCAAAATCGGCACGATCTATCTGCGATGCCTTGCTCGCGGAAATCCCCGGTGAACTCACCTTTGCTATCCACCGAAAACTGGGCACTGAGGGCCTGGTTGTCAGTGACGACGAGGTTAAGGCTGCAATGCGATTTGCGTTCCGTCAGCTGAAGGTGGTCGTCGAGCCCGGCGGCGCCGTTTCGCTCGCTGCCGTATTGGCAAATAGAATTGACTGCAAAAACAAGACGACTGCCATCGTCTTGACCGGTGGTAATGTCGATCCGGATTTTTTCTCAGCGATTCAGAACGAAGCCTGATTCAATACCGCAGGTATTTTCTTATTTACGACCCGATCCGAATCGTGACTTGTGCAGAACAGTAACATTTGCTGCATTCGGCTCGGGAAAAGTCCCTGTTGGCATTGCCTGGTGTCGCCGGTGTTGCCAATCATCCAGCCATCTGGTCAGGAGTTCGAGTTGCTCAATATCTTTCCTGACCTTGTGCGGCGGCAATTCGCAAATTCCGATTCCCGCTTCGGCGGCATGCACGAAATTCTGGCTGTCCCGCAACACAGCAATGATCGGGATCCCCAAGGTGTCGAGGAAGCGCATGAGCTTCTCGTAACTCTTGGTGTTCCGGCGCGTGCGATTTGCGATGACGGCAAGTTTGCGGTCCCGCCGGTCGATTTTCGCGACCAGCAGGAGGTCGGCGATGCAACGCGACGCAGCGTGAATATCAATTGCAGACGGCAATACCGGCACGAGAATGCTGGTGGCATCCCGAGTTACTTCGCGTAAGTCATCATGAGTCAGGCTGGCTGCCGAATCTACAATGAGGCTGGTTGTCTCATTGGGAACCCTGAGTTGCCAACTCCGTGTTGCCTGCATGCTGTTTTTGTAGGCAGCTATGCCATGAATCGGCGGCTTGTTGCCGGGGCGCTTCTCGAGCCACCTCATCGTCGACCCCTGCGGATCGCAATCCATGATCGCGGGGACCGAGCCGCGGTGCGCATAATAACTGGCCAGGTTCGTTGCGAGCGTCGTCTTCCCGCAACCTCCTTTCGGGTTCAAAATTACGATCTTGTTCAGATCGTCTCTGTTCGGCGTGATCAGCATATTTGCGTGGCGGTCACTCTCTCGGTTAATCGTAACTCTGTGATATTCGGTGAGCCAAGTCCATGCGTCAGTTCGCATAATACCGGAAATTGGAGACGGACCCCTTTTTTCCAAAAAGGGTAAAAGAACGGCGACCGTGCCCTTTTCTCAGGCCCATCGACTATAAGTGCAGGGCACCGTACTCGTCCTTTTGCCGACCCGGAATGAAATAGCGGTCAATATCGCCCTGTAGTGTGACGGCAAGGTCTGTGGCAAAAACTTTGTCGCCGAAATACCAGGAGTGCTCATAGGCTCCAATGAAAGTCGCCTTCTTTCGATCTTTGCCGGCGAAATAGGCGCCGCAGTTGACGTTGACAGCTTTTTCCGAGTGGTCTGTCGGCAATCCTATTCGACCGGCCCTCGGAGCGACGCCAACGCGCTTGACGTTCGACAATTTGAGCACCTTGTCATAGGGGTTCTGATAGTTCGTAAGCCGGGTACAGTGGCGGTAGATCGAACTCGACTTGGAGTCGCTGGCCGACATCGAGCGGCTGGAAACGTCCGCACCGACGAAACAAACCTGCGACACGTTCCAGTTGCTTGCCGCGATTCCGGGTCGGTCATCGGCATCGTCGAAGCCCTCCCGGACGACATACGCACCGGTCGAGTGGGCGATTACATGGACATTGTATTCACAGCCGCGAAACTGTTCTGATGCAAGCAGTCTGATGCAGTCATCTACCAGGCGAAGCGCAGTAATTTTCGCGTCGCTACGGTCTTCGAGATAATTCAGCGCACGGTCATCGCTTGGCCAGTCGAAACTAACGAGCACGCCTTTGAATCCCGCGGCCGCGAGATCTGCTTTGAGTCTGCGATGGCGCCACATGATGCTTTTTGCATCGTTGTTGTAGCCGTGCACGAGCACTGCTATGTCGCCACAGTCGTTGCCCGTGCTGTTATTCGTGTGAGTATATCCTTCCGCCATGACGGCATCGACCCAGTCGGCCCGCTTCACGGCATGAGCAGGTGTCGGCAGGCGATTGCCCGGCACTTGCAGGAATCGTGTCCGACCGGGTTCTGCATCGAACTTCTGCTTGCGTACACGGCGGACGGATAGCAGGTAGTCGGGCATCGTCAGTCCTTTGTCATGGCGGATTTTCTGTTTATTCGACCGGTGTTCTGACTCTCAACAGAAATCGATCGGTCTTGCCCCGCACTGCGTCATCGAACACACTCAAACTATGGTCGTCCGTCTCATTGCGTAGTAGATCACTGTCTGACTCGACGATCAGGCCCGCAGTTTCGATGGTTTCGAGGACTTTGGATATTTCGATCCTGTGCAACGCCGTATTATCCATGCTTGCTTCACCGACGTGATCAATTATCCCGAACACGGCTCCGGGCTTTAATAGGCTTGATATGGTCTGAAGGATGCTGATCGTGGCTTCCGGGCCTCGCCGGTTATAAAGGTCGTGAAAATTGAGCGCCGTGATCGCAGCATCAAACGGGCCATCTTCAGGCGCTAGATCTGCGAATTCCTTATTCAATCGCGAGACGTTCGGCAAGCGATTGTCGGCGAGTCGGGCACTGATTGCTTTTTCGTTCGCGCCGTCGCGCATCTGCAAAACGACGGACGGATTCTGGGCGACAACGTGTCCATCATCGCCGACCGCGAGTGACAGCACTTCCGTGTAGTAACCGCCTGCGGCAATGATGTCCAATACGCGCATTCCTTTTTCAATTCCCAGGAACTCGACGACTCCCGCCGGCCGGCGGCCTGCATCGCGGGCCTGATCAGATTCGGCTCGATCCTCATTGGCGAGGAGGGTGCTCAAATCGCTCGCAGATTGTTCGGCTGCCTCCGTCACCGCTACGTCATTCGTGGACTCCGGCTCCGGGCTATCGCCGCCACTACACGCGGCGACAGTAAATGCCATGGCAAGTAAGGTAAGCCCTGTAAGTGTTCTTCTCGAAATCATCGTAGTTCTCCAACCAATGAGCAAGCAAAGCTGCCCCGGGGCAACAATCATAGCAGGCCGGATTGTGATTATTGCTCAGGGAATTCCGGCCAGACCGGAATGTCACCAGCATCGCAGGACCAATCAGCTCGCGACTCCCAGAATATCCTTGCAGTCGGGTCCATATCGGGCGAATGGTCCAGGGATCCTGCCGGGATAACTGCGAGGCTCAGGTCGGGTGAGATGCGGGGAAGCGGACTTCCGCAAATCGAACAAAACACGCTGCGAAAGCGTTTGGCGTCCGGCACCTTGTAAGTCTTCAGGAGTTCTTCACCTTCAATCCATTGAGCTGAATCTGGCTCGAGAATGATGTTGCTCGCGTGGCCGGTACCAGAGGCCTTGCGGCAACGCCGGCAATGACAATGATTGAATGCCTTGGCATCGCCCGTGATTTCGTAGCGGACGGAACCGCACAGGCAACTACCGGAGAGTGATGACTGAGACACGGCGAATTCCCCTCTTTCGAATCTTAAGGGGAATCTTACTGCATCTGCAGAAAAGCAGGTCCGGAGGCTTCCGGCAATTAGCATCATGAAATAGTTTGCGCATTCTGTGAGGTGGTTAATATGCACCGGGTGCTGCGTTCTGCACACTTGCTCGGTCATGATCGCCTCTCAACAGGATAACGGTACAGCTGTTCAATTTAGTCTTCGGCGACCGGACTTCATCTATTCGGCACTGCTATTCGCAGTTGCCGTAAGCGTCTTATATATAGTTACTCAACGCACGGGATTCCTGACGTCTGCCTACGGTCCCGGCACTGCATTATTCTTTCTTGCTTACGGCCTCTTCACTATCACGATGGGCTACCCGCACCCGAATTTCGGTCACGTCTCGTTTGATCGAGCCGCCCAGGTTGCCAGCATTCTCGTGCTCGGGCCTGTCGATGCCGCCTGGATAAACGGGCTCGCCTCGCTTTTATATCCGTGGCACCGGCTATGGTTGGGCGTGCCGTTAAGTTCTGTGCTTACTGCGTCCCTGCATAATGCAGGGATGATGTCGATGGTCATACTCGGTTGCGGATCCCTTTACACCTATCTGGGCGGGCCGGTTCCTCTGGACCACCTGGGCGTCGCTGCCGCAGGTTTCCTGCTTCTTCTCATGTTGAGCATGCAACTCCTGAACGATCTCAGCATGCTCCTCATCATCTATCTGCGAAAGGGCGATCCGTCCAAGCTGCTCAATGTCTTTTCCACCGCTGTCGAGTTGGGATCGGTGTTGATCGCCGTCGTTGTCGCGATCGTGTATGTAAGAATGGAGCCGGCGGTAGTCGCTTTGGTATTGATCGTCCTTAGTCTGGGTATGTTTGTGCTGAAGCAATATGCACAAATGCGCCACAAACTCGAAGCGCTCGTCGGGGAACGGACCATGGAGCTTCAGGAAAAGTCGCTGGAGCTGGAAAGACAGGCAACGCATGATGAGCTAACCCGTCTATTCAACAGGCGCTATGCGGACGATTATTTGGAGCGGCAGATCGAAAGCGCAAGGCGATACAACCGGGATTTTACAGTTGCCCTTGCCGACATTGATCACTTCAAGCAAATCAATGACCGCTTTTCTCACGCGATCGGCGATGAAGTGCTTCGCCGTGTCGCTGAAATACTCGTAAACCGGTGCCGCAAAACCGACGTCGTAGCGAGGTACGGAGGCGAGGAGTTTTTGCTTTGTTTTCCTGACACCAATTCGGAATTTGCGGAGCAGATCTGCGGGCAGATTCGAACGGCGGTCGAAGACGCCGATTGGTCAGAGATTTCCGAAGAAGTCGGTACACATCTCTATATTACGATCAGCTTTGGTATCGCTCAGGCTGGCAACGACACACGCCGAACATCGATACTGAGTGCCGCAGACACGCGCCTCTACCAGGCGAAGAAAAAGGGCAGAAATCTCGTTGTCGTCTGAGTCCTGCAGGCCTGATCGGGTGATTTTCTGGCGACGGTATGTCTTTCTGAGGCCCGCTGTGAATACATCCATGTAAGCCTGGCGCCGGAAGCCGACGGCCGTGGATGGTGGGAGTGCAGATGTTGCAGGGGGCTTTCATCTGCCATGCCGGCAACAGTCTCAGAAAGACATATCGTCGCCAGGAATGCGAACTAAAACATCTCACTGGGACCGGGCTTGTCGTCGGCCGGCTGATCCCTGCTGGCGATGAAATCGCCCGTGATCATTTTGTCGTAGCTCTGGCCGGGTCCAACCATCGGATAGACGCCGGCATCCGGGTCGATAATCACTTCGAGAAAGGCCGGGCCGGGAAATTCGATGAATTCCTTGATGAGCTGCGGCAGGTCTTCCTTGCGCTCCAGCCTGGCTGCAAATTCGAACCCGTCGGCTTCGGCAGTTTTGACGAAGTCCTTTCTGCGCAAAGACTTGTCGCTGCCTGACATTCGGCCTTTGTAATAGAGTTTCTGCCACTGCCGGACCATGCCGTCGCCATAGTTATTGAGGACGATGATCTTTACCGGGAGTTCGTACGTGGTCGCGGTTTCAAGTTCGCCGATGTTCATGCGCATACTGCCGTCACCGTCTATATCGATGACGAGACGGTCCCGTTGGGCGAACTGGGCGCCGATGGCGGCTGGCAGCCCGAATCCCATTGTGCCCATGCTTCCCGAAGTCAGCCAGAGCCGTGGCTCGCGGAAATCAAAATACTGAGCAGCCCACATCTGGTGCTGACCGACGCCGGTCGAGATGATTGCTTTTCCGCCTGCCAATCGATTGATTTCTTCAATCACGGCGTAGGGCTGTATGAGATCGCTTTGCCGGTCGTAATTGAGTCGGTGTTTCTGTTTCAGGCCGGCAATCTCTTCGTGCCAGACGCTGAAATCCTTTTCGAAAGTGATGCGCTTGCCGTAGGCGAGCAGGTCATCGAGGTCACGCCTCAAAACGCCGATATGGTGCCAGTTGACGCTTTTTACTTTTCCGATTTCAGATACATCGACATCGAAGTGCGCAATATTCTTGGCATTGGGGGCGAATCTGGCCGGGTCGCCGGCGACCCGGTCGTCAAATCGCGCACCGATTGCGATCAACAGGTCACAGTCCTCGACGGCATAGTTGGCAAACGCCATACCGTGCATGCCCAACATGTGCAGCGATAATGGATGCTTTGTGTCACTGGCGCCGAGTGCCATCAGCGTCGTCGCAACCGGAATTCCGTAGGCACTTGCAAAGTGTCGCATCGCCTTGGTTGCATTGCCGTTGATCACGCCGCCACCCGCGTAAATCAATGGGCGTTCGGACTCGGCAAGCATTTTGAAGAGGCGCTCACAGGCGTCATCCGTCAGGTGGTTCTCGATAACGGCCTGCAGACGATTTCGATAACCCGTGAGTGGCAGCGAGCCGCCGCCTCTAAATACACCTTCCCAGTTTTGAACGTCCTTTGGAATGTCGATGACAACCGGGCCGGGACGGCCAGTACGGGCAAGCTCGAATGCCGTGCGAATCGTCGCCTCGAGGCGTTCCGGATCGGTGACGAGAAATATATGTTTTGCCACGGCTCCCATGATTGCCGCGACAGGAGCTTCCTGAAATGCGTCAGTGCCGATCGCATTCAATGGTACCTGGCCGCAGATGACGACGATCGGAACCGAGTCGGCCATGCAGTCACGAACCGGTGTGACGGTATTGGTTGCGCCCGGGCCCGAGGTGACCATGACGACGCCGACTTTGCCGCTGGCGCGGGCGTATCCGGCTGCCATGAAGCCGGCCCCCTGCTCATTGGCCGGTACGATCAGCGGGATTGGCGAGGTGCCGTCAGCCTTGCGGTGCTTGTCGTTGTAGCGAAATACGGCATCGTAAGTGGGGAGGATCGCGCCACCGCTGTAGCCGAACAGGGTATCGACGTTTTCGTCAGCAAGAACCTGAATGACCATATCGGCGCCGCTCATCCGGGTTCCGGCGAGCGGATGCTGGTCTCTGCGGTCCAAGGGCGCCTCTTTGCTCATTTTGTCGTCAATGTTGTATAAGTGCCGGATTTTGGGCGAGTGTTTACTAATTTTTATTGCATTGCAATACTCGCATTGCTGTGCCACCTTGCGGCGGAATATCGCCGGCATTAGTTTCAAACGAATTTAATTCTTGCCACGGAAAAAGAGTCCATGCGTCACGTAATTTCAGTGCTGCTGCAGAACGAAGTCGGAGCCCTGACCCGGATGACAGGGCTCTTCTCGACGCGCGGATACAATATTGATTCGCTGAACGTCGCGCCGACAGACGACCCGGCGATTTCGCGTGTCACGCTGGTCATCAGTGGATCCGACTCGGCCATCGCGCAACTCAATACGCAGCTCGCGAAACTCGTGGACGTACTCAACATTCATGACATGACGCTCGGAGATCACTTCGAGCGCGAACTTGCAATACTCAAGTTGAAGCTCGCGACCGGCGGTTACGCGAAAGTCCTGGCACTCGCGAAAAAGTATGGCGCTGAGATCCTGGATGACGCTCAGAATAGCTGCACAGTGCAGCTCACGGGCAGACTTTCTGAAGTTGATGCGTTCGTCGAAGAGGCGAACCAGATCGGTGAGATCGCCGCAGTTGCCCGAAGCGGCAGCGTCGCCGTTTCCAAGGGCGAGGTAACTCTGTCGTCCTATACAAGACATCACCGCCTTTCCGGATAGGTTGCTGCGCATGTCCGGAATCGAGCTCAACAAACTGCAGCGCCTGGTTATCAAGATCGGCTCGTCGTTGCTTGTAAATCAGGACGGCCGGCTCGATCGCGACTGGCTCTCGGGACTGGCCGAGGACATCGCAACCCTGTATGCCGCGAATCAGCAGCTTTTGATCGTCTCCTCAGGCGCGATCGCGATCGGCAGCAGTGTGCTGGGAATCAATCCACGACGCTCGCGGCTCGAGGAATTGCAAGCAGCGGCTGCTGCCGGGCAGGTGCAGCTGGTTCACGCGTATCAGGAAGCACTCGGCGAGCACGGAATCGAGGCTGCGCAAGTATTGTTGACACTTGACGACACGGAGAATCGACGCCGCTTCCTGAATGCCAAAGGTACGCTCGGCAAATTACTAGAGCATCGCATCGTGCCGGTTATCAATGAGAACGACACGGTTGCAACGGAAGAGATTCGTTACGGTGACAACGACCGCCTCGCCGCACGCGTGGCGCAAATGGTTATGGCGGACGGGCTTGTTCTCCTGTCCGATGTGGATGGTTTCTATACGGCGGATCCCGGTAAGCATCCCGATGCGGCGCACATCCCGACTGTCTCCAGGATCAGCGATGAAATGTTCGCGATGGCGGGCGAGTCACAGTCAGACATTGGCAGCGGCGGCATGGCAACCAAGTTGCAAGCCGCCAGAATAGCGACTCATGCTGGTTGTTCGACTATTCTGGCAAGCGGTACCGTCGAACGGCCGTTGCATGCGCTCGCAAACGGTGGCAAATGCACGGTATTCAATGCAGAGGGAACGCCGGTCGCAGCACGCAAGCAGTGGCTCGCCGGCATACTCGAAGTTTGCGGCGAACTGCGGCTGGATCCCGGTGCCGCGACGGCACTCGCGAATGGCAACAGCTTGCTGCCGGTCGGTCTTGTCGAGGTCGTCGGAAATTTTCAGCGTGGCGATGCGGTAACACTGGTCGGCGCGAACGGGGAGGAGCTCGGCAGAGGTCTCGCGGCATACGCCAGCGACGAAGCGGCTCAGATCATCGGTTGCCGTTCTGAGCAAATCGAAGCGAAACTGGGTTACCGTGGCCGGACGGTTATGGTTCACCGTGACGACCTGGTTCTCTTCGGGAGTGACAGGTAGATGGGCCAGCGGACTGGGAAACTGAGGACTAACATGCCGGACATTTCTGCAATGATGGACGATCTCGGTCGCAATGCCCGGGAAGCGGCATCGGAACTGGCGCTCTGTCCGGGATCAATACGCAACCAGGCACTGCAAGCTGCGGCGAATTCCATCCGCGACAGCAGGGACTCGATACTCGCCGCCAACCAGGTCGATATGATCGCTGCTGAAGAACGCGGTCTAAGCAGTGCGATGCTCGACCGGCTCGCGCTCGATCCCGAGCGGCTCGAATCCATGGCCGCCGGGCTCGAAACCGTCATTGAATTGCCCGACCCCGTCGGTCGCGTCCTCGATGAATGGGAGAGACCAAACGGTTTGCAGATACAGCGAATCTCGGTACCGCTGGGCGTGATCGGCATTATTTACGAGAGCCGCCCGAATGTGACCGCGGATGCAGCGGGCCTTTGCACGAAATCGGGCAACGCCGCTATTTTGAGAGGCGGCTCGGAGAGTTTTCATTCGAGTCAGGCGATCTTTCAGTGTCTCGCCGCTGGACTCGAAGCAGCCGGCATTCATCCGGCTGCCGTTCAGATGGTGCCGACAACGGATCGAGCCGCTGTGGGCTACCTGTTATCGTCAATGGCAAGCACGATCGATGTCGTCGTACCGCGCGGCGGGAAAAGCCTGATCGAGCGCGTGCAAAAAGAGGCGCGGGTGCCCGTCATCGGGCATCTGGAGGGCATTTGCCACGTCTACCTGCATGAATCGGCAGACGCGGAGATGGCCAGAAAAATCGTCTTGAACGCCAAGATGCGCCGTACGGGCATCTGCGGTGCTGCAGAGACTGTGCTGGTGGATCGAAAGGCGGCGGCAGCGCTCATCCCCGGTGTGGTGAATGCCTTGATCGATGCAGGCTGTGAAGTTCGCGGTGACGAGAGAGTGCGGGAACTGGCATCAGAGGCGGGGCCTGCCAACGAACAGGACTGGCATACTG
>FXBF010000128.1_pt1 | contig 22877 bp, 26 predicted proteins | sample 5335321 | NCBI WGS metagenome assembly FXBF01 (sample SAMEA103928391, study PRJEB20085) | sediment metagenome | isolation source: sediment
CTCGCCTCCGCCTGCGGCGTCGGCCCCGGCCACTCGCCGGTAAGCTCGTGGCGTTCGTTCCTGGCCGAGCTACGGGCGCTTATTGTTCCGATACCACGTCCTACTGTGCTCCATCCCGCGCGTACTCTTTTATATAGTATGCCGCCGCCGCCCACAGGGCCAGCGACGGGATGACCCCGGGACGTTCTCTTGCTATATAATGCGTGGCCCCAAGCCCTGTATCGACGGGGCCGCAAACAGCACAATAATTCGGAGCAAAATCTTGGAGCGCGACCGAAAGTCTCTGGACATGTTTTCAATAGTCGTCGGAGCACTTGCTGCAATAGCGGTGGCGATTGTCGTGCTGGCGATTACGATGCCTGACCTTACGTTGCGCATGTTCGCCGCCGACCCCAAGGACTTTCAGGCGACTGCGGATGAGCGCATAAAGCCGTTGAGCCAGTACTATTTGCCGGGCGAAGAACATGGGGCTCCGGAACCCGTAGTCGCATCGGCTGAGCCCGTCGCACCCGTGGCGCCGGTGTTAACCGGCCATCAGGTATATAACGAGGCGTGTATTGCCTGCCACGGAAACGGAATTGGTGGGGCACCAAGAGTCGGCGATGCAGCGGCCTGGGCGCCACGCATCGCTCAGGGCGTCGCGGTCCTGCGCGAGCATGCGATCGTCGGTTTTCAGGGTTCGACTGGCTACATGCCGCCCAAGGGCGCACGTATTGATCTTTCTGACCAGGAAGTAAATGACGCGGTCGACTACATGGTCGACAGCTCACGATAAGACCTGCTTCAACCCTCGCGGTCCAGTTGCCTTAAACCAATTGCCTCGCTGACATGGCGGGGAAGAATTCTTTCTTCATTCCTTAAGTCAGCGATTGTTCGGGCCAGCTTGAGCACTTTCTGGTGAGCGCGGGCAGACATGGAAAAACTGTCCATCGCTTTTTCGAGTATTTGCCATCCTTGTGGCGTCAGCCGACAGTGTTCGAACAGATCGTCCCCTTCAATCTGTGCATTGCATCGTCCGGCTCGCCCGAGCTGAATATTGCGGGCATCTTGCACGCGTACGGCAACCTCTTTGCTGGATTCTCCCGAAGATGCACCGGGCCGCAGACTTTCCTTCGGTGGTCGCTGGACCGGCATGTGAATGTCTATCCGGTCAAGCAGTGGTCCCGAGATTTTGCTGCGATAGTTCCGTACCCGTTCTGCACTGCAACCGCAATCGCCGCGAGATTCCCCAAGATAGCCGCAGGGACAGGGGTTCATCGCAGCAACGAGTTGAAACCGCGCCGGGAACTCTGCCTGGCGCCCGGCGCGGGCTATGGCAATGAAGCCTGCTTCCATCGGTTCACGCAATGACTCGAGAACACGCCGATTGAACTCGGGCAATTCGTCGAGGAACAACACACCATTGTGCGCGCGGGAGATTTCCCCGGGACGGGGATCCGTGCCTCCTCCAACGAGAGCGGCGGCGGATGCTGTGTGGTGCGGCGCTCTGAATGGGCGTACACGCCATTCGCGCAAATCGATTTCGCGGCCAAGTATCGAATGCACGGCAGCGGTCTCCAGCGCTTCTTTCTGACTCATCAATGGCAGGATGCCGGTCAGCCGCCGGGCCAGCATGCTCTTGCCGGTACCGGGCGGCCCTATGAAAAGAATATTGTGTCCACCTGCCGCCGCGATCTCGAGTGCCCGTTTTGCGAGTTGCTGTCCCTTTACTTCACGAAGGTCGGGGGCATCTGCGTTTCCTTTATGCGGATGTATAGGTTGCTGGGGTTCTTTTAGTTCATAGCCGTTTAGATGAGACGTCACCTCGAGCAAGTTTCCGGCAACGAAAACTTCGGCCGTTGACAGTCTTGCTTCCGGCGCATTGCCGATGGGGACGAATAGCGAGCGACCGACTTCTTTCGCTTTCAGCGCGGCGGGCAATGCGCCGGGTATAGGACGAATTTCTCCGTTCAGCCCGAGTTCTCCATAGAACTCCAGTGAGCTCAGTTTCTCAGTGGGAATAACGCGGCTCGCCGCAAGGATGCCAAGCGCGATCGGCAAATCGAAACGGCCGCCGGTTTTTTTCATATCGGCCGGCCCCAGGCTGACCGTGATGCGTTCCTGAGGAAAACGAAAGCCTGAACTGATAATCGCCCCGCGGACGCGATCTTTGCTCTCACGTACCGCTGCTTCTGCCAAGCCGACAATGTTGAATTTCGGTAAGCCGCCGGTGAGCAGGACTTCGATCGTTACCGGGGGAGCCGTAATGCCGAGCTGCGCTCGGCTGTTCAATATAGCGGGTCCCATCTGCCCTCCCTGGCAATGGCGCTTTGACTACTTTTTCCTGGTCGCTGTCTTGCTTTTTTTCTTCGTCTTCGCTTTCGCAGCCTCGATCGATTCAAGCCGCTCTTCGAGCGCTTCGAGTTTCTGTCTCGTTCTCGCAAGCACGGCCTCCTGGACTTCGAATTCCTCACGGGTGACGAGGTCGAGCTTTCCAAGGCCAGATTGCAACACTGATCGAAAGTTTTTCTCCAGATCGTCTTTCACCGAGCGCAGACCCTGCGGCACGGACTCGGCGAGGCGTCTTGCGAGTTCATCTATTGATTCGAATGCCATACAGGTTTGATACCGCAACAGGCTTAAAAAGGCCAGCGCTGAATCAATGCATGACCCGTCCTTTTGCAGTTACGCCGCCCAATCTGGAGCATGCGATCAAATAACCGCACCAGTTCGGTGCGCGGAGAGGCAGCGAAAATTTATATCTATTTGTTTTCATTATGTTTTTCAAAGCTGGCACGGATAGTGCTTTTTGGAGTACTGACTGTCTCGCGTTGGGCCGGGCAGTTTTCAGACATTGAGACACATTAAGGAGAGCAGGATGAAAATGTCAAAGAGAGCAGCACTGACTGCGGCGGTACTGCTATGGGGTGCGACTGCGCAGGCAGACTTCTCCGCCAACATCGGCTGGGCGAGTGATTATTACTATCGGGGCATATTGCAAAAGTCATCATCAGTATCCGGCGGTATTGATTTTGAACACACGGGCTTTTATGCCGGCGTATGGGCAGCCGATGTTGGTGAGCTAACCGGCAACGGGCTGGAAATCGATGGCTACTTTGGCTACGGCGGTGAGGTTGGGGATTTTGGCTATGGTGTTGGATTTACCGGTTACTACTACACCGGTGATTTCGACGACACTTATCAGGAAGTGAACCTGAACGCCAGTTACGGTCTTGTCAGTGTCGATGTCGCTCTGGGTGAGTACAAGAATTTCGCCGGCCCAACCGTCGATTATTCGTTCTATTCAATAACCCTGGGAAAAAACGGCTTCTTTGGCAAATACGGCAGTTTTGATCAGGACTTCAACGGCGCCTACTTTGAGGCGGGTTATGGAACGTCCATTGCCAATTTTGACGTTTCTATTAGCGCTTTGTATTCGGACAAAAATCTTGTCGGCCAGGCGACTGACGCATTGATATTCACGATCGGCAAGACTTTTGATCTGAACTAGAAAGCAGGGGATCAATCATGAAAATGATCACAGCGATTATCAAGCCGTTCAAGCTCGACGACGTCCGCCAGGCGGTGGCCGACATCGGCATACAGGGCATTACGGTCACGGATGTTAAGGGCTTTGGGCGGCAGCGCGGCCACACGGAACTCTATCGTGGCGCCGAGTATGTCGTCGATTTCCTACCGAAAGCCAAAATCGAACTGGCCGTCGCCGACGACATTGCCGAACAGGTAACCGAAGCAATCACGACCGCTGCTCGCACAGGAAAGATCGGCGACGGCAAGATATTCGTAAGCGACATTGTCGAGGCAATCCGCATTCGCACCGGTGAAACCGGTGCGGCAGCAGTTTAGGGGAGGGTCGCATCATGAATGACGTAACAGAACTGGCAGGACGAGTAACCGAACTGAGTTACGCCCTGGACACGTTTTATTTTCTGGTAATGGGTGCGCTGGTCATGTGGATGGCCGCCGGCTTTACGATGCTCGAGTCGGGGCTGGTGCGTGCGAAGAATACGGCCGAAATCCTGACCAAGAACGTCGGTCTCTATTCGATTGCCTGCATCATGTACATGTTATCCGGCTACTCAATCATGTATCCCGGCGCCTATGAAGGCGGCATATTTCAGAGCTTGAGCACGCTGGGCAGCGGTCTTCTGGGCAGCGGCGACAATGCGGCGGCAGATGTGATCGCGGGTGATGCCTATCGCTCGAACCTGGCAGATTACTTTTTTCAGGTCGTGTTCGTAGCGACGGCGATGTCGATTGTCTCAGGTGCAGTCGCGGAAAGGATGAAGCTCTGGTCCTTCCTGCTGTTTGCGGTCGTCCTGACCGGTTTTATCTATCCGGTACAAGGTTTCTGGAAATGGGGCGGCGGATTTCTGGATGTGGCCGGATTCAACGATTTCGCAGGCTCCGGTATTGTGCATCTGTGCGGTGGAGCAGCAGCACTTGCCGGCGTAATTCTTCTCGGTGCGCGCAAGGGGAAATACGGGCCGAAGGGTGAGATCAACGCGATCCCCGGATGCAATCTGCCGCTCGCGACGCTCGGAACACTGATTCTCTGGTTTGGCTGGTTCGGCTTCAACGGTGGCTCCGAATTGAAGGTCTCCGATGTCGGCGAAGCCAACGCGGTTGCGTCGGTCTTCGTCAATACCAACATGGCGGCGGCCGGCGGACTGATTTTCGCACTCGTCCTCGCTGGACTCTGGTTCGGCAAGGCAGACCTGACGATGGCGCTCAACGGCGCGTTGGCGGGCCTGGTCGCTATTACGGCTGAGCCGCTGGCGCCGTCCCCAATCGGTGCAACACTGATCGGGGCAGCCGGTGGCCTGATCGTCGTAGTGTCTATCATCACGCTGGACAAGCTCAGGATCGATGACCCGGTCGGTGCGATATCCGTACACGGGGTCGTCGGTATGTGGGGCCTGCTCGCGGTTCCGATCTACAACGACGAAGCTACATTCGGCGCACAGCTGCTCGGTCTATTTTCCATATTGTTCTGGGTCTTTATCACGAGCTTCATTGTCTGGTACATCATCAAAGCCACCTTAGGGATTCGGGTAGACGAGGAGCACGAGTACGAAGGCGTTGATATCAGCGAATGTGGCCTCGAGGCCTATCCCGAGTTCACGACCGCGGACTAATTGCTTCAAACGAGGTAAAATGCGACCATATAACTTAGATTTCGCAATCACGGAGCCTCTGTGGCAACTCCTTCCCCACCGATTGCGGGAGATTATTAGCGGACCTCCAGGTCCGCCTTTTTTTGCCAAGCAGCGCACAAAATGGCCTGTGACCACGGTCACGTCATCGCTGGCAACGTCGTGCTGTAATGCGTTATCGTTCAATGCCTTGACAGGTTGATGCTGCCTGCCACAGGATTTTCCGGCCGACAGCACATGGGGAACTCTCATGATTCGCAAGAACGCAATTGCTTGTCTCATCATGTTTGTCGTTTCGGCTTCAGGGATAGCGTTCGCAAATGACATTTACAAATGGACCGATGAGGACGGTAACGATCACTATGGCGATCGCCCGACGGGTGACGCAACTGAAGAACGGCTGGCCATCAGTTCCAAACCGACAGATCCCTCTAAGGTTCAGGCGCAAGTCCAGTCACGTTATGCTGCCAGGGAAGCGGCCGAAGCGGCAGCTGCGAGCGAACCGCAAGGGCCGACTAAAGATGAACTGCGTGCACAGGCAGCAGAAAAAAAGCAAAAATGCGATACCTATAAAGCCCGCCTGCAGAAATTCGTTCAATCCCGACGTCTGTACAAAGCTGACGAAAACGGCGAGCGTGTCTACCTCGACGAAGAACAGACTCAGGCCGCCCGTGAACGTGTCGCGAGCCAGGTCGAGGAATACTGCAGCTCCTGAGACAAGTTCGACCAAACCAATTCTAAGCTCCTTGTACGGAGTCGGATTCCGTGCGGACGAACTCATATTTCCGCTCGCAACTCGCGTTACAATGCCGGCATCGTAAGTGAGGAGGACCGGGATTGGCCTCTCGACCCCCAGACGTCGACAAAGAAGCCCAAGCGTATCTACCTGATTTCTGTGCCGCCGGCGCGATCTTCGTTGTAGTGCTTGTTGCAGAACTCGTCGCGATACTTCTGACACTCGCTTCGCAAACGACGCCAGGCACATTCCTGACCGAGCTGGCGAAAATGTCACTGTTCATATTGTGGCTCGCTTTGCTCGGTGCGGCCATTCTTTGCAAGATACGCCCGTGGGTCGAAAGGTTTGGGGGAACCCGGGCTTTTGTGACCAGTTTTTTCTTGCTGGAACTACTAAGCCTTGTGCTCGCCGAGGTTACTTATCAACTGACCGGCATCTTCGGCGAAGCGGTCATTATTGATGACACGCACAGCGGTTTTATTCTGCGCACGTTTGCGATCAGTTCAATCGTTATCGCACTTGCCATGCGATATCTGTATATCTCGAGCGAATGGCGCCGAAGCGTTGTGCTGGAGGCACAGGCGCGCGTAAGTGCATTGCAGGCGCTGATTCGTCCGCATTTTCTCTTCAATAGTATGAATACGATCGCGTCCTTGACGAGAACCGACCCGAGTCGTGCGGAAGAGGCCGTCGAAGACCTCGCCGACCTGCTACGGGTAAACCTCAGCGGCCCTAAAGATCGCACCACCCTGAAAGAAGAACTCGAAGTCGCGGCAATCTACCAGCGCATCGAAAAGCTCCGCCTCGGAGAGCGTCTTAACGTTAAATGGAATGTCGGTGAGTTGCCTATGCGGGCACTGATTCCGAGCTTGACGATCCAGCCGTTGCTGGAGAACGCCATTTACCACGGCATCGAGCTGCTGCCTGAAGGCGGCGAGGTTACCGTCAATGGCGTGCGGTCCGATGATGACCTCGAGATCGAGATACGGAACCCTGTTCCCACAGACCAGTCGGCGAGTAAGAGCGGAAATCAGATGGCACTGACCAACATCAGGCAGAGATTTGAGCTGGCGTATGGCACCAAAGCTACCGTATCCGTGGAAAACACCGATGACGCATTCAGCGTAAAGCTCAGGTTTCCGTGTGAAGAGCACCAGGCGTGAGAGTTCTGATCGTTGACGATGAAGCGCTGGCGCGCGACCGGTTGAGCAGCCTGCTTGCTGATTCGGACGAGCATGAAGTTGTCGGCGAAGCCGGAAACGGAGAACGGGCCCTCGAAATCGCCGGTGATTCGGCGCCCGATGTGGTCTTGCTGGACATCCGAATGCCCGGCATGAACGGCATCGAAACGGCTCATCATTTCAATACATTCGAGTCCCCGCCGGCGATAATATTTACGACCGCATACGATGAATATGCGATCGAAGCCTTTGACGCCAGAGCCGTCGGTTATGTCCTAAAGCCCGTGCGTCGGGAACGGCTGGACCGGGCCCTCGAGCAGGCCGCCCGCCTGAGCAACATGACACTAAGCGAAGTTGCGAAGCGCTCGGGGATATCGGATCGGCGCAAGCACATCTGCGTACGCGCCCAGGGCGAATTAAAGCTCATTCCTATGCGCGATGTTTTCTTTTTTCACGCAGATCAAAAATATGTTCGCGTACACCATGAGAACGGCACTGACCTTATCGATGATTCTCTCAAACACCTTGAGGATGAATTCGGCGACGAGTTCGTTCGCATCCACCGCAGTGCACTTGTCGCGGTCCGGCAGATTGACTCGCTGAAGAAGACGACCGACGGTCAGACCCTGGTGACGCTCCGAGAGCTATCGCAGGATGAAGACAACAGTCTGATCATCAGCAGACGGCATGTCGCCGATGTCCGGCGCCGGATCAAGGGAACGTAACCCGAACATTGCACCAGACTCGCCCGAGACCATTGATATTGACATGATTTGTAATCGAGACCGATATTTTCCTGGAGCAACACTTCGTAGTTCTCGGTGGCTGTCCGGTTTGTGGCCGGATCTAGAACTCCGTCAAGGTGATATTGATGGAGTACCAGTTGCGTGAAAATACGAATTGCAACGCGTAAAAGTACGCTGGCGCTCTGGCAGGCCAATCACGTCGCTGACGCACTAAGGGAATTGGTGGAAGTAACAGATGTCGAACTCGTGCCACTAACGACCCGTGGCGACCAGGTGTTGGATCGCAGCCTGCAGAAAATCGGCGGCAAGGGGCTCTTTATTAAGGAGCTGGAAGTCGCGATAGAAGCAGGCGATGCGGATATTGCGGTGCACTCGATGAAAGATGTGCCTGCCGATATGCCGCAGGGATTCAGTATTGCGGCGTTGCTTCCGCGCGCAAATCCCGCGGATGCACTGGTCGGTAGGAACCTCGCCGATCTCCAGCAAGGTGCCCGGATCGGCACCTCGAGCCTGCGGCGCCAGGCTCAGCTCCTGGCACTGCGACCCGACATTCGCGTCGAACCGCTGCGGGGCAATGTAAATACGAGGCTCAGGAAACTCGAAGATGGCCAGTACGATGCAATCGTCCTTGCCTGCGCCGGCCTGGAGCGGCTTGGCCTCAAATCGCACATTAGCGAGACATTCTCGCCGGAGCAGATGTTGCCGGCCGCCGCACAGGGCGTAATCGGCATTGAGTGCAGGGATGACCGAACGGAGTTACTGCAGGTCCTGAGGCTACTCGATCATGAGATGACAAAAGCAACGACGACGGCAGAACGTGCCGTTACAGCGCGTCTGAATGCGGATTGCCAGTCTCCCGTCGCGACATTCGCTGAGGTCACAGGCTCGTCGTTAAGTTTGCAGGGACTGGTGGCGTCAGCTGACGGTCGCACTGTGATCCGCGAACAGTTATCAGGCCCGGTTGACGAAGCCGAATCATTAGGCATCGGTCTCGCGGACAGGTTATTCGACATGGGGGCAGGCGAGCTCCTTGCACAAAGCGGAACAGACGAATGAGCGAAGCGATGCTCAAAGGGTGCGGTGTCCTTGTTACGCGACCGGAACATCAGGCTGACGAACTCGCTGCAGCGATCGAAGAGGCCGGCGGTGAGGCGATCCGATTCCCCGTAATCGACATCGATCCTCAAGATTCTGCCGATGTGAACCGCTGCCTTGAAGCATTACCGGCAGCGGATATCACGATTTTCATCAGTACAAATGCCGTGATCTACGGCCTGCCTTATGTAGACGGCAACGAGACCACTATCGCCGCAATCGGGCCGTCCACCAAAACGGCCATCGAATCAGCCGGGAGGCAGGTGGATATATTTCCGGCGCAGGGATTTGACAGTGAACAACTGCTGACTGAGGCCGGGCTGCAGGATGTTGCCGGGAAGAACATCAGGATCATTCGTGGCGACGGCGGCAGAGAGCTGCTGGCAGAAACCCTGCGTGAACGTGGGGCAACGGTCGATTATCTTCCGGTTTATCGCAGGCTGACCCGTGTTTATTCGCCCAACCTTCTCACCGGGCTCGAGCACAGGTGGCGCGACGGACAGGTAAATTGTGTGATAGCGATGAGTGTCGACTCTCTGGATAGACTGCTCGAAATATTGCCGGCCGGTTGCCGCCGGCTGCTGGATAAAACGCCGCTGGTTACGCCCAGCACTCGTGTATTACAAACGGCTTCGGATAGAATCCCTGAAGCGAAGGTTTCACTGGCTGAAAGCCCCAAAACAGATGACATGGTCCGGGCGTTGATCGCGTGCCGGCAATCGGAATCCGGATAAGCCCCGATGACCAAAAAAACGACTCCCAAACCAAAAGCGGCCAAGAAGAAATCTGCGGCAGCCACGAAGGCATCTGCCGATAAAAAGGTCGAGACCGACATGACTGCAGATGCCAGGGAGGACACCGTGCCGGTCGAAGAGCCTCGTGACGAGACCCGCCCGAAAAAGCCTGACTCAACGGGGCCTCAATTCGAGACGCCTCCAAATGAGCCTCAGCGACAACGCCGGGGATCCGCCGGATTCGTCGGCTGGCTCGCCCTTGTTCTGGCTTTAGGCGCACTAAGCGGCATAGCTTACGTGGTGTACGACGACTGGCGTACCGGATCGGCTGACCAGGAAAGCGATGCAGCATTGGCAAGCCTGGATGAAACACTCAAGGCAACACGCGATTCCCTTAACAACCTGGAACAAAGGCTGGAGAATCTGGCTTCGAGAGACGTAGCGAGCGTCGGTGAACTTCAGTCTATGGAACGAAGGCTTAACGAACGCGTAGAGAACCTGGACTCCTTGCCCGGGCGCGTAGGCAATCTCGAAGGCTCTATTGCATCTTTGCAAGGGATATCGAAGGGAGCTCGTGACGCATGGCTGCTCGCAGAGGCCGAGTACTACATGCAAATTGCCAACGCGCAACTGCAACTTGCCGGAAACCCGCATCTCGCAAGCCTCGCGCTCAGCTTCGCCGACGAGCGAGTGTTGCAATTGGCAGATCCGGCACTGACCGAAGTCCGCCGTGCGCTATCCGATGAGCTGCGCGCCATCGAAGTCATGGAAAAGCCTGATATTGAAGGCGTTACGCTGACGCTGGCCAGCCTTGCCGGCGTCGTCGACTCGCTACCCCTGCGCCAGGAAGTCGACCTGCCAGACAGTGAAATGGACGAGATCGATCCGGAACTCAGCGGCATGGATCGTGCGCTGGCGTCCCTGAAGAGAGCCATCGGAGACGTTGTTTCAGTCCGCCGGACCGATGAAGCTGCGGCCCCACTTACTGCGCCCGACGCGGTTTACTTTCTACGCGCCAACCTTGCTCTGCAGTTTCAAGCAGCGAGGCTCGCCTTATTGCGCAATGAAAAGGAAATATTCGAACAGAGTCTCGATGACGCCAGCGATTGGCTCGCCCGATATTACGACACCGAAAGTGCACCTGTGCAAAGCGCGCTTGAAACCATTGCTGAAATCCGAAACGGATTGTTTTCTGTCTCGCCACCGGATATTTCGGAGTCGCTGCGCCTGTTGCGACAGCACGTTACTCTCTCAGGATCCGAAACGCCTTCGGACTCCGAGTCCGGCTAATGAAATTTGGGTTGATTGTCGTTATCGCACTTGTTGTCAGCGCATTTGCCGCGCATTTCCTGTTGCAGGATCCCGGTTACGTCGTCATCAACTTTCGCAACTACCTGATAGAAATGTCAGTGCCGATCCTGCTGGTGATCGTCGTTCTTGTCGCCATCGGTATCTGGCTGCTCGTAAAAGTATTTCGTGCACCTAAGAAACTCGGCGAAGCAGCGGGCCGTTACAGAACGGGGCGTGCGGGTCAGCGATTGACCAAAGGCATGATCGAAGTTGCCGAGGGAAATTTTGCCAAAGGTGAAAGGCTATTGACTCGCGCGGCGAAGGTCAGTGATGCGCCTTTGCTCAACTACCTGCAGGCGGCGCGGGCAGCGCATCTGCTGGGTCAGGATGATCGCCGGGACAACTGGCTTAAAGAAGCATACGAACAGACGCCCGAAGCTGCCAACGCCGTACTTCTCACGCAGGCTGAGCTGCAGCTCGACCAGGGGCAATATGAGCAGGCGCTAGCCACTTTACGGCGGCTCGAAGAGAACTCGCCGAATCACAGTCATGCCCTCGCATTACTCGGCCGGCTCTATTTTCGGCTGGAGGACTGGAAGCAATTATCGGAGTTATTACCCAGGCTGCGTAAACAGGGAAGACTCGATGGACCGACGCTCGATAAGTGGTCACAACGCGTCTATATAGAGAAACTCCATCACTCAAGCGACGGCGATGCCGTTCTGGCCGAGTGGAAGACGATACCGAAAGGCCTCAAGAAGGACCTACCGCTTCTCGAAGTCTACTACGGCAGCCTGATGCGCACCGGCATGCACGAAAAGGCGGAGAAAGACCTTACCGCCGAAATCAATAGGGAATGGCGAGGTTCCCTCGTCCGCTTGTTCGGCATGGTCGAGGGCGCCGACGCCACGAAGCAGCTAAGGCGTGCCGAGAACTGGCTGAAGAGTCATGGCGAAGATGCTGATCTGTTACTGACATCCGCACAGCTCTGCCTGCGGAACGAGCTTTGGGGCAAGGCCCGCAGCTATCTCGAGACCGTTATCTCGATCCGGCCAACGCCGGAGGCCTATCAAGAGTACGGCCGGCTATTGAACAGGCTCGGCGAGGGAGACGCTGCAGCCGACGCTTATCGGGCAGGTCTCGGCATGGTGGCCCGATCACCGATGCCCGCCATTCCCCACCTGGAACCTGACCCCGGCGTCGAACAATAGGGTCGCCCGTCAGGACGGGCTCCTACGATACGTTCATTGGTACCTATTGGGGTTGGAGCCCGTCCTGACGGGCGATTTATTACGGTTGGCTGCGGACGCTCTTGAGCCACTGGACGAGCGGCTCCCACTGCTCCCAATCCGGCCAGGCAAGATACTCCGGCAACTCGTGAATACCGAGGCCCCGGGTGTACGCCCGAACATAGTTCTGAGCTTCACGAAGTGCAGCCAGGTAAGGCACCCCTGCAGTCGCCAGATAGTCGTCGAGTTCCTCCCAGATCAGGGTGTATTCCCGAAACCGGTTTGCAACCACGCCGAACTTCGATTCCTTGCGTTCGATCTTTCCGACGGATTTAAATTCCTTCAGAAAATTCTTCGTTGCCTGAATATCGATTGTCGATGGTAGTACCGGTACGACAATTGTTTCGGCGTGGCGAATAAGTTCTGTCAGCTCCGCACCATGTGATCGGGCGGGCGCATCAATAACGATAAAATCCGCACTGCGTGGCGCATGTTTGAGCCCTTCGTCGAAACCGGCAATCGACACGATCGCGGGGCGACTGTCCGGCCGTCTGTCGAGCCAGTCGAGGCTCGATCGCTGAGGATCATAATCGGCCAGAGCCACGGAATATCCCTCGTGTGCAAAATAAGCAGCGATATTTGTTGCCAGGGTGCTCTTGCCACAGCCGCCCTTGGCATTCATAACCATTATGTGCCGCATTACTGTCCCCAGGATGAATTTGAAGTGCAGGAGCCTGCCCGGTAGAAATATCCATCGCGAAAAAGTGTCACAGTGAGATCAGTTTTTCGTTCTTTCGAGGCACATAGCAGGCCTACGTAACGAAAAAGAACGGAAAAGTGAGCCGCTGTGTCGCTTTTGCAGCAGGAATATCTTCTGCCGCACAGACTCCCATGTTTTTGTTTATGTAACCTACCGGTGACGACGACAAATGTCCATCCACATACCGCTTTAAAAGACCCGTAATCTCAGTATCGCGAGCGTCCTGCTAAACTCGCTGAATGCGGCTCACTTTTCGGAAAATGCACGGTGCAGGTAACGATTTTCTGGTTGTCGATCAACGCAAGGGAGCACAGGACATACCGGCGCCCGAGATGATTCGACAACTGGCTGACCGACGTACGGGCGTCGGCTTTGATCAGCTCATGTGGATTGGTCCACCCCGCGATACCGTTAGCCTCGCCTATTACCGCGTATTCAACGCAGATGGCGGCGAAGTCGAGCAGTGTGGCAACGGCGTCCGCTGTGTGGCCTGGGTGATTTCGCAAGACGACGGCCGACCCCGGGAATTTGCGCTTGCCAGCCCGGCCGGTCCGGTTCCCGTGCGAATGCTCGGCGAGAGCTCGGTGGCGGTGAGCATGGGAGTGCCGGAGTTCGAGCCGGCCAATATCCCGTTTCTGGCCGATAACAGAGCACCTGTCTATCCGCTGGAAGCCGGCGGCGAGACCGTCAGCGTATCGGCCCTTTCCATGGGCAATCCACATTGTGTGCTACAGGTGGACCAAATTGCCGATGCGGACGTCCAGACTCTCGGGCCAGTCATCGAGACACACGAGCGGTTTCCGAGCTGCACCAATGTTGGTTTCATGGCAATCAGGAATCGCGGTCAGATCGACCTCCGCGTGCATGAGCGTGACGTTGGGGAAACCATGGCTTGCGGTACCGGCGCCTGCGCCGCAGTCGTGGCGGGGCGCATTCTCGACAAACTCGATGAAGACGTTGAAGTACGTCTGCCCGGCGGCCAACTCATGGTAAGCTGGCCAGGCGATTCGGCCCCGGTCTGGCTATCCGGCAATGCAGAACTGACCTACGAAGGAACCCTGGATATATGAGTACACAGCGAAAACCGGAATTCATGGAAGAAGATTTAACGGAAGACGCCGTACACGATTATTTGGAAGCAAACCCGGACTTTTTCGAGCAACACGGCGAATTGCTCAATTCCTTGCGCCTCCCACATGTTTCGGGGGCCGCAGTCTCACTTGTAGAGCGCCAGGTATCCGTTCTGCGTCAAAAAGACCTGAAGCTGGAGCGCAAACTCAAGGACCTCATCGAGGTAGCACACATAAATGATGCGTTAGGCGCAAAAATGCATCAGCTGACGCTTCACTTGTTGGCCGCCAATGACATCAGCGAAACACTGCAAGCAATAGAGGCCGCTCTTAGAACAGGGTTCAACGCCGATCTGTCTGTTCTCGTGCTGTTCGGTGAGCCCTCAGTTTTCGAAGACATCAACGTCGGCCGATTCTTCAAGGTTGTAGAGCGAGAATCTGAATCGCTCAAAGCATTCTCGACTTTCTTGAAAGGTAACAATCCGCGTTGCGGCCAGGTCCGCGATTCCCAAAGAGATTTTCTCTTTGGCAAGGAAACGGACGAAGTCGGCTCGGCGGCGCTCGTGCCGCTTGGCAAGAAATCCGAAATCGGATTTCTTGCAATTGGCAGCACGGACGCTAACCGTTTCCACCCTGGCATGAGCATAGACTTCCTGTCGCGACTTGGCGATCTTGTTGCGGAAGCGCTGAAGCGCTTCTAGCATCCTGAACACCGGCAGGCCCGGTCCGATGAAGCTAAACGAGCAAGACTGGATAGCCAAATTTATCCGCCACCTTGAATTCGAGCGTCGTCTTTCCGATCTGACCTGCAAGCATTATCAACGGGACCTGCTCGCGCTAAGCGAGTATTGCGATCAATACGACATATCCGGCTGGAAACAACTCGACACAGAACATGTCCGTTCATTCGCAGCCGCCTGTTACCGCAGAGGACTGAGCGCACGCAGTATTCAGCGCCGCCTGTCGGCAGCCCGCACGTTTTACAGGTACCTGCTGCGCGAGAAACACGTAAAGACAAGCCCTGTTGATGCGGTCAGCGCACCAAAGTCAGGCAAGCGCCTCCCGGGAAACCTGGATGCCGACCGCATGGCGAGGCTCTTGGACATTCCAGGAGACGAGCCTATCGTTGCCCGTGACCGTGCGATTCTGGAGCTGTTGTACTCGTCTGGCCTCAGGCTTGCCGAGTTGACCGATCTGGACGTCGGCGATGTCGATCTGGCGGATCAGACGGTGCGCGTCACCGGCAAAGGCAATAAAGACAGGATCGTGCCGGTGGGGCGCTATGCCCGGCGTGCCGTAAACGAGTGGCTCAAGGTACGCGGAGAATTCGCCCGGGGAGAGGGAAAGGCGCTGTTTGTCAGCAAACAGGGTAGTCGCCTGAGCTCGCGCTCAGTGCAGTCACGGGTAAGCCACTGGGCCCGGCGGCAAGGCATCGATACGAGGGTGTATCCACACCTGTTCCGGCACTCATTTGCAACGCATTTGCTCGAATCAAGCCATGATCTGCGCGGTGTTCAGGAGCTCCTGGGCCACGCGAATATCAGCACGACCCAGGTATATACTCACCTTGACTTCCAGCACCTTGCCCAGATATACGACAAGACTCATCCGCGGGCACGAAGAAAGGCAGACGACGAAGTCTAGTTTTAATGATTCGCCCGTCAGGACGGATATTGATTCGCTCGTCAGGACGAGCTCCTACGACTCGTCTGTTGGAGCCCGTCCTGACGAGCGACCCAACCAGCAGGAAAGCCACGTAATGGAACAGTTTCGAGGGACAACAATCGTCTCAGTACGCCGCGATGGCGCCGTAGCCGTTGGCGGCGACGGCCAGGTCAGCATGGGCAACACGATCATGAAGGGCAATGCCCGTAAGGTACGTCGGCTGGCAGGGGGCCGGGTCATTGCCGGATTCGCCGGTGGCACGGCTGACGCGTTTACCTTGTTCGACCTCTTCGAGGCCAAGTTGGAACAGTACGGCAATCTCACTCGTGCGGCCATCGAGCTCGCCAAGGACTGGCGTACCGACCGCAGATTGCGCCGCCTGGAGGCACTTCTCTGCGTCGCCGACGAAGAAAGTTCGTTCATCATCTCCGGCAACGGCGACGTAATCGAGCCTGAACACGATCTCATGGCGATCGGCTCCGGCGGCCCATACGCCCAGGCAGCGGCGCTTGCCCTGTTGCAGCAAACGAAGCTCGATGCCCGCAGCATCGTCGAGCAATCCCTGAAAATTGCAGGCGATATCTGCATATTCACCAACCAGAACATCGAAATCGAGGAACTGCCGGCAAAATCGTGAAGACTTGGCCTCGGTTTCCAGCCGGAAAAACCAAATGTCACAGATGACACCCAGAGAAATCGTCCAGGAACTGGACAAACACATAATTGGCCAGGACGAGGCAAAACGAGCGGTAGCAATCGCTCTCAGGAACCGCTGGCGCCGCGTGCAGGTGGACGAACCACTGCGTAGCGAAATAACACCAAAAAATATCCTGATGATTGGCCCGACAGGCGTCGGCAAGACGGAAATATCCCGCCGGCTGGCGAAGCTGGCAAAGGCACCGTTCATTAAAGTGGAAGCGACGAAATTTACCGAAGTCGGTTACGTCGGCCGCGAAGTGGACAGCATCATCCGCGACCTCATGGATATTTCGGTCAAGATGACACGCGAAAATGCGATGTCGAAAGTTGGCCAGCGCGCCGAGGACGCTGCCGAAGAACGCATTCTCGATGCTTTATTGCCGGGGCCCGCTCGCAGCGTTGGTTTCACTGCGGACAGTGATGATGCACATGATGACAGCGACACCCGTCAGAAATTTCGCAAGATGCTTCGTGAGGGCAAGCTCGACGACAAGGAAATAGAGATCGATATTCAGGCGATACCAGTCGGAATCGAAATCATGGCGCCGCCCGGTATGGAGGAAATGACAAATCAGCTTCAGGGCATGTTTCAAAATCTCTCGGGCGGACGGCAGAAAACGAAGAAACTCAAAGTCAAAGCCGCATTGAAGCTTCTGTCAGACGAAGAAGCCGCCAAGATGCTTGATGAAGAAGAGATCAAGTCGCAGGCGCTCGAGGCGGTCGAACAGCATGGCATTGTATTTCTCGATGAACTCGACAAGGTTGCCCAGCGATCGGAGACCATAGGTGCCGATATTTCTCGTGAGGGCGTGCAAAGAGACTTGCTGCCACTCGTGGAAGGCTCAACAGTCAACACCAAGTACGGCATGGTTAAGAGTGACCATATTCTTTTCATTGCCTCGGGTGCTTTTAATGTTTCCAAGCCATCTGATCTGATTCCTGAATTGCAGGGCCGGTTTCCGATTCGGGTGGAACTCAAGTCGCTCACGACTGAAGACTTCATCCGCATCCTGACCGAACCGGACGCGTCGTTGACATTGCAATACACAGCGCTGATTTCGACCGAAGATGTCAGCCTGGAATTTGTAGAAAGTGGTGTTAAGCGACTCGCCGAAGTCGCTTTTCAAGTCAACGAAACCACCGAGAACATAGGCGCCCGGCGGCTGCATACCGTCATGGAGCGACTGCTCGAGACAGTATCCTTCGAGGCCTCCGACAAGAGCGGATCACACGTTCAGATCAACGCCGGCTACGTCGATGACCACCTTGCCGAACTCTCGAAGGACGAGGATCTCAGCCGCTACATACTCTAGACATCATGTAGTGACCTGCCCAACCTCAAATGACGTGGGTTAAGCTGAGGTTGAGACAACTTTGGCTCAGAGCCACAATTGAGGAGGACGGGTCAATACATATCAGCAGTCTGTTTGACTTAGGCGATCGTAGCGAGCCGGACGGGAAATCGCAGTAACTCTGAGTCTATTAATGTAACGTTGTTGGGCTATTAAGGGAAAATCGCATTTCAATTTCAAATCATGTCATTGTCAATGACCTCGGGCGGTCTCGTGCAATGTTCGGGCAAGGGGTCTGATGAGCGCCACTCCCGTCGAGATCAAGCTCCGCAAGACATCGCGCTTGCTTGTCGTGCAATTCGAGGACGGGAAATCTTTCGACCTTCCGTTTGAATATCTCCGTGTCTTTTCTCCGTCTGCCGAAGTCAAAGGTCATGGTCCGGGACAGGGAGTCCTGCAAACGGGCAAGGAAGATGTTCACGTAATGTCAATCGATCCGATTGGACATTACGCGGTGCGACTCGTTTTCGATGATGGGCACGACACTGGTCTTTATACCTGGGAATACCTGTACGAACTCGGCGAACAACAGGCTGAAAACTGGCAGGCATACCTCGACCGCCTCAAATCGGCAGGTTATGCTCGGCGGGAGTCCTCCAAAAAGCATAACAATGGCTAAAGACACAACGCATTTCGGATATGAGGCCGTGTCACCGTCGGATAAGGCACGCAGGGTCAAAGGCGTGTTTGATTCCGTTGCCAGCCGTTACGACCTTATGAACGACCTGATGTCCGGCGGTCTTCACAGGTTGTGGAAAGGTTTTACCATTGAGCAGGCAGGCGTACGACGCGGTCATGTTGTGCTTGACCTCGCGGGCGGCACCGGCGATCTGACGAAAGTTTTTGCCGGACAGGTCGGTGACCGAGGGCACGTCGTGCTCGCCGACATTAACGCGATGATGCTTCGTGAGGGCAGGAGCCGCCTCATAGACGCCGGCGTTGCCGGTAATCTTTCGATAGCCCAGGTTGACGCCGAAAAACTGCCGTTCGCTTTCGACAGTTTTGACTGTGTAACGATCGCCTTCGGTTTGAGAAACGTGACCAACAAGGACGTAGCACTAGCGTCGATGCTGCGCGTGCTGAAGCCGGGCGGCAAACTCCTGATTCTCGAGTTTTCGAAACCGGCAGAGGCGATCAGGCCCGCGTACGATCTTTATTCATTCAAAATAATCCCCTTGCTCGGCAAACTCGTGGCGAATGACGAGTCAAGCTATCAGTACCTCGCCGAATCGATACGAATACACCCGGATCAGGACGAACTATTGAATATGATGGAGGAAGCCGGGTTCGAGCGTTGCCGATACCATAATCTTGCCGGCGGAATTGTGGCATTGCATATCGGATACCGGATTTGATGGATACATTGGAAGCATTATTCAGGCCGCTGACGGCCCTCGTAAACAGGCAAATCAAGGCGACCACCCCGGCCAGGGAACTTTGTGCCGAACTCGACGGCAAAGTTATGGCGGTCAGAGTAAAGGATACGGGCCTGGCGATGTATTTTTGCGTCTGTCCCGACGAGATCGCGCTATTCGGTGATTTTGACGGTGAGCCCGATGTCGCGATCACCGGTTCGATTCTGACGCTTGCTCGACTGGCCGGAGCGAGCGGCGAAGATGCGATTCGCGACGGTTCGCTCGAGCTGCTCGGTGATGCAGAGGTCGCACAGGCGTTTCAGAAACTGCTGGGCTACGGCAAGCCTGATATCGAAGAAGAGTTGTCGGGCGTTATCGGAGATGTCGCCGCACACCGTCTCGGCGAGGTCGCAAGAGGCGTCGGTAGCTGGGGCAAGAAAGCAGGCGCCACGCTTCGACAAAACATCACCGAGTTTCTACAGGAAGAGCGGCGCGACGTGCCAAGCCGCTACGAAGTTGAAGCGTTTGCCCGGGGCGTGGATAAATTACGTGACGATGTCGCGAGACTCGAAGCGCGCCTGAATCGCCTTGAACAACCGGACGAGCATTAGGAAATATGCGACGGAAACGCACACTTCTCAGGCTCCTGAGTATCCAGCGGATTCTGGTTCGTCACGGCCTGGACGAGATCATTACGGCGACGCATATCCTGCGACCCTTAAGATTTTTCTTTTGTCTTTTTCCACGACGGAGTGACCGGTCTGCGCCGCTTGGCGAAAGAATACGGCTTGCCCTCGAAGAACTCGGACCGATATTCGTCAAGTTCGGACAGGCAGTTTCCACCCGCAGGGACCTGCTGCCACATGACATTGCCGATGAACTGGCCAAGCTGCAGGACCGGGTGCCGCCGTTCCCGGCGGAAGAGGCTGTTGCCATACTTAACGAGAGTTACGGCAAGTCCGTTGATGATGTTTTTGCACGCTTCGACTTTGAGCCTTTTGCCGCCGCATCAATCGCGCAGGTGCATACCGCTGCTCTGGATGATGGCACCGAGGTCATCGTCAAGTTGTTGCGCCCGGGAGTTCGCGAGCAAATCGAGCGAGATCTCGATGTTCTGTTTGCCCTTGCTCGACTCGCTGACCGGTACTGGGAGAACAGCAAGCGACTTCGGCCACTCGAGCTGGTCGCAGAGTACGAGAAAACAATTATCGATGAACTCGACTTGATACGCGAAGGTGCAAATGCGGCGCAACTAAAGCGAAATTTCGAAAATTCCGACATGCTATATGTCCCGGAGATCTATTGGGATTACTGCCGCCCCGAGGTTCTCGTGCAGGAAAGAGTCTATGGCATCCCGATCAGCGACATGGACGCGCTTCGGGCCAAGGGCACCAATATTCAGACGCTCGCCGAGAATGGTGTGGAGATTTTTTTCACACAGGTTTTTCGGCACAACTTTTTTCATGCCGACATGCATCCGGGAAACATTTTTGTCATCGTCGATGACCCGGAACAACCAAAATACGCGGCCGTGGACTTCGGCATCGTTGGCACACTTAGCGCTGTTGATCAGCAGTATCTCGCCGGTAATTTCCTGGCGTTCTTCGACCGCGACTATTACAAAATTGCCAAATTACATCTGGACTCGGGATGGGTGCCGCCGGACACGCGAATCGATGAACTCGAAACTGCGGTTCGAACGGTCTGCGAACCGATATTCAACAAACCGCTTTCAGAAATCTCGTTCGCAACGGTGCTAATCCGCCTTTTCCAGATAGCACAGCGCTTCAACATGGAGATTCAGCCTCAGCTGATTCTCCTGCAAAAGACCCTGGTCAACATCGAAGGCCTCGGCCGGGAGTTGTATCCCGAGCTCGATCTGTGGAAGACCGCGCACCCGGTGTTGCGCCAGTGGATGGACGAGCAGGTCGGTCCCCGGGCGCTTATCGACGATTTTCGCCAGAACCTCCCGCAACTACGCGAAGCGTTGCGGGAGTTACCTATGGCCATCAAACATCTCGCGGACCAGGCTGCTGAGGGAAATCTTCACGCAAGAATGCAGGTGCCCGTGCTCAATGAATTGCGTGAACAGAAAAGACGTCAACAACGACAGCATTTCCTGCTGGCGGCTGGGGCCACATTGGCTATTTCGGGCACACTGCTCCTCACCCTCGACACCATGCCCTGGCTGGGATGGGTGCTGTTCGTCGCCGGCATGCTGTCCCTGATAAGCGGCAGACCCCCTCATAGTCGATAAAAAGACTTTTGAAAACCAAGTATGAACTGCGAATCGGTTTCCAGTTGTGGCCAGTCAATACCCTGACGAATGAGCGCAGAATACTCGAACGACAGGCGATATTCGAATTCCGATTCTTGTCCTGCCCAATTGAGTCCAATGCCGAGATCTGTCCGGGAAATGTCTTGCCGAATTGATAGCCATCGTCATTGTCATCGATACGATGAGTGCTGAGCGCTTTTTCACCCCACGCAGAAGATTGCCATCGAATCAAAAATCTCTGGCAAATAAATGGTGAAACTGGAGCGGGCGATGGGAATCGAACCCACGTCATCAGCTTGGGAAGCTGAGGTAATAGCCATTATACGACGCCCGCTAAATCTATGCTTTGCAACGATTCTACAGTTTGACGGTGTGACGAGTCACGGTATCGTGGTAGAGGAATGGCACTGGCGCTCTCGACCCTCTTGATGGAACTCGTTTTTGCCGCCGGTTCCACGCGCTTCGGGACACACATCATCAGTGCTGGCGGTTGACCCGGCCCCGGTAAATATGAGGTACTGAAGAAATGTGGCGAACCCACGGTTCGATGTGATACCTGAATTTACGAACAGCCCGGCGGTGCCACGTGTATCGTGATAGTCGACGCCAGTAGCAACCTGGCGCGTATCGATTAGTCTAGGACCAACGCCATCACACTTGATTGACAATCCGATGGAAGTTGTTTTCATCGAGGTCAGATATTATTACTCGCAATTGCCGCCATTTCTGGTTATACCGGAAGTCCGCTTACGGCCCAAGGCGACATTCAAGTTTTCCTGCCGACCATCTATCATGCGGTCCCGAATATCGCTTGAGCGCCTGTTCCGATGCCTGCGCTCGGCCAGGCAACGCCGAAAACCGCTGATTTCATGTCACCGCGCAATGATCGCGTCCGAGTTACTTCCAAAACGTTTCGAGGCCATACTGATTTCTCGATTCGAGTCCAGGCACCAATACCGGGTTCGGATTGGGGTGATATCGGATTGGACGATCTACTCAGGGGTATTGGAAGCCGATGTTCTACCATTGAGCGGCACCCACTAAACTATCGTAAGTGTAGTTCAGAGCCGTGAAAAGGACGAAATCGCGTGCGTCAGGCCGATATAGGCTTCAGAGTGCCATCAGCGCAGCGCATCATCTGCGATGACTCGAGGTCGACGCGGTTTCGGCCGGCACGTTTTGATCGATAAAGTGCACGGTCTGCGCGCACGATAGCGTCAGTTAGGCAAATATCATTCACTGAGAGCGTGGCAACGCCAAAACTTGCGGTCATGGCAAGAACCTCACCGTCGGCCTCCATCGGTGTTTCTTCCAGCTGTAGGCAAAGGTTTTCCGCAATGCGAATACACTCCTCCAGCTCGGCGCCGGGGAGCACAAGTGCGAACTCCTCGCCGCCCACTCGTGCAAGGATGTCATCGGCACGCCGGCCATCTTTCAGGATTTCGGCGAAGTGGCGCAGGGCACTATCGCCCGCGGCATGACCAAATTCGTCATTGATATTCTTGAAGCGATCGATGTCGGTCATTATGAC
>FXBF010000129.1_pt1 | contig 22836 bp, 26 predicted proteins | sample 5335321 | NCBI WGS metagenome assembly FXBF01 (sample SAMEA103928391, study PRJEB20085) | sediment metagenome | isolation source: sediment
TGGTCGTTACCCTGACGATGGGTGTTGCGCCGGACAGTTCGGCGGCGCGCACCATATGCTCGCAGTCGCGCGGCTCTAAAGGCCCGTGTTCGCCGTCAAAGACCAGAAAATCCCAGCCGAGGTGACCCAGCAATTCAATCAAACCGGCATCTGGATAACGCACGAAACAGCCGAAGGCTGTTTCACCGGCCAGAAGTTTGGCTTTAGTCTTGTTCTGATGCATCTTGCGGAAATTCCTCGATTGTCTCTGAGACGCTCGTGCTCGCATCCGGCGGATGTTTTCCGCTTATATCCCTGGCGTGTGCACTCGCATCCCGCGCATAAAGCTGTTTCATCAGGGCGATTTCGTCGAACACGGTCCACTCTTCTACGAATTTACGCCCCCTTACTTGATGATGGGAGATGCCCATAATACGAACACGCTTGCCAGTCGGCTCGCCGTAAATTCCGGGGCCGGAATGGGTGCCCACCAGGCTCCAGCGGACGGCTACGCGGTATCCCTCGACTTCACTACCGTTCCAGTATAGATGGTCGATTGTCATCTTTGCGTCGGGGAACATGCCAAGCATCGAAAGCAGGAATGCCTTGTATTCACGCGCGTTTTCAAACTCGCGGCCGGAAGCCGTGTGGCAAAGATAATCCTCACTAAAGGATGAGTGTATCCGGTCCAGGCGTCGCCAGTTCCAAATCTCGTGGTAGCTGCGCCTCACGAAATCCTCGATGTCGAAATCGCCGGTTGGCTCCGGAGGCAGCGCTTCCGGCGTCGTCTGACCGAGCACGCGGTCGCTTTCGCTGTGAGTAGGCTGCAGGAAATCCTGCTCCGAATCCTGCTGTGCCAAGTTTGCCGCAATTTCCTGCGCGTCGAAGCCGAGTTGCTGCACGAGATTCAGCTCGTCGCGGACAAGCCATTCTTCGACGATGCGGTTATCTTTGACAAAACAATTCGCGATCGCCCGCCAGACCACCTGGCGTCCCGTCGGCGGTCCGTAGTCGCTGTAACCGGTGTTGTGTCCCTCGCTTGTGATGCGGTGAGACGTGTGATAGCCGTCCCTATCATTCCCAACCCAGATCACGTCATCCGCGTGCAGCTGTCGATCCGGGAACGCGGACAAAAGCTTTAGCGTACCGGCGACCACTTCCTCCCGGCCATAGCTTAGGCCACTGGTGGTATGGACAGAACAATTGGGTTGGTAATACTCGTAGATGAACCCGACACCGGTCTCTTCCCATATTTTGTGTGTGATCTTGACTATGTAATCGACGATATCAACGAACTCGTCGTCAAAGCCATCCATAGATTGCTTTCCTTTCGCAGCCTTTCTGGCTAGTGCAGCGCTGAACTGAACAGAGCGGCAAACCCATCCGCATCGATCGGCCGCGGGTTGGTTGGCGTACAGCCATCCACCACACAAATTTCCGCTAGTTCTGGTAGATCAGCTTCTCGGAAACCGAGCGAACGCAAGTCGTCGCGGATGTCCAAATCTGCGAACAGCGCGCGCAACGCATCCACCACCGAATTGGCTGCTGCCTCGTCCGACATGCCGTTCGTATTGGTGCCCAGCATGCGCGAAACCTGGGCACATTTTTCCGGTTCGGCGGGCACGTTGTAGCCAATTCCGTAGGGGAAACACACAGCAATACTCAGGCCGTGCGGCACATCGTAGTAGCCACCTAAAGTCTGCGCCAGCGAATGCACGATGCCCAATCCGGCGCTGGAGCAGGCAATGACGGCAATGGTGCTCGCCAGAAGCATGTTGCCACGCGCCTCCAGATTGTCACCGTACGTGTACGCCACGCGCAAGTTGTCGGCGACCAACTGGATGGCCTTCTCCGCCAGTGCATCCGAGATTGGGTTCGCCAGGGTAGCAATATATGCTTCGATGGCATGGCTCAAGGCATCTATGCCGGTTTGCGCTGTGAGTGTTCGCGGCAGACCAAGTGTGAGCTTGGGATCAACCACCGCAACGGCCGGTTGAATGGATGCACCATACAAAGCTCGCTTTACTTTGTCCTCGGATAGATTAATCATTGCGGCGCGGCTCACTTCGGCGCCGGTCCCCGCCGTTGTAGGCACACACAAAACAGGCAGCGGCGTATTCGGCCAGGCATCCAAAATTTCGATATAGCTCTCAATAGGCCCATCATTGGTGCTCATTATGGCGATGCCCTTGGCGGCATCCATCGGGCTGCCGCCACCTAAACCTATGATGACGTCGGCCTGATGATCTCTGGCGGTCTGAGCGCCTTGCAGAACGGTAGTGTCCTTTGGATTCGGCTCGATACCATCAAAAACAGCAACGTCAATTCCAGCATCTATCATCGGTTGCGTGACTCTTTCTAACAGACCGGCTTGGATGATGCCCTTGTCCGTCACCAGCAGCGCCCTCCCGACACCCAGGTTGGTGGCTTCTTTTCCAAGCTTCTCAACGGCATCATTGCCAAAGACCACTTTGGTATTCGCTTGAAAATCGAACATAATAATCTCCAGGTTGATAATGCTGACGCAGCCTTCCAAAATCGCGGGCAGAGACGCGCGCGCAAACGTTCCTGTCACCCGATCGCCAGCCTGCGATGAACGCGTGCTAAATCTGCACATGCGCTGAGCCAGCCATCGTGCGGTTCAGAATTGGAAACGGTTGCCTTCTACGCTTCACCCCTGCGCGCCAGGGGATCAACGCCGAGCTGTCGCATCACGTCGAAATCATCCACCATGACCCAGTTCTCAACCAGCAGGCCATCCTTGAAGAGCCAAAAATCTGAGTAGCGCATTTTCACTGGCTTGCCCGTGGGCGGAATGCCTAACCATTCGCCTTGATGGGTGCCGGTAACGAATCCGGTAGCCGCAATCCAATCCCCTTGCGCGAGTTCGATATCGATGGTGCCATGGAAATCCGGGAAGGCTGTGAAGAAAGGCCTGAGCACATCGTACTTGAAAGCCTCCAGACCATGGATGTCTCCAAAACTGGGGGGACCGTGCCAGATCATGTCCTTCGACCAGAACTGATCATGCGCTTCAATATCATGCGCATTCAAAGCTTCAACCATACGGTCCAATAGTTCCAAGTTTTTTTCCGTTGACATCAGGTTGTTTGATTCTTGCGGTACGTCAATGTCAGCCGCTATCCGCTTGTCTGCGCTAAAGGATCAATGCCAATCTGCCGCAATACTTCGATGTGGTCCACCATGACCCAGTTCTCGGACAAACGATCTTCTTTGACGAGCCAAAAGTCCGAGAAGCGCATCTTGACCGGCTTCCCAGTGGCCTCAATACCTAGCCATTCACCTTGATGAGTAGCGGTAAGAAATCCCGTCGCAGCGACCCAATTCTCGTCCGCCACTTCGATATCATTCTTGACGTGGTAGTCTGGGAAAGCCGCATAAAACGGCTTCAGAACTTCATACTTAAAGCCTTCGATGCCATGGATGTCCCCAAATCCAGGCGGGCCATGCCAGATCATATCCTCGGTCCAAAATTTATCCTGCGCATCAAGGTCTTGCGCATTGAGGGCCTCATACATACGGTGAATCAGTTCCAAGTTGTCATCAGTGGACATCAAATTCCTCGCACTTCTGGTTTAATCAAGCGATGTGCATTACCAAATCATGCACTTCGCGCTGATCATTCATCCGGGTAAGCAGCTCGTTCCTCAACTGCCGGAGGAGATCAGTGGGTCGATAAAGCCTAATTACTCTCTCCCCCAGCCTGTAAACGCCGATTCCGTTCCAGTACATCCAGTCCCTGCTGTTTCAGAAAATACAGCAGGTCGATAAAGATCCAGTTCTCCGCGAGTTTGCTCCCGTCTCGCCGGTAGATATCGACCACGCGCATTTCGACCGACCTGTCAGTTGCCGGTAACCCCATAAATCCACCTGAAGGGGTCATGGTCAGGTTTGACCAGCCGAACCAACCGGCAAAGTTGCCTTCGGCGAAGCGGCAGACGTGACCATGAAACTCGATGTCGTCGAGGCCGTCCCGAAAGGGGCCCTGATGCTGTTCTTCATAGCGATCGATTGTGTAGGTGGCGCCGATGCCTGCGGGCCCGAACCAGATCATGTCCTGGTGCCAGGTTCGGGCGAGCTCGTCCTGAGGGGAGTGAAGTCCAGCTCCGGTGAGGTCCTGCAGCATCTCGTTAATAAGATTCAACGTCTTCGAGGTCTCGGCCGGATCCTGTTCGTCGAAGAGTAAACCGTCGTGGGTAAGGGGCCCAGGGGTCAATAGGGCGGCACCCGTTTGCGGCGGCAGCGGACTCACGCCGGCTTGTTGCATGACTCTGATGATGTCGCAAAAGAAACCGGTCTCGCTGATCTTGCCGTCTGTGATGCGATTGAACTCGGCATAAGGCAGAAAGGTCATTTTCCTTGTCGCTGGGATGCCGAGCCAGTCTTCATCGAAAAGGCCCATCAGGTGCCCCATGCTGCACACCCACTCGGTGCCGTCGATTTCACTGGTACCTGCTATGAAGATGTCCTGACGTCGCTGGATTGGCATGAATGCGCTTCGCAGCGGTTTCCAGAACACCTCGGCGACCGCCCCGGCCCCCTGCTGCTCGTAGAAGGGATGCATGCCGCGAAAGAAATAGTCGTCCGTCACGTAGCGACCTAATACCTCATCGATGCCATCTCCAATTGCCTTGTCGAGCTGATCGTAGAAGCGCAGTACCAATGACTTGCTTTGCTGATAGCCAGTCACGGGCCGGCCCCAAATTGCTTGTTTGGTTTCACCTTAGAAACACTTTCTGTTGAATCCCAACAGATCATTCCCGATAGATCTGTTGCATCACGGAGAATTCGTTGAACAGCATCCACTCTTCAATGATCATGCCGTCCTTAATGTGGTGCTGGGTGATGCCCCACATATAGATGCGCCGGCCAGTAGGTGGCCCGTAGATGCCCGAACCGCGGTGCGTCCCGACGATGCTCCAGCGTACCGATGTCAGGTAGCCATCCCGGTCGTTGCCCATCCAATAGATATCGTCGATTTGATGTACCAGGTCCGGGAACATCGCCAATGTGGAAAGGATGAACGACTTGTACTCGCCACGGCCGTAGTACACACGGCCGGTCGAACCGCGGAAACGCATCGTCGGAACGTAGTGAGCATCCACCGTGCTCAACATGCGCCAGTTCCAGATGTAGTGATAGGCATGCCGAACGAAATCCTCCACGTCAAAGCCATCCGCCGTCTTGGAGGGCATGTGCAACGGCTTGCCTTGCCCCAACAGGCGCTCCGCCTCTCCGAAGCGCAGGTCCTTCAATTCATCCACGTCCATCTTGTTCCCGAACTCGCGGGCCTTGTCACGCAAGTCAAAGCCGAGTTGGTGAATCAAGCTGGCGGTATCGTAGACCACCCACTCTTCGAAGATTTCGTTCTCAAGTGCCACGCAGTTGGCGATGCACCACAACACCACCTTGTTCCCGGTTGGTGGACCATAGCGACTGTAGCCGGTGTTATGCCCCATGATGACCGTGCGATGGGAGGTGTGGAAGCCTACTTGGTCGTCCCCCGCCCAGACGATCTCGTCGGCGTATAGACGTATATCGGGAAAGGCATTGATGGTGTGGACGGTATCCTGCACAATCTTGTCCCGACCGTACTGCAGGCCGTAGTCATCGTAGACGCGAGAGTTGTGCTTGTAGGTGTCGTATATGTACCCCATGTCCTTTTCTTCCCATATCCGGTGCGTGATGCGCACGATGTAGTCAATGATATCGACGTAGGTGTCCTCAAAGCCTCTCATCGGCTGTATGCGCTCTGTGCCCGGGTTCAGCAATAGTCGATCCGTGCCTCCTTTGGCCGCTAGGGATATTGAGTAATCCTTTGGCATCTGGCGTTGCTCATCTTTCGGCCTTATCGGGTGAGCGTCGGCTTTGCCTTCAGAAGGAACAAGCTTCGCCAACGGCTCGGCTTCAGCTTGTTTTATTTGAGTCTTGTTCTCTTTCTTGGTCGCCATTTCAGTTTCTCTCCTATGTTGTTTACATAGTTGGTTTGATAACCTAACCCTGCATAATCCGGTACAAGCGCGCTCAAGCTCTAGTTTGGGGGGCTCTCCTTGGTTGAGCGGTGCAACTCATCGAATAGATCAATCCCAAACTGCAGAAAAAGATCGATAAGGTCAATAAACACCCAGTTTTCAACCAACAAATCCCCCTCCCGCTTCCACCAGTCCATGACGCGCATTGTGATCTGCTTATTTGTTGCAGCGACTCCCAAGTACTCTCCCGCATGGGTAGCATGGATACTGGGCCAGCCAGTCGTAGCGACGTAGCTGCCTTCTGCCAGCCTCGCCGTGTGATTGCCGGCGCGCCTATCCGGGAAAGCCCGCAAAAACGGCCGTTGGTGATAATCCTCAAATTCAGTAAGGCTACGGCTGGTTCCAATACCGCTGGGGCCATACCAGCGCATTTGCGGATGCCAGAATTGCGCCATGCCCATGCTACGTAAGTCCACCTGGTCGTAGCTCAGCATCCCCGCAATCATCGCCTCGACCAATGCCAGGCTTTTCCCCGTCTCCAATTCATCCTGGTCCTCAAGGAGTACACCGTCTTTTGCAGCCGGCCCGGGTACTGGCCCTTCCGCACCGCGGCTGGGTGGAAGTAATTGAATACCGGCCTGCCGCATAACATCCAGGATATCCACTATTACGTAAGTTTCATCAATCTTGCCGGCGCTCACCCTACAAAATTCGCCGAAGCGGATGTTGGTCTTGCTGCCGGTGGCTGGAATGTCCAGCCAATCTTGGACGAATGTTCCAGTGAAATACCCGGTGGCACATACCCAGGCGTGCCCGCCGAATTGTCCGCCCATAAAGATGTCGCTTCTTATGTGTAGGTCGGGAAAGGATCGAATCAGCGGTTGCCAGAATCCCGTAATCAGTGCGTCAATCCCCTGCAAATGATTGATCGGATGCGGCCCATTCCAAGATATGTCTGCATGGACATGGGAGCGAATGATCGTTTCCAGGTTTTTTGAATTTCCGCCGGGTAACTGCTGCCAAAAGTCCCAGACGAGCTGCTTGTTCTCGCTAGTAGCGCTGATCGCCACAATCACGGCCTCGCTGACCGAGCGTCAGTCCATACCGACGTCGTCGAAGAAAGATGGCGGTTTCGAGCCGACAAACTTCAGCAATTTTTCAATGTCGTAGCCGCACTGTTCCAAAACACCCAAAATGTCGATGAGTACTAAGTTCTCTGCGAGTTTGCGCTCGCCGGTTTCAGCATCCACATCCACCTTCCAAAAATCCATATAACGCATGCGAATTTTTTGGCCGGTGGCTTTTATGCCGAGCCAGTCTTCGGCAAACGTAGTGTCCTGATATCCGGTGGCTGCCACCCAATCGCCCTCGGCAATACGTACAACATCCGTGGCATGTTTGTCGGGAAATGACTGGATGAACGGCTTGCGGTACGCATGCTCAAATTCTTCAATCCCGTGCATCGTGCCGATGCCCGCCGGACCTTCCCATAGCATGTCCTCTTTCCAATAGCGACGCATGATCCCCAGAACATTCTCGTTCAGTCCTGCGTACATATCTTCCACCAATTGCTTGTTTTCTTTTATGGACATATTGTTTTAACCCTTCACCGCCCCGGCCGACAGGCCCTTCACCAGCTGTTTCTGGAATATCAGCACCACGATCAAGAGCGGGACAGCGCCGGACACGGCTGCTGCAGATTGCAGCGGGAGCGAGCCAGCGACACTCACACCTCCCAGGTACTGCGTCATCGCAACTGCGATGGTCCAGTTCGACTGAGCGAGTATTCTCACCAGCAGATATTCGTGATAGGCGAGCACCAGCGTAAAGAGCGCGGTCGCGATGATTCCCGGCCACACGATCGGGACGATCACCCGCACGAACGCCCCAAGACGGGAGGCGCCGTCGATCATGGCCGACTCCTCGATCTCCCGCGGAATATCCAGGAAGAAGCTTCTCAGAATGTAGATCGTGAAGGGCTGGTTTACTGCCGCCAGTGTGATGATCAAAAGGAAATGTGTGTCAAACAAGCCGGAGATCTGGCCCATCCAATAATAAGGCAACACAAGCGCTAACCTGGGCAGAGATCGAAAGGCGAGCGCCAGTAGCAGGAGCCCCACACCCGCGAGCCCGACGTAGCGCGCCAGCCCATAGGCCGAGAGACTTGCGATGCTAATCGAGACCACTACCACGCCGACGCTCACGATGATCGTGTTAATGAAGTAGTCATAGAACGTGTTGGTATTCACAGACCTGGGAATAGCCCATAGGACCAGCACTAGGGCACCCACGATAAACCAATTGACGACGCCGCGCGAAATGGGTAGGCGTTTCGCGAAGATCGCAATGAGTACGAGCGCCAGGAGGATGGCGATGAGCCCGAGGGCGAGCACTTCGATGTTATCCGGGACCGATTTCAGCCACAGCTTGCTGTAGTTGTCTAAGGTAGGCTTGAAAAAGAATATGGGGGTGCGGGAGGTGGCTTGCTTTTTATTTTTTAGTGATTGGAGGAAGGTCCAAAGGAATGGGATAGTGCTGGTGAGCACAATTAGCCACAATGCGAAGTGAATGAACAACCGAGCGATTGGATGCGTTATGGGCCGCATATCAACGCTCCTCGACTTGTTCGCGATACATGTAAAACAGGAAGGGGATGAGGACTATCATGATAAAGATCACGCTTAGGACAGCCACCGCGTTGCCCTTTCCCAACCGCTTTACAACCATCGCGACTCTGTAGTTGTAGGTCAAGATCGTGTCCGCATGGTAGACCGGATTCATTCTGGTCAGGACGAAAACGTTGTCGAACAGGCGAAAGAAGTCCATCACCGCGATGATGGCGTTCAGCAAGAAGAGCGCCCTCAGGTGCGGAATGACGACGTGCCGGATCTGTTGTAGCCGCGTGGCACCATCGATAGAGGAGGCATCGACCAGCTCTTGCTTTACCGATTGCAATCCTGCAAAAAAGACCACCAGCGCAAACGGCGAGGCGATCCAGGTTGTTTGAAGCAGGATCAACGTCTTCATCGTGGTCTCCGTGTAGACGAAACGCTGCCCAATAACCTCTCTCAGAAACCAGCCTATCAATCCAGATGGATCGAATAACTGCCTGAACACGACGGTCCCGATGACAGGCACCACAATCATGGGTATCAGCATCGCCGCCAAGTAAAAGGCGCGGGTCCAGCCGCTGACCTGATCCAGGAGAAGAGCCTCAAAAAAAGCGATGATGATATGCGCCGGTACCACGATGACGATAATCAACATCGTCCAGCGCAACGCGGCCCAAAAGGCTGGATCGGCGAGTGTCTGCTCGTAATTGTCCAGCCCGACGAACACCGGTTCGAGGATGGTTCTAAAAGTAATGTAATTAAGGCTGAATATGATTGCTAACACCAGCGGAAAAATCATGAGGGTGATCATCACGATGTTGCTGGGGGCAGAGAATTGTAAGAACGTCTTAAGTTTCATGCTGGTATGTTCATCTGTTGGGGAGGGAAAGGTCGCGCCCAACCCCGGTGGGCGCGACCTCTAGTTATGCCTTCGTCAGGGTAGATAGCCCTGAGCGGTAGCTTCGGCGATGTAATCCTCGGCGGCCGCGTCAAGCGCCTCTTGCGGCGTCATCTCGCCTGTGCCGACGAACGGCAAGAATTTCATGAGGCCAGCTTGCGCCAGGGCCACAGCCGGGTGCGTATCATAGATGCCGATACCGTTGGCGACGGTTTCGCTGAGAGCCGGCTTATTGGGTAGACCCTTGGTGATGGAGCTGCGGGTCACGGCGCCAAGATCGGCTCCACGTTCCTGACTCTCCTGGTCAAGCGCTTCCATAATGACCAGGAAGACGAGCTCCGGATCATTTGTGGTCGTCGCCGGGATGCCGTAGTAGTCGGTCCACGCGCTGCCTCCTAGCGGACCCCCGGGTTTGGGAGCGGCTGCGGGCGCGAACTTGATCACGTCGGCGAAGTCAGTCTGCTCGGGATCGAACATACTGACGGTATTGGAGGCCCAGATCTGCACCATCGCCTGGGCGCCGGTATTCATGGCAATCTCGGCGGTCTCATAAGGAGAGGCGGCAAGGCCCTCAGGGCCCATGCACGCATCCACAACTTCTTTCATCTTCGTCAATGCCGCAACGCCCTCTGGGCCATTGAACGCAGGTGTGAGGTCGTCGTTGAGATAGTCCGAGCCGTACCCTCTCACAAAGGCCAAGAACTCGATCTCCCAGGCCCAGTCGGCAGACAGATCCATAGTGAACGGCACATCGATGCTGGGCTCATCCGCCAGGACTTCACAGGCCGCGATCACCTCGTCATAGTTCACCGGAACCTCTATGCCGTATTTATCGAACAGATCCGAGCGGTAGGCGAGATGCAACGTGTTGTTGATAGCCGGGATGCCATAGATCTTCCCATCGATAGTGGCACCCTGGAAGGAGGCAGCCGCAATGTCGTCCAGGTCATACTGATCCCGGTACTTATCGATCAGATCGTCCAGCGGGTACATCCAGCCATTGTTGCCCCAGGCGGAAATCTCGACGTTGGACATATGCAGTATGTCATAGGGCGAGTCGCCGCCACCTGACAAAGCCAGCTCAACCTGTTCCGTCACAGCCGTGAAGTCGAGGAATTGCACGTCGACATCGATGTTCTCAATTTCGCCGCATTTCTCCATTTCGGCTGCGTAGAACTCCATGATCTCGAACGGCCAGCCGAAATAGGTGATTGTGACCGGGGAATCGGGTACGGGGACGTTGCAAGCCGTGGGGTCGACTACTGCTACTTCTTCCACGACCTCGGGTGTTGCCGTCGCGCAAGCGCTTATCACGATTGCGCCGAGCAACAGCAAACTGATCAGATAGTGTTTCCTGTTCATTGGAACATGCTCCTCCTCAAGCTAAGTAGATGTAGGATCGAAAGACGATGTATACGTCGAATTTGCATTATTCCTACTCTCCTCCTTTTTCTGGGTTCTAGAGACGGGGCTCCCACTCGCTTTGGCGCAACCACCAGCAGTGCTAAACTGACCAACTTGTCCGGAGGTGGTCTATCCATCTCTGGAAACCTGAGCCGCTTGCCGCTCTATCAAGGTAGTAAGCGGCTCTCTACTTGAAAAATATTCCTAATCCTCGCGATCGTCTCTTATCTCGTTTGCTTTATCTCGCCTCCTTCTGCTGCTGAAATGCCCATTCTTGCCTTCAGGTCGCGTACCAACGCGCTGGCGTTCGGCGCATATCCATCGGCTCCCACTTGTTTGCCGTACTCCTGGGTGACGGGCGCGCCGCCCACGTAGATCAGCGCTACGTCGGGCAGGTCAGCCTGGCCGATGAGCTCGATATTGACTTTGAACATCCCCATGGGGGTGGTAAGAAATGCGCTCATGCCCGGAGCGTGCGGCTGGTGTTCCCGCAAGGCCTCAACAAATCCCTCCGACGCCACATTTACGCCCAAGTCAATTACTTCAATCCCGGCGCCCTCTAGCATGATGTCACACAGGTTTTTTCCAATGTCGTGAATGTCGCCCTTAACTGTCCCCATTACGAATCTGCCCACTGCTCGATGCCGCTGGCGGCGATCATAGGTTGCAGTATGTGCATGGCGCCCTGCATCGCCTTGGCAGCACCCATCATTTCGAGCACAAAATAGGTGCCTTCCTCAAACAGCCGCCCGACCTCTTCCTGCGCGGGAATCAAGGCGTCAAACAGGATGGCCTTGGGCTCCATCCCAGTTCCAATCCTTCGTTGGTTAGCGCCACCACCGGCTCCGCCTCACCGTCGGTGGTGTGGTCATAGAGACCGTCCAGGATTTCTTCTTTTCGATCAGACATGCAATACGGGCCTTAAACTCCTATTTCCTTCCTTGGCATTTATGGTCTTCGCCGGGGACGCTTCTGTGTGACCGGCTTTTCCTCCCGCGCGGCGATAACGGGATTTAGGTCTTCGGGCTTTAGAACCATATCCAGCTGCAAGGGATAACGCCCGAGTTCTTGCGCCGCATCGAACAAGGCAAGGATGTTTTCCGGTGAAACATCCGAGCCGATGTTGTGACACGGGGACAAGATGTACCCGCCGCCTCGGCCCAGATCGTAAATACGCTTGGCAACGTCGTAGCGCACCTCCTCAGGCGTGGAAAAAGGCAGCATCTGCTGCACATCTATCGCGCCGTGGAAGCACAGGCGATCGCCGTAGGTTTCTTTCATTGCGTACGTGTCCATACCCAGGGCCGAAGTCTGAATCGGATTCAAGATGTCCACACCCATCTCGATGATGTCGCCAATCACCGGCACCACAGATCCGTCTGTGTGGTACATGAACTTGACGTCTGCCTGGCCCTTGATGTGATCAATCAACTCCTTCAGGCGTGGTTTGAGCAAGGTGCGAAATGTGTCAGGTGAGATCATCATCGAGTTCTGGGCGCCGATGTCATCCGTGAAATAAACCATATGCACGTATGGCCCGACCTCCTTCAGGTACTGGGACCACATTTCCTTGTAGAGCCATAACAGCTTGTCCAGCAGCGCTTCGGCATATGAGACATCCTGTGCTAAATCGGAAAAAAATGGTTCATAGCCGCGAATCTGCAGCGCCTTTGTCAGCAGCCCACCTTTTATGCTGTCGGCCACAATCACGAAGTCCGTGTTCTCGTGCCAATGCTTGGCCTCTTCGCGCAGACCGGCGAACATCTCGGGGTCGTATGGGTCTGGCCAGGCATATCCATCCAGGTCGTCGATAGCAACATCTTTGAGAGGGGAATCGACCGTGCTGTAGGAGTCCAGCATGTGAGTCCATTTGATGCCCCACATGTCACGGTAGGCATCCTCGCCCTCGACTTCATGCACGCCGACCCAGTTCGGAACCAGCCACCGAAAATCAACGTCGAATTTTCGAAGCAGTTTTTCGTCAGGAATAACGTTCTGCACCATGCGATCCAGGATCTTGTCGTGGTTCTTCAAATCTGGGTCAGCTAGTTTTTCGGCTAATTTGGCATAGGACAGCCGGTGCAAGGAGCCAACGTGCCGTCCCAGGTCGATCGGTACGCGATCCGGATCGCGATGATTAACTACTGCTTCAAAGCGTTCGCGAGGATTCATACTTCAAGCTCTACATGGAAGACCACCGGGGTGATATCCAGCATTTGACAGACATGCTGCAACTCTCGCACATAGATGCCATCGACCGCCACGATATGGTTGGAGGCAAACTCACTGATGAACACGTCGGTGTCCACGTCCAGCTTCACAAAGGCAGTGGGCAACTGGAAACTACCCCTGGCTTGCACAAATGCCTCATAGTCATCCTCGGGCAGATTTATTGTTTCCCCGGCCATGATTGCCATGAAGTACTCGCCGTTCTTGCGGTAGAGGCGGGCGAAAGTCAGGGGGCCGGGCGACGCGGTGAAATAGGTCATTGCGCCGCCGCCGGGCCGGTTGGCGGCGCGGAGTTCGACTTGTTTCAGGTTCTCAGCGGGGTTGTCAGACCGTTTTGCATACCATGAACAGAACGCTCCGCAGTTTGGCATATAGGCAACCCGTGCCTGGTCGTCGATGTAGCTAATATCCAGAAACAACACTGGTTTGCCGCCAGACACCTGTTTCAGGATTTCCATCGTAAGCGCGCCATCGCCATCGGCCTCACAGGCCATCATCATGGGTTCTTTTGCACCGTCAGCGTCATAAGGGCCGGGAAGGAACGCGGCCGACATACATTGCGGCACATAATGGGTCGTCAGGTCGGGCATGCATTTGACAGCGACGAAATCTAGCCCCTTCTCTGCGATGATTTCTTTTGTAGCCAAATAGCAGCGCACCTGAAAGGCCAGCTTTTCGGGTGTCAGTTTTCCCTGGCCATAGTCCACTTGAGCCACATTCTGCTCCAGCCATTTCACCATGTGATCGGTCTGTTCCTCGGAAACGAGTTCCGCCCGGCGGATGATTTCTAGCTGGTCGATGTGTTCGGTGTCGACCTCGAACATGCGCTTCCATTGCATAGGATCGAAGGTACCTGTGTCTATACCCAGGGAACGACCGCCGAACAGGCCAAACACCTTGCCACGCAGGCGGGCTTTTACTGCTGCTGCCCGGATGTGGGGGAGCGTCTTATTGGCGACCCGCTCTGCATCTGCTCCATCAAAGTCCTTCCGTACCCGCAGGTGGGGATAGCCTATTTGATCGAGCGTGCCGCAGGTACCAAGAAAGCCGACCATGCCGTGGGTGGCCGGGCTTCTGTTGGTGAGGACTATGGTGGGTAAATCCAGGCGTTGGATGCCGCGCACCACCAGATTGGGCGAGGTCCAACATGGGGTGTGAGCGACAAAAGCCTCGACACCGGCCGCCACCAAAGCATCTACTTGGGCGTCGATCTCGTCTTTGTGGCGGGCGACCTGGTCTGAGGCGTGCAGCTCGATGGGCAGGCGCTCAAAATATTCGATCGCCTGCTGATGCCGTGGTTCAGTTAGCTCTTTGAAGACGTTCTCCCACTCATAGGGGCGATTGTCTCCGAAGGTGATCAACCCAACTTTGGGATCAGTCATCACACGCTACTTCTCCAAGTTTCTTGGATAAGCCTGAATCATCCGGCCGCCATCTGGATAAATGGTTTGGCCTACAAAGTAGCTGGAATCATCGCTGGCCAGGAAGACGCAGACTCGAGCGATCTCTTCGCACGCGGCGATGTAGCCAATCGGTAAGCGATCCATCAGCTGCTTGTGTTTTTCCTCGTTGTGCACCACCCGCTGCATCAATTCGGTCATGACCGGCCCGGGCGCGCAAGCATTGACGCGGATGCCCTTGTCGATCAGGGCCAGCGCCATTGCTTTCGTGAGCTGGTTGACACCACCTTTGGCCGCGCAATACGGAACCTGGTCAGCCAGGGCCAGAACGGCCATAACTGAAGAGATATTGACCACCACGCCGGGCTTCCCCTGATCGACCATCACGCGTGCGGCGGCTTGGCTGAGCAGGAAGGTTCCCTTCAGGTCAACCCCCATCACCCAGTCCCAATCTTCTTCAGTGATGTCAAGAAATTCAGCCGCATGGTTGACGCCGGCGTTGTTCACAACAATGTCAATCGTGCCGTAATGCTCGACCGCCCTGGCGACCAGGTGGTCGATTTGCGCCTTCTGGCTGATATCACAGCGCACAAAGATGGCCTCCCCGCCTTCCGCTCTGATTTCTTCCACGACCTGCTCGCCGAGTTTGACCGTGCGGCCGGCGCCCACAACCTTCGCACCTTCCCTGGCGAACTCCTGTGCACAGGCAACGCCGATTCCTCTGGTACTGCCGGTGACTATGGCGACTTTGTCTTTGAGTTTCATTGCTTACACCGTTCGCGCCGGGCGCCAGGTTGCCGGAAAACGCCTATTGAAACCACGGGCTCGTGTCAAGTGGCGGTGTCTCCAGTGGCTTGACGCCGGGTTCATACTTTGACCGAATGTCTTCGATCAGGTCGGCCATATGATCTACCAGGCGAGTGACCAAAATTTCGCCCTTCTCGCGCGTGCCCAGCGTTGCATCGCCGATGATGCCATTCTTCAGTTCAATGTACTCGGGGCGCGCAAAGGTGCCCTCGAAGTGATACATTGTGCCGGGCTGCGCGGGCATCCCGGGGCCGATGATGAAGCGCCGATCGACCAGCGGGTTCCCTCCGCCCTTGGAAGCTTTGCTCATATCCACAAATTCTGGAAACAGATACAAGGCGACCGATGTTTCCGCTTCGCCCGCGTGCCACATGCCGGTTTGCAGCACTTCCTGCTGGTCGCGCAGGAAGTCGTACCAGTGCAACGACAATGTGAAATAGCCCTGCATGCCCAACTTGTGCACGGCCACGATAGTCGAAGACACCTGGCCATGCGCCGAGAGGATGATGAACTTGTTGTACCCGGCAACCGCCGCTCCACGCACAATGTCCTGAATCAAGCCGATGTGGGTTTCGTATGTGAGCGGGATGTTGCCCGGCATGTTCCAGTGATGGTATGGGTGCGAACCATACATGGGGCAGGGCAACAACATCACACCCGTTTTCTTGGACACCAACTCGGCCATGCCAATGGCGTTGTAGTCGTCATCGCCGCAGGGACAATGGGGACCGTGCTGTTCGATGGCTCCAATGGGCAGTACGGCGATATCATCTTCTTTCGCATGGGCCACCACCGCCTCAGCCGGCATTTCCTGCCACCACAAAGCCTTTTCATTCGTCATTTTGTCTCTCCCTTTGTGTCATAGGTTGGAATTAGCTAATCTGCTTGTGATCCCCAACTCCACTCCCAGTGCTTGCAATTCCTCATACAAGTTTGTCGGCAAGGGGATGCCCTTATCTCGTCGTTCCAGCTCGGTTCGATGCTCAATCTCACCCGGTATAAGCATCTCCTTTGTCTTGTCCCATGTGGGAGACTCCTTGATTGAGCGGTGAAAAGCAGCCATTCGGCTTTGCAGCTCGCTCTCACTGAGCAGCGCCAGGGGGTTGATCGCTATCATCAAGTGGCTGGTAAGACTCGGTTCGTCCGGGTGCTTGTACATACCTTTCATCTGGTCCAGAAATACGCCGCCGGTCATCACACCGCACAAGAGCTCGACCGCGTAGGCCAGGCCGAGCCCCTTGTAGCCGCCTACCGGCAAAAGAAAACCAGCAAAAGCACTTTCGGGGTCGTCGGTCGGCTGCCCGTCAATATCCGTTGCCCAATCCATCGGAATCTTCTCGCCCTTTTTGCTGGCAAGCAGAATCTTTCCACCGGATACGCTGGAGAGCGAAAAATCCAACACGAACGGAAATTCACCGAACGTTGGGAACGCCAGCGTCAACGGATTGTTACCGACCACCGGCTTGCTCCCGCCAGGAGCGACCATATTTGGAACTACATTAGTCATCGCAATCCCGACCAAACCTCGCTCGACGGCTAGACGGCTGTAGATGGCTGCGGCCCCGAAATGGTTGCTTCGAATAGCGCCCACCACCCCGACGTTGAACTGTTCGGCCAGCTCGATGGCGCGTTCCATGGCTGCCCGGCCAGCGAGGAAGCCGGGACCATCATCGCCATCCAGCACCTCCAGGCCAAGCGCCCCCCGCAGAGTTTTGATCTGCGGCCTGGGGTTCATCGCGCCTGAGAGCAAGCGCCGGGTGTATATTGGCACCCGTAACACCCCATGCGAATCGATTCCCCACAAATTAGTTTGCACCAGCGCCTGCGCACAGAAAGCCGCCTCAGCTTTGGCCATCCCGGCGGTGCTGAATACTTCCGTGACAAATCCTTCCATGATCTCCGGGCGAACCAGGATATCGTTTTCGGCAATGGGCGAATTCACCAGGTCTCCTCGGTTGATCTGAACGCTTTCGGCTAGAAGAGTTCCAATCCCGGAATGTTGGCCCGCAGGCGATACACGGTGCTCGAGGCCGTGATGTACAGACTGCATAGGTGGTCGTCACCCCAGGCTAAATTGGCGGTCTGCTCGGGCATTCGGATCACGCCCAAACAATCCGCTTGCTTGTCGAAGACATGGATGCCACCTGGTCCACAACAATAGAGATTCTCGTCCTGGTCGATCTTCATTCCATCCGGCACGCCCACGCCCTCACCTATCGTTTCCGCCCAGACACGACCGTTGGTCAACCCACCGTCAGGCTGCACGTCGAACACCCGGATGTGGTTCCGATCGGTATCATTGACGAAAAGCCGTGACTCTTCCAAGGAAAAACACAACCCGTTCGGTTTCGAGAAGTCGTCAACGAGCAGGGTCAGTGTTTTATCCTCCGGATCGAGTCGATAGACACCTTGGAATGGCAGCTCCTGCTCGCGTGGCACACCGTAATACGGGCCGCGGCCAGAGTTGGGATCCGTGAAATAAACGCCTCCATCCCGTTTGACAACAATATCGTTAGGGCTGTTCAGCTCCTTGCCCTGATAGTGAGAGGCCATGATCTCCGTGTTGCTGTCGGGCCCGCAGCGTGTTACCGAGCTGGTTGCATGCTCACATGTGAGCAGCTGACCCTGGCGATCGTAGGTGTTCCCGTTGGCCATATTGCTCGGCTTGCGAAATACACTTAGTCCGTCCACCGCGCTCCAGCGGTACATCGTATTCCCAACGATGTCGCTGAAAACCAGGTGTTTCTCCTTGGGATGCCACACGGGTCCTTCGAGAAATTGATAGCCAGAGGCGACGTGTTCAAGTTCGACATCTGCATCTACAACCCGTGTGAAACGCTCGTCCCGAATCTCCAGTTCCATATTTAAATGAATGGCCGGCCACCATCGACCGGAATGATGGATGCCGTGGTGTATTTCAGCAAAGTAGCAGCTGCCAGAACGGCTTCGGCCACGTCCTCCGGTGTCGCCAACCTGCCGAGCGGGGTCTTATCGATCTGCTCCTGGAGGTAGCCCGGATCCACCTTCTTCGCATACTCCCCAAGGACCCAACCCGGTGAAACGGACACAACCCGGATTTCAGGCGCCAATGCGCGCCCCAGCGAGATCGTCATCGAGTTCATCGCCGCCTTCGAGGCGCAGTAGGCCACGTTGCTGCCAATGGCGGTGAATCCGGCAATCGACGAAATGTTCACGACCACACCGCCCTCACCATTGGACAGCAGTTCTTTCAAGGCACGGATGCTGGCAAATGCCCCCCGCCAATTGACTCGGAATATTTCATCAATCAAATCGTCATCAAGTCCATCTAGATCGTCGTGCGATACCGCCCGAGTAACGCCGGCATTGTTAACTAATAAGTCCACCGTCCCATAACGCTCGGCGACCCGATTTGCCATATCTTGCAAGGCCTCTTTATCGTCGACCGGTGCTTGAACCACCAGGTGACCATCTCCGACGAGGCTCGCCGCTACGGCCTTGGTTTTCTCTTCGCTTCGACGATATGTAAGCACAACACGCGCGCCAGCTTCCGCCAATCTCCTGCATATCGCGGAGCCGATCCCCCCGCCGCCACCGGTGACGACAGCGATCTTGCCTGCCATTAAGCCTTCACTAGTCAATGAGGCGCTCCCGTACCCGAACCGAATTGCGCTCGATCAATTCACCGGGCATGAACTTCAATACTGGTTTGGCTTGCGGTGCTTCAATCCGCTCAAGGAGCAGTTCAAGCGTCTCGTCGATCATGCGATTCACCGGCTGCCGAATGGTGGTCAGCGAATAAGCTGGCCAGCTTGCGGCAGGGATATCGTCAAAGCCGATCACCGCCAACTCGTCGGGCACAGTAATCCCAAGCTCCCGCGCCCGGTCAAGCGCGCCAAGCGCCATAATGTCATTGGCGATAAAAATTGCTTCCGGCCGATCGTCCCGCTCCAGCAGCCGGCTCGCAGCTTCATAACCTGACTCGTATGTGTAGGTGCCTGGTTCCCGCAACCATTCGGTCTGACCCCGTTCTCGCATTCGGTCAGAAAAACCCTGCTCGCGATCGACATTGGTTGAGGTATGTTCCTTGCCGGCGAAATAGGCCAGGCGCTGATATCCTGCATCCAATAAAAGGTCTGCCGCCAGCCGCCCCCCGGCAACGTTGTCGCAGCTCACGGCGTTCGCCTTGGCGCCCGGCACGTAACGGTTAAACATGATGACTGGTGTTCCTTGGCGGGCACACTCATCTGCCATCTCGGAAGAGAGTGTGGCGGAGGTAATGATGACGGCGTCCACCTGATGTTGGAGTACCAGCGGCAGCATGTCGTCGATATCTTGGTCAGGGGCTGCATTGAACAGCAAGACCCGCCGCCCCATAACATGCAATCGCTGAGTAAATCTCTCCAACACATTTGGGTAGAACGGGTTGGTGAAGTCCGCCATAACGATGCCGATAATGTTGGTGCGCTGCGTGATCAAGCTTCGGGCGATGAAGTTGGGCTTGTAGCCCAACTGTCTCGCTGCAGCCAGCACCTTTTCACGGGCTTCCGGGGACACCGGCGCCCCATCGCTAAACGTGCGCGACACTGTTGACTGCGACACGCCCGCGAGACGCGCTACATCAATAGAAGTGACTCGCCTACGAGTTTTCTCAAAATCTGTCATTTGCCGTAGCGCCGCAATCGTAGATCGGCCTGCTCCTTGTGTCCCCAGAACCCCTCCAATTCGCACAGCCGCGAGCCATACTCCCCAACCAGCACACTGGCTTCGGGCGTAATTTGCTGATAAGTAACCGTCTTGAGGAACATTCCAACCCACAGCCCGCCGGTGTAGCGGGCCGCGCCCCTGGTAGGCAACGTGTGATTGGTACCGATCACCTTGTCGCCATAGGCAACGTTTGTCTCCGGGCCCAGGAAGATAGCGCCATAATTGGTCATGTTGTCGAGGAAATAGGGAGGGTTCTCGGTCAGGATCTCGACGTGCTCGGCGGCGATCCGATCGGCTTCGACGACCGCCTCTTCCAGACTATCCACTAGGATTATTTGTCCGTAATTGCGCCAAGCCTGGCCGGCGATCTCAGCTGTTGGCAGCACCGCCAGTTGCCGCTCGATCTCATCCACAGTTTCGTGCGCTAGAGATTCGCTGGTTGTGATCAGGATCGCGGGGGAGGTTGTGCCATGCTCAGCCTGCCCCAACAGGTCAGTGGCTATCATCTCCGCGTCGGCCGTTTCGTCGGCAACCACCAGTACCTCGGTCGGCCCGGCCAAAAGATCGATACCGACCTGCCCGAATAGCTGCCGCTTGGCTTCGGCGACATACGCATTGCCAGGCCCGACCAGCATATCCACCGGCTGAAGGGCTTCGGTACCCAGTGCCATCGCAGCCATGGCTTGTACTCCGCCCAAGATGAAAATTTCATCGGCGCCTCCCAGCGCCATGGCGGCAACTGTGGCGGCTGGCGGCGCCCCGTTCGTTGGGGGCGTACAGCCGATGATGCGCTTTACTCCGGCGACCTTGGCGGTGACGATACTCATGTGTGCGGAAGCGACCATTGGATAGCTTCCGCCGGGGACATAGCAGCCGATACTGTTGACTGGAATGTTCTTGTGCCCCAGTACCACGCCGGGCAGGGTTTCCACTTCGATATCCTTAAGGGCCTTGCGTTGCTCCATCGCGAAGCGTCGCACCTGCGCCTGGGCAAACTTGATGTCCTCCAGCGTTTGCTCGGGCAGGCTCGCCATAATGTCTTCGATTTCGGCATGCGATAGTCGGAAATTTGCTGGCGACCAGCTATCGAAGCGCTCGGATAGCTCGCGCACAGCCGCGTCGCCACGGCTGCGAATATCGCGCAGGATCTCCTCGACGGTTTCCTTTACTTCGCGATCCGCTGCTTGCGACTCATTCTCACTGATTCCGCGTTTGATGAAGCGTGCCACGTCGTGAACTCCTATGTATTCATCTACAGGGCGACCATAGTTGCTCGGAGACTATAGCCGCGCCATCGGCCAGTGCTGCCAGCCTAGCAAAGCAGATCGCCGGATGGAGGGCGCCGAAGCCGCGTTCATAAATCCGGCTTTCGTCCGGCTGCCTTCGGGAGCAGCTTTCAAGTGATGGACGTCTTTCTCCAGAGGCGCCACATCTCTTACAGCGATCGGTCCCGTGCAAAGGCGGCGCATGAACCTGGGAGTGCTAGCAGCCTGTCCCGGTATTCCGGGTAATCGTCAAGGTCTTGGGCGCACGGCAGGCCCACGACATCTTGCGGTCGCGGCATGCTACTCACGTGGGCGGTCAGTATCCGATCTGAACCAAGTTGCATGAATTGCTACTCGTCCGCTTCCTGTATTGCTTCCCAGAGTCTGTCATATGTGGCGTCTCTGAGTTCGTCATAGTTATCCGGCTTTATCATCTTCCCGGTCTCATCGGCGCTGAAACCGCGTTCGGCTGCTTGCTGAATGACTTGAGGCGCCCAGTAGGGGTCTTTCCCGGCAAATCCGCTGTGTGGATCGAGTACCGCGAAACCCCACGCCGGCTTATCGCTGTCCACTTCAAAGCCGCGCCAGAGTTTCGGGGGTAGTGTGATCATGTCCCACTTTTCGAGTATGGCTTCATCTTCGGGTTCGCCCGCCGGATCCGTTCCCCAGTAGAAGCGCCATCTGCCGCTCAGGATCAGAAACATTTCCGTATAGTCGTGAGTGTGATAGGCCGGCCCGCTGCCTGGCAAGGCGCAAAACATTCCGATCTGGAATTTGTGCGGAACTGAAATGTAGGGGACAAAATCGGGGTTTTCACTGGCGGTATCACCTAGCACGGCGTAATTCATTCGCTGGTGACCCGGCAGGATACTGTCGATGAACATGAGGGGAATGCCCTGTTTTTTCAGATCCTTGAAGCGGACTATCCGGCTGTGCATTTCCTGGGAGTTGGAGCTCAAGCTCATCAAGCATCCTTCTGCATTATATGGGCTGCATACGTATGCGCATACGTATGCAGATACTATAGTAATTTTATATTGGTGTCAAATCGTAGGCTGCTAAATGTCAGATGCGAATCAAGTGGGGTGCCAGATCCAAGGCTTAGGATTGCTGGACTTTTTCGCCGAGGACCCTAGGTCGTCTTAGAATCGCGAGTCAATAGATATAACTACGGGCGTGCTTCGAGCATCTACAAGTGCGGGGTGGTAATTGCGTAGGCCACACTGCGGACTCGATCTGGATGCTCCAGGCTTCACAATTCTGGAGCGCGGTCCTGCTCGAGTCCCACCCCAACTTCCACCTTGGCAATTCCTGCGAGGTTGTCCAAAAGCTTGTTCATCATTCGTTCGAGCCAAATCAACATTTCTGGCCGAATGAGGTCTTGGATCATCTTCATTTGGCCGCTCCGTCGCGTGCCCGGCAGGCTGAAACACATTCGGGCTTGCCACGATCGGCGGGAAGAAACGCCTTGAGGTGGGGTAAGGGATCCGAGGCGTGCGGCAGCGACATCGCCGCCACGAAATGGTCTTGAAACTTGGTTTCTGTGGCGGTCTCCACCGCGAC
>FXBF010000130.1_pt1 | contig 22724 bp, 16 predicted proteins | sample 5335321 | NCBI WGS metagenome assembly FXBF01 (sample SAMEA103928391, study PRJEB20085) | sediment metagenome | isolation source: sediment
TCCTCTTCCTCGAAGGCATTCGACAGCGACAGCATCGGCACGGCATGACGGACTTCGGCAAATTCGCTTAAGGGTTTTGCGCCGACCCGCTGGGTCGGCGAGTCCGGTGTGATCAGCGCCGGATACTGTTCCTCGAGTTGCTGCAACTGGCGTAACAGGCGGTCATATTCGACATCGGGGATTTCCGGATTATCGAGGACATAATAGAGGTAATTATGGTGATTGATCTGTTCCCGCAAACCTTCTGCCTGCTTGCGGATTGCTGGATCGATGGCCATGGACTAAAAAACCCGTAAGGCCGCTTCGCTGCCAGGGTGGATCCCGAACTCCACCATTTCCTGGTCGATATGCTCGATCTGATTATGGACAATGGCGATGCCCTGTTGAGATATCGGTTTCCGTTCCTGATCCAGCAGTTTACCGCCTAACATCTCGGCGATACCGGAGGCGGTTTCGATCATTCTGTCATAGACCCTGGTTGGTTCATGGGCCACCGGGACATTCATAAAGATGGTCAGGCCCTGGGTGCGGAAGTTATCCCAATCGTCGGCATTGAAGGTCCCGGGATTGTACATATTGGCCAGGCTGAACTGATGGCGACAACCCTTGGTATCATTATTTTTCATATGAAAAATATCCATCGGCCCGAACTCCATCCCATACTGGCTCGCCGCTGTATTAATTGCGCGACCACTAAAACCCTGGGTGCTGTTGGAAATGATATTGATACTGGCAATCACATCGAACTTTTTACAGAAGGCATCAAGCTCCTGAGCACGCTCCAGCGCCTTTTCAAAACTGATGGCGAACTTGGTCGGGCGTTTAAGGCGGTCGGCCATTTTCAATGCCATCTGCACAAATGTATTCAGCTCCGATTCATCGATGGGGCCACGGGCGTCTACCATCTGGATCGCCATCGAAATAGCATTGTACACTGAGGTTTTCGAGTCTTTCTCCAGATCAGACCAGAGCCCGGCGATTTTTCGTAAACCATAGATGTGCCGTGGCTTTTCCAGCATGTATTCGTTCTGTTTATAGACACCGAGGGCGCGGTCTCGTGGTACCGGACTCCGTCCGGACAGATTAACGATAAAATCGATAGAACCTATCGGCATCGATTGGCCGGCAAGATAAATCTCTTCATCGGTTGATATGTTTCCTGCCGATCCCAGCTCATCCACGCCATAACTGATCGGCATCACCGCCGCCTGTTCGAGTGCCTCAATCTCATCCATCAGCACATGATCGGCCGTTTTAGCCTGGCTCGGGTCAATCTCTACATCAGATCTGATATGGCGTTTTTGCATATCGGTGGGCGCCGCCGGGTTGATATCGAGCCGCGAGGAAGGCTGTAGTGTGGGTATCGGTACTTGTTCGTGGGAATCTTCGTTGCCGGCTTCATCATCCTGCTGTCCAATCTGATACTGACGTCGCCGTATTTTGGATCGATCATAGGCCGATAAGATTGCCCCGGCGATAATCACCAAACCAATCAGTATCAGAGCTATTTGCAGGGTCATTTACTGGGCAACCATTTCCAACGCCTCATCGACATCCACTGCCACCAACCTCGACACACCGGGTTCGGACATTGTTACTCCAAGCATGATATCGGAGATTTCCATGGTGATTTTATTATGGGTGACATAGACCAACTGGGTCTTTTTCGACATGTTTCTGAGGATCTCGCTGTAGCGTGAAACATTGGCATCGTCCAGTGGTGCATCCACCTCATCGAGAAAACAGAAAGGCGCCGGATTGAGTTCAAACAGGGAAAACAGCAACGCCACTGCCGTCAGTGATTTCTCGCCGCCTGACAGGAGATGGATGTTGGTATTGCGTTTGCCTGGCGGCCGCGCCATGACGGTAATGCCGGTGTCGAGCAGGTTGTCACTGGTCATTTCCAGATAGGCCTTGCCACCACCAAACAGTTTCGGGAAGTATTTGCCCAAACCCTCATTGACCTGTTCATAGGTATCCTTGAAACGCATCCTGGTTTCACGATCAATTTTGTGGATGGCCTCTTCGAGTGTCGACAATGCCTGTTGCAGGTCATCATACTGTTTATCCAGGTAGACCTTGCGCTCTGACTGCTCTTCAAATTCCTCAATCGCAACCAGATTGATCGGCCCCAGACGGGTTATTCGACGGTCGATTTTCTCCAACCGTTCCTGCCATTCGCTGAGTTCGGCCTCTTCCGGCATATCGCTGATAACCTGATTCAAAACAGCGCCACTCTCATCAATCTGCTCTTCAATGGTCTGACGTCTGACGATCAGCTCCTGCCGCGCCATCCGCTCCTGTTCCAATTCCTGGCGGATTTCCTGAACACGCTGATCCTGATCATTGCGGGCCTGCTCTTTCTCCCGCAATTGGGACTCTAACTCGCTGACTTGCTTACGGGCGTTATTCAATCGCTCCTCGACTTGCAGGCGCATCTGTAATGATTCTTCCAGGCGCTGCTTCAGCGTGTCTTCCGGCGATTTGTTCTCTGTCAGCAGTTTTCCCAGTTCCTGACGGCGCTCGATCAGATGTTTGAGCTGACCTTCAAGCCGGGTAACGCCTTGCTGCGTGGATTCAAAGGCAGTCTGGATACTCTGGCGTTCGATTTCTATCTCGTGGAGGGTATCCCGGGCCTGATTGAATGCCCTGGAGGCATCATCAAATGTCTTGCGCAGTGATTCACGGGCCTGTTGCAATGCCGCCCGGCGGGTATCAAATGAACTGATTTTCTCGGCTGCCACCTGCGCCTGTTGGCGTGCCGTCTCGTGATCCGTCCCGGCCTGATCCCCGAGTTGCCCAATCTCGCTAAGTTCGGCATTGATCTGCTGGCACCGCTCAGTCAACTGAATCAGTCGTGCCTCCTTATGTCCCAGTTGTTCACGGAAAGTCGCCCGCTCACGATTACGCTCATTCAGCTGCTGTCGTTGCTCCTGGCGGTTTTGTTCGAGTCTGGAAAGTTGCTGCTGGCTGCCTTCGATCTGCTGTTGTTTCTCAAGCAATTGCTGTTGCAGGCGATCGATCTCATCCCCAAGCTGCTCGATCTCCTTTGTCCGTGCCAGGATTCCCGAGCGGTCGCTGTCATCACCGGCCAGGCTCAGCCAATTGGGTCCCACCCATTGACCGTTCCGGGTAACAATGGACTCATGTCCAGCCAGGTCACCGCGGGCGCCCAGAGCCTCCTCGAGCGAGTCGGCGGTATAAATCCCGCCCAGGAAGCCGTCAAGATTGGCCTCAGTCCGGATCTTGTCTGCCAACAGCGGCCGATTTGCTTCCCTATTCAGCTGTCCATTGCCATTGGCGATATCGATCAGGGTCAAGCGGGACCGGTCGAGACCGGCAAGGTCAGGTGCAAGCGTCGATAAATCCTGAACACACACCGCCGCCATCTTGTCACCGAATACCTGTTCGACGGCCTGTTCCCAGCCGGCCTCGACTGTCAGGACGGCGGACAGCCGCGGTAAGTTAGCCAGCCCGCGCCGGTGCAGCCACTCATTCAGGGCCTTGTCATGATCCCCCTGCGCGGCTGCTTGCAGTTCATTTAATGATTCCAGTCGGGCTGTCAGGCGTTGTTCTTCCCCCCGTTGGGCCTCGGCCGCTGCTTGCAGCTTATCCAGTTCCTTGCGCACCGCTGCGATCGATTGTTCAGTCGCCTCCAGGGCTTTTTCCTGTGTCTCCACGGCGTTCTCAAGCCTTGTGGATTGTTCACGCAGCACCGCAACATCTTCGCCCTGTAATTGATCCTCGATGCCAGCAAGCTCATCGCGCAGTCGTTGTTCGCGCTCCTGCAATTGTTCGATCTGGTGTTGCAACTGATTTGCCCGGGTATTCTCGATATCCCTGGCCTTGGCCGGTTCGGTAGCGGCAACACTGAACTCATCCCAATCCTGTTGCCAGGCACGCATGGATTCCTCCGATTCGCGCAGGAGCTCGCCGGTGTTATCGCGCAACTCAATGGCCTGGTGCAGTTTTGGTTGGCTCTCTTCCAGGCGCTTGCTCAGTCGTTCCAGTTGCTTCAAGTCGCTCTGGAGATTCTCACTGGCCTCGGACCAGGTCCGGTTTAATTCCTCTTGTTCACGCAACCGCTGTTGCAAAGTTTCGCGGGCATGCTGGATGGACTGCTCGAGGCCGGCGATCTCGGCGCCGACTGAGTAATACTCGGCCTGGATGCTGTTAAACTGGTCATTGGCCTCGGTCTGCTGCTGACGGATTTGTTCGATCCCGGCCTCAACAGCGCGTTTGTCGGCCATGGCACCCTCGAGTTTGGTTTCCTTGCCCGAGAGTACGAGGTCATGTTCCTGGACATGGCCGGTCGCCTCCTGCCAACGCAATGCCAACAGCTCGGATTTTAATCGGCGTTCGTCCTCTTTGAGCCCCTTATATTTAGCGGCCGCCTTGGACTGGCGTGAGAGCCGTTTGAGCTGATCCCCCAGTTCCTTGCGAATATCCTCGACGCGATCGAGATTTTCCCGGGTATGACGGATCCGGGTCTCGGTCTCACGCCGTCGCTCCTTGTAGCGTGAAATACCGGCGGCCTCTTCCAGAAACCAACGTAATTCCTCCGGCTTGGATTCGATGATGCGGGTAATCATGCCCTGTTCGATAATGGCATAGGCCCGTGGCCCCAGGCCCGTGCCCAGAAACAGGCCGGTGATATCCTTGCGCCGGCATCTGGTCTTGTTCAGGAAATAATCCGAGGTCCCGTCACGTGAGCCCTCGCGGCGAATTGAAATCTCGGCATAGCTGGCGTATTGGCCCGGAGCCTTGCCGTCGGTGTTATCAAATACCAGTTCGACCGAGGCCTTACCGACCGGTTTGCGGCTGTTGGAACCGCTGAAAATGACATCGGCCATAGAGTCGCCGCGCAGGTGTTTGGCCGAGCTCTCGCCCATCACCCAGCGCACGGCATCGATAATGTTGGATTTACCACAACCATTCGGGCCGACTATCCCGATTAAATCACCTTCCATCGGGATCGTGATCGGATCAACAAAGGATTTAAAGCCGGAAAGTTTAATTTTTTTCAGACGCATGAATGGGGCAGTCCGGAAATACTCATCGAATCATAAAATTAGGTTAGAATTTGCCATTTCATGTGCATCGCAAAGCTATCATACGCAGCAGAAAATGCCTACTCAGCCAAGTAAAGATCTGGAGACCTTTCCCAACCCGCATACGGATCGCGATTATATCATTGAGATCGAGACGCCGGAGTTCACCTGTTTATGCCCGAAAACCGGCCAGCCGGATTTCGCTACCATGCTGCTGGAATATGTCCCGAATAAGCGCTGCATCGAACTCAAATCACTCAAACTCTATTATTGGGCCTATCGCGATGAGGGCGCCTTCCATGAAGATGTCGCCAATACCATCCTCAATGACCTCGTGGCCGCTGTCATGCCGCGGTATATGCGGCTACGGGCAATGTTCAATGTCCGTGGCGGCATCTACACCACGGTCGAGGTCAGTTACACCAAAACCGGCTGGACCCCGCCACCGCCACCGCCTGACTATCTGCCCCGGGTCAGGCAGGAATTGCCGGGTCGAAACGACGAGACCGCAAAAACCGAGACCGTTGCGCTCCCCGAAGACAACAGCCAACAACCGGCAAAGCAGGAAAGCAGGACCGGGCAACGGTTCCGGATGTTGCGGCGGTCGAAAGAGACGCTGATCCCCGAGGAGCAGCCGAAAAAAAAACCACAGTCGGAAAAACCGAAACCGTCACCCAAACCGTCTGAAGCTGATCCCATCTTTATCGGCATCGATATCGGCACCACCGGCTGCCGGTTGATCGCCATCGACAAATCCGAAAAAATCCTCGCCGAGGCCGAGGCGCCGATCCCGGCACCCAGAATCAGCGACAACCAGGTCACCCAGGATGCCGCCCTGTGGTGGAAGGCCTGCCGTTCCGGCCTGCAGCAATTGACCGACCAACTGGAGACGGCACGCGTGCGCAGCATTGCCGTTGATGGCACATCAGGAACCATCCTGTTATGCGATAAAAACGGGGCCCCCAGCATCCCGGCAATGATGTACAGCGACCAACGGGCCATTGATCAGGTCGACCGTATCAGCGAACACGCCAGTGCCGATACCGCAGTACACAACGCCAGCAGCAGTCTGGCCAAACTATTATGGTTGCAGGACAAGAAACTCGACAAGAAAGCCAGGCATTTCCTGCATCAGGCCGACTGGATTGTCGGTAAACTCAGTGGTCAATGGGGTCACAGTGACTTTAACAACTGTCTCAAACTCGGCTTTGATAGCGTAGAAGAACAGTGGCCGGACTGGCTGGGTAACCTGAACATCAATCTTGAACTTCTGCCCCAGGTGCATGCCCCGGGAACACCGATTGGGCCAATAGATGCCAAGCTGGCAAAAAAACTGGGCTTGCCCGCCGACACGGAGATCCTCGCCGGTTCCACCGATGGGGTGGCTGGGGTACTCGCCGCCGGCGCGACCGAACCCGGTCACGGCGTGACATCACTCGGGACCACCCTGGTGATTAAGCTGCTGTCGGAAAAGCCTATTTTTGCCCCCGAACACGGTGTCTACAGCCACCGCCTCGGAAAATACTGGCTGGCCGGCGGGGCCTCGAACAGCGGCGGTGCCGTCTTGTTGCAGTATTTCAAGCAGGATCAGATGGAAGAAATGACGCCGATGCTCGACCCGGATACGCCTACCAGGCTCGACTATTACCCCCTGACCGGTGTGGGTGAGCGCTTTCCTATTAACGACCCTGACATGGCGCCCAAGCTTGAACCCCTACCCGGCAATAGCGTTACCTTCTTTCAGGGCATACTCGAGGGTATCGCCAATATCGAGGCCCAGGGTTATTTGTTGCTGGCTGAACTCGATGGACCGACCTGTACCCAGGTCTTTACCACAGGTGGGGGCAGTCGGAACCCAGCCTGGGAACGCATCCGTGCCAGCACCCTCGGTGTCCCGCTGGCAAAGCCGCGGTCAACCGAGGCTGCCTTCGGCGCGGCCTTGCTTGCTGCCGGGGCCATCGAGAAAATCTATAGCTGACCGCTATTACAATTCGACCTTGGTGGTACGGGAGCCCGACTCGCCCTTGTTGTCACGCCAATAGATCCTGATGCTGTCGCCATTTTTGGCCTCGTTCAGACGCAAGCCAATCAATGGATCGGTCGATACCCCGGTGCCCAAATCGGCATCGGCAACCAACTTGCCATTATGCTCCACTGTGACTTTCTTGATGAAATGAGCCGGGATAAGTTTTTTCGTGGCCTTATCCTTGGCTAAGCCGGTATGCATCGGGTGTTTAATCTTGACAAAGACCTCGATCTTGCCCTCTTGTTCGCGGGTACGTACTCGTATTGCTCGTGCCATATTGATAACCTCAATTTTTTCTTTAGTTAAGTCGTTCGTTTAGCCACCGCAACCGCCAAGAGTGACTTTGATCTTTTGTTTTTTCATATATAAACGGCCGCCGGCTTTCACCACCGCCAAAATATCCGACGTCTTACGCATCTTTACCCGGGTGATGTAAAAACCCGCGGCATTACCATATAACTGTACCGTTGTAGTCAGTGGCATGGGGTTCTCTTTCACCAGAACACTGATGGACTCGGTTTTTGGTAACTGGGACTTGACATCGATCCGGACATAACGGCCGTCCTCCGCCTGCAGTGGAGCCTTGATTCTGATTTTGCTGCTGCTAGGGGGATTTGCATTGCCATAGAGGCTCTTCAACGCAGCGGGAACTTTAGTTGCGCTGAAGGCATCCTGATGCCATTTAGCCGCCGCCATCGTTATCGTCGGGCGCAATAGGCCGGCACCCGCCGCGGTCGCAATCACGCCACTGGCAAGCGTCCCGCGTAAAAAGGTTCTACGTTTAAGATCAATCATTTGTGCTCTCCATCTGCATCGTTAAGATCGTTAAGAAAAATAGGGTCAGTGCGACCCCATTTTTTTCAGACGCTTTAGTAGGGTAAATTATTCCATTCCGCTCAAAGGACCACAAAAACAATAGCTTTTTAAGGCGATACAGCTGATTTTGCGACCACTGCCGGTCGATGTAACAGATAATAGATCGCCGGTACGATACCCAGGCTGATAAAAAACGAGAAACTTAGACCGGCGACAATAGTTACCGCCAGCGGTTGCAACATCTCCGAGCCTTCGCCCAGCCCCAGGGCCAGCGGCAGCATCCCGGCCACAGTCGTCAGGGTCGTCATCATGATGGGGCGTAAGCGCAACCGACCGGCCTCAAAAATTGCGGCCAATAGTTCCGTACCGCGTCGTCGGATCAGTTCGATATATTCTACAAGGACAATGGCGTTATTCACGACGATGCCCACCAACATGATGATCCCCAACCACACCGGCATAGACATCGACAAACCGGTCACCAGCAATGCCAACACCACCCCGATAAGCGAAAACGGCACACTAAGGATTATGACCGTCGGGTTCCGCAATGATTCATAATGCACCGCCATCACTACATAGACCAGAAAAATTGCCAGGCCGAGCAAGATCTTGGCCTGGCCCTTGTCCCTGCGCAGGGATTCGCCGGCACCAGCGACATACCAGTTATAGGATTTATCAAGACGTACATCTGCCAGGGCCTTGCGCACTTTGTCGGTCACCTCGCCCAGGGTCTGATCACCAGTGAGGGAGGCTGTCACCTCAATCATGCGTTGCTGATTTTCACGCTTGATTTCTACTGGTGCCGGCACTAGCGTGATCTTGGCCACATCACGCAGGTAAACCGCCGGGTTATTTTTGCTTTCACCAAATAACAGAATTGATTCCATTGACGCCGGATTATTAAACTCTTTGGGTGGCAGACGCACACGAATTGCATAACTGCGATCACCCTCAATAAAATCACTCACTATTACGCCATCCAGCGCTATTTGCAGCGCGCGCGATAAATTTGTGACCTCAATACCCATTTCGGCGGCGCGCTTACGGTCAATCTCAATGGCAAATTCCTGACGGACCTCCTCCGACGAGTGTTTTACATTACGGATACCCTTGATACCGCGCAGACGATTGACAAATTCATCGCCATATTTCATTAACCCGTCGATCTCCGGTCCCGTAATACGGACACTGATATCGTCTTCTGCCCGACTGCTGCTGTGGAGACCACGAATACCAGCGACGCGTGCACGGACCTTGACCCCGGCAATCTTGGCCTTGGCCACTGCCTTATTTAGTTTCTTGATCCACGACTCACGACTGAGTTGACGTTTACCCTTAGGTACGAGTTGCACCTTGAGTGAACTCTTATTACTAGTCTGGTACTGGGTACGACCGAATACCCAGCCCCCGATAATGGCAAAGACACTCTCGACATCGCCCTGGGCGTGAATAATGTCTTCGATGCGAGCGGCGGTCTTATCCATACTGTCGAGCGTTACCCCCGGATCGGTGACTACCCGCACAACAACATTACCGTCATCCATGGCGGGCAGGCTTTCCTCACGATGCGACAGACCGAGAAAAACGAGGGTCAATATAAAAACACCGACTACCGATGCAATCACCCGCCATGGGTTCACCAAGACATATTCCAAGCTCGTCCTGTAGCGAATTTGTACTTTATTAAGTAATCTATCTATCCACCGGCGGATTCGGGTCTCGCCCCTCAGGCGCATCGTCGTCGCCAGGCTGGGTACGAGCGTGATGGCGATCACCAGTGAGGCGACAATCGCGGCCGAGATAGTGATAATCAATTCACTGAATAACAGGCCGATAAAACCGCCGATAAAAATGAAGGGCACAACTGCCGCAAGGCTGGTTGTCGTCGAGGCAACGATAGCGCTATTGACTTCGGCCGCAGCCTGACTGGCCAGTGCAGCTCGCTGTTCGGATTTTTCTGTCTGGTCTGCTTCTGATTCTGTTTTGGCCTCGTCAGCATCCTGCCTGCTTGTTTGTGCGGTCTTTTTGTGGCGGGCAATATTTTCCAGCATGACGATGGTGTTATCGATCAACATCCCGACGCCCAATGCCAGTCCGCCGAGGGTCATGATATTCAGGGTCAGGCCACTTAGGGCCATAATCACAAATGTCACCAAAATCGAAATCGGTATCGCCGATCCTATAATCAACGTCCCGCGAAGATCGCCGAGAAACAGGTAGACCACGATCATGGCGAGAATGGCGCCGCTGACCGCCGCCATCGTGGCATTATTCAGCGATTGCCGGATGTAGAGCGACTGATCGGATACCAGGTCGACACGAATATCTTTCGGGATCTGATTATTCGCCTGCATCCAGGCGAGCTTTGTCTTGACCTGGCGGGCGACATCGACGGTGTTGGCCTCGGGCTGTTTCTGGATAGAGATCTTCACCCCGGGGGTACCGTTAAACCGGACCCGTAGCCGTTCGTCTTCTTGGGTATCTATGACGTTCGCGACTTCGGAAAGTTGAATACTGTCGCCCGAGGGTAACTTGATGGGCAACGTGGCTATAGCGCCGACGCTACGCAGACGTCCGGCTGTGCGGCTGCTAAATTCCTGGGCACCGGTCCGCAAGCGGCCGGCTGAGGCCTCTTCGTTGCCCTTTTTGACGGCATTAATCAGATCTTCGATAGATAGTCCCAAACCGGCCAGGCGGCGCTGATCAGGCAAGATATGGATTTCACGTAACACCCCGCCACCGACCTCGACTGATGCCACCCCGGGCAGATTGAGGAACCGTTTGACGAAAATATCATCGGTCCAGGTCCGCAGCTCGACAGCATCGCGTAAGGGCGAGCTGACAGAGAACTCCATTACCGGCATTTGGGCCGGATCACGCTTGAATATAATAGGTGGGTCGATCGTCGAGGGCATGAAGCGCTTGGCGCGATCAAGACGGGTGCTGGCATCCCTAAGGGAGAGGTCGATATCGGTACCATAATCAAACTGCAGCTCGATCTTGGTCTTGCCTTCAGTGGTGGTCGACTCAATGCCGATGGCATTCTCGGTGATTGCCAGCTGCTCCTCGAGTTGCCGGGTAACCTTGTCTTCCATAATCGTTGTCGAGACACCGGGGTCGAGAATGCGCACACCGATCTGGGGATAGATAAGTTGCGGCAAGAGATCGATGGACAGGCGCCCAAGGGCAAAAAAGCCAAGGACCACCACCGTCAGTGTCAACATTAGGGTGCTTACCGGATGACGAACCGACCAGGCCGCCAAACCGCCCTTAGCCATCCTTGCTCCTCACAGGCTTAGCGGTTGTTACCGGTTTCTCCAGATTAACCGGCGTCACGGTCTTGCCATCGGACAGGCCAAGGAAACCCTTGCTAATGACAATCTGTCCAACTGCCAGACCATCGGTAATCTCTACTTTATCCGCCATTCTGAGCCCGCTGCTGACGTTATTACGACGTGCCTTGTTATCATCATCGATCACATAAACAAATTCACCTTTGCCGTCGCGACGTAAGGCAGAAAACGGGATAGTAATGGAGCTGCTGTTCGATGTATGTAAGGTTACCCGGGAAAACTGGCCGGCACGCGCGCCCTTGGGAACGGGCTTAAGCACCACCTCTATACGACCGCGCCGGGTAAGGGGATCAATAGTCGGGTGAATGCGGATAATCTTGCCTGGGTATGTCTGCAGGCCCAGGGCATCGATACGGACATCGGCGCGCCCGCCGATTTTAAGGCGCTGTAAAATCAATTCAGATACCTGGACGTCAATAATCAGGGTCGATTGATCTACCAATGTCAGTAAATTGGTATATTTAGGGGCCACATCCCCAGGTTCGACATTGCGTTTGGCGATATGGGCGCTAAATGGCGCCCGGATCGTCAGATAACTCAGACGGGTGCGCAATAATTTCTCATCGGCGGCGGCGATTTCCATAGAGGTAACAGCCCGGGAAAGTGCATCCTCTGATACCAGTTTTTTCTGTATTAGCCGTTGTAGCCTGTCGACATCCAATTTCGCCTGTCGTAATGTGGCCAATGATTTTTGGTGTTCGGCCCGCAACAAGCGATCATCAAGCCGGATCAGGACACGGCCACGCTTGACCCAGTCGCCCTCACGAACATAGACTGCGTTAACCCTGCCTTCTTCCTGATTAAACAGTTTTACTTCCCGTAAGGCACGTAGACTGCCGGTACGGTCGGCGCTGATATCCATATCACGCTTAGCGACGACGGATATTTCCACCAGGTGGGTGCGGGCACGTTTTTTGCCCTGACCAGCATTATCATCACCACAGGCGGTAACTAGCCCAGCAATGGAGAGGATCATTAAGGCGTTAATGACCGGCTGACCTAAATAGGAACAGTTCATGACACACTTTTCCATCGAAATCGGTGGTTATACTTATATATCAGATATCAGGACAGCATGTCCGGCTTAGCTGTGAGATAGGACTCGAGTTCAGTCAATGCCTGTTTGTAGACCTCACACTTGAAATCAATGATTCTCTCAATAGGCTGCCAATAATCAATCCAGCGCCATGCATCAAACTCCGGCTTTTCCATACAGGTCAGACAGACATCCTCATCATTGCCGGTCAGACGCAATAGATACCAGATCTGCTTCTGTCCTTTTAACGGCTTGGATCGGGATGTCCGTCGGTATTTTTCCGGTATTTTATAGGTCAACCAGTCACGGGTGCGTCCCAGGATCTGGACATGGCCGGGCATCAGGCCGATCTCTTCCTTCAGTTCCCGGTACATCGCCACTTCAGCAGTTTCGTCCTTATTGATGCCGCCTTGTGGAAACTGCCAGTCCTGCTGGCCGACACGCCTGGCCCAGAGAACAAGATTTTGCCGGTTGCATAGGATAATACCGACATTGGCGCGGAAACCGTCTTTATCAATCATGGGGCTGGCTTTTAAACGACAATGTACGCCTGATTCTTTCATGAAGTTGCCGGTACGGCAAATATTGCGACTTGCCTGCGCCTCCTTGCCATGAAATAGTCCATGCATTATTCATTAGTTATTTTTAAAGGTGATCGAGTGGATCTGGCGATTTTTGATCTTGACAACACCCTCCTTACCGGCGATAGCGACTATGCCTGGGGACAGTTTCTGATTGAGAAAAAAGTAGTCAACGGCGTCGACTACGAGCAAGCCAACGAACGCTATTATGAGCAATACAGAAAAGGGACACTTGATATTTTCCAATTCCTGGAATTTGTATTACAACCATTGACCAGGCATGATCGGTCGACCCTGGAGAAATGGCACCAGGAATTCATGCAAGAAAAAATCCGCCCGATGATTACTGAGAAGGCCAGAGCACTTGTCAAGCAACACCGTGCCAGAAACGACCTCTTGATGATCATAACAGCAACCAATAGCTTCGTTACCCAACCGATCGCCAAGGAGTTCGATATCGAACTATTACTTGCGACCAATCCCGAAGAATCGAATGGCAGATTCACCGGCAAGGTAAGCGGTATACCCTGCTTCCGTGAAGGTAAGGTGCAACGTCTCCAGGCCTGGTTACAGGACAGGGGAAATGAAATCAATGAAAGCTGGTTTTATAGCGACTCGCACAACGACCTGCCATTACTTGAGATCGTCAATCACCCGGTTGCGGTTGATCCTGATGACATTCTGCGCAAGCATGCGCGATCAGTTGACTGGCCCATCATCTCCCTGCGGTAATACCATGTCTCGACGTATGCTAATCGTTATCGGGCTGGTTCTTGTCTCGCCCTTGTCGGTACTGCTTGCATTGGCTATCGGTAGTGTCGATATCCCACTGAATGATCTCTGGCAAGTAATCAGCGGTAATGATAACGGTATGAATGCTACGCTGGTTCTGCAATTGCGCCTGCCACGGGCGCTTGCTGCCTTTGCTATCGGGGGCTTACTGGCGTTGTCGGGCACATTATTACAGGCCTTGCTACGTAACCCGCTTGCCGATCCTTATATCCTTGGCATATCAGGCGGCGCCTCGCTGGCGGCACTGCTGACCATTCTATTCGGTCTGGGTACGGTATGGTTACATATCAATGCCTTTATCGGTAGTGTCTTGTCCATGTTTCTGGTCTTCGGTCTCAGTCGATTTCACGATAGTTGGTCACAGCCACGTCTGCTATTGACCGGTGTCGTGATCGCCGCTGGTTGGGGGGCGCTGATCAGTTTTATCCTGTCAGTAAGCCCCAATACTTCTCTTCATGGCATGTTGTTCTGGTTAATGGGTGAGATCCAATATGATACGAAACCCTTGATAAGTTTCGGTATCCTGTTTGTGGGCATAGTATTAACCTACCCGCTAGCCAGACACTTGAACCTGCTCCTGCGCGGCGAGAAGGTTGCCCGTTCTCTGGGCATTAATGCACAGGGATTGCAGTTGGCAATCTATTTCATTGCCTCATTATTGACTGCCGCTGCTGTTACCCAGGCAGGCAGTATCGGTTTTGTCGGCCTGGTTATTCCTCACATCCTGCGACTTATCGGCGGGAGCGATCACCGTTACCTGATACCAGCCAGTGTATTACTCGGTGGCTCTCTGTTGGTTCTGGCAGATACGCTCGCGCGCACCGTATTCGCACCCACCCAATTACCGACGGGTGTGCTAACAGCCATGATTGGTGTGCCGATATTCCTGGTGTTACTTACTCGAAGAGCGCATTTATGATTTGTCTTGAAACGAAAGATCTATCTATTGGGATCGGCAACCATGTACTTTATGCCGAACTGAATCTGACATTTCGCCAGGGCGAATCCTGGGCTGTACTCGGTGCCAACGCCAGCGGTAAAACAACGCTGCTTCACACCCTTGCAGGTATCAGAAAGCCAATTGCCGGCAACATCGTACTTAACGGTAAAGCAATGGCCGATTACCATCCCAGGAATCGGGCAAGAATACTTAGTTTGCTGTTCCAGGATTATGAGATATTTTTCCCCGCTAACGTATTGGAGACAGTACTAACGGGCAGGCACCCGCATATGCCGTTATGGCAATGGGAGTCTAATATGGATGTCGACTTGGCTAAAGCAGCCTTGTCTACCGTCGGGCTGGCTGGTTTTGAACAACGATCAACGACGCAGCTTTCCGGTGGCGAACATCGCCGGGTTGAGATTGCAACCTTGCTTGCGCAAGACACTATGATATCGCTGCTGGATGAGCCGACTAACCACCTCGATTTACACCACCAGTTGCAAGTCCTGAATACATTCAGCGACCGCTGCAAACAGGGAAACAGGATTATTATTGTTGCTTTACATGATATCAATCTGGCGCTGCGTTTCTGCAGTCATGCCTTGTTATTATTTTCAGACGGCAGGTTTGCCCATGGTCCAATTTCTGAAGTCGTGACAACAGAGAGTCTGAGCAATATCTACCATCACGCCATTCGCAAAATTATCGATGGGGATCGATATTATTTTCTGCCGTATTAACTGATATAGAATGAATTAATGATTTCCTTAAATCATACGAAAGTGCCTTATTTTCAGACAGTTGGTAACATTAACACTGGTTAATAATGGCCATGTTATGATAACTTGACTTGTTGCCAGGCCTGCAGTCTACACTTGTAGGCGTAACACTAATAAACTGAGCCAATGGAAATGACCAGGCCAATACTCCAATCCGGCAGCTTACGTGCCCGCATCGGGCTAGCGTTCTCGATGTTGTTGCTCGCTACGACCCTCATCATTACCGTTGTACTGGCCGCCCAGACCGCTAACTCCCAAATCAATAGTCAGAAACGTCTGGTACAGGGTTATATCACCATGATTAAACCGGTAGTCACACGCATGCTGGTAGCCAATGATTTTATCGGCCTTGATAACTACTTGAAGGAAATCACGGCCGACCCAATGCTTGCTGGCATCAGTATCACTAACAGAGCCGGTACTAAGATTTATGAATACACCGGCTACCAGGAGACTCCGAGCTGGCTGGCCTATTTGCTCACCCGCTATGATTTTGACCAGGAATCCTATATTGCTGATATCAACGTAAACAGTCGCAGCCTTGGTTATATTGAAATTGCACTATCATATAAGCAACTCAATGAAAGTATCAGAAATATCGTTATCAACGGTATCGTCTTCAGTTTTGTGCTGCTTATTATTTCTCTTTTTCTGATCTATACACTGCTAACCCGTTTTACTGCACCATTGAAACCACTCACTGAAATGGCGCGCGAGGTATCACGTGGTAACTGGACACCTGATATCAAACTTATTGAATCAGGTAGCCGGGAGATCCAGGAATTAAATCAAGCATTCAAGGATGGTTCCAACGCTATGCAGCATTACATCAGCAGTCTTGAGGAAACCCGGGAGTTGCTTGAGTTTAGTGAGAACAAGCTGCGTAACCTGATAAACGGCATGCATGAAATACTTTTTGAATTGAATCCACAGGGGATTATAAGTTTTCTCAACCCTGCCTGGAAAAAACTGACCAACATATCAGTCGATGATGCGCTTGGTAAATCTTTCGTTGATTTTATAATGGATACAGATGTCGCCAGACTTTTTAGCTCCAAGTACTTAAACCAACTAAATGAACAGAACCGGGAAATCAGCATTAAAACAGTTAATGGATCCCCTGTCTGGGTAACTATGGAAGCCAGCGCCCAATTTGATGGTGACGGTAATTTTACCGGGATTATCGGTACGCTTGGTGACATTACGGAGAGTGTCGAGCTTAATAAGTTACTTAGTAAATATCAGGACGAATTATATCACATGTCTGTTACGGATCCCTTGACAGAATTGTTTAACCGCCGTCATTTTGATACTCGTCTAGAAGTTATCATCTCGGATCATTTGGCCAGATCACAACCGGTTTGTTTATTGTTAATTGACCTCGATGGATTTAAATTCATCAATGATACCTATGGCCATCCACATGGTGATGAGGTCTTACGTACTGTTGCAAAGTTGTTAAAAGACAACAGTAGTGCTGAAACCTATATATCCCGCATGGCCGGGGATGAATTTGCCTTAGTGTTTAAGAATACAACACTAGGTCAGGCTACCCAGATTGCCGAGAATCTGCATCAGAAAATCAGCAGCACCCATGTCAGTCTACCGATCGGACATATACAGATTCAGTGTAGTATCGGTATCGCCGAGGCACCGACACATGGTCAGAACGCACAAGCACTGATTTCAGCTGCAGATGTCGCCTTATATCAAAGTAAGCGTCGTGGACGGAATCGGGTTGAAGTACTATCTCCGTCTATCAGCAAGGGAGTCATGTCAATCTTCAATCAGGGTTTTCAGCTACGAAATGCACTGGAAAACAATGATATCGTTCCGGCCTTTCAACCGATTTGTGCCATCAAAACAGGCAGGCCGGTGGCCTATGAAATTCTTGCACGAATGCGTGTTAATGATTCCATTATCGACGCCTCGGAGTTTATTTCTGTCGCCGAAGAGCTTGGTTTAACCCGGGAAGTCGATCTCCATATAATCTCGCAGGCACTTAAATATACTGACAAGAATCAGGCCTTGTTTCTGAATATAAATCTCTCAACTTTCAATGATCGGGGCTTTGTCAATGAGCTGACCCAGATACTAAAAAAGGAATGTAATACCGGCAGAGATATAACCATTGAAATTACTGAGCGTGAGGCAGTTGCTATTAATGAGACTCTGTTGGCAGATCTGAACGTCCTTAGAAAAATTGGCTGTAAACTGGCGCTTGATGATTTCGGGAGTGGTTACTCAACATACAGTTTCCTTACCAGATTCAAGCCTGAATACATCAAGATAGAAGGTTCGTTTGTATTGAATATGCTCAAGAATGACGATGACAGAAAAATAATCGAGCATATTGGTGATCTGGCTTCTTCGTTCGGTATTTTGACGATCGCTGAGAGTATCGAAGACGATATGACCCTGAAAGCGCTGGGTAAAATCGGTATTGATTGTGGACAGGGCCATTTTCTCGGCGAGGCCCAACTGCTGACACCAGACGAAACAAAAAAGACCGCATAATCCCGTACGTTCCTGTTCACCAAACCTTACTTCTTGACAAGTCCATCCTGAAACCCTAAATTGCGCCTGCGCTTCAGGTGTACCCTTTTTTCTTTTATCGGGTATTAAACGGGAAGCCGGTACGACATATTCATGACAAGTCCGGCGCTGCCCCCGCAACGGTAGGTGAGTTAATGCGGTTCTGAATGCCACTGTTCCAAATTTAGCTGGAATGGGAAGGCAGGACTGTTAAAGAGGAAATACTCTTACTCGCGAGCCCGGAGACCGGCCTGAGCACACACGGTTAGTACTGCGGTGGGCAGTATCGCCAGGCCAGTCTTACCTGCCTGTTGTTAGTCCTCCGCATACTAAAAAAGATAACCGCTGCGCGGGTGTGCGTGGCTATCGCGGAGAAACAACAGTGATATCCAATAAAATCCGGGTTACCCATTTTGGGTTTACTACTTTTTTCCTAATATTAATCAACATCCCAACTCCTGCATTTGCCATAGATGATAGAAATGCTGTCATTGTGACGGCGACACGAACAGCACGCACGATCGACGACAGCCTGGCCTCTGTAACAGTTATCAACCGCAAGGACATTGAGCGCAATCAATCCCAGACCGTGCCTGAATTACTGACCGGCGTATTAGGGATAGATATCAGTACCAGTGGCGGCCTCGGCAAGACCACTGATATCTTTGTACGCGGTGCCAATCAGGGGCATTTGCTGGTCTTGATTGATGGTGTAAAAATTGGTTCCGCCACACTCGGAATCACCTCCCTGGAATTAATACCAATTGAGCAGATAGATCGAATCGAAATTGTTCGTGGACCACGATCCAGTCTTTATGGCTCTGAGGCCATTGGTGGCGTGATCCATATTTTTACTCGCAAGGGGAATAAAAAACAAAAGACATTCTTCAAGGCCGGTAGCGGCTCACACAATACAAATCGGGCTTCTGCAGGAATATACGGCAAAAGCGGCAAGACTGAATACAGCGTTTCTGCTTCGAGTATAAGGACTGACGGGATCGATGCCCGACAACCAGTAACCGGCCTGGATGAACCGGATAAAGACGGTTATCGCAATAATGCCCTGACGATCCGTCTTGGCCATAAATTCAGCAATACCTCGGGTCTTGATCTCAGTGTATTTCGGAGTGAGGGTGAGACTGAATTTGACGGTAATTTCCAGAACCGATCGGAATTCGAGCTGCGGGCAACCAGCCTGACTTATAGTTTCTCTCCGACAACAAACTGGAAATCCAGGTTACTTTTTGGCGATAGCAAGGATGTCTTGGATAGTTTCAAGGACAAAACATTTTCAAGCACCTTCATCACCGATCGTATCCAATACTCCTGGCAGAATGATCTGACCTTATCAGACAAAGTATTATTGACACTCGGCGCTGATTACCAGGAAGACCGTGTGTCGGGTACAACGACCTATAACGTCGATGAGCGTGACAGCAAGGCCGTGTTCGGCCAGTACCAGATAAATGCCGGCAATCACGATATAAATATCAGCCTGCGTTCGGAGAATAACGACCAGTTCGGCAACAATAAAACCGGCAATATTGCCTGGGGTTACAAGCTGAAACAGGGTAGACGACTGTATGCATCATACGGTACAGCCTTCAAAGCACCGACATTCAATCAATTGTACTTCCCCGGCTTTGGTAATCCGAGCCTGAAACCGGAAGATTCCAAGACGCTGGAAATCGGGATCAGCAGTAAAAAGTCCAAGGTCCGCTGGGACCTCAGGGTGTTTCACAGCATTATCGACAATCTTATTGCCAGCGTTCTGGTAACCCCACCATTCACCTTTACCGCTGAAAATGTAAACAAGGCCAGAATATCCGGGATCGAAACAGGCCTGTCGACGACGCTGGCAAAATGGAATCTCGCTGTCGACCTGACGCTAATCGATCCAGAAGATGCCAATACTGATAAAGTACTGAGACGGCGCAGTCAACAAACCCTGAAAATTGATCTCTACCGGAAATTCGGCAAATCCCGGTTTGGCATGACCTGGCTGGCACAAGGCCATCGGTTCGAAGATGCCGCCAATACCAACCGAATTCCAGGCTATGGCATTGTCAATCTACGCCTACAACATAGGCTCGCTAAACGCTGGATAATACAGGGCAGGATTGATAACGTATTCGACAAAGAATACCAGACCGCCGATACTTTCAATACGCTGGGGCGCAGTTACTACCTGACCCTGGCATATCAAAAGCAGAAATAGCACTGCTCATGGTAATGGCAGACTACAAACAACGCCGGCATCACAATTTGCTTTGTTTTTTTGTCCTATCATTGGCATTGCATATTGCGATTCTTGTTCCTGTCTATAACAGTTTCCAACTGACCGGTCACAAGCTTAGTGTCTTGTCGGTCAGCTTCGAGTCACCTGACAGCATAGCAAGCACATCGTTGCGTCTCCCTGCCAGAAGAAGCGACCAAGCGCTAAGAAACCCAGCCCGCAAGCAGCTCTCCATGAATATAGGCTCGGCTGTAAACAGAACCGCTGTCGTCAACCGGACTCAACGGATAGATCCCAGGGGGTCATCACGGCTACAGACAACAGGAACAATTAATACAAATTCGGTTACGACGCCAAAGACCAGTTATAAAAACGTGGCAAAGGCCCAGATCCAGGCGTATCTTATGACCAATATGGCGCGATTTTTTTCCTATCCACCAATCGCCCGCTTACGCGGCTGGGAAGGCAAAGTGTTGTTGGGTTTTAATATCAAGGCCAATGGTCATATCAACAATGTGCGCATAGACCAGAGCTCCGGTTATGCCATCCTGGATTTTTCCGCGGTTAATTCACTTAGCAATATCAACAATATCCAGGCCGCCCGGCGCTGGCTCAACGGCCGCACAGTCGATCTGCAATTACCCGTTATCTACCGCCTGGAGAACCGCTGATGGGCCACCGTTTATCCAAGATCACCACACGCACCGGCGACAAAGGAACAACCGGTCTCGGTGACGGCAGTCGTATCGACAAAGATAGTAATCGTATCGAAGCCATAGGCGCTGTCGATGAGGTCAACAGTTTCCTCGGGCTGCTCCTGGCTAATAGTCTCCCTGACAGCATCCGTAATATGTTGGCAGATATCCAACATGATTTATTTGATCTAGGCGGCAGCCTAAGCATGCCGGGTAGCGAAAAAATAACTAATTATCAGATTACGCAGCTGGAGACTGCCCTCGATGAGCTCAATGCCGGCCTGCCGCCGTTGAAGGAATTTATTCTACCCGGAGGGTCAGCTGCCGCTGCGGCCTGTCACCTGGCGCGCGCCGTTTGCCGACGGGCCGAACGACGGACTGTCACTCTGAGCAAAGAAGAACCGGTATCAGAGAACACCCTGAAATATCTGAACCGCCTCTCGGATCTGTTGTTTGTGCTGGCCAGACAACTCAACAAGGAAACCGGCCAGGCGGATATCCTCTGGCAACCGGGCAAGAACCGGAACCAGGAGTAGTCCGGATATTACTCCAGTGCAGCCGCCGCTTGGTGCAATATCCGGGCTAGCGCTTCCTGCGTGCCTGCTCCAGAAATTGACACATTTTCTTTGCGCCCAACAGAATCCTGGGGCTATGGCGTTGCAACAGATCCGGATGAATAAAATATAAATTTTTCCTCGCAACGGCCCGAAGTTGCGGCCAACGGCGCCAGGCTTGGAGCCACTGTGGCCGGGCTTCACCCATGCCACCGGTGATAATAACCTCAGGGTTTTTCGTCAATACGGACTCAATACTGATCCGTGGTGCCAATACGTCAAGATCGGCAAAGACATTCCTGCCGCTACACAAACGAATGACATGACTGATCAAGTGCCGGCCATTGACAGTCATCAGCGGCCTGTCCCAGATCTGGTAAAAGACAGTCACCTCGGGACGATCGATATAGCGCTGGCGTAATCGACGATACTGCCTCTGGAATGCGGTTGCCTGCTTACCGGCCGCCCGGTCTGTGCCCGCTAACCTGCCGAGCCGCTTTAATGTCTCTGGCACGTCCTCAATCTTCCGGGGTTCCGCCAGATAGATGTCATACCCCAGTTGGCGCAGCTTACGGATTTGTTTATCGGGTGTCCCGCTCCGCCAGGCGACAATCAAATCCGGTTTAAGACGAATAATACCCTCAAGGTCCAAATTGTTATAACTCCCGACCCGGGGGAGCTGTCTGGCAGCAGCGGGATAGTTGCTGAACTCTACCACACCGACAACGTGATCACCGGCGCCAGCAGCGAACAACAGCTCAGTGGTAAATGGTGCCAGACTGACGATCCGTCGCGCAGGCTGTTTTAGCGTAAGCACCAGGCCGGCATCATCGCGGACGACGATCTCGGCCTGTGCGGCCGGCACAGAAAAAACAAGGAGCATGCATCCCAAGCCAAGAAATCGAAATAACAACCGCATCGCTACCCCTTTATAAAACTGCCAACACAACGAGGGTTGAGATCCCGGCCGCCTCGGTCAACTCGATGAGGGCGCCGGCTGTATCCCCGGTGGTCCCGCCGATCCGCTGCAGCATCCAACTCCGCAAGAGAATACCCGTGGTGAGCATCACCACCACCAGCATAGCGCCATCAATCCGGAACAGGACGGGCATAGCGACAAGTATTATCGTTATTACTGCGATCACCGGTATGCGCGCCATATTCGCCGTCGTCACCGACCCAATCCCTTCCTGGCGTACATAGGGTGTGCTAACAAACAACGCTACGACCAATGTGCGCGCCAGGACGGGTATCGTGATCACGAGTGGCCAGAGGCTGTCTGTGGCGCTCACGGCCAGCAGTGCAGAGTATTTGACTAAGAGCA
>FXBF010000131.1_pt1 | contig 22511 bp, 21 predicted proteins | sample 5335321 | NCBI WGS metagenome assembly FXBF01 (sample SAMEA103928391, study PRJEB20085) | sediment metagenome | isolation source: sediment
ACCCCGGCCCGCCCAGCTTCCGCACCATCAAGGCCCAGAGCGCCACCAGGTAGACGAACACGACCAGCACGAGGATGAAAGAGGCGACGAACGGCAGCGCCCGCGGACGCCATTGCGCCAGATCGACGTCCGCGATCTCGCCCCACGACAAGCGAAGCGAGCGGAAGAGGAAATAAGTGGCAGCCAGAGTCAGCGCGATCTGGATTGCCCACACAGCCCATCTCGGGACGCGGGTTTTCACTCTAGGCGCCCGGCCCCTCCGCCGGCTCCACAGCGCTACTGCCCCGCCTTCTCCTGTACAGGGAAGCTCCGATCAGGCCGGCGACCAGCAGGGTCGAGAGTAGAGACGTCCAGACAGCGGCCTGGAAGAGCGGCGAGTAGTACTCGAAGCGAACCTTGTGCCTGCCGGCGGGGACGGGCACGGCGCGCAGCGAGTAGTCGGCGCGCAGTACCGGCACCGGTTCGCCGTCGACGGTGGCGCGCCAGGCCGGGTAGTAGTTGTCCGATATGACGAGGAGCGCCGGGCCGCTGGCCTCCACCTCGAGCGCCTGGCTATTGACTCCCCACTCGAGCCAACGCACCTGGCCCTCGGCGCCCGGCTCGAGCGGGTACTCGAGAGCGCTGTCCAGGATCGCGGTTTCCCAGGGGGCGAACCTCGCAGACAGCAATCGATCCAGGGCAAGTGAATCCGGTACCACTTCGGTGCCGGACACCAGGAACGCCCGCGGACCGGTCCCCCTCAACTCGTAAACGGTTGATCGCTGGCCCTCGAATACCTCCCTCAACCCCGGAGCCCGAATCGGCGCACCGCTGACTATGTAGCGGACGTTGAGCAAGCGGAACATCCTGAGCCCTTCAGCCTGCAGCCGCTCCGGCGCGATCATCTCCATGTAGCGGCCCAGCTCGTTGCCGTGGTGGCCGGCAAGCTCCTCCAACCCGTAGAGCGCGAAGTGGTTGGGCTGATACGGGGCGTTGGGAAGCGCGAACACGCGGAACACGTCCTCCGTTCTGCGCTTCTCGATCAGAAACTCCGTCGTGTCGTCCCGCGGGAAATAAGACGCCGGGTTGACCACCCGGATGAACTGCGGGTCTACCCGCATCAGGTCGAAGATGCTGAGCAGAGCGACAACGGCGATAAAACCTGCCTGGGGCAGCGATCCGCGCCGTCGCAGCTGCCAAGCGCCCGCCAGCAGGCCCGCCAGAAGAAAGCTCAGCCATAGCCCGAGCTTGATGTTCGGGAGGTTGGCCTGCAGCGCCGCCAGCTTCGGCGGCGCGATGTTCGAGTAGATGATCGCTCGCCAGATATCGATCAGCACTCCTGTCGATCCCAGCAGGGCGAGCACGAGGAAGGCGCCGGCGGCGGCCCAAAGGTACGTTCCGGCCTTCTTCCCCACTTCCGCGCCATCGGCATCGCTCTCGCTCTGCCGGGCGCCCTCCAAACCCAACGCCGCGGCGGTAACCACTGCGATGGCAAAGACGAACATGATACTGCTGGGCGCCCTGAACAGCTTCACCCCGGGGATCAGCCAGTAGAAGAGCTGGAAGAGCGGCGTCGTCGCGCCCAGCGCGTAGATCAGGCTCGCCGCGGCGATGCCGGTGAACAGCCATACCTCCCCGCGCCGGCGGCGCGTGATGAACGCCAGCGGTAGGAGGAGCAGAGGTATCAGACCTCCGTATTCGTTATTGAGCTTGAAGGGATTGCGGCCCCAGTAGGTTTGGACCGGGCGCTCACCAGCCTCGAGAGGCTGAAAGTTGACGCCGATGAACTCCGGGACGACGAGCGAGAGGGCTTCCTCCGGGTGAAGCGACCAGGATGTCGCCCGAGCATAGGCCGACTCGGCTTCAGCCTCGATGGTCTTCTCGACTCGTTGCGAGTACTTGGTCAGGTAAAGCAGCGGCGTCCACAGCTGCACAGCGCCGATCAGAAGTGCCCCGACGATCCCGGCCAGGGCGAACCCGCCGAAGCGCCGAGCCAGCCACACGTGACCCTGTCCCTCCCGACGCGCCTGGACCAGCCGGAACACCACCAGGGCTACAAGCGCCCAGGTGGCGTAGTAGGCGAGCTGCATGTGGGCCGTAAAGACGAGCAGCGCGACGACCACGGCGAGCGTGGCGAAGCGCAGTAGACCGCCCCGGGTGACCGCCCAGTCCGTGGTCCAGAGGGCCAGCGGAGTGAGCGCCGTCACGAAAAGCTTACCGTCTTGGCCCGGATAGACCAGAGTGACCATCACCGGTGCCAGCATATACGTGATGCCGCCGAACACGGCGATGGGGCGGCTGATTCTCAGGTGACGCAGCCAGCCGTAGGTAACGACGCCTGCTAGAAATACGTGCAGAACGATCTTCCAACCCATGGCCCGGTGCACCGGCATCACAAATTTCAGGACTGTCGTGGGATAGAAGATGTCGCCGTGCATAGCATCGACGAACGGCAGCCCGCCGAAGACGTACGGGTTCCAGAGCGGGAACGTGTGAGCGGTCCGTATCATCTCGGCGTAGAAAACCCGCGCGAAGTAGCCGAGCGCTATGACATCCGTGCCGAAGAGCATGCCATTCGAGACGATGAACTCGCGGAAGAGGAAAGCTGCGAGTAGTGCAAAGATGACATACGGCGCCCAGCGCGGCAGCCACTCGGATTCGCCGTTCGGCGGGGTTCCCGCACGGGTCTGTGGGCTCTCAGCGTTACCGGCTCTCCGCTTCCTTTTCATCCAGCAGCTCGTTGTAGATTTCGATGTGACGTTCAACCATCCGATCGAGGCTCCAATTCGCAACAACCCGCCGTCGGCCTTCCCTTCCAAGCTCCTCCACGTCGGGTCGCCGCAACAGCGCCACGACGGCGCTCGCGAGCGCCTGTGGGTCGGCGGGCTCGAAGAGCGTTCCCACCTGTTCGTCGACTATTTCCGGAAGGCCGCCTACGGCGGAGGCCGCCACCGGCAGCCCGCACGACATCGCCTCGAGGGCGGCGATCGAGGTCGCCTCCAGCAGCGATGGGATCACCGCCACTTCCGCCTCTCTCAATAGCGCCGGCATCTCCTGGTTGGAGCGGGCTCCCAGAAACTGTATACGCTCGCTTACGCCCAGCTCCGCGGCAAGCGCCCTCAACCTATCACGCTCCGGCCCGTCTCCCACGATCCGCGCTTCGACATCGAGCGTCTCCGAGATGATGGGCAGAGCGCGGATGAAGTACTCGACTCCGTTCTTTCGAAACAGTCGTCGTGGCACGACGATACGACGGCGCCCAACGCCGGCACGCGCGCCGCCGTTGGGCGCGAAGCGGTCCGTGTCCACCGCGTTGGTCATGACCTCCGACCGCGGGTGCAGATACAGTTCCAGCGCCACGTCCCGGATCTGCTCGCTGGTGGCCAGCAGGCAGTCCGCCGCTCTTATGATACGGCGGAAGATCGGGCGCCAGGACGCGCTCCGCGCCCGCACCAGGAAGTGCGAGGTATGCAGCGTGAGCACGAAGGGACGCGGGTAGCGCCGCCGGTCGAGCATGGGCGGTATGCCACAGGCGAACGTGTGAGCGTGAAAGATGTCGGCCTCTCGCGCCAGTCGGGCGTGCACGGGGATGGTGGCGGCGATGTGCGCCATCCAGGCGGCCGGTGATTTCCCAGGCATCCAGATCCTGCGAACGCGGACGCCGTCCATCTCCTCGCTGCGCTTCAGTCCGGGCAGCGATCGCGAGGTGAGCATCTGCACGCCATGGCCGGCCGCGGCCAAGCCACCACTCAAACCCGCCACGTGGCTTTCGAGTCCGCCGACCTCGGGCGGGTAATAGAGACACTGAAGGAGGATCCTCAGCCCCAGTCCTCCGTTTGCCGGGGAACGCCAAGCAGACTGTGTATCAGGATATCGGCGATCCGCTCGCCCGCGCGACCATCGCCGTACGGATTGACGGCCTGGGACACGCGCCGATGCGCCGCTGGATCGTCGAGCAGCTCCCTCCCCCGCTCGAGGATAGCTTCGCGCGACGTGCCCACCAGCGCGGCCACCCGGGCCGCCACGCCTTCGGGCCGCTCGGTCACTTCCCGGAGCACCAGAACCGGCACGCCGAAGGTTGGCGCCTCCTCCTGGATGCCTCCCGAGTCGGTCAAGGCCAGCCAGGAGCGGGAGAGCACCGTGACGAGATCGGAATACGAGAGCGGCTCCAGCAGCCGGAAGTTCTCCAGGCCCGCGAGTATGTGTTGCGCCGGCCTCAGCACGTTCGGGTTCGGGTGCACCGGATAGATGAACAGGTCGTCCGGGTGCTCCTCGGCTAGCGTCCGCATAGCCCCGAAAGCCTCACGCATCGGCTCGCCGAACGACTCGCGTCGATGGGCGGTGACGAGCACGATCCGCCGGCCCGTCTGGAGAAGCTCGCGGAGCTGCCGGTTATCAACAGGCCGATCGGCACGCGCCAGCGCCTGAACGGCATCGATCACCGTGTTGCCCGTAACGTTGATCTGTTCGTGAGGGACGCCTTCGGCAACGAGGTTCTGCTTCGAGGCCGCCGTCGGCGCGAAGAAGAAATCGGAGACGACATCCGTCAGCCGCCGGTATATCTCTTCGGGGAACGGGGCCCACTTGTCGCGAGACCGAAGCCCGGCCTCGACGTGCGCAACCTTGGCATGCTCGTAGAAGCCGGCCAGCGCACCGAAGAAGACCGTCGCCGTGTCCCCCTGCACGACCACGACGTCCGGTTTCAGCGTATGAAGGGTGGTTCTCAGCTTCCCCAGGCACTCGATGCCGATGTCGTAGAGGTCCTGGTCAGGCTGCATGATCGCCAGATCGTCATCGACCATCATGTCCAGGCTGGCCATGGCGCTGTCCAGCAGATCGTCGTGCTGGCCGGTGGAGACGACCCGAACCTCGACTTCCTCTTCGCGGGCGCGCAGCGCCCTGGCCACCGGCGCCAGCTTGATCGCTTCGGGGCGGGTGCCCAGGAGAATGAGAATGCGCGGTCCGCCATCCATATCAGCGTACTCCGTCCGGCCCGGCTCCCTCACCACCGGAGCCGAGGTACGCCAGCACCCAGGCATCGGGTGACGCAGCGTCGCCCACCGTGTACTCGAGGGCAAAGCGATCCGGCACGCTGCGTATCACGGGGACCAGGTATCGGAACGTCGTCGCGCTCAGTCCGGCCACCACAACAACGTAATCGGCACCAATGTCCTCAAGAAAGTCCAGCATCTCGTCATCGTCGCTTATGAAGGGGTAGACATCACCGCGGCGGCCCGAGAAAAGGTAGAATAGGCGCGGCTTGCGATTGATCACTATCACGTCCTCGGCCGTGTTCTCGTTGACCCAATACGCGGCTTCCACGAAGGCTCGCCAGGGCGCAGGATAGCAGGCCAGGCTGTCGCCCTGCCGATACACTCGCATGCAGCGCTGGCTGAAACCAACGCCTCGCACGTGACCCGGCAGCGCGAGCAGCACGAGCAGCGCACCAACCGCGGGCAACACCCAAACCGGACGCCTGGCGCGCATGAAGTCGAAGCACCATACCACCCCGGCTGCCGCCAGCGTGAACAGCGCCGGAAGCAGTGGCAATAGAAACCGCCGGTCCGTCCACGCCTCGGGCCAGAGAAAAATGAGTGCCGCATATAGGGCCACGAACAGCTCGAGCACGCGCATCCGCCGGATGCCGCGTACCCACGCCATCAGGGCGAGGGCGATGACCAGAAGCCCGGCGAGCAGGGCTAGGAGATTCACGCCGCCGCCGGGAGTGACGCCCGCCAGCGTCTGCGGCAACACCTCGACGCTGTACAGTCTCACGTTATTGACCGCGCGCGCCAGCAGCTCACCCGGTCCGACATAGCCCATGCCGGGATCGTACGGGTTCACCAGCAGAAACTCGCTCGAGTAGGCCCGATCGGCTCCCGCAGCCGCGATCTTTCCCCAGATCCACCACGCCCCCACTCCAGCCGCTACGATCCCGCCCACCACTGCCAGCTGTCGCCAGAGTTGCCGCCAGCCGATGGCCAGCAGCAGGCCGAGGAGCAGGGGCAGGCCGGCGGCGCGCGTGAGGTAGGCAAGCAGGGCCGCAACGACCGTCAGGGCAAGCCAGCGCGGCGACTCCGTCATGTGCTCGGACCCCCAGAGCGCCACGACCGTGAGCAGAACGAAGGGCGCCTCCGAGAGAACCCAGTGCGAGTAGTACAGCAGGACCGGATTCAACGCGAATAAGGCCGCCACGGCCAGCGCTCCTTCCCGGCCGAGTCGTGACCGCGCCAACAGGAACACGACGATCACCGAGGCCGAGGTGAAGATCAGCGAGAGAACCTTGAAGGCGATCAGCCCACCCCCAAGGGACCCCACGAGCGCCAGGACTAGCGGGTAGAAAGGTGGGTACTTGGCGTGCAGAGGGGCGGTCGGCAGCCAGATATCCCGGTAACCCTGGTCTGCCTCGATCGACTCGGCTAGCGCCATGTAGCCGGCGTTGTCACCGCCGACGAACGGCTTGGGGTCGAAGAGCAGGATGGCGAGCGTGACATGCAGGAGCACGAGGCCGGCCAGTACGCCCCATGCGATGCGAGTCCCGGACATGCCGAACCTTCCGCCCTGTTCCGCCACCGCTATCCCGTCCCCTCCCTCTTTACGCTCAGCGTCCGTCTCGGAGCTTGCCGACCGAATCCCTGAGATCCTCCACTTCCGCCCGCACCGCAGCCACCATCTCCGCAACGAGCCCGAACCCGAACAGGAGGCCGCCCATGACCACGAGCAGCAACACCAGCGTCAGCAACGGCCGAAAGCCCTGGCCCAAGAGCCGCATCGCGATCGCAGCCAGGCCCACCAGGAATCCCAGCGCCAGCAGTAGCAGACCTGTGAACCCGAATAGAATCATCGGCTTGCGGCTGAAGAGGAGCAGGAACCAGACGGAGAGCAAATCTAACAGACCGACCAGCACTCGCCCGCCGCCTCCGTATTTCGATTCCCCTTTTCTGCGCGGGTAGAGCTCGATGTCTATCTCGCCCACGCGGTAGCCGCGGGCGTGAGCGAGCACGACGAAAAAGCGATGCCAATCGTGGCGCAGGTGGATCTCATCGAGGACGGACCGGCGGAAGATCTTCATCGAATTGAGGTCCCGGACCGGAACCTCGAACGCCTTGCGAGACAACCAGTTATATATCCCGGATACAAGTCGTTTCTTGTACTTGCCGACCTTGCGGCCGCAGACGATGTCGTAGCCCTTCTCCACCTCGGCCAGGAAGCGGGCGATCTCCTCGGGGCTGTGCTGGAGGTCCGCGTCGAAGAGAATCAGCCAATCGGATTCCGCCGCCCGGGCTCCGGTCAACAGCGCCTCCGTCTTCCCCAGGTTGCGATCGTGACGCTCGAGCTTGAAGCGCCGGAACCGCTCACCCTCGCGTCGCGCGATATCTTCCGAACCGTCCGTCGATCCGTCATCGACGAAGATCACTTCACCGTCCAGCTCGTATTTGCGGAAGGCGGCCTCGAGCTCGCGGAACAGCTCGGGGATGTTCTGGCTTTCGTTGAGCGCCGGGATGATGACAGAGAAGCTGCGCCGCAGCGCGGGGTCCACCTGGATGGTCCCGGATTCTCGCTGATCGCGAGCGCCGGCCGCCTGGCTCATACGCGCTTGCGCATACGGGCGGAAAGGATGCCGAGCTGGTCGCGGTACTTCGCGACGGTTCGGCGAGCGATGTTGATCCCCTCTCGCTTGAGTATGTCCACGATCGCCTGGTCCGTTAGCGGCTTCTTGGGGTCTTCGTCGCTCACCAGCTTCTGGATGCGCGCCTTGATGCCGCGAGCCGAGACATCTTCGCCGGAGTCCGTGGACAGGCCACTGGAGAAGAAGAACTTAAGCGGGAAAACCCCACGCGGCGTCTGAGCGTATTTCTGATTCGTCACGCGGGAAACCGTCGATTCGTGCATACTGATGACTTCCGCCACTTCCCGCAGCGTCAGCGGCTTGAGATGCTCGATCCCTTCCTCGAAGAAATCCCGCTGGCGGTTGACGATGAAGTTCATGACCTTGAGCATCGTCTGCCGCCGCTGCTCTATGGCCTGCAGCATCCAGTTGGCGTTGTTCAGCTTGTTGGAGATGAACTCCTTGTTCTCTCCCTTAAACTTCGACTTGTCCTTCGCCACCTCCCGGTATGAGCGCGACAGGCGCAAGCGCGGCAGAGCCGTGTCGTTGTGGAATACGATGTAGTCACCATCGACTTTCTCGACCACGAGATCGGCGATGATGTAGTTGCCTTCTCCGCCCGAGTATCGCAGGCCGGGTTTCGGGTCCAGCTTCGCGATCTCGTCGGCCGCCGCCTGGACCTCGCTCGGGCTCACCCCCAGTTCCTTGGAAATCTCCGCCCAGCGATGGTTGACAAGCTGGTCGAAATGCTTATCGACGATATCGAACACCAGACCGTCCTCGGCGTTCACATCCGTAAGCTGCAGCAGGAGACATTCCCTCAGGTCACGAGCCCCGATCCCGGCCGGGTCGAGCCGTTGAACGATCTTGAGTGCCTCCTCCACTTGCTCGAACGTGAACGGCTCCTCATCCTCGAAGCCCACCGCCTTCGCTTCATCGCTTTCCAGATAGCGATTGAGCGAGTCGAGCACCTCCTCCAGGGGACACGTGAGGAAGCCCGAGTCGTCGATGTTGCCGACGATCTCTGCCGCGATCATCACCTGACGCGGCTCCAGACGCAGCAGCGAGATCTGGTCGTGCAGGTGGTCGTACAGATCCCGAGTGGCCACCGCCGTAGGTTCGAAGTACTCCCGCTCTTCATACTCCTCACGCCTGCCACCCGTATCGAAGCCGTCGAGCAGGATGTCCTCCCAATCGATCTCGTTCTCGTCTTCCTTGTCGTCCGATTCGGTGTTCTCCTCGGCGGGTTCGTCGGTCGGCTCGACCATCTCCAGAAACGGGTTCGCGATGAGCTCCTGCTTGAGGTGCTGCTGCAGGTCCAGGAGCGGCATGTAGAGGAGATCCATCGCTTGGTAGAGGCGAGGATTTATCCTCAATTCCATCCCTAACCTAACGCTTTGCTGCAAACCGACTTTCATCGCCGTTCCCTTCCTAGAGGCGAAAGTCCTCTCCCAAATATAACTTGCGCGCCTGCGGATCGTTAACCAGTTCCTGAGAGGTGCCCTCGATATGGATTCGCCCATCGAACATGATGTAAGCCCGATCGGTGATCGACAGGGTCTCCCTGACGTTGTGGTCCGTGATCAGCACACCCAGTCCACGCGTCTTCAGATCAGCAACGATCCGCTGAATGTCATCAACCGCAATCGGATCGATCCCGGCGAAGGGCTCATCCAACAACATGAATTGCGGCCGGGTGACCAGTGCTCTGGTGATCTCCAGGCGCCGACGCTCACCCCCCGAAAGCGAATACGCCTTGTTCTTCCGCAGATGCTTGATCGTTAGCTCATCGAGCAACGTCTCCAGCCGCTCCCGGCGCTCCTCTTCGGAGATCGACAGCGTCTCCAATATCGCCAGTATGTTCTGCTCAACCGTGAGTCTCCGGAATACCGACGGCTCCTGCGATAGATAGCCGATCCCCAGCCGCGCGCGCTTGTACATCGGCACGTTCGTGAGAGGACGGCCGTCCAGGTAAACTTCTCCGGCGTTGGGCCGCACCAGGCCGACGATCATGTAGAACGTCGTCGTCTTCCCCGCCCCGTTCGGTCCCAGCAGGCCCACGATCTCGCCCTGTCTTAGCTCGATGGCTACCTCGTCCACCACGCGCCGCCTCTTGTAGATCTTCACCAGGCCCTGCGTCGACATGCGGCTGCCCTCATCCGCCAGATCGGCGCGCCGCTCTCCCGCGCCAACGTCCTGCCGCAGTCGCCGGCCGATCTCACGGTCCAACAGATCGCCGAAACCCGACCGGTCGCTGCTGACCTCGGACCACACGTCACCCTCAAAGGCCACCGCATCGCCGTCGCCACCCCCGTTCAGCTCCAGCCAGCCCGCCGCCGTCAAACGCCCCAGGATCTGCTCGGCGAGATACCTTTCTACTTCCTCCCGCGTCATTCGGCGGATCTCGACCAGCCGCAGACTCTCCGGAGAGCCACCCCGGGCCACTTGACCGTAATGGGCGATGTAAGAGTCGCGAAAAGCCGTCACCAGCCGATCCCGCTCCAGGCGGCCGTTCACGTCGGCACCTTCCAGCAGCTCCCGCACGGCAATCAACAGCGGGGCATCGCGTGCCGGCAATCCTTCGATATAGCCGCGGAAGCCCTGCGAGCCGCTCATCCTGAGCCCATCCTCGGCCCGGTCGGTGAGAGCGGCCCCGTGTCGTTGACCGCGTCTTTCAGCGTATCGGGGACCGCCACGGCGGTATCGGCTCTCGGAGGCAACGGCTCGAGATAAATCCCCGTGGCGGGACCGATGACCTGGGCCTCCTTCACTTCCCCTTCCTCCAGCCACAGGGTTATCACCCGGCCGATGACGTAGTTCACAGGGGGATGGTTGGTGGCCTGCCCTTCCGCCTGCTCACGCAGGCGATAGAGCGCCCGGGCATCTCCCGCCGCCACCAGCCGGTTGAGCACCGCCTCCTGCCCGCCGGCCATCAGCGAGTCCGGCGGCGTGAAATAGCCGGTGATCGTGTCTCCCTCCAGCCAATCGTTTCCCAGGAGGCTGTCGCCCGGCGCCACCGGTTCCAGCGTGGTGGCACGCGCTCCGTCCACGGCGATCACCTGCTCGAGCCGCCCGCCGGGCCGCAGGATGACGATCGAGTCGGCGGTGAGCGAATAGTCCCGGGACCCGCTTTCGGCCCACGGATCGCGGCCCGCCGAATCGACGGCGCCCGTGCGTTCCGGATCGCCCGCAGAGGCCACAGCGCGGCCGATCTCATCACCCTCCACAAAGAGGCGCAGCGCGGGAGCTGCCAGCTCGATGCCGGGTCCCCGGGCCGATCCGTTCGGCCAGGCGCGGAGCTCGCGGACCCGACGCTGCTCCATCAGCACCAGAATCGAGTCTCCTTTCAGCACCATGTCGCCGGCGGTGAGGACGGGCTTGCCCAGCAGCCACAGCTCATCGCGGCCCATATCCAGGTCCAGGGAATCGGAGCTGGTGGTCAGCTCACCCCGCAGCGTGACGACGCTACCCGCTGCCGCGATCAACGAATCCCCGTAGATGTGCATCCGGTCGGCATCCATGTCGAAGGGCGCGGCCGTGTCGGCGTAGAAGGTCAGGTGCGGGCGGCTGGGAGCGAAGATGCGATCCATGGGGCGGCCCTCGCCCGCCGGAAAATAGTCGAGCAGCGGCCCGGTCAACGTCGAGCGGCCTTCCGCGTCGGTCAGCCGCACGTTCCCCTCGCTGCGCACCCATCCCTCGCGCTCATAGTAGGTGGCGCGCTCAGCGTCTAGCTGGCGACCCTCGTCCGTGTACTTCACGTTGCCGAGCAAGTAGAGTAGACCCCGATCCGGATAGTAGCTCGCGCTATCGGCGCGTAACCACTTGGTGCCACAGGTGGCCTCCACGCCACCTCCCATGTCGATCCTATCCCCTCCATCGGGCAACGGCGTCTTGATCGTGTGCCTGCCCGGTGTTTGAACGATCTCCAATCGACACCCTTCCGGATCCTGACGACCCGGCACGGCGAAGGCGACCGCCGCCGCGAAGACGCCGATGGCGAGGAAGCCGCGCATCTCACGGCTCACGTTGCGGTTGCGAACCCGGTCTCACAATTCGCGCCGATGTGAGATCGACCCGGTCCATGCGTGAATTGGTCTCGAACGCTGTCCCCTCCACTACCGTTCCATCAGCCTCGATGATCGTCGTCGGCTGGTCTCCCCAGATGCGATCCGTGGCGCTGTTGTAGTTCAGCACCGAGGTCTCCACTCGGCGGCCTTCACGCGGGCTTATGACCACCACGTCCACCGCCGCGGTCATGTTACTCGTACTCCAGTCGTAGGTGCCTTCCTGCGCCGTGAGGATCGACGTCGTATCACCCATAGCATCGAAGAAGGTGACTTCCATGACTCGAAGCTCGACCAGCGACTCGTTCTCCAAGAAGAAAGCCGTGTCCGCCTCGACGCGCGCCCGGCGTACACCCTCGTTCGTCACGTAGTGGTCCAGCCCGAACACCACCTGGTTGGCCTTCTCGTTCAGCTGGAGTATCTCCTCGGCCACCAGTGGAGGCTCACCGCTGTCCCGGCACGAGACCAGCGCCATCGCGAACGCCATAGCTCCGACTACTCGCATCCACATCGGCTCACACCACCCGCGCCCGCATCAGGTCATGCAGATGTACGATACCGGTCAGATGCCTCTCCTCATCGCAGACCGGCAACGCCATGATCCCGTGCTGCTCCATCCTGCAGACCGCCTCGGCCGCCAGTGTGTCCGGTTTGACCGTCTTCGGGTTCTCGTTCATCGCCTCCCAAACCTGGCGATGGAAAAACTCCTCCTTGCTATCCACGAAGCGGGTCAGGTCGCCCGCCGTTATGACTCCGATGACCCGGCGATCGTCGTCGACGACGGCTACCGTTCCTCTCTTATGAGCGATCTCCACCATCGCTTCCCTCAAGGTCGCGCCTCGCTGCAACGCCGGGACCTTCTCCGGGTCGGTTACCATGATGTCCGCCACACGCAGCAGCTGACGGCCCAGGACGCCGCCGGGGTGCAGCTTGGCAAAGTCGTCAGACGTGAACCCCTTCTTTGTCAGGACCGCTACCGCCAGCGCGTCGCCCATCGCCAGCGCCGCCGTCGTGCTGGCCGTCGGTGCCAGGTCGTGGGGACATGCTTCCTCGGCGACCGTTACGTCAAGCGCCACGTCCGCATGCTCGGCGAGCGTGGAGCGGCCCTTCCCGGTAAGGGCGACGATCGGCACACCCAACCGCTTCACCACTCTCACCAGCTCGTACAACTCGTCCGACTCCCCGCTCTTCGAGATCAGGATCAGCAGGTCGTCCCGCAGCACCATGCCCAGGTCGCCGTGGACGCCCTCCACCGGGTGGAGGAAGTACGCCGGCGTGCCGGTCGATGTGAGGGTCGCGGCGATCTTGCGGGCGATGATCCCGGACTTCCCTACACCGGAGACGATGGCACGCCCTTTCAGTTCGGCCAGCAGATCGACGGCTCGCGCGAATTCCTCATCGATGCGCTCCTCGAGCTGAAGGACGGCCTCGCCCTCCAGGCGAATCACGCGGCGCGCGGCCTCGATCAACTCATGCCGATCCACTCGCCACATCTTCCCGTTCGGCCAGGTACTGATCAACGACCCTATCCCAATCTCCTCGCGCCTTGAGCAATGCCTCGGCGAACTCGCGGACGGCGCCCGCGCCGCCGGGACGGGTCGTTCGCCACAGCGCGATGGAGCGCACTTCCGGCACCGCGTTCTCTACCGCCACAGGCAAGAGCGCCCGGCGGAGTACCGGTATATCGGCCAAGTCGTCAGACAAGAAGGCCACCGACTCCCAGGCCAGGCTCTTGCGCTCCATAAGCTCACGCACGATCGGCAACTTCTCCGCCCCGGGATCCTGGTGGACCTCGTCAATCCCCAGCTCACGTGCGCGCGCGGCAACCACTTCGGAACGCCGGCCGGTCACGATCGCCACTTCGATGCCCGCGCGCTGTAACAGCTTGACCCCGAGGCCATCCGTTATCTCGAAGCGCTTGAGCTCGATCGTCTCCCCCGACGGCGAGGCGCCGTAGTAGATGCCGCCATCCGTCATCACGCCATCCACATCCAGGACGACCAGCTCCACCGCACGCGCAATCTCTGGCGGGATGCCGGCGCGCTCAGACATCCACCGCCTCCCGCTCCGTCCCACTCGCCTCCCGCACCGCCAGAACCCGGGCCACCAGGCTCTCGAGCTGGTTCAGGCTCAACATGCTCGCGGCGTCTGACAACGCCCTGGCCGGCTCGGGGTGCACCTCCACAAACAGGGCGTCGGCGCCCGCGGCCACCGCCGCTGAGGCCAACGCGGCAATATGACACGGCTCCCCACCGCTCTTCGTTCCGGCGCCACCCGGCAGCTGAACCGAGTGGCTCGCATCGAAGACGACCGGGCAAGCGCAGGTCTCTTTGATCACGCCGAACGAGCGCATGTCGACCACCAGGTTATGGTACCCGAACGCCGTTCCCCGTTCCGTGACCGCTACGCCCACGGCGCCGCCGTCACGGGCCTTTTCGACCTGATGCGCCATATCCTGCGGGGCCATCCACTGACCTTTCTTCAGATTCACGGGCCGGCCTGTCCGGGCGGCCGCCACCACCAGATCTGTCTGCCGGCAAAGGAAGGCGGGAATCTGCACGATATCGACGACCTCGGCGGCCGGCGCCGCCTGTTCAGGCAGATGGATGTCCGTGGTGACGGGCAAACCGAATCGAGCTTTGAGCCGCTCCAGAAGACGCAGTCCCTCATCGAGCCCCGGCCCGCGGGGCGAGGCGATGGCGCTCCGGTTCGCCTTGTCGAACGAGGCCTTGAAGATTACGGGAATGCCGAACCGTGCGCCGACGCGCGCGACCTCCTCCGCCACCTCCAGGTTGGTGCCCTCGTCCTCGAGAACACAGGGGCCGGCGATCAGAAAGAATCCGCCACGCGGCTGAAACAGAGACACGAGGTCCGGCATCCGGTCGCGCCTCCCTCACTCCCCAACCCCGACAGCTTCGAACTCGTCCGCGCGCTGCCCGTCACGCCGGCGCATCGCCGCCTCGATGAAGGAGGCAAAAAGCGGATGGGGGTGCCCAGGCCTCGACTTTAGTTCGGGGTGGAACTGCGTGGCAACGTACCATGGATGGCCCGTCAGCTCGATGATCTCCACGAGCATGCCGTCGGGCGACAGCCCACCCAACCGCATTCCGTGTTGCGACAGGACGTCGCGGTACGCGTTGTTCACCTCGTAACGGTGCCGGTGCCGCTCGCTGATCTCCTTTTCTCCGTAGATCTCCGCCGCCAGCGACCCGGGAGCCAGCTGGCAAGGATAGGCGCCCAACCGCATCGTCCCGCCCATGTCCGTCACCTGACGCTGCGAGTCCATGAGCGAGACTACGGGGTCGGAACATTCCGGGGCGAACTCTCGGGAATGCGAGCCCTCGAGGTCACAGACGTTGCGCGCGAACTCGATGATCGCCGACTGAAGTCCGAGGCATATCCCGAAGAACGGCAGGTCGTTCTCACGCGCCCACTGGATCGCGCGTACCATCCCCTCCACTCCTCGCACACCAAACCCGCCAGGCACGAGCAGGCCATCATAATCGGCAAGACGCGTTGCGTCTTCCGGACCGTTGAGGTCTTCCGAAGACAGCCAGCCGATGTCGACACGGACATCGTTGGCGATGCCGCCGTGCACCAGCGCTTCGTTGATGGACTTGTAAGAGTCCACCAGCTCGGTGTACTTGCCCACTAGCGCGATACGAACACTGCCGTGCCTCGGCTGCTTCACCCTCTCCACGATCGCCCGCCAGGCGGTCAGGTTCGGTTCCGGCACATCCAGCCCCAGCTTCTCCGCCACTAGTCTGTCCAGACCCTGCCGGTGGAAGACGAGCGGGACCTCGTAGATCGTCTCCGCATCGCGGGCCTCGATCACGGCCTCCATCTTCACGTTGCAGAACAGAGCGATCTTGCGCCGCATCTCCTCCGTGAGCTCGTGCTCCGTCCGGCAGATCAGGACGTCCGGCATGATCCCGATCTCCATCAGTTCCCGCACCGAATGCTGTGTCGGTTTCGTCTTCAGCTCGCCGGCCGCAGCCATGTAGGGGATCAATGTGAGGTGAATGAAAAGCGTGCTCTCACGACCGGCGTCGCCACGCAACTGACGGATCGCCTCGAGAAACGGTAGCGACTCGATGTCACCCACCGTTCCACCGATCTCGACGATGACCACGTCGTGGTTCGGTGCCAGTCGCCGGATCGCCGCCTTGATCTCGTCAGTGATATGCGGAATCACCTGGACCGTCGACCCGAGATACTCACCCCGCCGCTCTTTCGTGATCACGTTCTGGTAGATTCGGCCCGTGGTCACGTTGTTGGCTTGCGAGAGCGACTCCTCGACGAACCGCTCGTAGTGGCCGAGGTCGAGATCCGTCTCGGCTCCATCGTCGGTCACATACACCTCGCCGTGCTGGAACGGCGAAAGCGTGCCGGGATCCACGTTGATGTAGGGATCAAACTTCTGAATAGTGACGGCGAGCCCCCGCTCCACGAGGAGCCTGCCAAGCGACGCGGCGGCGATCCCCTTTCCCAGAGAGGAGACGACGCCGCCGGTGACAAAGATCATCTTGGCAGGCCCGGACCGTTCACTCATGCGGAATCTTCCCTCCCTCCCAAGATTTGTTCGGCTCGCACCAGATCCTCCTCGGTGTCTATGCCGGGTCCGCCACCCTCGACGACCGCCACCCCGATTCGCAACCCGGCCGCGAGCCAGCGGAGCTGCTCCAACCCTTCCCGCTCCTCCAGGGGATGCCTGGGAAGCGCTGTCGCCCGCAGCAAAGCCGCCCGCGTGAAAGCGTAGATGCCGACATGCCGCAGCATTAGCAACTCGGCGGCCCTACCGGTTCCGTCGTAGGGGATGGGCGCGCGACTGAAGTAAAGCGCACCACCCCGCTCGTCCCGGACCACCTTCACGGCGGAAGGGTCCTCCCACTCCACAGTGCTGTAGATGGGGACCGCAGCCGTGCCCACGTCCCAACCAGTCTTCACCTGCTCGACCACCGCCCGGGCCGCACCCTGGGGCAGAAAGGGTTCGTCGCCCTGTAGGTTGACGATACAATCGAACCCGGAGAACTCCGGCCTTTCCACCACCTCGGCCACCCGGTCGGTACCGGAGGGGTGATCCACTCGGGTCAGCACCGCCCGTCCACCGAACCCTGCGACCGCCTCCACGATCTCCGCATCGTCCGCCGCAACCACCAGGTCGTCGAGCACTTCCAGGGCGCTCATGCGCTCCCACACCCAGCGGATGAGCGGGTGCCCGGCGATCGCGAGCAACGGCTTTCGGGGCAGTCGCGATGAGCCGATGCGCGCCGGGATCACTCCCAGTACAGCGCCGGCCAGGGCGGGCTGATCAGTCGTAAGTTCGGCGGGGGTAAGCAATTTTCACGCCATTAAGATAACAAGCGCTTAACTAGTTGTCAAAACTGACCGTTAGCGGTCGGTCGGACCTATTGGCGGGTATCGATTCCCAGAGCCAGGACGGTCTTGAAGTCGTTGCCCGGGTCGGTGTAGATACCGGCGGCCAGCGGCCCGAACGTGGCTCCGATCGCCAGGCTGTGGACGGTCGGCTGCCGCTCCACACCTTCGATCCAGGCGTTCCCCGCTGCGTACTGCAGCCAGAGCACAACCCGGGACAGCAAGCTCGCTCGGGGCCGCAGCGGCACCCGGTAAGTCGCCGCCCCCCACCACATGCGATCGCCTTCCCGCTCCACCGGCCTGAGTGTCGGCAGAGAGCCCCAACCGCCCAGGGCCTGCCAGCGCTGGGGGGGCGCCCCGGATGAGCTCGGCGCCTGCGCCCGGCCTTCCAGAATCAGCTCCTGCCGCCCCGTTGTCGGAATCTCCGCGCTCAGGTGACCGCCAAAGATGGTGAACGACAGATCGCCCGCCACATCCGCATCGGCGCGCTCGACCTCCAGCCCGATCTCGAGCGGCGTGTTGCCGCCGATCCACGTTGTCAGGCCGACCGCGATCTTCACGCTGGCGTCGTCCGCCTCGATGACCGCCAGGTTGTCCCGGAAGCCGCCTCGGGCCTCGAACAGCGAGAAAGGCTCCCGGTTGGTCAATGACCGGGCCCGCTCCCAGCCCAGCAGCAGATCGGTCCACCAGCGGACGCCGGTGCCGAACTCGAGTCGCAGACCGGCCTCCGCGAAGTCCGCCTCGTAGTAGTTGCGAGTGTCTGTGGCCGCCACGAAGGCGTAGATCGAGTTCTCGAGGTTGGGGTTGATCCAACGGTCCCTCGACCTCACGGTGAGTCCTCCACGCAACGAAGCGACGTGGCGGCCGAACGGCCAGCGAAGCTCCAGATCACCGTCCACGTCCTCGCGAACGCTGCGATAGCGCAAACGCGCGCTCGCATCGGGGAGCCAGACTGAAGCTCCCCGCTCGAAATCCAGCCCCACCTCCAGCGTCAGCGCGTTGACCCGGTCGTACTGCGGCGCGAGCAACCCGTAAAAGCCGGCCAACCGGACCTTCAGAGCGGCGCCGGGAGCCGAGATAACGTATGTCCCGTCCTCTCGCTCTCGTACCGCGTACGCGTACAACGAGGCATCGATGGGTTGTGCGCTCAGCTCCGCCAGAGATGAGCCGTAGAAGCCGCCACCCAGTACGGCCACGACGCCCTCCACCGCCCCCCCGGGCCGCGCGAAGATGTCACTCTGCACGCCGATCAGGTCGCCTGTGATACGGCCTTCCAGGCGAAGCGCCGCGCGGATGACAATCAGATCGCCACCAACGGTCCCCTCCTCGGCCAGAACGGTGTCCCGGGTGAAGATCTGGTAATCACCTCGCTCGAGAACTCTCCTCAGCGCCTCATTGGCCAGCGGTAGGCCAACCCCGCGCGACCGGAACTCCACCCTCTGCGCTCCGGCGTCCGAAGCGAACACCGCCAGGGCCAGACCCAAGCAGGCGATCCCGGCGCGTCGCTTGCCAGGACGAGTCAGAGACATCCCGCCCTCACCAGCAGATTGCGCAGGATATGCGGGCCCGCTTCCGTGCTCACCGACTCCGGATGGAACTGTACTCCCCAGGTCTCGTGCTCCCGGTGGCGCAGGCCCTGGATCACTCCGTCGTCCCGTTCGTCCGTCCAGGCGATTACCTGCAGCTCGTCCGGCAAACCGTCCCGCTCCACAACCAATGAGTGGTAACGGGTCGCCTCGAACGGCGATGCCACCCCCTTGAAGATGCCCACACCGTCGTGGCTCACCGGGGATACCTTGCCGTGCATCACCCGCGGTGCCCGCACGACTCTCCCGCCGAAGGCGGCGGCGATCGATTGATGTCCGAGACACACCCCGAGGATGGGCACCCGCCCGGAAAGCCGCGACACGACTTCCACCGACACCCCCGCCTCGGCCGGCGTCTTCGGGCCGGGCGAGATCACGATGAGCTGCGGCGCGAGCCTCTCGATTCCGTCGACCTCCAGCTCATCATTGCGGACCACCTGGACTTCGGCCCCTAAAGCTCCAAGCGCCTGGGCTAGATTCCAGGTGAAACTGTCATAGTTATCTATCAGCAGTACCATACGTTACGTTGCCATGCCCTGCCCTGCACCTCGCGCTACGCACGCGGGTGATATTGCCGGTGCACCTCGCTCAGGTAGCTGCGGTCCACGTGCGTGTAGATCTGCGTCGTCGAGATATCTGCGTGGCCGAGCATCTCCTGAACCGCCGCGATATCGGCACCACCTTCCAGCAGGTGCGTGGCGAATGTATGTCGCAGCGTGTGCGGAGTCACGCGCTTCTGAATCCCCGCCGCCGCCACGCGGCGGCGCACGATATCCCAAACCCCCTTGCGGGTGAGCGGCCGCCCGCGGCGTCCCAGGAACATCGTCCCGACGGCCTTGCGGCCGCCGGCCTCAGATAACCCGGGCCGGGCTTCAGCCAGGTACACAATCAGCGCTTCTCGCGCCGCCCGGCCGAACGGTAGGATCCGCTCCTTCGATCTCTTCCCGACCACCCGTACCAGCCCTTCGTAGAGATCGAGGTCGCGTATCCGCAATCCAACGAGCTCGGAGATCCGGACGCCGGTGGCGTACATGAACTCCAGTATCGCCCAGTCGCGCACGGCCAACGGATCGTCATGTTCCGGCGGCACCAGCAGCGTCTCGATCTCCTCTCGTGTCAGGACAGTGGGGAGATGGCGGCCGGCTTTGGGCCCCTCCAGCAATTCGCTGGGGTCGGAATCGATGATCGCCTCCGCCTGCAAGAAGCCGAAATAGCTCCGCAGAGATGACACCTTGCGCCTGATGCTGCTGGGCGCCCTGCCCGATTCCTTCAGGCCGTAGATGAACTCGCGCAGATCAGCGGCGTCGACACGCTGGGGCGCATCGAGTCCGTTGTCCTCCAGGAACGCAACGAGCTGTGCGAGGTCGGTGGAATATGCGGCCGCCGTCGTGGGCGAGAGACCGCGCTCGAAGCGCAAGTAGTCCTCGAATCTCTCGAGATAGAAGCGTTGAGCGGTCTCCTCCATCACCCTTCCCCCGTCTCGTGAGGACGGCTGTCGTGAGGATGGTGGCGGGTTCTCCACCAGATGATACTCAGCACCACGGCCAGAACGCTGGCGACGATCAACAGGACCGCGTTCACGTTGCCCAACGCGCCCACAATGATGTCCCAGTTGTGCCCGGCCAACACTCCAGCGGCCACGAGCACGCCGTACCAGAGCGCCGAAGCGAGCGCGATCGGCAACGCCGCGCGCCAGAACGGCAGATGACTGATCCCGGCGAAGACGGGAACCAGAACGCGGAATGCCGGGAGAAAGCGACCGAAGAAGATGATCTTGCTGCCGTGGCCATGGTAGAGCACCGCCAGTCGCTCCAGCTGGCGCGGTCTCACGACCCACCGCCCCAGCTTCGTGCTGAAGACCACACGGCCCCAGCGGTGGGCGACGCCGTACGTCAGCAGAGCGGCCGCCGTGTTCGCGGTCCAGGTGACCGCAAAGACTCCCGTCGCCGTCACCGGCCCATGCGCGGAGAGAAAGCCGCCCAGCACCACGAAGGTGTCAGCCGGTATCAGCGGGAAGAAATTCTCGACCGCCACGCCCAACGCGATGACCGCGTAAATCCAATTCGGCGTTACACCGGCCAGTTCTTGAAGGAGCTGCTCGACCTGTGTGGGATCGATCAGCCTGTCGGCCGGGAGCCCGGCGCCGATCACAAACGGGAGAGAGTGAAACACTGCTCGTCCCTACGGCAGGTCAGGCTCCTGCACCCGATCGACCAGGGCGACCGCCCAGGCGGCGATCCCCTCGGTTCTGCCGATGGCTCCGAGTCCTTCGGCGGTCGTCGCCTTGATCGAGACGAAGGAAGGCGCGACTCCGAGCACGGAGGCGAGACACTCACGCATGGCGCCGATCCTGGGGCTCAGCCGCGGACGTTCCGCCGCCAGCGAGACGTCGACGTTCACCGGCTGGTAGTTTTCGGCTTCAAGCATCTGCCGGACCGCCCGCAGCATCTCCAGGGACGACGCGTCGCGCCAGCGCTCCTCGCCGTCGGGGAAATGCTCCCCGATATCCCCCAGCCCGGCGGCACCGAGCAGGGCATCGATGACCGCGTGAGTGAGCACGTCGGCATCGCTATGGCCCAGAAGGCCTACCTCTCCCTCGAACTCGACGCCACCCAGGATCAACCGCCGACCCTCGGCGAACCGGTGTATGTCGAAGCCTATGCCAACTCGCATCCGTATCTCTCTGACTTGGGTCTCTGAGACCGGCTTTGGACTAGCTCTCGGAGGTGGGCCCCGACTGACGGACGCGCGCCTGAAGCGATCTCACCGCTTCGGACAGGTACTCGACCTCCTCCTTCAGCTCCTGCAGGCGTCGCGCGGTGTCGTCCGCCTCCGATTGGCGCGGCTCGAGCCGTCGCGCCAGCGCCCTGCCGATCTCCGAGTCGAGGAAGATCGCCGCGAGGGGGATCAGCAGCAGAAATATAACGACGAGGCCGAGAATCCACATTGCGGAATCGTATGTTTAGGGCGAGTGGGGTGACCGGCCGCAACCTAGCCCTCCGCTGGCCAGGCAGCAAGCCGCTGGCGGGTGCGGCTCGGCCACCGCTTCCTCCGCTGACCCGTTAGCTGGTCCAGAACCTCTGCGCAGCGCCTTCTGCTGGGAGTCTCTAACTCGTAGTGGACAGCGAGACTGGCCCTTACCAAGATGTCGAGCTGTCCCACGGTCGGCCCAGCGATACGGTTGCTCCCCAAGCTATGTCGCGGCCGGGATCGTCGCGACGCCGTAGCTCCGCGCGCGGTCGGGTTCATCCTCGACCAGCACGTAGTCCGTATCCACAGGACTGCATCGCATCGGATTTACCTCACGCCGGATCTGCGGTTTCACTAGACGGGACGCGGGATGCAGGCCGTTCCGGTCGCATAGGCGCGTCGGTTATTCCGACACAGAATAGCGACCCGCATCGGAATAATCCACACACAAACCTACGCATTAACTACGCACCCAAGGGCAGCCCTGTGCTGCCCACGCACCCCGGCAATGCGCGATCGTGGATGGCCGGATCGTTCATGCGCCCACTTGGATCGGCTCGTCGTGACGCACTACGAGCGGCTGGCCTACCGATGCATCCATTGCGCTTTTGGCACGATGCCGGCCAATCCCCGTGCGGTGAGTGCGCACCTCCAAGAACTACTCGCCAGAGCCGATCGATCGCAGCTCCTTGAGCTCGCGCATCAGGCAATCGTCCGCGTCTGGAGGCTCCAGGCCCGAGCGAGAGGCAACCCAACAATGTGGCCGAGGGGGAGAGCGAACGACGAATGATCGATAGCGGGCTGAAAGATAAACGCGGGCTCTGACACCGTCACCGCGCCATCGATGTCGATGGGAATCACGACGGGATGTGGGGCTCTGACACCGTCACCCGGCATCGCCAACCAGCGTCGATGCAAATAGACGGG
>FXBF010000132.1_pt1 | contig 22317 bp, 16 predicted proteins | sample 5335321 | NCBI WGS metagenome assembly FXBF01 (sample SAMEA103928391, study PRJEB20085) | sediment metagenome | isolation source: sediment
GGTCCACAGTGCCCGGTAGAGCTGGCGGCCCGGGCCCTGCCGGAACGCCCAGCGCCAGTATCCCTCGGCGGCGGCCACCGCCCAACGTCGACTTCCCGCCCTCCCTACCACGACCGCCGGCAGCGGTTCACCTCTTCTCAGCCGCTGCACGACCAGGGGCTCCCAGGCCCGCTCTGCTTCGATCGAGCGCACGTTCAACAGGGGCGGCAGCGCCTCCACCGGCGTGCCGCCGAGCTCCAGGGCCAGCGGCGACTGTGGCAGCTGAGCCGACGCATACCATTCCCCCGTGGCTGGAACGCCGATGCGGATGTTCCAGCCGGGCAGCTCGAAACCGCGACGGCCCGCGGGCAGAACCAGCAGGCGCGATGCATCCCGCGCCAGCGCCCGCACCCACGCAGGTGACTCGGCACCGTACCCGTGCAGGACCAGAAGCGGAGCTTCACGGGCGCGGCGCTGCACTGTCGAGAGCGCCACCGGCCGATAACCCTCCCTCATCGTCACCAGGCTGTCGGCAAGCCAGAGGTACGCGGCCGTGGGAGCGTCCGTCAGGCGATCGAGGTTGGGGACCAGGAACGAGGGCTCCCAATCGGGGCGCAGTGAGATCAGAACCGGGCCGAGCGGTTGCTCGCTGACACGTATATAGAAGGCTCGCCGGTCGTCGCGCCGCTCCGGGTCCGGCGCGGCAGTGGCCAGGCGTACGCTGAAGCGGCGGTAGCCGGCGCGGCCGCCCACCGGGAATCTCAGACTGAGCGGGGAGTAGCGTCCGGCTGCCGGGATCTCCGCCCAGCCGCCCGCGCGAACCCGATCGTCTTCATCCACCACCTCCACTCGCACGCTGTCCAGCTCCACACCCGAGGCGACGATCTCCACCCGGACTTCCGCCGTGTCACCGGCCTGCACCCAGGCGGAAGCGCTCACCCCGGCGATCCCCAGCTCCGGGTACGCGGACCCCAACTTCAGCAACGACAGCGTGACGCCGTACCGTTGCGCGACGTCGAATGACTCGACCGCGTCTGCAAGCGCGCCGTCCGTATAGACCGCGACCCGTCGGGCACCGGCCGCCGCCGCGGAACGGATCGCCGGGGCGAGCAGCGTCTCTCCGTACAGTGGCTCCCCGGGCAACGAGTCGGTGGACAGATAGCGAGCTACCGGTCCTCCGAACAGCCAGGCACGGTCGAAGCGGCGAACGGAATCGAGCGCGGCGCTCCAGATAGTGGCACCGCCCGCATCAGCGGGCCGCGACATGCTGTAGGAGGCATCGAGAAGAGCGATCACGGCTTCGCCGCGCCTCCGCTCCCCGGCGGGCAACGACGGGTTCAGCAGAATCAACCAGGCCAGCAGCAGCGCAGCCGCCCGCAGCGCGGCCGCCCAGCTACGCCCCCTGACGGGATCTTCGTGGGTGCGATACCACCAGACGACGTACCCGGTGATCGCGCCGGCACCAGCGACCAGCAGTGCCCACTTAAGCGGACTCACCGCAGTCCCGATCTAGCGGCACAGTAAGTGATAGAACAGACACGTCCTGAGGATGGAAGGGGCGGTGATAAGGCGCAAGGTGACGGGCGCGAGGCTCATTTACCTACGTCAAGTAAGACATCCCATCCCGTCAGCTGATAGTCGGTCTTCGGCACAACCGGGAACTGCCGACGGGTGAGCGTACTCGACCGTGCTGTCGTTCCAGATACGGACGTACGCGTCGCTGCCGGTCTTGTGAACCTCGGTGAACTCGCCATGTGGGCCCTGAAGACGCCAATCGGCCCCCGCCAGAGGTGAGACCCAGTCGAGCGAAGTCTGTAGCAAAACCACCGTGTCCCCGTACACTCCGGCGACGACGGAAAGGTAGGCGTCTCTAGCTGGCGAATAGAAACGCAGCTCTGCTATGAAAGGCGACTTTCAGATGGCCAACCCGCAATCTGCAAAGTAGTCTCTCAGGCTGCGAGACCTGGCCGACTCAGCCTAAATGTAAGCGCTAGCCGTAGACTATTGTTAGCTAAATGGCACGAATGTTGCCGCTCCCTTCATTGCCCCCCCTATACTTCACCTCACAGCTGAGTCCACGTCAGTGATGAAATTCGAATTGACGGAAGTGACCTGATGCAACTGACGGACACGCCTGAGGAAGAATTCAGTCTGGACTTCGGGCCGTTTCAGTAGCCCGCGATAGACCCGTTAGGAGAGACGAGAATGAGGAAATTACTGGCAGCCCTATTGTTCGTTCTCGCCGCGTGCGGCTCCGACCCAGCGGGTCCGATTACTCCGCCGCCTACAAATACGAGTTTTACCGTAACAATTTCGCCGGCTGCGGCCACCATAATCGTAGAAGATACGATTTGGCTGTCAGCAAGAGTCCGCAATGATACCACAGGCGTCATCACGAAAGAGACGCTCAGTTGGAAATCGCTCAATAGGAGCATTATCATACTTGACCAAGACATGGAAACTGAGGCTGCAATTGTTACAGGTGCAGGCATCGGTACCGCTCAAGTCACCGCAACATTTAAGAGTTTCGTAGACACAGCGAGAATCACTGTCAACCCACACGTTTACAGTGTCAGCGTTCAGCCTTCTTTTGTGGATATCTACATCGATGAGACAGATACGCTGACGGCAACTGTAAAGCAAGATGGTACGAGCATCAACGTACCTGTTGTCTGGCTATCACTCAACACGAACATTGTGACCATTGACAATGCCGGTTCTGGATCTGACCCCGACCAGGCTATTGTCACCCCTGTTGATACGGGAACTACGAGTATCACTGCAACGTATAGCGGGGTTACGGACACCGTAGCAGTGACAGTCAAACCGCATACCTACACCGTTAGCGTCACGCCAGCTGGTTCAAGTTTCTTTATTGGTGACACGATTACCTTGACAGCGACTGTAGTTCGAGATGGCAATGACACGTTGAATGTGACGGTCGATTGGAAGTCTAGTGATCCAGCCGTTGCTTCAGTTGACAGCGCTGGTCTTGTCACCGGCCTTGAGGTAGGTACGGTTGACATCACTGCAACATATATGGGTGCTGTTGGAACGGCCGTGGTGGATGTGAAAGTACCTCCGTTTAAGATCTACTTCCACAACGAAGCGATCGACAATTCGAAGGAATGGCTGTGGAAGATGGATAGCGACGGCGGGAACTATGAATTGGTAAGACCGTCATATCGAAAACACGGAATACAACCGGATATTCGCAGCGATGGCAAGGTGATGGTCTATGCAACGAACACCGGCCTTCGAGGCATTCCTCGACTTGCAGGACGAGCTTCGCCCGCTGATTTCGGTGGCGGTTTTGGGTGGGAAGGAAGAGGCAATTGCCCGGTTGGACATTCGGCTGATTGTCTCCGCCGAGGGGCTGAAGTTGGAAGGCCGCTCCCCCGAAGACGTGTTAGGTATCCCCGCAGCGGACCCGTCGTCAAGAGGACCGGCCCGGGCACCGCCCGTGTAGGTCACGTCGCCCCTCTGGATGACGCGGTGCTGCTCGTCGTGCACTATGGTATCCTGAACGCCGTTGGCGTAGCCCACCCTGGCAGCAGTCCATCCGTATCGTAGTACCACTCCGTGGTATCGCCGACGGTGTATCGCGTTGCGCGGCCGAGGGTTAGGGCGGAGGTGGCGGACGCCGCGCCGCACCGCAGAGTCTCAGATCTGATACACGCACCGGCCCCCGAGCGCTGATAATTCTGCAATTCCCGGCGGAGCGGCATGCAGGTGAGAGGGCCCGCCGCGCCTGGGGCCCAAGCGTCAATTCCGGCAGATTCTCAAATCCGTAGGAAATACCACCGGAAGGAGCCGCGCGGCCGCCGGGACCCCGCATGCTTAGAGGTACACCTGCCCCGGCGCGCCGTTGTTCAGCCAGAAGCGCACGTACTGCTGGCGCGAGAAGTCCTGGGGGACGGCCCACCAGGGGTGGTGCGGGTCGAGGGCGGGACTCGAGGAGAGGCTCTCGGCCAGGTCCGTCTGCTCGCCGCAGAACTCGCAGGTGTAGGAGGTAAGCTCGGGTCTTATCCAGGTTATGTAGGGCGCACCGGCGATCTGCGATACCCGGCCGCAGGTGTGCACACAGGGCCGGAGATCCAGCGCCGCTTCCCCGACGTTCTGCATGAAGCCGCAGAAGTTGCACAGGCGATAGTGGCGGCCGGACTCGTCGCTGCGAGGCCCGTAGAAGCCGATGTGGCCGCAGGCCGGGCACGGATTGGGGCCGCCGCCGTCGCGCTCGCGTATCTCGTTGGTCCAGTCCGCCTCGGAGTAGGCTTCCGACTTCCCGGGAGGCCGCCAGCGCGGCTTGCGAAGGGACCACTCGAAGCGCAAGGCCACGTAGACCAAGACGGCGAGGACCAGGACCTCCGATATCAGGCGGCCCACATCGAGGGACGCTTCCGCCGGCGGTTTCCAGAAGAATCGGTAGTGAAGCGCGCGGACCGGGTACACGGCATCGCCGCTGCGCCAGAGGAACTCCTGCTGCCAGGGCACGAAGATGATGACCAGCGCCAGCAGCGCCGTTCCGACCCAGAACGACCAGCTCGAGAGCAGGCGCCTCACCAGGCCGGAGCTCTCCGCCTTCCCTTCAGTCGGCCCGCTTCGTACCTGTCGGATCTGCACGGCTCAAGAGAGGGAGGAGTTTGTCGCGCTCGCGCCGGAATTCGGCGAGTTCTCCAGCGGCAACAGGCTTTCCCGAGGGCAGGTTGATCTTGCGATGATCGACGGCCTTTCCGTTCTGCCGCAGCTCATAATGCAGGTTCGGACCGGTGGTCAGGCCTGACGACCCCACATTCCCGATCAACTTCCCCTGGCGAACACGTACGCCGGGCTTGATGCCCTTCGCGATGAAGCTGAGGTGAGCGTAGCGGGTGCGGTAGCCGTTGACGTGCCGGATTTCGACCATGCGGCCGTAACCGCCCCACCAGCCGGCGCGGGTCACGGTCCCATCCGCTGTGGAATAGACGCGCGTGCCGGTAGCCGCCGCGTAGTCGGTCCCCTGGTGAGCGCGATAGATGCCCAGCTTGGGGTGGAAGCGCCGCCTGGCGAACCGGGAAGAGATTCGCCGGAAGTCGATGGGTGCCTTGAGAAAGACCATCTTCATCGACTGGCCTTCCGCATCGAAGTATTCCCGGCGTGAATCGAGCCAGAACGCCGTGTAGGTTCTGCCTCGATTGGTGAACTCGGCCGCGAGAACCCGGGCGCTCTTCACCGAGCCATCGGAGCGCGAGTGCCGCTCATAGACCGCCCGGTAGGTATCGCCCTTCCGCAGGTCGATGCCGAAATCGATGCTCCACTGGAACGGGCGATAGATGCCCCACATCACTCGTTCGATACGCTCCGCCTGTCCCAGCGACCTGTCCGGCAGCGCCATGACCGAGTAGTAGAGACTGCTGCTGATGGTGCCGGCCAGCAGCAGCGTGTCCACCCGTATCGGCAGATCGCTCTCTTTCGCCAACCACACCGATCCATCCCGGTACAGCCGAACCAGCCGGTCGGGATCGACCTGAACCGTGACGCCCACGAGGCTGTCCCAGGCCGTCCGCTCTACCTCGACCGCGACACCGGCGCGGAGCAGGCGGGGATTGGCGTAATGCCGGAGCACATCGACCAGCTCGGCGATCTGACCCGGCGTCAGCGATTGCCGGGCCAGAACCTGTGCCAGCACTTCCCCGCGTCGCAGGGTATCCGCTCCGATCAGCGCGTCGGTTTCGTCAGCCGATACCACGATCGCCTGCAACTCGGGCAGCCTGCGCTGCGAGCTCGCCGAGCGGCCCAGGAGCAGGGTCAGACCGCCCGTAACCAGGAGCGCGAAGATGAGAAGGCTTCTACCCATTCCGCTTCACAGGAGGGGATGTTGTATAAAGCGGGACCGGCTTCGGCTTCACAGCTTCGCCTCTCCCTTCCAGTCAGTCCATCTGCCGGCGGATGAACGTCGGGATCTCGAGCTCCCTCGGATCGGTGACGTCCACAGGCACGCCGTTGTGATCGTGCGCCGGCACGCGGACCGAGCCGCTCACCCTGCGGGCGCCGAAGTTCGGTCGGATGATCTTCGCCGCCCCGGCCCGATCGGCCGTCTCGAAGCCGGTGGCGATGACCGTCACGTGGATCTCGTGCTCGAGATTAGGATCGTGCACGGTCCCGAAGATGATCTCCGCCTCATCGCCGGCCGCTTCGTGAATCATCGAGCTGACCGTAGTGACCTCGTCGATGGTGAGGTCCATGCCACCGGTGATGTTGAGCAGCACGGCCTTCGCGCCCGAGATCGAGATATCATCGAGCAGCGGCGAGGAGATCGCCTCCTGAGCCGCCTCCTGAGCCCGGTTCTCGCCCTGGCCACACCCCGTGCCCATGAGCGCCGGCCCGCGGTTAGCCATGACCGTGCGCACGTCGGCGAAGTCAACGTTCACATCGCCGGTCACGCTAATCAAGTCGGAGATCCCGCGCGTAGCCTGCAGCAGCACTTCGTCCGCCTTCTTCAGCGCGTCACGGAACGTGGTACCCTTGCCCACCACGGAGAGCAACCGCTGGTTCGGCACCACGATAACGGTATCGACCGTCCGGCGCAGCTCGGCCAGTCCTATGTCCGCCTGGTGCATGCGCTTCTTGCCCTCGAACTCGAAGGGCTTGGTCACGATGGCGATGCTCAGGGCACCCAGCTCACGGGCGAGCTGCCCCACTATAGGTGCCGCTCCGGTGCCGGTCCCGCCGCCGAGGCCCGCCGTGACGAAGACCAGGTCCGCGCCACGCAGGATCCCCACGACATCGTCCTTGTTCTCCTCGATGGCCTGGCGCCCGATCTCCGGCCGGGCTCCGGCCCCGAGCCCGCGCGTCAGCTTCTGGCCGATCTGGAGCTTGACCGGAGCCCGGCAGTTGCCCAGCACCTGGCTGTCGGTATTCACGGCGACGAACTCGACGCCGGGCAGATCCTCCTCGATCATGCGATTCACGGCGTTGTTGCCGCCGCCGCCGATCCCAATGACACGCATCATCGCGCTGCTACCTGGCGTCTCAGCTAGTTCGAAACGAATCATCTTCATCCCCTCCCTCTCTGACATCGTTCTCGCTCACTGATCTATGAGTAAAGTGCTGCTAGAAAAACTCCTTCAGCCATCCCCCGACCCTGGCCAGGGCCCGCAGCGCCGGGCGCCGCCCAACGCCGAGATCCTCTCGGATTCGCTCCGCCCCGAAGAGCATCAGGCCCGTTGCCGTCGCGAATTTCTGGCGACGGACCGAATCGGCCAGCCCATTGAGCCCGACACCGGGCGCCCCACAGCGAACGGGCAGCGTGAATATCGACTGCGCCACATCGAGCGTGCCCTCGAGACTGCCTCCACCGCCGGTCAGCACCACGCCGCCGCCGAGCCGGTGCGAGTAGCCCGCCCGCTCGATCTCCTGATGCGCCAGCGTGAGCACCTCGTCCATGCGCTGCTCGATGATGTGTGCCAGCAGCTCGCGCGGAATGTGCTTCTGGCTGCCGGCAGCGGGACCGGGGATCTCGATGGTCTGCTCGGAATCGACCATACGCGTGGAAGCGATGCCGCTACGTTCCTTGACTCTCTCGGCCTCCGCGTAGGGTATCCCCAGCCCCTTCACCAGGTCGTTGGTGAAGCTCACCCCTCCGCAGGGCACGACCGCGACATGCCGGATCTTGCCCTCGTGGAAAATCGCGATCTCCGTGGTACGGCCGCCGATGGAGACGACAGCGCTGCCAACCTCGCGCTCCTGCGGCGTCAGAACGCTAAAACCAGCGGCCAGCGGGTTCAGCACCAGCTGGGCCGTCTCGTAACCGGCGCGCGACACCGCCTTGCGCAGGTTGCGTGCGGCCGCCCCGGCCGCCAGCACGATGAAGACGTCGGCTTCCAGCCTCGTCCCCAGCATCCCCACCGGACGCTGGATTCCACTCCGGTGGTCCACCGAGTAGTCCTGCGGTATCACGTGCAGCAGTTCACGATCGGGCGGTACGACGATCGCACGAGCCACTTCATGGACGCGCTCGACGTCGGCGTCGTCAATCTCGTCATTCCCGATGGCCACGACGCCGTTGGATGTGCTGGTCTGCACGTATTCGGCGGAAATCCCGACATACAGGCCGCGAGGCTGGACGCCGGCCATGAGCTCCGCCTGCTTCAACGCGTGGCGGATCTCCTCCGTCGTCTCGTCGAGATTGCTCACCGCATCGCGACGAATGCCGTTGGGCTTCACCTGCCCGACGCCGAGGATCTTCAACTGGGGCAAGCCGTCGTTCTCGAGGACCAGCTCGCCCAGAACAGCGCATGTCTTCGTGGACCCTACGTCCAGCGCACCGATGAGATACGATGTAGAGATCATCCCTGCCTTCTCCGCACCACAATTTGATCCGCATAGCGCGCCTCGACGACCGCCGCATCGACGCCGCGACTCCGCAGGTCCGACAGCGTAGCTCGGACACGCTTCACCAGCACCTCGTCGATATCGGCAGGCAACGCGAGACTCCGCGCGGGTTGAGACATCACCAGATTCACCAGAAGCTCTCGATTCTCGCTCAGCTCGAAATCGGAAACGAGCGCCGTCAGGCCGGGATCGAGAGCGTGCAATTCGGCGAACATCCGCAGCGCCTGAAGCGCCGGCCCTTCTTTCAGCATGGTCGAGTCGTCCGCGATCTCCGCGCCGGCGGTCAGCAACGGAAGGTCGATGGACGCCTGCGTGGGATCGATGGGCAACAGCGTGCCGTCACCACGAACCGCACGGAGCTGAGGAACACCCACAAGCGCGAGCGGCTCCACTTCCCGTACCACCACCCGCAGTCCATGCAGCCCCGAGCGTCTCACCCGCGCCTCCTCGATCAGAGGATGCGCGACGAGCCTGCGCTCGACATCGCTGTAGTCCTCCCACACCGAGCGATCGCTACCGATCGCCGCGACCTGCAGCAACGAGTCGGGTGCCGCCCAGCGCGCGCCGATCACCTCCACCTGACGCACGTTGAAGTACTTCAACTTGGCCAGCAGCGCCCGTCCCCAGACGGCGCCGGCGAGCCCCCCAGCCACGACCATGAATCCCAGCAGGAAAGCGACCCGCGGTAAAGCGCTCCGCCCCTTCATACGATCACCCCCAGCTCGCGGAGAACCTCGTCCGGAAACCCCCAGAACCGGATCTCCGGCTCCAGGGCGATCCCGGTCTCGGCGAGCACGCGACGACGTATCTCGATCATGAGGTCGACGACATCCCGCGCCCTGGCACCGCCCGTGTTGACGATGAAGTTCGCATGCTTGGGCGAAACCTGCGCACCGCCGCGCCGCTCTCCTCGCATCCGGACGCGGTCGACGAGCTGCCAAGCCGGGGGCGCCGGCGGCTGCGGATTCTTCCAGGTGGAGCCGCAGGTCGGCTGGTCGTAGACCTGTGCGCCGAGCTTCGCCTCGCGCCGACGGTTGTGCTCCTCTTCGATCCGCGCCGGGTCGCCGGGAGGCGCTTCGATCTCCGCCTCTAGAAAGATCGCTTCGGCATCGAGATCGATGCCGCGATACCTGGGCCGCACGTCCTGCCTCTTGACCCGCTGGATCTTTCCGCCCGGCCACATCGCGTCGGCCCAGAGCACGCGGTCCCAGATCCCCTCATCGGCGGTTCCCGCGTTCATGCGCAATGCGCCGCCCATGGTGCCCGGTACCGCCTCCAGTATCCAGAGACCGGATCGAGCGCCGCGGCGGGCGGCCTGCACCACGCCGCTGATCGGTGCGGCGGCCCCGAAACGGATCGTCCCATCAAGCAGCTCGTACTCCTTGAACTCACCCTCAAGCACCAACACGGGCCCGCCCGGGCCTTCGTCCGCGATCAGCAGGTTAGCCCCCAGACCGAGCACCTGGACACGCCGGCCGGCGACCTCGTCCAGCAGCTCCCGCAGCTCCTCGCGGGACGAGGCCCTGGCGAACTCGGGCGCCGAACCGCCGATCTTCCAGCGCGCGAGCTCCGCCAACGGCACGTTACGCATCCACATCGCTCCGCCCGAGCTCGTGGACCAGCCGGTGAGCAACGCTGGAGACGTCGCCGGCACCCAGCGTGAGGAGCACGTCTCCCGCCCGAAGCACATCTCTTAGCGCGACGGTGAGGGCCTCGAGGTCCTCCGCATAGTGCACGTGCGCAGCGTCCAGTACTTCGCGCGCCGCCTCGATGACCAGTTTTGCGGACACCCCGGGCAGCGGCTCCTCCCGCGCCGCGTAGATGCCGGTTACGAACACGACGTCGGCGGCCGAGAGCGCGCGGCCGAACTCCGCCGCGAAGGCGCGGGTGCGGCTGTAGAGATGCGGCTGAAAGGCCACGACGAGCCGCCGTAAACCGAAGACCTGGCGCGCGGTCGTCAGCGTAGCCGTGACTTCCGTGGGATGGTGCGCGTAGTCATCCACCACCGTGATACCGCCCACCTCGCCCAGCGTCTGAAAGCGCCGTTCGACGCCGCTGAAGCCGGCGAACGCCGGCAACGCCGCTTGCGGCTCGAGGCCAAGGGCCAACATTACCCCGATGACCGCAAGGGCGTTGCGGACGTTGTGCTCACCGCGTAGCGCCAGCTCGAAATCCCCCAGAGCCCGGTCGCGCCAGCGGGCGGAGAACGTGGTGCATTCCGGCTCGTAGGCCACCGATTCGGCCCGCAGCTCGGCGTCGTCACCGGTGCCGTAACCGAAGCCCCGGGCGCCCGCCCGCTCGAGGCAGCGACGTGCCCCCGCATCATCAGCGCAGGCGATCACCTTGCCCTCTTCCGGGACCCGGTCCACGAACTCGCCGAAAGCCTCTTCCATCCGAGCGAGGGTGGCATAGGTGTCGAGATGCTCGGCCTCCACCGAGGTGACCACGGCCAGCTTCGGCCAGAGCGCGAGGAACGAGCGGTCGTATTCGTCAGCCTCGACGACGTAGGTATCGCCGCCGCCGATGCGGGCATTGCCGGTCCAGGCCGGGATACGGCCGCCCACGAGCGCCGTGGGATCGAGGCCCGCGCTTTCCAGCGCCAGCGCCGTCAGCGCGCTGGTCGTCGTCTTGCCGTGCGTCCCGGCTATAGCGATCAACGAGCCACTGTTCACCAGATCGGCCAACGCCTGACTCCTCTTGATGACCGGCAGTCCCTGCCGCCCGGCCTCTACCAGCTCGGGATGGCCGTGCGGGATCGCGGCCGTGTGAACCAGCGCCGCGATTCCGGCCACGTGGTCGGGGCTGTGTCCCATCAGAACGCTCATCCCGCTACGCTCGAGTTCCTTCGTCGCCTCGTTCGACTCCTGATCGCAACCGCTGACCATCGCCCCACGCGCCCGCATCAGCAGAGCGAGTCCGGCCATGCCGGCGCCTCCGATCCCCATCAGATGGATCGACGCGCCGCGGTCGACGAGCTCCGCCACTCCGTTCACCACCTCAGCGGCCTTCCAGCAACTGCCAGAGATCGGCGGCGATCTCGTCAGCCGCGTCCGGGTTGCCGCGCGCCATGGAAGCACGGCCCATCTCCTCGAGATCCCAGGGCGTGTTCAGCAATTCGACGACAGTGAGCCAGAGATTCGCCGGGTCTTTCTTCATCTGCGATTCTTCGACCACGATCGCGGCTCCGTCCGCCTCCAACGCCCTCGCATTCCGCAGTTGGTGGTTCGCCGCCGCGCGAGGAAGCGGCACGAGCACGGACGGGATACCCCAGGCGCAGAGCTCGGCGAGCGCCAGGGCACCCGCCCGGGACACCGCCAGCGTAGTGATGGCCAGCGCCTTGTCCATCTCCGCGATGAACGGTGCCGTGCGTATCGCGACCCGATCGCCCAGCAACCCTATCCGCCGCGAGACCTCCGCGTGATGCGCGGGACCGGTCGACCAGAGCAGCTGAACGTCGGGCGGCAAGGGCGGCAGATCGCCCCTGTGAACGGCCTCTACCGCCGCGATGAGCGCCTCGTTCAGAGGCAGAGAGCCCTGGCTCCCGCCTACGACCAAGACGATGCGCCCCGGGGCCAATCCGAACTCGCGCCGCACCGCATCGTGATCCGGCAGCGGCTGCGGCCACCGTATCGGATTTCCGTGAATCCGAACCTCCGTGTCAGGACCCGGCCACAGGTTCTTCATCGCCTCCTCGTAACCCAGGTGCAGCTGGTCCACATAGGGCGCCAGCCAGCGAGTCGTGAGACCCGGGTAGTTGTTCTGCTCCTGAATCGCTGTCGGCAGGCCTCGGGCGACCCCCCAAGCCACCACCGGTCCTGCAGCATAGCCGCCTGTGCCAACCACCAGGTCGGGAGCGAGCGTATCGAAAAGACGGCGAATCTCACGGCTCGCCGCGAACGCCGAGCGTAACAACCGCCAGTTGCGCCATGGCCTGCTGCGGTAAATCGGCTCCAGAGATAGCAGGCGATGCGCGACACCCAGTTCAGGAAGTATCCGTGCTTCGATCCCCCGTCGCGCGCCGACCAGCAGTATCTCGATCTCATCTCTCGCCGACCTCCCGAGTGCCTCAGCCAGGTTGAGGGCCGGGTAGAGGTGCCCGCCCGTTCCACCACCGGCGATGATCGCCCGGTAACCCACGTCATTACGCTCGCCAGCTGCCGATGTTTAGAAGGATCCCTACCGCCACCAGCGATACCACAAGACTCGAGCCGCCATAGCTGATGAACGGCAAGGTGATTCCCGTCGTCGGCAGAAGACCCAGACTGACCCCCATATGGATCAACGCGCTGACCACGATCAGCGACGTGAGTCCGACGGCCAGGAGAAAGCCGAACGCATCCGGCGCGCGCCGCGCGATGCGAAGCCCCAGATAGCCCACCAACCCGATCAGAACGACCAGTGTCACGACACCGACCCAGCCCCACTCCTCCGCGATGATCGCGAAGGCGAAATCGTTGTGGGGTTCGGGCAAGAAATAGTATTTCTGCACGCTCTCGCCGTAGCCGACGCCGAATAGGCCGCCTGATCCCACCGCGATAAGCGACTGGTGCAGCTGATAGCCCGCACCCGCAGGATCGGATCCGGCGTCCAGGAACGTGACCAGCCGCGCCATCCGGTAGCTGGCGGTCCGGATCCACTCCCAGAGAAGCGGGACGGCCAGGACACCCACCAGGATGAAGTGCCCGATCCGCGCGCCTGCCGCGAAGAGCACGATGGCGGAGAGCAGTCCAATGAGCGCCGCTGAGGAGAGGTCGGGCTGCAGCATGATCAGGAACCCGACGACCAGGTAGACGACGCCGAAAGCCGCCAGTCCCCAGCGCAGACTGCGAACGCGCTCCCCTTTCTTGGCCGCCAAAGCCGCCGCCCAGATCACCATCGCGAGCTTCGCCACCTCCGATGGCTGCACGCGTACACCAATCTCCAACCAACGGCGCGCACCGTTCCGCGGCGGCGCGATCCCTTCCGTACCGGGCAGAACCAGCAGGAGGAGAGCAAACACTGAGACGATCAGAAACGGCCATGAGAGCCGCGCGTAGACGCGGTAGTCGATACGAGCTACCACATACAACGCCAGCAGCCCGATCAGCGCCTTGCTCGCCTGCTGCCGCAGGTAGTAGTGGTCGGGCAAGCCCTGCTGTTGAGCCAGGAACGAGCTCGCGCTGTACACGGTGAGCAGACCTACCAGCACCAGGAAGACCGCGACGGCCAACAGCACGCCGGCGTCGCGCCGGGCGCTTCCCGCCGCCGGGACGTAGGAATCAACCGTGACTGCCGCGGCCAGGTCCTTCATGATACCTCTCGGTTCACGAGCTCGCTGAAGCGTACACCGCGCTCCTCGTAGTTGCGAAACATGTCGAAGCTGGCGCAGGCGGGTGACAGCAGGACCACATCGCCCGGCTGCGCCAGCTCGCCCGCCAGCCGCACCACCGCCTCGAAGGGTCCATCCTCTCTCACCAGGTGGACCGCACCACCCAGCTCCGCTTCGATCTGCGCCGCTGTTTCACCATAGGCCACGACCGCGAGGACCCGGTCCTTCACCTCGGGGAGCAGCCGCGCGAACGACTCGCCTTTCCCGTGGCCGCCAAGCAACAGGATGACCGGACGATTCATCGACTGAAGCGCGACTCGCGTCGAGGCCACGTTCGTAGCCTTCGAGTCGTTGATCCACAGCACGCCGTCTTTCTCCGCCACCGGCTGAAGCCGATCCGGCAGCGGCTCGAACTCACGCAGACCTTCACGCACGGTTTCGATCGGCAGCTGCGCGTAGCTTGCCGTGAGACTCGTGGCGAGTGCGTTGGCGACATTGTGGAGGCCCAACAGCTTCAGCTCATCCCTCGATACGAGCTCCGAATCCTCGCCCGCCTGACGGCTCATCAACATCCCGCTCGCCGCGAGGTATGCTCCTTCCTCACCGTTCAGCGGCTGCGAGGCGACGCGAAAGTAGCGCACGCCACCCGGAGAGCCTGCTGCCACCCGCAGCACTTCTTCATCCTCCCCGTTCAGCACCCAGCGGCTCTCCGGGCCGGCATCGTCGAACAAGCGTGCCTTGTCCGCGTAATAGTGCTCGACATCGGTGTGCCAGTCGAGATGGTCCGGGCACAGGTTCAGGAACACACCGATGGCCGGCTTGAAGCGATCGATGTTGTGCAACTGAAACGAGCTCACCTCCGCAACGACCCAGTCGTAGTCCGCCTCCCTGTCGGCGGCCAGCTCCGAAAGAGCGCGCCCAATATTCCCTCCGACGCCAACTTTCACTCCCGCCCGCTCGAGCATCGAACCGATCCACGCGGTCGTCGTCGTTTTGCCGTTCGTTCCTGTCACGGCGATGACCGGCGCATCGAGAAAGCGGAACGCCAGCTCCAGCTCCGATATGACCGGTAGCCCGCGGACGCCAGGCGCCGCCAAGACCTCGGCGCTGGGCGGAATACCCGGGCTCAGCACCAGCAGGTCGCAGCGCTCCAACTTCGCAATGTCGTGACGGCCAAGCTCGACCTCGACCAGCGATAGATCCCTCAGTCCCTCGGTCTGCCTACGCAGCTCTTCCGTGTCCGCCGCATCGCTGGCGTACACGGCGGCACCGGCCTGCGCCAGCAGCCGCGTTGCTGCGCGGCCACTGCGGCCCAGTCCCAGCACACCCACACGCCGATCCGACCAACGCTCCGAGATCTTCATCGTACCTTCAACGTGCTGAGCGCGATCAACGAGAACAGCACCCCCACGATCCAGAAGCGCACGACGACTTTCGACTCCGCCCAGCCGAGCTGCTCGAAGTGGTGATGAAGCGGAGCCATGCGGAAAACACGACGCCCCCGCCCGAAGCGTTTTCGCGTGTACTTGAACCAGCTCGTTTGCAGGATCACCGACAAGGCTTCCGCAACGAACACCGCGCCTATGATCACCAGCAGGAACTCCCCTTTGATCAGCACAGCCACGGCGGCGAGGGCACCGCCCAGCGCCAGCGAGCCGGTGTCGCCCATGAACACCTCGGCCGGGTGACTGTTGAACCAGAGGAACCCCAGGGCCGCGCCGGCGAGCGCGGCGCTGAACACCGCCAGCTCCCCAACGCCCGGCAGGTAGAAAAGCCCGAGGTAGTTGGACGCATCGACGCGGCCGATCAGATACGCGAACAGACCGAACGTAGCGCCGGCAATCGCAGCGAGTCCCGCCGCAAGTCCATCGAGCCCGTCTGTGAGGTTTACAGCGTTGGCGCTGCCACTCACCACGAGCGCGACGAACGGAACAAAGAACGGTGCCCATACCACGAGCCTGAGGTCTTTAAAAAAAGGCAGGCTGGTGTGGTTTGCGGGATAATCGCTGAGCGGGTACTTCCACAGCAGAATACCGAGGAGCACACCCAAGGCGAGTTGACCCACGAGCTTGTAGCGCGCCACGAGACCCCGCGATTCCCGTCGGACGACTTTCAGGTAGTCATCCACAAATCCTAGCGCGCCCATGCCTGTGGTCAGGCCAAGGGCTATGAGGACGTACGCGTTATCCAGACGCGTCCACAGTACCGTCGGTATGAGCACCGATGCCAGTATTATCAGCCCTCCCATCGTAGGCGTACCGGCCTTTTCCAGATGCGCATGCGGGCCATCCAGCCGAACCACCTGACCGAACCCTTGCCGGCGCAGCCAGTTCAGGATCGGTGGACCGGAGACAAAAGCGATGACCAGCGCTGTGACCATAGCCCCGCCGGCCCTGAACGTGATGTACTGGAACAGGTTGAATACGATGTGCCTGTCGGCCAGTGGAAACAGGAATTCGTATAGCAACTCGTCCCCTCGCTATCCTTCCGACCCAGACGCCTTGAGGCGCACCGGATTACCGAAATCGCCCTCGAACAACGGGATCGCCCGTTCGAACTTCACTCCGCGCGACGCCTTCAAGAGCACGGCTTCATCACCGTGCAGCCGGGCCGCGAGCTCGCGATAGGCATCCTCGAGATCGTCTTCCATGATCAGCGCTTCCCGCGGCCGCCCCTCCATTTGCCGGAAGGCAGCGACGAACTCACCGGTCACCGCGATGATCTCGATGCCCGCGGAAATCATCAGCTCCGCCACTTCAGCATGGAGCGCCTGCGATCGTTCGCCGAGCTCCAGCATCGTGCCTGCCAGCACGGCCCGGCGCCGCCCTGACGCCAAGGCGTTCAGCGACTCGATGGCCGCACGGAAGGAGGCCGGGTTCGCGTTGTAGCAGTCGACCAGCAGCAACAGCTCACCCAGGCGGCGCACCTCTCCCCGCATCGGCGGCAGCTCGACCCGGCGCAGCCGCCCGGCCGCCTCCCGAGGCTCGACGCCCAGCAGCGCCGCCACGCACGCCGCGAAGAGTCCATCCCTGATGAGGTGCGTTCCGAAGCCTGGCAGCTCGAAGTCGACTCCTCTCCAGCTCCAGCTCACACCGTCCTCCGAGAGCGACCATCGCTCGGGCCGCTCATCCGCTCCTTCGCCGAGGCCGACGGCGCTCACATCCGGGCAGCGCTCGCGGGCCCCTCGAACCAGCTCCTCCGGCTCATCGGCGACGAGCACCCATCCCCCCGCCCGCAGCATGTCGAGGAGCGCCAGCTTCTCGTCCAGAACACCCTTCAGATCACCCAGCCCCTCGAGGTGGCCCTCGCTGACCGAAGTGATCACCGCGTGATCGGCCTCCGCGATCCGGCCGAGCTGCTCGATCTCGCCGGGTTGATTGGACGCGAGCTCGAGAACCCAGATCCTCGACCCTTCGGGCCCCGCCAGTATCGACAGCGGCAGGCCTACCAGGTTGTTGAAGTTGCCGGGGCTGGCGTAGGCATCGGCTCCCAGCGCTGCCGCCGTCAGCTCGCGCGTCGTCGTCTTGCCGCTGGTCCCGGCGATCGCAACGACCGTCGTACCGAGGGCGTCCCTGCGCACCCGGGCCAGTGTGCCGAGAGCGCGAAGCGCATCGTCCACCACGAAGAGCTCGAAGTCCTCCGGGAGGCCTTCCAGGCGACGCTCCACCACCGCACCAGCGGCACCGGCATCGGCGGCAGCCGTCACGAACTGCGTCCCGTCGAATCGCTCGCCGCGGAGCGCCACGAAGAGCTCGCCTGGCCCGAGAGTCCGAGTATCGGTGGAGACGCCCGAGTAGGTGCGCGAACCGTACCTGCTCTCGTGCACACGGAGAGCATCCCGCACTCGCTCGCTGGTCCAGGAGAATCGTGACATCACGGCTTTCTTCGGCGCTCCGAGAGGAGTTCCTTCACTATCAACGCTTCGTCAAACGCCCTTCGCTCAGCGCCGATGACCTGGTAGTCCTCATGACCTTTGCCTGCCAGCAAGACCGCATCGTCCGGCTCGGCCATCTCGAGCGCCCTCGCGATCGCCGCCCGTCGATCGACGTTATCCTCGTAGGCCGCGTCGCCGAGGCCCGGCAGGATCTCGGCGATGATCGCCTCCGGTGGTTCGCCGCGCGGGTTGTCGGACGTCACGATCGCATAGTCGGCGCCTTCTGCCGCCGCCCTGCCCATCAGCGGCCGTTTCCCCGCATCGCGGTCACCGCCACAACCGAACACGACGATGAGTCGACCGCGCGCCAGTGGGCGAAGAGCAGCCAGAGCGCGACGCAAAGCGTCCGGCGTGTGCGCATAGTCGCGCACCACGAGCGGCCGGTCCGACAATATCTCGAGCCGGCCCGGAACGGGCGGAACCGTCGCCAGCGCGTCTGCGATCTCCTGCGGCTCGAAGCCGAAAGCGCCGGCGGTGGCGGCGGCGGCGAGTGCGTTGGAGACGTTGAACTCACCGGGAAGCGGCAAGGTCGCCGGTACCGGTCTTTCCGGAGTCACGAGAGTCCAGTGGGAGCCGGCCGGCCCTAGATCGATGTCATGCGCCATGTAGTCGCCCTCTGCTCGGAGTCCATAGCGGATCAGGCGCCCGCGTTTCGGTAAGGCGGACCAAGCCGGATCGTCCGCGTTCACCACGAGAGCACCGTCCGCGTCGACCAATTCGGCCAAACGCGATTTCGTAGCACGGTACTCCTCGAGGTCGGCGTGGTAATCGAGGTGATCGCGACTCAGGTTGGTGAAGACACCGATGTCGAACGTTACCCCGTCCACCCGACCCTGCGATAACGCATGGGAGGAGATCTCTGCTACGACGTACTCGACGCCGTCTTTTTTCAGTTTCGCCAGCCTGCGAGCGAACTCGATAGGTCCCGGTGTGGTGAGCTGCATCTGTTCGCGCTCACCGGACGCGGCGATCACGCCGAGAGTCCCCAACGAGCCGCAGGAATACCGCCGCGAGAGTATGTGCCGGGCAAGATGAACCGTTGTCGTCTTGCCGTTCGTGCCGGTCACCCCGACCAGCCTGAGGCCGACAGCCGGATCGCCGAATACGACTTGCGCCGCAATAGCAGCGGCGCGGCGGGAGTCGGCGACTTTGATCTGAGGAAGATCGACCCCCGTCTCGGGGGTCTCGACCAGCGCTGCTACCGCCCCAGCCTCGGCTGCATCACTCAGGAACCGATGTCCATCATGGACATACCCACGAATCGCACAGTAGAGGTCCCCTGTCCTGACCTCCCGCGAATCATCGCTGACCCCCGTGACCGTAAGTCCGATACGGGGGACAGACTCAGCTAATAGCCCACAGGATTGGAGACGCGCGAGGATATCGGCAATCGGAATCACCCCGAGCCTGATCCGTTTCAGGGCACGCCAGGAGGGCCACGCCCGCTACCCTCGAGAACCACTTGCTCGCCACGGCGTAACGCGGTCCCGACCGCTGGCTCCATCGACTCCACACGTCCACCTCCCCGCACTACGACACGCAAGCCCGCGGCGTGCAGCCGCAGCGCGGCCGCGCGTAGCGAGACACCCCTCACATCGGGCACCACGGTTGCCTCCGCAACGCCCACGCGATCACCATCCTCGTGAGCCCGCAGCAGCGGCGTGTCGAGAGCGAATACATATGGGCCACCGGCCGGCACCTGACCCGCTGGTACTCCCGCCTGTTCGTCCGGATACTCCGGCTCCCCCATCAGCGGCGGCGCCGACCAGTAGCTTCCCGCGAGAGCGGCCCGTACGGCCGTGCGCATGACCGGCGCTGCGGTCACACCTCCGTAGTACGGCCCGCTCGGTTCATCCAGCTTGACGAGAATGACAAGTTGTGGATCGTCCGCCGGAATGAGGCCGACGAACGACGACGTGTAGGACCGACCCGCGTAACCCTCTTCGCGATCGAACCGCCAGGCCGTCCCGGTCTTACCGGCAACGCTGAGACCGCGTACACCCGCACTGCGGCCGGTTCCTTCGGTCACCACCTGAGCCAACACCTCGCGCATCGTTGCCGCCACTTCCTCCGGCACAACGCTGCGGATAACTTCCGGCTCCATCTCCCAGAGAGTCGTGCCGTCCGTCCCCCGCACCTCTCGCACGAGCTGCGGCCGCATCAACAGCCCACCGTTGGCGAGCACTCCGTAGCCCATCAACAGTTGCAGCGGAGTGACGGCGACCTCGTAGCCGATGGCCAGCGAGGCACGACTCTGCGCCGACCACTCCGATGGCCGCCGCAACAGCCCCGAGGACTCCGACGGATAGGTCAGACCCGTCGGCGTCCCGAAGCCGAAGTTCCTCAGGTAGCTGAACTGCACGCTCTCCGGCAGTCGCTCCGCGAACTTCGCCATCCCGACGTTGCTCGAGATCGCCAGAGTCTCTCTCAGCGTGATGATCCCGTGCGGACGTGCATCGTGTATCGTTCGCCCGGCGGTTCGATACACACCGTTGCCCGTATCCACGCTGTCGGAGAGGTCTGCCAGCCCTTCGGCGAGCAGGGCTGCCGTGGTGAACGGCTTGAGCGTGGAGCCGGCCTCGTAAGGTTCGGTGGCCGCAGTCAGGTGCGGGATTCCGCTTACAAAGCCTTTGCGCTGGCTGGCCGCAGCCAGCAACTCGCCCGTCCCCGGGTCGAGGATCAGCAAGTCGCCACCGGCTGCGTCCGACTCGTTGACCGCGTCCTCCAACACCGACTCGGCGAGAGCCTGCATCTCGGCGTCGATGGTGAGGTGCAGATCGCTTCCCCGTGCCGCCTCGACCAGAGGCGTGATCAACCAGCGAGCCGATGCGCCCATAGCATCCTTTCGCTGTACTCCGAAGCCGGGCTGCCCGGTGAGCATCGAATTGTAGCTCAGCTCAAGGCCGCTCTGACCTCTGCCGCTCGCGTCCACTCGGCCGATGATCACCGCGGCAAGGTTGCCGCGCGGATAGAAACGATCCACAACCGGCTGTGGATAGAGGCCGGTGCGGATTCGCTCCTCGAGCAAGTCTCTCTGCAGCGCGGAGTACGTTCCCGGCAGCAGAATCCAACGCCGGTTCCCCTCCGCGATCCGCCGCACCGTCTCGGGCCGGAGCTTGAGAACGCTGCGCAGAACTTCCGCCGCCGCTTTCCTGTCCCGCAGCTCCAAGGGGGCAACGGCCAGACGGTAAGTCGTCCGGCTGACGGCAAGCTCGCGACCCTCGCGATCGTAGATCGTGCCGCGGGGTGCCGGCAGAGACACGCGCTGCTCATGCTGCGAGATCGCAGCGGCCTGCCAGCTCTCACCCTCGATCAGCTGAAGCTGGAACGTGCGCCCCAGAACCACGGCGACTCCGAGGAAGAAGGAGAGCTGCAAGAGCCCGTGCCGCATCTGCCGGCGGCGCGCTTGCCTTGCCGCTGATCTCACAGTGAGCCTCCCGCCCCGTTCCACGCCTGGCCGCGGAGGTCCAGAATCACGAGCTCGTCGTCGCTCGGTACGTGCAGCCCGAGCCGCCCCGCCGCCTTGACCACCCTGGGCCGGCTGCGCAGGAATTCGATCTCCTGCTCGAGCTCGCTCCTGAGTACCTCCGCACCTTCGCGCCGGTCATTGATCTCGCTGATACGCTCCGCCATCACTCGTCCCCGGGCACCCCTGTGGACCGCCACGAACATCCCTGCCAGCAGGAGCATGGCAGCGAACGCGGTGAGTAGGCCCCTCAGCCTCATTCGCCCCGCTCCCAGGCCCGCAGACGCGCGCTGCGCGCGCGCGGGTTGCGCTCGACTTCCTGGGCCTCCGGGCGCACGAGCCCGTGAGTCAAGGCACGGCCCAGCGGCCGCCCACGGCATCGGCACACCGGAATGCCAGGAGGACAGATGCACTCGCGGCTCCACTCGCGAAAACCGCGTTTGACCAGCCGGTCTTCCAGAGAATGGTATGAGATGACGACCATGCGCCCGCCCGGGGCCAGCAGGTCGCGGAGCGCTGGAAGCGCGCGCTCCAATGACTCGAGCTCGCGGTTGACCGCGATCCGAAGCGCCTGGAAGATCCTGGCCAAATCGGACGCCGCTGGCGGCCGGCCCCACACCACCTCCACCAACTTCACAAGATCGTTGCTCGTCCGGACGGGAAAATGCTCCCGGTTCTCAACGATCTCGACCGCCAAGCGGCGTGCCCTTCGCTCTTCACCATAGGTGCGGAAGATCTCGGTCAGCTCGGCCACGGAGAGGCCCTCCAGCAACTCCGCCGCCGTGACACCGCGTCCCGACATCCGCATGTCGAGCGGAGCGCCGGAGCGGAACGAGAACCCGCGTCTTGCGGTATCGATCTGGTGGGAGGACACCCCCAGGTCCAACAAAACTCCAGCCAATGCGCCCTCCCCCAGACCGAACAACTCACCTGCATCAGCGTAATCGCCGCGCTTGAACGAGACGCGGTCCCGATAGGCGGCCAGCCGTTCGCCCGCCCGGCTCAACGATTCCGCATCCTTGTCCGTAGCGAGCAGGCGGACTTCGCTCCCCGCTCGCAGTATCTCCTCTGCGTGCCCACCGTCCCCAACGGTTCCGTCCAGGTAGACACCGCCACGCTGTGGGGCGAGAATCCGCACCACCTCATCGAGCATCGCCGGCTCATGGAAGTAGCTCACGCTCGAGTATGATTTGCGGTGGGTAACTGACACGCCGTGGCGTGGCGAGGCGATCCCATGTCGTCGACCAAGAATAAGGA
>FXBF010000133.1_pt1 | contig 22020 bp, 18 predicted proteins | sample 5335321 | NCBI WGS metagenome assembly FXBF01 (sample SAMEA103928391, study PRJEB20085) | sediment metagenome | isolation source: sediment
CCCCACCACAGGCAAGCGGTCCCGCCGGTCATCGTGCGCCATCCAACCTTAACATACCCTGCGGCCGTCAGTCGCGCCCCCAGCTCAGCGGGGCCGGCAAAGCTCTGCACCGACTCTGGAAGGTAGTTGTAAGCGAAGCTATGTTTTGAGACTAACCGCCCGATGAACGGGAGCAAGCGGGTGAAGTAGAAGCGGTAGACCGACCGGAAGAGGCGTCCTGCCGGCATGGCGAAGTCGAGGATCACCAGCCGGGCGCCGGGGCGGAGAACCCGCTTCAGCTCGAGGAGGCCGGCGTCGATGTCCGTCAGATTGCGCACACCGAAGGCCACCATGGCGCCGTCGAAGCTGTCCGAGGCGAGAGGTGTCACGAGCGCATCTGCACACGCCGGGGTGACCGGGTAACCTTCGATTTTCGGTATCCCGGCCTGCAGCATCGGCTTCGAGAAGTCGACCGCGACGATGCGTCCGCCGAAACCCGGTCGCCGGGCGAGTTCGAGCGCCAGATCGTATGTCCCGGTACAGAGGTCCAGGTAGAGACCGGCCGGCCGGGACTCCCAGCCCAAGCGACTCACGGCGCGGCTGCGCCACGACCGATCGATGTTGAGGCTGAGGAGATGGTTGAGGAAATCATAGCGCGGCGCGATCGCCGAGAACATCTCTCGAACCGCCCGACCGCGCTCAGCTGCCGAGCCGAGCTCCAGAGGAGAAGGAGGTTGCGTTTGGGAGGTGGTCATGATCGGCGGCGAACTTACGGGAGCGAGAGGTCGCGGGCAACCCGGTGAAACGGGAGCGCTTACCCAACCGTAAGGCGAGCCGGCCCGATAGCTCCCTGCAACCGGGGCCCGGCGAGCAAGCCGATGACAAGGAGCTTGTCGCGCGCGCCCTCGAGGGCGACGAATCGGCCTACCGCGAGTTGCTCGAGCGCTTCCGACGACCTGTATTCTCCCTCATATACCGGATGATCGGCGACCGGGAACAGGCCGAGGACCTGGCTCAGGAGTCCTTTGTCAAAGCCTTCAACAACCTCGACAGCTACAAACCGAACTACAGGTTTTCTTCCTGGCTGTTCAAGATCGCCAACAACCACGCCATCGATCACCTCAGGCGCGCGCGGCTGGCGACGGTCTCCATCCACGGCTCGCCCCACGCAACGGACGCGGAGCGGATGGAAGAGACCCGGATAGTACTCGAGGCCCCCGACGAGTCGCCCGAGCAGGAGTTCCTCGCCCTTGAACTGGGGGCCGAGATAGAGGACGCGATCGCGCGGCTGAGGCCCGATTACCGGATAGCCGTGATCCTGCGCCATATCGAGAACCGGCCCTACGAGGAGATCGCCGAGATCATGGAGGTCCCGATCGGCACGGTGAAGACCTATCTGCACCGGGCCCGGGCGGCGCTGCGGGAGGCGCTCTCCCACCTGCGAGAGGAGCTCTGACGAACCGCGCCGGCAGGGCTGAAACCTGGGAGAAAGTCTCCTCGTAAGGGGATACAGCGGGCAGGTAGAAATGAAAAACTGGACTGATAACGGACATCCCTCCGAGCTGGCTCTGGAGGCGTGGGTGGCCAGTGAGGCTGAGGCCCATGAGTTCCAGACGATCGGCAGCCACATTCAGGCTTGCCCGGCCTGCCGGGCCCAAGCGACTGAGTGGCGAGGGCTGTTTCTTGCCCTTTCCTCCCTCCAGGGCCTGGAGCCGTCCACCTCCTTCGATGACAGGGTGATGGAGCGGGTGCGGCCGCCGACGGAAGCGCAGCCGGCCGTTTCAGCCTGGGCGCACAGGGTGGCGCTAGGAGCGCCTCGCATCGCCGCAGCCGTGATAGGCGCGTGGACGATAGGCCTAGTGGGTGCAGCCGCCTGGCTGCAGAACAGGGTGGATGTACCGCCGGCTGTGCTGCTCGCTCGCTTCCTCGGCGGCGTGGAGGAACTGCTCGTATCAGCAGCGATCAGAGTGGCGACCTTTCTGCACCTCAGTGGGTTCGTTGGTCTCTGGACAAGCGTAACAGACACAGTGCCGGGCGTCGGCCTAGCGGTCGCTGTGACTCTCATGGCCGTGATGTCCGGCCTGGCGATCTGGACGCTGCATCGAGTGATCGGCTCTCAAACTCCACGGGTGGACGCACATGCTTAAGGACACGCTTTTTGCCGTTCTCCTGCTAATCATCGGATTGGTCCCGTCGCCTCTGCCCGGCCAGACGGCGCAGGCGAGGGACGAGATCCTTCAGACGGCCGTTGTGTTGAGCGGGGACGAGGCGACCCTCGACCTCGAGCTGGCTGGCGGCCGCTCTCTGCAGATCCGCTTCTCGAACGGGATCGTGTATGTCGGCGGCAGCGAGGCGGGCCGCTACGAGCCCGGCGGCACGCTGGAGTCGGCCTGGCGTGCCTTCCTGCGTAGCAGCTCCGAAGGCGAGTTCAACGGTGCGCTTGCGGGTCTCGCCGGCGCCGAGCTGGAGGCCGACGAAGCTGCTGTCGCGGTGATAGCTGAGGCGTTGGCGCCGTTCCTAGCAGAGGTCTCATCCGAGGTGGCTAGCGCCATAGCGGAAGCTGCCGCGGCATCGGCAGCGGCTGCAACCGCCTATGCCGCTTCGGCCCAAGTGGAAGGCCTGGAAGAGATCGTGGAAGGCGGGTTGGTGGTAGAGCTCGCCGAGCTCGACGGCCTGGCACGGTCGTTAGGCCGGATCGGCCTGACCTCGGAGCTGGAGCGCCTGCTGAACCAAGATCTCGACGGACCTGTGCGCATCGTGATCGAGGCGGACGACTACCTGCTGCCTGCGGGGGCTCGGCTGGGCGAGACCCTGATCCTGGTGGAGACCGATGCCGTCGTCGCCGGCACGATAGCCGGTGACGTGCTCGTGGCAGACGGCAACCTGCTCATCACGTCCTCGGGAATGATCGAGGGTGATGTGATCGGCGTTGACGCCAACGTACGCAACCAGGGCACGATCGTGGGTGATCTGCGGTCCGTTGAAGGGTTCGCGCCAATCGTAGTAGCGCCGTCGGCTCCGCGCGTCCGAATCCGGGGCGGAGCCCCAACGGTGCTGGGCAGCTTGTGGAGCGGACTGGGAGCGCTGGCGAAGACGATCGCCATGTATCTGCTCTTCGGGTTCCTGGGCGCTCTGGTAGTCTACTTCTTCCGCAACAACCTGGAGACCGTGAGCGACACGGTATCGCTCAGCTTTGGACGGTCGTTTCTGACCGGGCTGGCCGCCGAGGTTTTGTTCCTGCCGATTGCGCTGGTGATGACGATACTGATCGTCACCGCCATCGCGGTTCCGTTCTATGCGCTCGCCTTCGCTCTGCTGGGCCTGCTCGGGTACATCGGAGTGGCCCATGCCGCCGGTGAGAACCTGACGCGACGCCGCTTCTCGTGGTCGGCCCGGATGCGGCGGTCGAACTCCTATTACTACGTGTTGAACGGGCTCGGCGTGCTCCTCGCCCTCTTCGTCGGCGCCTCCATCACCGAGATGGCGTATCCGCTGCTCGGCTGGGCGCACGACCTGCTGATCGCGTCAGCGTGGATCCTCACCTGGATCGCGGCCACCTCCGGCCTGGGTGCGGCGTTGCTCTCGCGAGCTGGCACGCGACTCACATACGCGCGGCCGCGTGAGCTCCCGGCGCTACCCATCGACACGCTTGTCGAGGAGATGGAGCCGATCGAGGCCAGAGCCAAGGCCCGGCGCCGCACCGAGGAGGGGGCCGATGAGATCTAAAGCCCTCGTCGCGCTGGCCGCCCTGCTGGCGCTCCTGGCCGGCTCGGTGGCGCCAGCGGCGGCACAGAGTTGGAAGACCGTTTCCAAGTCGCGCCGGCTGCGGGGCCAGGAGTTTCTCAACGTAGACGTCAACTATGCGGTGGGCCGTTTCGAGTTGAGAAAGGGGCCCGATCAGCAGCTCTACCGGGTTGTCTCGAAGTACGACGAGGACGCGTTCGAGCTCACCAGCAGCTACCTCGAATCAGACGGGCGCGGCAGCCTGCGCATCGACATCGACGGCCACGATGATCTGGATTTCAGCCATAGCAAGGACTACGACTTTGAGGCCGGCCACCTGCGATTGGAACTGACCGGCGCGACGCCGATGGTTCTGAGCATGAAGTTCGGGGCCGCCGAGGCGCGGCTCGACCTGGGCGGACTCAGGTTGCGGGAGATCACCCTGGAGACGGGAGCCAGCGACACTCGCGTCCGGTTCAGCGAGCCGAACCAGGACGTGGCGGAACACTGCACCTTCAAGGCCGGTGCGGCAGTCCTCAAAGTGGAGGAGTTGGGCAACTCAGGCTGCCGGAAGATCAACGTATCCGGCGGCGTGGGAAAGCTGGCCCTCGATTTCTCCGGCGAGTGGGATCACGATGCGACCGGGGACATCAACGTGGGGCTGGGCACCATCGAGATCACCGTGCCCGCCGAACTCGGCGTACGCATCGACCGCAGCACGTTCCTCATGTCGTTCGACGCTCCGGGCTTCGAGAAACAGAACGGCGGTGTCTGGCTGAGCCGCAACTGGGATACGGCCAGGCGGCACCTGACACTTTCGGTAAGTGGCGCGCTGGGCGGGATTACGGTCGCCCGGCTCTGACGGAGACTCGCACCCGGCAATCACGGGGCCGCCGCGTACGGCCCTTGTTCTTGGCGCCCTTCGGACTTCTGGCAGGGATTCTAAGCCCCCGCAGGTTCCGTTGCCGTCTGCAGAGTAGCGACGATCCTGTCGGCCAGCTGCATGAAAGCCGCGCCTTCCGGCGACTCGGGCTCCGCCACAACGGTGGGGCGCCCGGCATCGCCGGCGGCGGTCACAGCCTCACCCAGCGGCACCTGGCCCAGGAAGGGCACGCCGGTGATCGCAGCGAGCTTCTCCCCTCCCCCGCGGCCGAAGACCGCGGTCTGCTCACCGCAGTGCGGGCAAACGAAACCGCTCATGTTCTCGATCAGCCCGAGAACCGGCACGTCTACGCGCTCGAACATTTTGATCCCCTTGAGCACATCGCCAACCGCCACACCCTGGGGTGTCGTCACCATCAAAGCCCCGTCCACCTTGGCCAGCTGCACCAGTGAGAGCTGGGCATCGCCCGTGCCCGGGGGCATATCTACAAGCAGGTAATCGAGCTCGCCCCAGTCCACTTGCTGCAGGAACTGACGGATGATCCCCATCACGATCGGACCACGCCAGATCGCCGGCGTATCGTCATCGATCAGGAAGCCGACGCTCATGAGCTTGACACCGTATGCCTCGAGCGGAACCACGCGCTCATCCGGCGTCACACGGGGCCTGGCATGAACGCCGAACATGATGGGTATGTCCGGGCCGTACACGTCGGCGTCCAGAAGCCCGACCTTACGCCCTCGACTTGCCAGCGCGGCCGCCAGGTTGGTGGCAACGGTCGATTTCCCCACACCCCCTTTGCCGGAGCTAATGGCGATCACGCGTCGCACGCCTGGCACGGCTTCCGGCTCCGGCGGGACGCTGGGGGCAGGTCCGGGCGGCGGCCCTGGCCGACCGGCTCCCGGGCCTGCGCTCGGGCCCGTCACCGGCAACGTTCGCCGCCCACGCTGCCGGCTCTCACCCGCGGTTCGATCGCGCTCGTTCGCCATCTACAGATCACTCCGTTGTATCGGTCCGCCCGGACAGTCCCACGGGTACAAAAAACCGGCACAGGATCGCCCATGCCGGCACAAAGGCGGTGTCAACTCTACTCAGATCGCTACGACCAGCTTGACTTCAGGCAGCGCGGTTCGCAGCCGGTGCTCGATGCCACCCTTCAGTGTGAGCAGCGAGTGAGGGCACGTGTGACAGGCACCCACGAGGCGCAGCTCCACCCGACCCTCTTCCGGGTCGAAGCTCACCAACTCGACGTCACCCCCGTCCGCCCTGACGGCCGGACGGATTTCCTTGATGACCGCCTCGATTCTGTCCTGCATCGTTCCCACCGACATGCCGTCCTCCGCCGCACAATGTGCTGATCACACCTTGTATCGCGACCTCAAATCTACAGGCGACACCAGAGCGGGTCAACGTCCCGGGTCGGTCAAATCGGCAGTTGCCATCGCCTATCCCGGTCGGCTCCGCCCGCTTCCTCCCCGTACCCGGCATGCCCCTCGGCCGCCGCCCGGTACGGACCGATCTCCAGCGACGACGGTCGCTCATAGGCCGTACCCTGATCCCGGGCCGCCGTCAGGCTGGCCAACCGCTCCCGCCCTTCGGGTACGGCGACTCGCCAGCTCACCAGTCTCTTGAGCCAGGAACACGCCGTGCCTGAACTCAAGCCCCGGGCCGATGCGAACTCGTCCGTCACAGTTCGGCCCAGCTGCTCCAGCCAGTCCCAGGCCATTCGCAGGCGCGCAGGCGCCGGCCCCCAGAGCGTTGCTCGACCGCCTTCCACCGCTACCAGCAGCAGGTTGTGGCGTCTGAGAACGGTCTCGATAGGTTCCCGGTGATGCTCGGAAACACCCTGCAAGACGAAGTACGCCTCGGAGGGTCTGTCAGAGCCCCTGTACTTTCTCAAGAGCTTGGCGATGACCTCGTCGGCGCAGCTGAAGTCGATGACTCCCACCTGCGAGAAGTCGAGGATCGACAGGCACGGACCCGGGATCGCCTCGATCCGCTGCTCGATAGCTTTCCGCACCGCCCGCCCGGTCGGCCGAGTCACGAGGTTGTTGTAAAGCATGGCCACCGAGGTATGGAGCGCCACGTTGAGGTCTCCACCCGCTCCACCCACTCCACTCGCCACCCTCTCACCCATTCCCACGCCCTCCACGTGACCGTTCACCGCCGCCCGGTCCAACGACCTGCGGCAACGCTATCTTGATTTGCGCTCCAGGAAAATCGGGCAGGCCAGCGGTGATCGGCTTCTCGTCCACCCAGTCGGGCACCTCTGCTATCTGCGCCGTCCCGCTGCGAATCGTGAAGAGGCCGTTCCACCGCAGCACCTGCTTTCGAATGCCCTGTAAGCCCTGTCCGCGGCCGGGATCCCGGTAGCGGGAGACGCCGTGCAGAAAAGCCGCCTCCAGCGCGCTCTCGTCCGACCAGCGATCGCCATACTGTTGCGCATGCTCCCGCGCCAGCGAACCGCGGAATCCCATGCCCACATCCATCACGGCGATGACCACGACCTGGCGGCCCAGTCTCCGCCTCCAGTTGTACGCCTGGGCGGCAACCCAGCCGTTACCACCGGCGTGCTCGACGATGTTCTGACAGACTTCCGAGAGGATGACGCTGAAATGAAGCACCGCCGGCGGTGGATAGCCGAGCCGCTTGCCGAGGATCGCCGCGGCGCGATCGCGCACCCTATCCACCACATCATGAACGTCCTGGTGCGACTCGATCGGCGTAATCTCCAGCAGCGCATCCGACTCGCCCGCCGGCCGTTTTCTGACCCTCTCCTGAAAATCGAAGATCCGGTGGGCCGCCTCGTAGAACCCGATCCGGGCCAGGTAGCTTGTCACTTCCGTGCTCTCGGGGGGTTGCAGCAAAGGCCGTTCGCCCGACCGATCCAGCGATGCCGCGCCCACAGCAAGAACCCCAAGGATGCCGTAGGGGCTGACCCAATGAACATGCCGGGCGTCCAGTAGCAGCTTGCCGCCTTCGGCTTCGCTCCAGGCGCCCACGAGAGTCTCGAAACCACGCTCGTCCAACGTTTCCGGCACAGGAAGCACAACGGTCACTTATGGCCTTCCCTCCTCCGGGAAGCTGGGCTAGACGCTTTCAATATCACCTTTGAGGAAACGGTTCAGGCCCGTTGCGCCCACGTGCAGGACATTGCTCCTGGCGGCGGCGTTGGCCAGGTGCATAGCCTCCTCCACATCCTCACCGGCGATCAACGCGCTGAACGCGGTGATCCCCCAAACATCGCCGCACCCCGTCGGATCGCCTCCCTCCACAGCCTGGACCTCCAGTCGACCGGTCCGCACCAGGCCTCTTCCCAGTCTTGCGCCTTCGCGCTTCGGGCCTTCCAGCGGAAGCGCGTTGGGAGCCATCACGTAGGCCGATCCGCCCGCTCCGAGCGTCACGAACAAGAGGCGAGTCTCGCGGCCAACGGCATCCGCGGCGAACGCCCAGGGATCACCCCGATCAGCGCTCAGCAACCCGAGCTCCACTTCGTTGAGCTGGACCGCGTCAAAACAGGCCAGCCACTCTGACCAGCGCTCCAGTGGCTGGGGGCGGCGCCGGCCGCGGGGGCCCGTCGTCAGCATCAAGGAATGGATATCGGCGTAAATAGGGCCATCGAAGTGGCGGCGCAATTGCTTGGCCATCGCCAGGTCGAACTCGTTTCCGATGATGAAGTTCACGTACAGGGCATCACACCCGTCGATTCGTGGAGCCAGTTCGGCCCAATCCCAGGCCGGCACACCGCCCCGCAGCCGCTCGCATCGACGCTCAGCGCCAGCGTAGTGCAGCTCCACCCGCGGATTGGGCGCATCGACCACGGCAACCGTCTCGTTCGTTTCTATGACCGATAGCTCTCTGAGGAACCGGAACCCCCGCTCTGCCAGATCGCGGCCCAGTTTGATGACCGGTCTCACCGTGTACGTGAGCGGGGTGACGGCATCGGCGGCAGCCAACGCGTAGCTGATCCCTCCCCACTCCTCCACCGGCGGCCCGACCCGCGGTTTCCGCCAGATCGTGTCCCACACCATGGTTCCGATAACTCCGAGGCGGCGCATCTCTCACCCTATAACCCGGGGTCTCGGTCATTCGCCCGGAAGCTGGGACGCATAACGATACCGACGCCATGGCCGGCCAGGTGGCACGGTAATCTGACACAACGAGCGGAGAGAGGTGGGTACTGACGTCCAAGCTAATCGTTTCCATACCCGGATGCGAGTCCCCCGATGCGGCCACCTACCCTCAGAGCTCGCCGTACGTTTCCTTCTTGAAGCAGGCCGCCGCGCCGATCACGCCTGCCTTGCCCCCCAGCTCCGATGGCGTGATACGACACGACTGTTCCGCCACCCGGAAAGCACGCCGCCGGACCTCGGTGCGAAGAGGCACGAAGAGGTGATCTCCTGCACGCGCAACGCCACCGAAGATCACCAGCAGCTCCGGGTTGAGTATGTTGATGATGTTGGCCAGCCCCACCCCCAGGAACTTCGCGGTGTCGTGCATCACTTCCGTGGCGTATGGATCTCCCTGAACCACGCCCTCGAATACCGTCTCCGCCGTCAGGTTCTGAATGTCGCCGGCCAGCTCGGGCAGGATCGATCCGGCGCCGGACTCGAGTCCTTCGATGGCCCGGGCCGCGATAGCCGGTCCCGAAGCGTAGGCCTCCAGGCAGCCATAGTTGCCGCATTTGCACTTCCGGCCGGTGGAGTCGATCGTCATATGGCCGATCTCCGCCGCCGCGTCGGCGGCCCCGTGATAGAGCTCGCCGTTCAGCACGACGCCTCCGCCTATCCCCGTTCCCAGCGTCACCCCCACGAGCGTGCTCATTCTGCGACCAGCGCCCAGCCACCACTCGCCGTAAGTTGCCGCGTTGGCGTCGTTATCCAGGGTGGCAGGCAATCCCACGGCATTCTGAATCAGGTCGCGCAGCGGGAAATTCCGCCAGCCTAGATTCGGGGTGCTGATAACCGTGCCGGTCTTGCGGTCGAGCGGGCCTGGCGAACCGATACCCACACCCGCGAAGGCCTCCGGCCCGCACCCGTTCCCTTCCATCACCTCGCGCATCGAATCCCTGATCATCTTCACCACGCGGTCCACGACAAACTTGGCACCGCGCTGAGGCTCGGTCGGTTTCGATCGGAAAGCGATGGGATGGCCTCCCTCAAACGGAATGACACCCAAGTTGATGTTCGTGCCGCCGATATCGACTCCGACGATCCACTCGGTGTTCGAGACGCTAGACATCGTTCAGTGCTCCCACTTCTCCCAGCTGTTCCCGGACGGTCCGCGCGACTGCCTCCACAGAGATCAGGTGCAGGCATTCTTCACGGGCATCCGGTAGAAAAGTACCCGGCCCGCGGCGCGGGCAGGTATCCCTCCAGCATGGCGCACACGGCAGAGAGGAGCGCCAGAGAACGCGATCCGTCCCGTTCATCAACGGGCCCGTCTGCTCGGGGGCCCGCGAGCCAAAGACGCCGATTACCGGCGTCCCCACCGCCATCGCCAGATGCATGGCGCCATTATCGTTCGTTACCAGCACGTCACACGCGCCCAGGCCGGCCGCAAACACCGCCAGGCTGGTGCGACCACCCAGGTCGATACCACGCCCCCCGGCACCGGCCGCGACCCGAGCGGCCAGAACCTCATCCCCCGGTCCGCCGAACACTACCGTCGTGCCACCCTCGGCCGCCAGCATCCCGGCCAGCGCCGTGAACCTCCCCTCCGGCCAGCGCCGGGCAGGGGCCGTCGAGCCGGGCGCAATCCCGATCAGCGGTCGCGCGGCACGATGCCGTATCAGGTGCTGAAACTGCTCCCGAGCCCGCTGCGGGACCTTCACCCGCGGGGCAGGCGGCCGGCCGCCAGGCCAGTCGGGGTCGGCCACCGCCATGAAACGGCTCACCCGGTGCTCGCCGGGCATCTCGGCGAGAGCGGCCCATTCGGTCAGCGACCAGCGGCGACGGCCCGTCGGGACGCCTCTACGCATGGGCACGCCGGCCAACCAGACGGCGGCGGCCGGAGATAGGGACGACGTGAAGAGATAAGCTGCCTCATAGCGCGGGCCCCGAAGCCAGGCCACCGTCTTCCAAATCGCGCCCGTCTGCCTGAACGGGATCACCGCCACCGGTAGCTCCGCCATCTCGAGAACCGGCGCCCAATGGATCGGGCACCACACATCGATCACCCCATCTTCGTATCGCTCCGCCAGACGCTGTAACGCCGGAATCGCCATCACCACGTCGGCCAGCTGGTCCGGGGCGCGGGCATATACCCGGCGGGAGCCCGACTCGCTCACCCTACTTCCAAGATGGCGAGAAACGCTTCCCGCGGGACGTCAACCCGGCCGACACGCTTCATGCGCTTCTTCCCCTCCCTCTGCTTTTCCAGCAGCTTGCGCTTGCGGGTGACATCGCCGCCGTAGCACTTGGCGGTCACGTCCTTGCGCAACGGTCTGACCGTCTCACGAGCGATGACCCTGCTGCCAACCGCCGCCTGGATGGCCACCGCGTAAAGCTGCCGCGGGATCAATTCTTTCAGTTTCTCCACCAGCGCCCGGCCGTAGCGGTACGCCTTGTCCCGATGGACGATCATGCTCAACGCGTCTACGGGCTCGCCGTTGAGCAAGATGTCGAGACGCGCCAGGTCGCTGGCCCGATAACCCACGAGATCGTAGTCGAGACTCCCGTTACCGCGCGTCAGCGACTTTAGCTTCTCGTAGAAATCGAGGACCATCTCGGCAAGCGGCAGATCGTACACCACCTCCACGCGCCGGCCATCGAGGTAGTGCATATGCCCGAATTCGCCACGCCGCTCATGGCAGAGCTTCTGGATTCCACCGATGTAGTCCGTGGGGCAAACGATTCGCACCCGGACGTAGGGTTCCTCGATACGGTCGAAGTCGCCGGCCGATGGCATGTGGGATGGATTCTCTACCGCCATACACGAGCCATCCTTCAGGTGCACACGATACTCGACGTTGGGGACCGTGCTGACCAGATCGAGGTCATGCTCGCGCTCCAGGCGCTCGCGCACGATCTCCATGTGAAGAAGCCCCAGAAAGCCACACCTGAAGCCGAAGCCGAGCGCCGCGCTGGTCTCGAACTCGTACTGGATCGAAGCATCGTTCAGCTTCAGCTTCTCCAGGGCGCCTCTCAACCGCTCGTACTGGTCCGAGTCACCCGGATAGAGACCGGCGAACACCATCGGCTTCACCTCCCGATAGCCGGGGAGAAGCTCGCCGGCGCGCCGGTCAGCCTCGAGCACCGTGTCCCCCACCGTGGTGTCGGCGACCGACTTGATCTGCGCCGTCAGGTAACCGACCTCGCCAGCGCTCAACTCCGGCGTCGACACGGCTCCCAAGCACAGATATCCCAGGTCGCGCACTTCGTAGACCGACTCGTTCGAGCCGAAAGCGATGTTCATCCCCGGCCGCAGGCGGCCGTCAACAACACGTATCAGCGGCACCGCGCCCTGGTAGTTGTCGTGCTGGGAATCGAAGATCAGCGCACGAAACGGCGCCTCCACATCGCCATCGGGCGGTGGCACGCGCCGGACCACCGCTTCGAGGACTCCCTCGATCCCCGTACCCTCCTTCGCGCTGACCAGCAGGACATCCCCCTCGCCACAACCCAGCAAGTCTGCCAGCTCGGTGCGCCTTCGCTCGGGTTCCGCCGCAGCCAGATCAATCTTGTTGATGACCGGAATCACGGTGAGCTTCGCTTCCGAGGCCAGCAGCAGGTTCGAGAGCGTTTGAGCCTCGATTCCCTGGCTGGCATCCACCACCAAGACAGCGCCTTCGCACGCCGCCAGGCTCCGGCTGACTTCATAGGTGAAATCCACATGGCCGGGCGTGTCGATCAGGTTCAGCTCATACTCCTGACCATCCGAGGCCGGGTAGCCGAGTCGAATCGCGTGAGCCTTGATCGTGATCCCCTTCTCCCGCTCCAGGTCCATGGAGTCGAGGACCTGGTCCCTCATGCGCCGGGGATCGACAGCGTTTGTCAGCTCGAGAATCCGGTCGGCCAACGTCGATTTCCCGTGATCTATGTGAGCGATGATACAGAAATTACGGATTTTCGCTGCTTCCACGTCCAGCCTTTCTTTGATCCTACTTTTTCGGCAGTCACTGAATATAGACGGGTGGGCGAAGAGTGGGAGATGCGACCCGGTCGCTCGCGGAGGACTCGAGGGGACCGAAACTTTGTGCGGCGTGCGGGGTAGCCCAAGATCAGAGCCCGCCAGTACGCTCCAGCCGGACTCCGCTCTCCCCCGAAGACACTCATTCTGGAGGCCAACCAGTGCAATCCAATGTCGGGTTGTCTGCAGCGCGTGTGCGCCATGCCGTGTCAGCGGGTGTTGGTGTCGGGCTCTTGAGCCTGGCGGCTTGCGAGATACCGGAGGCGCCCAATTGGGATGTGGGAGTCGTCCTCCCGTTCACATCCGATACCATCACGATCATCGACTTTCTGCCTCGCGACTCAGCGCAGGTGTTGATCGTCGACACGGCGACGATCGGTGGTCAGAGAGTCTTCACCGTCCAGGTTCAGCAGGACGCCGTCGACTACCGTCTAGGTCAGATGTGCAGCCTCTGCCAGTCTTCGGCTGGACTCACGATTGCCGTACCCGGGTTCGAGTACACCGATTCGCTCGACGTGCTCTTCCCGGACGACTTGATAACGCTCGAGCTGATCACAGCCAGGCTGAGTATCGGAGTGCAGAATGGTTTGAACTTCGATCCGCTGAGGCCACACCCCGATCCTGACTCCGCCGGCTTCATAGCCCTGGTGGCGCGTGACGTCGCGACGGGAGCGACGATCGACAGCGTATTCATCAGCGGAGCCTCGCGCACCATGCGGGCCGGCTCGACCACCGAGTTCGAGTTCGGGGTCGCCAACTCAATTCTATCCGAAGGGCTGCGGATCGTATTCCACATTCGCTCTCCCCAGGACGGCCAAACCGTTACGATCGACCCTGACCTTAACGCACGTATCTCGGGCCTCCTTGATCAGATCACCGTTTCCGGCGTCACCGTCGTAGTGGACAACCAGACGTTAGACGAGGACGAGCGAATCGAGGTAGACCAGGCCGTTCGCGATGAACTCGCGAACCGCGTTCAGAGCGGTGAGTTCGAGCTCGAGCTGCTGCACAACCTGCAGCTGAGCGGCGACTTCACGTCATCGATCGCCGGCTCACGTGCGGACCTTTTCTCCGGGGACCCTAGCCGTGAAGTGCGTCTGAACCAGCTGGTCTTCACGCCGGGACCGGTTCAGACCGGTCAGTTGACGAGGGAAGAAATAGAGTTGATCGCCTCTTTCCCCACAGTGTTCCTGGGCTACCGGGCCAACGCGTCAGGCACGGAAACGGGGCCCAAGGGGCAATTGAACGTGGGTCGCTTTACGCCCGATCAGTTCTTGCAGGTCAAACTGAAGCTGACGTCGATCGTCAGAGTCGCCTTGTAGGGGGGGACGACGATGGGAAGAAAACAGATCGCGACGATCGCCCTGGCTCTGCTACTCTCAGTCCCCGGCGTTGCACTCGCCCAATTGGCGAGCCCCAGCGCCCGCAGCTTCGGCTTAGCCGGCTCGTACTCGGCGCGGGCACGCGGCTACGAGGCGCCGTACTGGAACCCAGCGAACCTCGGGCTGCCCGACGGGGCGGGCTGGTCGATCGGCATAGTAGGCGCGAACGCCAACCTGACCAACAACTCGCTGAGCTACGGCCAGATCGCCGATCTCTATGGCGAGTTCCTCGACAACGCGACGAAGTCGCAGCTGTTGGAGGATATTCGACGCGGCGACCCGGACCGCATGTTCGAGCTCGGTGTCGAAGTGGGAGCGAGCGCACTGGCCATCAGCATCTGGCGATTCGGCTTCGGTCTCAGCGCGGTGGGCAGGGGGAACTTCGAGGTAACGCCCGACGCCGCGGAATTGATCCTCTTCGGCAACGTCGGAGCGGACGGCACGGGAAAGGACTTCGACATTGCGGGGAACGGTGACGGCTCGATCTTCAGCAGCGCCTATCTCTCCTATGCCCAGCCCTTCACCATCCCCGCACTCGACTATCTCGGAATGAAGTTTTCCGTCGGAGCGAGCGTGAAGTACGGCATCGCCCACGCTCTCATCCAGGTCAACGATCGGGGGAGCTCCTTCGCCGCGGACCCGCTGGTGTTGGACGCCGATGTCGAAGTGCTCACCTCGAACGGCTCCAACGCCGGACAGGTTTGGTCAATCGACCTCGGCGCGGCGATGGACTGGGCCGGCTGGACGTTCGGCCTGGCGCTCCAGAACGTGTTCGCCGATGTCAAGTGGAACGAAGATGATTTCGAGCTCACTTCCTTCGTCGGCACGGCGGATCTCCAAAGCGCGACGCTGGTGGACACAACGATCGCGTTCGCCGAGCTGGCCCAGGAAGATCGGGATCGGGTTCTCGCATCTCTCGAAGGCGCCGATCCTCCGAAGCGGCTGCGGCTGGGAGCGATGTACCGCGCCGGCCCGAACTGGAGCCTTTCGGCGGACTACGTGGAGCTCATCGGCGGCTCGCTGCGTGAACAGTGGGATCGCAGCCTCTCCGCCGGCGCACAACTGAACCTCATCTCGGCGCTGCCACTGCGAGCCGGCCTGGCCACCGACTTCTCGCAGGTCGGCCTGGCCGGAGGAATAGGGATCTACGCGGGCCCGGTTCACGTGGATTTCTCGCTCCAGACGATGACGCTCGCGGCGGGCGACGGCTTGATCGCGGCGCTCTCGGTCGGCGTCTGGCCCGGTATGAACTACTGAACTGAATCGACTCGGGGGTGGCTGTGGGGACACCGGTCAGAGGAGTCGGCCCTGCGGCCCCGGGTCGGATTCGGCCAGCCCGGCCAGCGAGTCGGGAAAGGCGTTCACCAGTGCCTCCGGCGCCTTCTGCGGGCGGCCGCGAAACATCGACGCCAGCATGACCGCATTGGCCACCGCCTGGCCGCGGTAGTGGTTGTTGGTTACGACGTAGACGTCCTCAGCCAGCCCGCCCTCGGCCAGCTCTCTTATCCGCTCGACCCACGGCTCCAGCTCGTCACGATCGTACAGATAGTCATAGCGGGCGTCCCGCCCCGCGTCCTCACGGAACCAATCTTCATAGTTGCGTCCATGCAGGCGGACATAGCCGACTCGCCCGCTGGCTTCCGCACTGGGGCCGATCGATCGGCTGAAGAGCGGCTGGTCGATGTTCACGAATCCTATGCCGCGTTCGTTCAGCCAGCGATGAAACCCGGGCCGGTTCCAGGAGGAGTGCCGCACTTCAACTACGAGCAGGTAGTTGGAGAAGGCCGAAGTGACGTCCTCGAGCCACTCCAGTGATTCCGGGCCAGCCTTGAAGGACCAGGGGAACTGTACGAGCACGGCACCCAGGCGATCACGCTCGGCCAGGGGATCGAAGCCGGCGCGCACGGCGTCAACTTCATCCGGCGTCCACGCGGAGTCACGCTGGTGCGTGAAGCGCTGCCAGAGCTTGGCGGTGAACTTGAAATCGGGATTGTCGGAAACCCTTCGCACCCAGCGCGCCGGCACGTCGGGCCGCGCAGGCCGGTAGAACGTGGAATTGACTTCGATGGTGTCGAAGTACCGGGCCAGGTAGGCGAGCGGGTCGAAGCCTGCGGGTTGGGGTTCGGGATAGACAGCGCCCTGCCAATCGGCGTAACTCCAGCCGGCGGGGCCGAATCGTATCAATGCGCCCCCTCTACGATGCGGGCCCGCGCTTCCGCGTCCCAGCGCGGAGGCTCATCGGCATTCGCCAGAGCCAGCGCCACCTCGAAGATCAGCCTGCTGATGCGCGCGGCTTTGCCGAACGCGATGCGATCGACTTCGTCGGAAGGACGGTGGTAGTCCTCGTGCACCCCGTTGAAGAAGAAGACCGCCGGTATCCCTTTCCGCGCAAAGTTGAAGTGGTCGGAACGGAGGAAGAACCCTTCGGCCGGCCACTGATCCCCCACGACCGTCATGCCCAGCTCCGGATGCGCGATCGCCACGCTGTCGACGAGCGCTCCAAGAGTCGAATACGGCTTGCCGATCACGGCGATGGTATCCTCCCAATTCCGGCCTATCATGTCGACGTTCAGATCGGCAATGATCCGATCAAGAGGAATCGGAGGGTAATCCACGAACCAGCCTGAGCCCAGAAGGCCGATCTCTTCGCCGCTCACCGCCAGGAACAGTAGCGATCGCCGGGGCCGCTCTTTCAGCGCGGCCATAGCTTCAGCGACCTCGAGCACGGCGGCAGTCCCCGACGCGTTGTCGTCGGCCCCATTGTAGATCGAATCCCCCTCCACGGGCGGGCCTACTCCAAGGCCGTCCATGTGAGCGCTGACAAGCACGTACTCATCCCGAAGCCGTCGGTCGCTGCCGGGGAGGATTCCGATGACATTGGGCGCCGCCAGCGTTTCGACGCTGAGGTCCGCAGAGAGCTGAATCCGCGCTCCGGAGGCGACGATACCCCGCGCCTCGACGCTGGGCTCGACCGCGATGCCCAGCCGCTCAAGAGCGCCGGCCAGCGCCTCCTCCGAGATCAGAACCGCCGGCAGGTTCGGCTCGACGTCGCCCAGGTCGTAGATGCTCTCCCCTTCCTCGAGCCAAGCGCGCACATACGGCCCAATGTCGGCATCGACCACGAAGACCAGGCCCACGGCACCCGCCGCACTCGCTGCGCCCAGCCACTCGCGCGGAATCGTGCCCGGATTGAGGTGAGCGATCCAGACCGTCTCGGCGTCCTCAACGGCTCCTTCCGGCGGCTGCGATCCGACGAAGCGCAACCGCCCTTCGACCGTGCCCGCCGCCCAAGGAACTCCCCAGAAATCGGTGCGGTGACGAAGCGTGGCCCGGCGGCTGCCACGCCTCACCGCAAGCGACCAGCCACTGCCGATATCCGTAATCGCCAGCCGGTAACGCTGTACGTAACCACCCCTCGGTGACTCGAGCCCGAAGCGCAAGAACTCCGACCTCACGTAATCAGCGGCTATGTCCAAGCCACGGCTCGGAGTTGCGCGCCCCCGAAGCTGATCCGACGCCAAAAAGGAGATTCGCGCCCGCATGTCGCCGGCGGTTATGTCGTCATCGACGTCCGGCGAGCCCGGCGCCGCCCGGCAGCCGACCCATAGCGCCCCGATAGCCAGTGTCAAGAAGAATGTCGATCTCGTTCCCACCATTAACCCTTATTTGTTGATGTCTATTCCCGTCCGCTCTCCAAGTGCATCATATCCGAACCGCGGCCGTTCCGGCAACGTCTGTGGGACGAATGGCCCGCCAGCGTGCCACACGGTTATGTTTCATATTAGGCCGTACCCGGCGGCCGTCCGGTTTTCGGGACAGCAACTCAGATCGATTCGGCACCGACAGCTCCATGATGGATACCCGCGACAACCATGAAAGGCCCGATCTTCTCGATCCTGCAGAGCTCGACGCGCTCGGCGGTCTCGAGCTCGTAGCGCGGGCCGTAGTCAAGGGTTTCATCTCAGGTCTCCACAGCTCTCCCAGCCGCGGCTTCTCCGTGGAGTTCGCGGAGCACCGTGCCTATCGTCCCGGCGATGACCTCAGGTTCGTGGATTGGAAGATGTACGGTCGGTCGGATCGGTTCTTCCTCAAGCAGTACGAGGAAGAGACGAACCTGTCCGCCCACGTCTGCCTGGACGTGAGCCTCTCCATGGACTGGCGCAGTCGCGATAACGGGCTGCTGACCAAGCTCGACTACGCTAAACGGCTGGCGGCCAGTCTCACACTGTTGCTGATCCGGCAGGGCGACCTTGCCGGCCTCACCTGTTTTGCCGAGCGTGTGCTCGGACGGACACCGCCCCGCGGGACCATCGAGCACTGGACGCAACTCGTTCGGCAGCTGGCGGCACAACCGGCCGGTCAGTTGAGCGCCGCCGAGCTTGCGCTGGACGAAGTCGCGACGATCAAACGACAGCGAGGGCTGGTCATCCTGGTTTCCGACCTGCTCGTCGACGAGGCGGCGACACGCCGGGCCCTCAAGAAACTGCGCCACCAGGGCCACGAGGTGCTGGTATTCCACGTCCTGGACCCGGGCGAGCTCGAGTTGCCCGGCACCGGCGACGCGGTCTTCGTCGATCCCGAGACCGGGGACGAGATCGCCGCGCGCTCGGTGGAACTTCGAGCCGAGTATCGCGAGGCGGTCGCTGCCGCCCTGGACGAATGGCGGCGGGCCTGCGGCTCGCAGCGGATAGACTACCACCCGATCTCCACCGATCAACCGCTGACACTCTGCCTCGGCGAGTACCTTCACACCCGCGCGCGCCTAGGGTGATCGGTTTCCTCTACCCCGCCCTACTGCTCGCGGCGGCCGCTGCTGCGGTGCCGATCATCTTGCACCTGATCCGGCGGCGCGAGATTCGACGGGTGATCTTCCCTGCCATCCGCTACCTGCGCCAAGCCGAGCAGCGCCACGCGCGCCGGCTTCGCCTCAGACATCTGCTGCTGCTGGCTGCGCGCGTGCTCATCATCCTTCTGGCCGCCATCGCAGCGGCCGGACCACTGGTCGGGCGCGGCGGCGCGGAAGATCACCCCCCCACCGCGCTGGCGATCGTGGTCGATGAATCGCAGAGCACCGCCCAGCTCCTGGGCGAACACCGCTTCCTCGATCTCTTTGTGGAGCGGGCCCAGCTCTCGCTCAATCTGGCAGACGCCGGCGATCGCGTCGCCGTGTTCAGCGCCGTGAGGCCGAACGACGGAGCTGTCACAACAGACCGGGCCGGCGCACGCGAATACCTCGGCGACCTGCAGCCCGCGGCGGCGCTCGCCCGCCTGCCAGAGGCCCTGCGCCAGGCTGAAGCGTGGCTCCGATCCCAGTCCGGCCGGGCCCGGGAGATGCACATCTTCACCGACATGCAGGCGGTCTCGCTGCGAGACGGCGCAGCAGATTCCCTCGAGCCGCCGGCAGCCGGCCAGGACATCTCGGTCGTGGTCTACGTGCCCGACTACACGCCCCAGCCCAACGGAACGGCCGCGAACGTTCTGCCCGAAGTCGAACCGCTGGGCGCGGGGCAGCAGACCTCGCTCTCGGTGCCCCTCCGCTGGTTCGGCCCGGAGCCACCGTCCGATCCTGTCGTGGTCAGGCTCGTCAGAGGAGAGGACGTCGTCGCCGTCGCAGAGGGCAAGTACGGCGGAAGCGCGCTGCTGCGACTGCCGCCGCAGGACAGCGGCTGGGTCCAGGGCTACGTGGAGGCGGCGCGTCACGGCCTGGCAGCGGACGACCGGCGCTATTTCACCTGGTTCGCCCGGCCCGCCGCCAGCGTCGCTGTGCTGGGCGATCCGGGGGCGTTTCTGGATTACGCCCTCGACGCATTGGAGCGGGGCGGCCGGCTGAAGCGCACGCAACCGAGCGGCGCCGATGTCTGGGTCGCCGTCGGCGGGGAGCGGCTGCGAGAGGCGCTGGCGGCGGGCAGCTCGGTGATCGTCATCCCCCCGTCCAGCCCGCTCGACCTGCCCCGCCTCAACTCCCGGCTCGACCAGGCGCGCATACCCTGGAGCTATGAAATGGAGCGCCGTAACCGTGGCGTGACGCGCATCGCTCCTGAAGCGCCGATAAACGGGCTGAGTGGCCTGGAGGTCCGCGAGTCCTACCGGCTCGCCCCCAGTGGCCTCACACCGGGCGACACGTCGCTAATCCAGCTCAGCGACGGGGAACCATGGCTCGTGCGTGGCACTAGAACAGAGGGTACAGCCTACGTGTTACTCGGGTCGCCATTGACCCGCAACGCATCAGACATCCCGATCAGCGCGGCGATGGTGCCTTTCACGGACGCTCTGGTGGGCGAGTGGGCCCGGCACGGTAGTATCGAAGCGACCAACGTGGAGGGCGTGGCGTCTGTCCGCCTGCCACCGCGCGCCCGCGAGGCCGTGAGCCCCGACGGTTCGCGGACCGTCATCGAGGGAGGGTCGTGGTTCCGGGCGACACAGGCCGGAAACTACTCCGTTCTGGGTGAGCAGGGTGTGATCGTGGCCTTCTCCGTGAACGCCCCCCTGGTCGAGGCGGATCTCGCGCGGGGGCGACAGGATGAGCTGGAGGCGGCCCTTCCGGCGGCGAGCTGGTTCTGGAGTCGAGGAGCGGACACCGCCCATTGGCAGCGGAGCATCTTCCGGGCACGCCGGGGCAGGCTGGCCTGGCGGCCTCTTGTAGTGCTCTTCGTCCTCGTTTCAATTGTGGAGGCGACACTCGCGTCCGCAGGCCGGAGACGAGCGGTGAAGCCGGCTAGTGCGGCAAGGAACGAGACGCGGGACTGACGGCGATAGCTGAGCATCGGTGATAATAGACAGCCTTCGCAGCGCGGCGGGATTTGCCCGCTTGAGGGGTCGCCTACCTCGGGCGGGTGAGGAACGCCTGCTGGCGGGCCTCGCCGGATCGTCGCCGGTGGTCCTGGCGGCAGCGCTGGTCGAGGCGGGCGCAGTCCGATCCCTGCTCCTCGTCGCTCCCAGCGCATCGGTCGCCGAAGACGTCGAGGCCGACCTGGAAGCTCTGGCCGTAGGCCGCTCCTGGGTGTTCCCGCAGCGGGAGTCCGTGCATCCGGATCTCGATGATCCGCACGTGGAGATCTCGGCCAAGCGCGTCGATGCCTTGCAGGCTGTGCTCACGAACCGGTCGCGGATCCTGGTGACCACCGGCCGGGCATTGAGCGAGCGATTCGCGATGCCTGCGAGTTGGACGGATCTGGAGATCCGGCTGTCTCCCGGCCAGGAGATCGATCGCGATCCGCTCATCACTTCTCTGGAGCGGGCGGGCTACCGCAAGGTCGCGATGGTGGAGGCCGTCGGGGAGTATTCGCTCCGCGGCGGTATCGTGGACGTCTATCCCATCACCACGCTGGACCCCGTACGGCTGGAGTTCTTGGGTGACGAGGTCGAGTCGATCCGCTCCTTCGATGTTCTCGACCAGCGCTCGATCGCGCATCTGGACACCGTTCGGCTGCTGCCGGTCCGCTTCCCGACTCCGATCGACGAAGGTGCACCTGGGCCCGGCCACGGCAAGCGTAGCTCCGTGGGCAGCCTGCTGGATGTGTTGCCCGAAGCGACCCTGGTGTTGCGTCTCGATGCGGAGGCCGAAGATGATGAGCGGCAGAGGAGCTGGGATGAGCTTCGCCGGCGTTCAGAAACGCCCGAGACCCATCAGGATCCGCCCGATACGGCCCGCTCGAAGTTGCGCTGTTTCGCCCGGCTTCGCGTTGTGCCGTCCGCCGGCGGAGAAGACATCGACTTCCAGATCCATCCGCCGCCGACCATCGACCGCCGAATCGAGCGTCTGGTCGCCGCGGTCCGGGAAGCGGTTCAGACGGGCGCACGAGTTCTCATACTGTGCGACAATGAGGGCCAGCTGGAACGCCTGGAGGAGATCCTCCAGGACGCTGCCGACGCGTCGACCTTCGACAGCATCACGCTGGGCCTGGGGCCACTGGCCGGCGGCTT
>FXBF010000134.1_pt1 | contig 21978 bp, 21 predicted proteins | sample 5335321 | NCBI WGS metagenome assembly FXBF01 (sample SAMEA103928391, study PRJEB20085) | sediment metagenome | isolation source: sediment
AAATGTTGGCCGATATCGCAGTACACGACAAGAAAGCCTTTTCCGTTCTGGCCGATAAAGCCAAGGCAGCGCTCTCGGGCTGATCCCGGGCACTGTCCTTGCTGCATTTAGGCCGATAAGTTTTACAAAGGGAAAGGTTTCCGACCTTTCCCTTTTTTATTCATAGAAGAAATCTTTATATAGACAGGATTTACAAGATTAACAAAAATAACTTCCAAATACATTGTAAATATAACTCAATTCACCGTAATCTTGTAAGTTCTGTTAATCCTGTCTATTTCATTATTTTTCAGGTTGCATTTTAGCATGAGGTGGTTTGCATCGTGTCCGACACGACAGATTCCGTACAACAACAACTCGCGCATCTAATATCCGAAGCCAACGACGCCATCTCAGTGGCCGCCAGCGTGGCCGCGGTGGAGGAGATTCGAGTCAGATACCTTGGTAAAAAGGGCGTGCTGACTGAGCAGTTAAAACTGCTCGGCGGCCTTCCTCCCGACGAACGCCCCCGCATCGGCAAACTAGTCAATGAGGCCAAGGAATCGCTGCAGAAAAAATTGCATGCCCGGAAACAGGAATTGGAGTCCGCGGAACGCAACCGGTTGCTTGAACGCGAAACGCTGGATGTGACCCTTCCCGGACGGGGCGTGCGCATGGGAGGGCTGCACCCGATCACGCGCACCCTCGATCGCCTGGAAACGCTGTTTACGCGCATGGGCTTCGATATCGCAGAGGGACCCGAGATCGAGGATGATTACCACAATTTTGAAGCCCTGAATATCCCGCCGGACCATCCGTCACGGGCGATGCATGACACATTTTATTTTGATTCGCATACGCTCCTGCGCACACATACTTCGCCCGTGCAGATCCGTTACATGGAAAAAAACAAGCCACCCCTGCGCATTATTGCCAGCGGCCGCGTCTACCGCTGCGACTCTGATGTCACGCATACCCCCATGTTTCATCAGATCGAGGGGCTGATGGTGGATGAATCTGTTAGCTTCGCCGACCTTAAAGGTGTTTTGATTGATTTCCTGAAACATTTTTTTGAAATGAAGCTAAAGGTGCGTTTTCGACCCTCGTATTTTCCATTCACCGAACCCTCGGCGGAGGTGGATATCAGTTGCGTTATCTGCGGGGCCAAGGGATGTCGCGTGTGCAAACACACCGGCTGGCTGGAGGTGCTCGGCTGTGGCATGGTCCATCCCGCGGTCTTTCGCCATGTCGATATTGATTCTGAGCGCTATACCGGGTTTGCATTCGGAATAGGCGTGGAACGTCTCGCCATGCTGCGCTATGGCGTCGACGATACAAGATTGTTCTATGAAAACGACCTGCGGTTTCTACAACAGTTCAGATAAGAAAAACTCGACGCAAAGGCGCTAAGACGCAAAGAATAATGACAGCTACAAAAAACTCTCATTTGTCTCTCTGCGTCTCCGCGTTGAGTTGTTGTTGAGTCATGAAAATCAGCGAAAAATGGCTGCGTGAATGGGTGTCGCCCAGGCTTGATACCAAAACACTGGCAAGCCGTCTGACCATGGCGGGCCTGGAAGTCAGCGCAATCGAACCCGTGGCGCCTGACTTGAGCCGTGTTGTGGTTGGCGAAATCCTATCTATTGCCCCACATCCCGCCGCGGGACGATTGCAATGTTGTCGCGTCCGCATCGGTAAAACAAAATCGTTGAACGTCGTCTGCGGCGCCTCCAATGCCGCGGTTGGGGTGAAAGCCCCGTTGGCGCTTCCGGGAGCGACGCTTCCCAATGGGGTCACGGTTCGTCAATCAGAGATTCAGGGTGTGGAATCCGGCGGGATGCTTTGTTCCGGCCAAGAACTGGGATTAGAGGATTCTTCCGATGGCCTGTTTGTGTTGGAAGGGGAGGCCAAAGCGGGCACGCCCCTGAAAACATACCTTTCCCTCGACGATAAATCACTTGAGATCGACCTCACGCCCAACCGCGGAGATTGTTTGAGCGTCCTCGGCATCGCCCGCGAAGTGACGGCGATAACCGGCGTCAAGCTTAAGGGGCAGAAGATTAAAAACGTGCCTCCCAAGAGCCGACGTAAAATCCGAGTAACACTGCGCGCGGCGCAGGATTGCCCGCATTACGTCGGGCGTGTCATTGAAGACATCAATCCGCATGTGGTAACACCGATATGGATGAAGGAACGGCTGCGTCGCAGCGGGCTTCGCAGCATCCATCCGGTGGTGGACGCGACCAATTACGTCATGCTGGAACTGGGACAACCGATGCATGCCTTTGACCTGGATAAACTTGCCGGCGGTATCACGGTACGCTTGGCAAAAAAAGGTGAAGCGCTCATGTTCTTGGACGGAAACAAAGCACAGATGAAACCGGATAATTTATTGATCGCGGACGAGAAGGGCCCGCTGGCGCTGGCTGGCGTCATGGGCGGGGCGGATTCCGCGGTAACTGAAACCACGCATTCCCTGTTTCTTGAAAGCGCCTTCTTTCGGCCCGAAATAATCGCGAGACAGGCACGGAGACTCGATTTACAGACGGAGTCCTCCCAGCGTTTCGAGCGCGGTGTGGATCCCACGCTACAGTATGATGCGCTGCAGCGCGCGACGGCCTTGTTGCTCCAGATCGTGGGAGGCAAACCTGGGCCCGTGATTGAACAGACGGCGAAACGCTATCTGCCGGAACCGGTGACCGTTCCTTTGCGTGCGGAGCGTATCCCCCGGGTTCTGGGCCTAAGGCTCGCCACAAATCGTGTGGAGATGATCATGAAACGCCTCGGCATGCGCGTGAAGAAAATGGCGGGGGGCTGGCGCGTGGTGCCGCCGTTGTACCGTTTTGACCTTGTCAGGGAAGTTGACCTGATCGAAGAGCTTGCGCGTATTCACGGTTACGAGACCCTGCCGAGCCGGCTTCCACAGGCGCCCATGCCGCTGCCTTCCTTGCCGGAGGCGCGCATCGAAGATTCACGCCTTCGCGCGTTGCTGGTTGATCGGGACTACCAGGAAGTCATTACCTACAGCTTTATTGATCCCGCGCTGCAAGCACTGCTGGAACCGCAAACACGCCCAGCCATGCTGACGAATCCAATCAGCGCCAACATGGCGGCCATGCGCACCAGTCTCTGGCCGGGTTTGTTGCAGGCCATGACCTACAACCAAAACCGCCAACAGACTCGCATGCGTCTGTTTGAAATAGGCTGGCATTTTGTGCCGCGGGCCAGGAGCATAGATCAAAACCGGATCCTTGCGGGGGCCATTTCCGGAAACGCCTTGGCGGAGCAGTGGGGTGTGAAAGCACGGCCGGCGGATTTCTATGACGTCAAGGCCGATCTCGAAGCCCTGATCAGGTTGAGCGGCCGTCTACAAGATTTCCGGTTCGCTCCGGCACAGCATCCGGCGCTGCAGCCCGGTCAGACGGCCGCGATTCTTAACCGGGGGAGACAGGTCGGGCTAATGGGGCGGCTGCACCCCTCTGTCCAATCCAAACTGGCCTTAAACCAAGAGGTGGTGCTGTTTGAAATCCAGATCTCGGCAATAAATGTGGGAAAAATCCCTAATTTCTACGAAATTCCAAGATTTCCAGCGATTCGTCGCGATCTTGCGGTAACTGTCGCTGAAAAAACGCCGGCTCAAACCGTGTTGGACTGTGTGACAAAAGTGGCAGGAAAATTGCTAGTAAACCTTGAGCTGTTTGATGAATATCGCGGCGAAGGTATTGATTCCGGAAGAAAAAGTTTAGCTCTGAGCTTGACCTTGCAGGACTCATCGCGCACTCTTAAAGAAGAAGAGGTGGAAGCCATCATGGGCAAGGTTGTATCCTCCTTGGAAGCTGAACTGCAGGCACGCTTGCGGCACTGACCGGCCTTTTAGAACAACCAACCAAGGGTGAGAAGAACATGGCACTAACCAAAGCGGATTTTGCGGAAAATCTGTTCAACGAGCTGGGATTAAACAAGCGGGAGGCGAAGGAATTCGTTGAGCTCTTCTTTGAAAAGATCCGGGCAGCGCTTGCAGAGGGTGACCAGGTAAAGCTATCCGGGTTCGGAAACTTTGGTCTACGCAAAAAGAATTCCCGGCCAGGTCGTAACCCAAAGACCGGGGAAGAGATACCCATCTCGGCGCGGCGTGTGGTAACGTTCCGTGCCAGCCACAAGCTCAAGGAACGGGTGGAACAGAACGCCCGACTCCATGCTGATAAGATTCTATCAGCCAATAAAATAAAGAAACGAGCCGAAGTGAATGCTTGATCCTGGCGATAACCACGAACTCCCTCCGATTCCCGGTAAACGCTACTTCACCATTGGTGAAGTAAGTGATCTGTGCGCGGTAAAGCCGCACGTGTTGCGCTACTGGGAACAGGAATTTCCCCAGCTCAAACCCGTGAAACGGCGCGGCAACCGGCGTTACTACCAACGCCATGATGTCATCCTAATACGGCAGATACGCAGTCTCTTATATGTCGAGGGATTTACGATCAGCGGCGCCCGCAACAAACTGGCGTTGGATAACCCGGCTCCCCGGGACATAAACCGCCAACAGGCCATCAAGACGTTGATCAAGGGACTGGAAGACGTCCTTGTCGTCCTGGAAAACTGATAATCCCTACTTGTCTTTGAATATGATGGTATCCTTTGTTCCTGCGGTGGTTTCATCACTAACGGTGCAGTCATAAATACCAGAGGCGGGGCGTAGCGCAGCCTGGTAGCGCACCTGAATGGGGTTCAGGTGGTCGGAGGTTCAAATCCTCTCGCCCCGACCAACATACCAGCCATCCTTGGCGCAATGGTTCGACTTCGATTTACCCCGGCCCGCACGTCCGTGTGCGGGCGTTCGCCGGGGCGGACGCACGTATAGGTGCGTTCGCGACGTCTCCGCCTCGCCCTTCTTGAATTTCTGACAGGTCTTTGGAAGGCGGCGGTCAGGCCGTTTTGCCTGACCGCAACTTTTGGATATTCTTCGTCACTCCATGCGCATCCTTCTCAGCAATGACGACGGTTACCTTGCCCCCGGGCTTGTCTGTCTGGCTCAAGCCCTGAAACCATTGGCCCAACTGGATGTGGTGGCGCCGGAGCGTGATCGCAGCGGCGTCAGCAATTCACTCACCCTCGACCGGCCGCTGCGGACAAAGCGAGGTGAGAACGGGTTTCTTTACGTGGATGGGACGCCTACGGACTGTGTGCATTTGGCGATAACGGGTTTAATGGAACACCAACCAGACATGGTGATTGCCGGCATCAATCGCGGCGCCAATCTCGGCGATGACGTGCTGTATTCTGGAACCGTGGCAGCGGCCATGGAGGGGCGTTTTCTGGGTGTGCCGGCGGTGGCGGTATCGCTCGTCGGTCAGCAAGGGCAACATTTCGCAACGGCGGCGGACATCGTTGTGCGGCTGGTCCACAAGCTCAGGCACGAGCCGCTATCGGCTGACACCATCCTCAACATCAATGTGCCCGATGTGCCTCCCGACGCCATTGCCGGACTTGAGGCTACGCGTCTGGGTCACCGACATCAGGCGGAACCCATGATCCGCGCCGCTGACCCCCACGGCAACCCCGTCTACTGGGTAGGGGTGCCCGGTCCGGAAGCGGACGCCGGGCCAGGAACGGACTTCCACGCCATCCGACAAAATTTTATCTCCATCACCCCTTTGCATGTCGACCTGACCCGTTATACTGCTTTAGATCAGGTCTCATCATGGCTCAAAAGTCTGTAGCTGTATCGCATCACAGGTGAACACTGAAACCCACGGCATCGGAATGACCTCCCTGCGCACCCGTGAGCGCTTGATTCAGCGACTCCGGGAAGAGGGCATCAAGAACAAACAGGTTCTGGAGACAATGCGAACCCTTCCACGCCACGCGTTTGTAGATGAGGCGCTGGCAAGTCGTGCCTATGAAGATACCGCATTGCCGATTGGTTACGGTCAGACCATTTCCCAGCCCTATATCGTGGCGCTGATGACGCAAGCCTTGTTGGCCGGTGGACCAATAAAAAAGGTACTCGAAGTAGGCACCGGTTCCGGTTATCAGACCGCGGTTCTCGCCAGTCTGGTGGACGATGTTTATACCGTTGAGAGGATTGAACCCTTGTTGAAACTTGCAAGGCGAAAGTTGCGCGAACTGAGATTTCGCAATATTCAATTCAAGCTCTCCGACGGAAGCTGGGGTTGGCGTGAGCACGCACCATATGACGGGATCATCGTCACCGCGGCGCCCGAGGAACTGCCGCAAACGCTGGTGGAACAACTTGCCCCGGAAGGCCGGATGGTGATCCCCGTCGGCGGTCCAACCCTTCAAGAATTACAATTGATACAGCGTACCGATGCAGGGCATACCAACGAGCGGCTGGAACTCGTCAATTTCGTTCCACTGGTGAGGGACCGGATATGACGCGGGGGAAACTTGCCCTGATTCCTGACCAATGATCGTCCATTTACCGGCTCGGAGTATAGCGTTGCTGCTATACGTGCTGTTGTCCGCCTGCGGCGGCAAAACGATGGTGTCGGTAAAGGATGACAGCAGGGGGCTTCGGCATCCGGAGGCAACATACCGCATTGTGCGTGCCGGTGATACGCTCTATAGCATCGCCTGGGAATCCGGTCGCGATTACCGGGAACTGTCCTCCTGGAACAACATCCCGCCGCCTTACCTTATCCGTCCCGGACAGAAGCTGCGGCTTTTCCCGCCCCAATCCACTGCCGACGCCGGACCCGGTGGTTATCGGATCGTGACCAAAGGCGACACGCTCTACAGCATCGCCCGTGAGACGGGAATCGATTATCGCGACCTTGCCGCCTGGAACAACATCCCGCCGCCCTACGTCATTCGCTCCGGACAGAAGCTGTGGCTGTCCCGGCCAGACCGGTATCCCCGTACCTCCCGCTACAAAACCACGAGAAAAAATATCGCAAGACGAGCTAAAGGACCTTCTGCAAAGCGCGCGCCGGCGAAACCTGCCGCCACGCGCGCCGTTGGCCCCTGGGCGTGGCCAACGAAGGGAAAAATCCTGGCACGATTCAATGCCAATGGACCAAACAAGGGGATCGATATCGGCGGCAGAAAGGGGCAGGCGATCCGTGCGGCGGCACGCGGCACTGTAGTTTACCAAGGTAGTGGACTTCGGGGATACGGTAAGCTTATCATCATTAAACACAACGCGGATTTTCTTAGCGCCTATGCCCATTCCAGTAGGATTTACGTTAAAGAAGGTAATGTGATAAAACGTGGGCAGAAGATCGCCGATATGGGGAGTAGCGGAACAGATCGTGTGAAACTGCATTTTGAAATCAGGCGTCGCGGCGTCCCGGTGAATCCTCTGAAGTATCTTCCTAGAAAGTAATCATGTCTCCGAGAAAAACTTTAAAGAAGAAGAGAAAAAGCAAGAACAAGGAAGACGATGTAAAGCTATCTCCTGATACTGAGGAAACCGATCAGGAAATATCGCCCTCCCTTAAAGGGGCGGAGGCAAATGGCGACGGGGCCAAGCCGGATAAGGCAGGGAAGAAATCAAGCGCGCAAGATACAGAGACCGAACACTACTCCCAGGCCGACGCCACCCGCATTTATCTCAAGGAAATCGGGTTCTCGCCTCTTCTGACCGCCGAAGAGGAAGTCTACTACGCTCGCCGTGCGCAAAAGGACGATAAGAAAGCGCGCAGCCGGATGATCGAAAGCAACCTGCGGTTAGTAGTAAAGATCGCCCGCCGTTATATGAACCGCGGCCTGGTGCTGCTGGATCTGATCGAAGAGGGAAATCTCGGCCTGATTCGCGCGGTGGAAAAGTTTGATCCGGAGCGTGGTTTCCGTTTCTCCACCTATGCCACCTGGTGGATCCGTCAAACCATCGAGCGCGGTATCATGAATCAGACGCGCACCATCCGCTTGCCGGTGCACGTGCTGAAGGAAATTAACATCTATCAGCGTGCAGCGCGTCATCTCTCACAGAAACTTGATCATGAGCCGAGCCCCGAGGAGGTGGCGAACCTGCTCGATAAGCCGATTGAGGAAGTTAAAGGCATGCTGGGGCTGAATGAACGCATCGCCTCGGTTGACGCCCCCTTGGATGACGATCCCGATCGATCCTTGCTCGACGCCATCGCGGATGAACAGACGCCCGATCCGGAAAAGGTTCTACAACGCGGTGACCTGAATGCCATGATCGTTATCTGGCTGAATGAACTCAACGAGAAGCAGCGTGAAGTGGTGGAACGGCGTTTCGGTTTAAACGGCAGGGAAATTTCCACGTTGGAGGAAGTCGGCGCCGATATCGGCGTGACCCGGGAGCGGGTGCGACAGATTCAGGTAGAGGCCTTAAAGCGGTTGCGCTCAATCCTGGAGAAGACCGGATATTCTGTCGATTCTTTATTTTGAAGACCCATCGTTACATACGCAGAGAGCGCAGAGGTCAACCAAAATAGGCAGGATTTACAGGATTAACAAGATTAATCTGTCCTGGTTTATATTTTCCCTGTGAATTCTGTTAATCCTGTCTAAATTTCCTAGCTTTCGATCATCAACAAGGCCGCCGCCACCCGTCGGCCTTCGCCCATAAGGATATTGTAGGTCCGGCAGGCGGCGCCGGTATCCATGACTTCAAGGCCAATATTAGCGCGGGCCAGGGCCTGAACAACGTCTGGTTTAGGGAAATGTTGACGATGACCCGTCCCCAGGATCACGACCTCGGGTTCCAGACTGGTGATGGCTTCAAAATGCATTCCGCTGAGTTCTGTAAATGTGCGCGGCGGCCAGTCCTGTATATGATCCGGGGTGACAATCAGGCTGGTGGTATATACTTCGCGATTGACCGTGACCTGGCCAGGACCATAGGCACGGATGATATTCTGGCTGCCGCCGGTTTCGAGTTGGATCTTCATCGTTTAGCCGTTCGCGAATCCATCGAGCACGTTCCTGCTATCATTGACAAGCCTGCCGCGTTGCGGCTATGTTTCCTGCCTTTTGCAAAGGCCCTATAATGCATGCGGATTCAATGCCTTAGATGGTTCTGCTAATACTATAACAACCCGGAACAAGCGTGTAACAAATGGACGAATTTCCTCGTATCAAAAGACTCCCGCCCTACGTCTTCAATATCGTCAATAAGTTGAAGGCGCAGGCGCGCAGGCGTGGGGAGGACATTATTGATTTCGGCATGGGCAATCCCGATGGGCCCACGCCGCCTCACATTGTGGATAAGCTGTGCGAAGCAGCGAACCGCAAGGACACGCATCGCTATTCGGTTTCGCGCGGCATTCCGCGCCTGCGGCGCGCCATCTGCAGCTGGTACAAACGCCGCTACGACGTCGAACTGGATCTGGACCGGGAAGCAATCGTTACCATCGGCTCAAAGGAAGGCCTGGCACATCTCGCGCTCGCCACCGTTGAGACCGGGGATGCGGTGCTGGTGCCCAATCCGGCGTATCCGATCCACACCTATGGCTTTGTGATTGCCGGTGCCGACATTCGCCATGTACCACTGGTACCGGGCGTGGACTTCTTCGCTGAATTGGAAAAGGCGATTCGCACGTCTTGGCCTAAGCCCAAGATGCTGGTGCTGAATTTCCCCGCCAACCCGACGACCCAGTGCGTGGAGTTGGATTTCTTTGAGAAGGTCATCGCCATCGCGCGGGAACACGGCATCTGGGTGATTCACGATCTGGCCTATGCCGATATCGTGTTCGACGGCTATACGGCCCCCTCGATATTGCAGGTACCGGGCGCAAAAGAGATCGCCGTCGAGTCTTTTACGTTGTCTAAAAGCTATAACATGCCGGGCTGGCGCGTAGGTTTCATGTGCGGCAACGAGCGCCTGGTGGCGGCGCTGGCGCGTATCAAGTCGTACCTCGATTACGGCCTATTCACGCCCATTCAGGTGGCGGCCATTCTCGCCCTCGATGGGCCGCAGGACTGCCTGGAAGATGTCCGTCTGACCTATCAGAAACGGCGTGACGTGCTGTGCAACGGGTTAAACTCGGCCGGGTGGGGGGTGAAGAAGCCCAAAGCGACCATGTTTGTCTGGGCGCACATACCGGAGCCGTATCGGGGCATGGGCTCGCTCGAGTTTTCCAAAAAGTTGCTCCAGGAGGCCAAGGTCGCGGTTTCACCCGGCATTGGCTTCGGGGAGTACGGGGATGAATTCGTGCGTTTCGGCCTGATTGAGAACGAACACCGCACCCGTCAGGCGATCCGTTCCATCCGCGAGTTGTTCCGGCGCGAAAAGGTGCTAACCGCATTGCGGAGAGAGGGGGCATGACCATTTCTTCCGAAAAAAAATTGCGCAGCCGCCGGAAATCCGAAGGGCGGGACCTGTCGCTGGATCTCGCCAAACCGGTCAGAATCGGCATTCTCGGTCTCGGTACCGTGGGCTGCGGCACTGTCAACGTGCTCGCGCGCAATGCGGGGGAGATCGCGCGTCGCGCTGGCCGCCGGATCGAAATCGTACAGGCCTCGGCCCGCGATCTCAGCAAGAAACGGCCGTGTCCCACCCATGGCATTAAGCTGGTCCAAGATCCGTGGGATGTCGTGCGCAACCCGGATATTGAGGTCATCGTCGAACTCATCGGCAGTGCCAACCCGGCGCACGCGTTGATCATGGAGGCCATCGACCAGGGGAAGCATGTGGTCACGGCCAACAAGGCCCTGATCGCGGTTCATGGAAACGAGATCTTTGCGGCGGCGCAAAAAAGGGGGGTGATGGTGGCGTTCGAAGCCGCGGTCGCCGGTGGCATCCCGATCATCAAGGCCGTGCGCGAGGGATTGACCGGCAACCGTATCGAATGGCTCGCTGGCATCATTAACGGCACCGGCAATTTCATTCTGACCGAGATGCGGGAAAAGGGCCGTGATTTCGCCGATGTGCTCGCCGAGGCGCAACACCTGGGTTATGCCGAAGCTGACCCCACCTTTGATATCGAGGGGGTCGATGCGGCCCACAAGCTTACGATCCTGGCGGCCATCGCCTTCGGTATCCCGTTGCAATTCGACAAGGCCTATGTGGAGGGCATCAGTCGGATTACCCGCGAGGACGTCATGTATGCCGGGGAGCTGGGTTATTGCATCAAGCACCTCGGCATTGCGCGTCGTGCCAACGGCGGCGTGGAATTACGGGTACATCCGACGCTGATCCCGAACCGGCGCATCATCGCCAACGTGGACGGCGTCATGAACGCCGTGCTGGTCAAGGGCGACGCCGTGGGCACGACCCTGTTCTATGGTGCCGGCGCCGGCGCCGACCCGACTGCATCGGCCGTGGTCGCCGACCTAGTGGACGTGGTGCGGACGCTGACCACCGATCCCAACAATCGCGTGCCGCACTTGGCATTCCAGCCGGATGCATTGTCTGATTTACCCATCTTGCCGATGGAACAGGTGGAGACGTCGTATTATCTGCGGATGCACGCCGACGACCGGCCCGGTGTCTTGGCCGATGTCACGCGGATATTGGGCGATCTCGGCATCAGCATCGAGGCGATCCTGCAAAAGGAACCGCACGAGGGCGAAAGCGTGGTGCCAATCATCATGTTAACGCATCGCATCAAGGAGAAACATATGAACGCCGCTATCGCGCGGATCGAAGCGCTTGACGCGATCACCGGCAACGTGACGCGCATCCGCCTGGAACACCTGCGTCGGGACTGGAACTGAGTCATGGCCCTGAGCGCTCGATACACCGGCCTGATCGACAAATACCGCGACCGTCTGCCGGTTACGGATGACACCCGCATCATCAGCCTGGGCGAGGGCGCGACCCCGCTTATTCGTCTGAATCATATCCCGCGTGAGCTGGGCGGACAGGTGGATATCTACGTCAAGTATGAAGGGCTGAACCCCACCGGTTCGTTCAAGGACCGCGGCATGACCTTGGCCGTGACCAAGGCCGTGGAGGAGGGCAGCCGCGCCGTCATCTGCGCCTCGACCGGCAATACCTCGGCCTCCGCCGCCGCGTACGCCGTGCGTGCCGGCATCACGTGCTTTGTTCTGATCCCGGACGGCAAGATTGCGCTCGGTAAGCTTGCCCAAGCCATGATCCACGGCGCGGTCGTGATCCAGATCCAGGGAAACTTCGACGCCGGCATGAAACTGGTGAAAGAGGTCGCCCTGGAGGCGCCGGTCACCATCGTGAACTCAATCAATCCTTATCGGTTACAAGGCCAAAAGACCGCGGCGTTTGAAATTATCGAGGAGCTCGGTGCGGCGCCGGATTACCACTACCTGCCGGTGGGCAATGCCGGCAACATCACCGCACACTGGATGGGCTACTGCGAATACGCCGATCACGGCATCGTGAACAATCGTCCGACCATGGTCGGTTACCAGGCCGCCGGGGCCGCCCCGTTTATCCTCGGCAAGATGGTCGACAACCCCGAAACCGTGGCCACCGCCATCCGCATCGGCCATCCCCAGTCCTGGGAAAAAGCGTGGAACGTACAAAAGGAATCCAGTGGCTGGTTTGACAAATGCACGGACGAGGAAATCCTGTCCGCGCAAAAGTTATTGGCTGACAGGGAAGGCGTATTCTGTGAACCGGCCTCGGCGATCTCGCTCGCCGGCATGATGCGCGATATCAAAAACGGAAAAATCCCCGAGAGCAGCCGCATTGTCTGCACGCTGACCGGCCATGGCCTCAAGGACCCCGACACCGCCATTAGGCAGAGCAGCGGCCCTACGCTCAAGGTCAAAGCAGAGCTTACCGAGGTCAAAAAGGCTATCCTGGACAATATGGCTTCGTAGGCGCTCTATTGCCCTGATTAGCCGTTATCAAAGGCCATTCTGGCCATAACACACCCATCTTGCCCTTCATTAGGCTGCTTTTCCCGCTCCTGCGCCGATAATCCGGCCCTTTCTTGAGAAAAAGGGCGGTTTTTGGGCCTCTGCGCGGTGTGTGACGCGCGCGAAATTCCTTAAGTTTTGTCGCCAAGCCTTTACTTTTACGTGAAATTGGCATGGCCCTTGCTTGTTTGTAAGTCACGAACTCCGCGTTAGGGAAGTCTGCGTAACTGCGAAGGGATTCGGTGCTCTTGTCGCTGCGTAAGCGGAGGGACAGAGGGAATTAACATGGATCCTGTTCGCATTAAACGCCTATCGAGGCGAACACATCTGGTGTTGGGTGCGGTTGTGGATATTTCCACGGCCAGGCTTTTTTATGAGCGTCTGAACAAGGCGCTGTCTCATAATAAGCCACTGGTGCTCAATGCCGGCCGAGTGGAACGCATTGACACCGCAGCGATGCAAGTGCTGGCGGCTTTCTGCCGTACCGCCCGCGATCGCCGTCTTCCCCTTGAATGGAAAGCCCCAAGCGCCGGCCTACAAGGCGCGGCTGAAATGCTTGGTCTACAGACAATGCTGGGGGTGCGGCAGTGAGCCGTCAGCCTCAATGGTGGCTATGGGCAATAGTCGGGGCCGCGGTGGCATTGGCATGGACCGTGGCGTTTGTTCCCTGGTGGGTGGCGTTGGGAAGCGGTCTGAGCGCGGCAATTGTGATCGTATTGTTGGCAGGGTTTTCACGGATGCGGTATCACCAAGACGAAGGTGGACCGGTTGCTTTGGCGGCGCCCGACGAATCGACATCCGTGGATGAACAAGTGGATGCCCTGTTGCCTGAGGCAGGCCATACCGAGGATCTTCCCGAAATCGATGAAATTCTGGAATCCCTGAGCGCGGAACATCAGAGCCGTCGGGTTGAGGACCTGTTGCAACGCTGGATGAAAGCGGCGCAGCGGTACAGCGATGCGGCCCAGGACATACGCAAGCAAATATATGCGGTCATCCAGCAGACAGAGCAGGCCGCCGATACGATCGCCAACAGCTTCCAGGCCGTGATTAACAAGGCCTCGGTTCAGGCGCGCCAGGCCATGGAATTGCTGGAAGGAACCCAGGGTGCGGCCAGTGACGGCGCGCCCCAGTCGCTTCAGGACTTTATCCGCGTATCGGACGAGCGGCTGAATAAAATGGCGGACGAGGTGGTGCGAGTGGCGGATCTGTCAGTCCACATGGTGCAGGACCTTAATGGAATACAAAGCCGCACCCAGGCAATCGATGACTTTCTGATGGATGTAGAAAAACTGGCGGACCAGACAAGTTTGCTGGCATTGAATGCCGATATTGAAGCCGCACGTGTGGGTGAACAGGGCCGTGGATTCTCCATCGTGGCACAGGAAGTACGCAAACTCAGCAAACGTTCTCATGATTTCAGCGACAGAATCCGCCAACATCTAAAAATGGTGAAAAGCGGATTAGATAAGACATACGGCGATATGCGGACGCTGTCAGCGGCGGATATGGAGCACGCGCTCAAGGTCAAAGATGAAGTAATCAAGCTTACCCAATCGCTAGAGGGAAAGAACCGCGAAGTTGCAGAGACGGTGGGAAACATAAACACCATCAGTAAAGAGATTGCACAGGACGTGCAAAATATCGTCATCTCTCTCCAGTTTCACGATATCACCAGCCAAAAACTGAATAAGATGTTGGAGCCCATGGATGAACTGCGCCATACGCTGAGCCACTTAATGCAGGAAACCGAGAATCTTGACAAGAATTTACTTGGGAGTCTGCCCGGCAATAGGCATTGGCAGACGGATGGCAAGGATGAACACGACAAGGCATTTGAACAGGCACCGACAAACGATATTGGACAGGAAGTGCCAAAATCAACACCCAAAACCGGCAAGGGACCCGCTGTAGAGTTGTTTTAAAGGAGGGCTATATGGCAACCATTATGACAGTCGATGATACCGCCTCTATGCGACAAATGATCAGTTTTACGCTGAACAGCGCCGGCCATGATGTGATTCAGGCCCGTGATGGGGAAGAGGCCATAAAGGCGGCAAAAGACAAAAAGATGGATCTGTTAATTGTCGACGTGAACATGCCCAAGATGAACGGTATCGAGCTTGTGAAACAATTGCGTGCCATGCAGGACTATAAATTCACGCCAATACTTATGCTTACTACCGAGTCACAAAACACTAAACGACAAGAAGGTAAAACGGCGGGGGCGACGGGTTGGATTGTGAAGCCTTTTAATCCTGAACAGCTTCTAAATGTAGTTAAAAAGGTATTGGGGTAAGCAATGGCTATTGATATGCGCCAATTCCACCAGACCTTCTTTGAGGAAAGCCTGGAAGGCGTTGAAATTATGGAATCCGAACTCCTGCATATCGAGGAAGGTATGTCGGCCGGAAATGGCGTTGATGTATACAGAGAGGACATGGAGGTATTGCATACCATCTTTCGTGTTGTCCATTCTATTAAGGGCGGAAGCAGCACTTTTGGATTCGGTTGGGTTGCGGATTTTTCACACGTTCTGGAAACCTTGCTTGACGACTTGCGGGAAGGTCGCCGCGAGCTCACTCGTCCAGCTGTCAATTTACTACTGCAATCGGTGGACTGCTTGAGAAGCCTGCTTAAAGGCGCCCGGACAAACAGTCCGATAGACGAAGACATGATCAATGAGGTCCAGTCGACCTTGAAGGAAGTAACACAGGTTGCGCATCAGACAGATGAGAAAAAAGCGCCTTCTGAGGCGCCTGCAGCGAGCACGGCAAAATCTTCCGGGGGCTGGCATATCGTATTTCGCCCCCATTCACGGCTTTTCGCCACGGGGAATGATCCATTGCGGATCATCAATGAACTCTCCACGTTAGGAAAAATCAAGGTTCAGATGGATGTGTCAGCGTTACCGGAATGGGGCGAGTTAGAACCGGAGACCAGCTATCTAGGGTGGACACTTGATCTAGCCAGTGACGCACCCCGGGATGTCGTGACGGAAGTTTTTGACTGGGTGGCTGACGACAGCCACGTGGAGATTACTCCGCTTATCACGCACTCAAAGACAAATCAAACGTCGGCCGTTTGTGAACCCGAATCACCGACAAACCAATATAAAGGTCCTCGAACAACGGTGGAGAGTCCTTCCACCTCTATTCGCGTTAGTACGCCAAAAGTTGATGCATTGGTTGATATCGTTGGTGAACTTATTATCACGCAAACCATGTTAAACGAATTAGTCAATGATTTTACAGAAGACAGACTGCCCCACCTACAGTCAGGCCTTACACAACTGGAACGTAATACCATCGAGCTGCAACAAAGCGTTATGAGTATCCGCATGCTTCCAATTGGATTCAATTTTAACCGCTTACCGCGCATGGTTCGAGATGTATGCCAACGACTTGGAAAAAAAGTTGATCTAAAAATAAATGGTGAAAGAACAGAGTTGGATAAAACAGTTATTGAGCGTATCTCTGACCCCCTCATGCATCTGGTACGAAATTGCATAGACCACGGCATCGAGCCACCGCAAACACGCATACAGGAAGGCAAACCTGAAACCGGGACTATTTTTCTTGAGGCCTGCCAGAAAGGAGGGGGTGTTGTGGTGGAGATTGCTGATGATGGACAGGGCTTGCAACGCGACAAAATTTTGTCGAAGGCGGTAGAACGCGGTTTGGTGCCAGCTGGTACTGAACTGTCTGCAGAGCAAATCAATGAAATGATTTTTCTGCCAGGTTTTTCGACGGCCGATGGTGTGAGCGACATGTCAGGACGGGGTGTGGGCATGGATGTGGTGCGCAACAACATCAGAAGTATTGGGGGAAGCGTTAAAGTTAACTCTCAGCCAGGAGAAGGAACCCGTTTTACCATCCGTTTGCCTTTGACACTCGCTATCGTTGATGGATTGAGTGTTTTGATCGGCAGCCAGACTTACATATTGCCGTTGGATTCGGTTGTTGAATCCATTTGCATCAAAAAGGAGCAAATCAGCCGTCCTGCAGGCGGACCCGAATTGCTTGCCTTGCGCAAGGAATATTTGCCAGTGATACGGCTGTATGAGCAGTTCGAAATTACACCCCGTTCCACTGATCTCACTCAGGGCATTTTGGTCGTCGTAGAAGCGGATGGCCAAAAAGCTGGATTATACGTGGACGATCTGCTGGGCCAGCAGCAGGTGGTTATCAAGAGCCTAGAAACACATTACCAAAAGGTCGAGGGGGTCGCGGCTGCAACCATTCTTGGTAATGGTTCAGTGGCGCTGATTCTAGATATCACTTCGCTGGTTAGCCTAGCCCATACAAATCAGATGAAATTGAAACACGATAAGTATATCGCAGGAAGTAATCTGATCGAAGGCATGCAGGCGCGACAGTCCACTGTCGATGATGCATTGAGGAGATAACACCATGGTGACCGCATATGTAATGGCCGATCAAGACATGCTTGATAATGATGAGGATCAGCTTCTTACCTTCAAGCTGGATGGACAGGACTACGGAATTCCCATAATCAAGGTGCAGGAAATTAAGGAGTGGAGCAAGGTAACGCCCCTTCCCAATACTCCACTCTACATCAGGGGCGTGCTCAATTTGCGAGGCACGATTGTTCCGATTATTGATCTGCGTCTCCGGTTTAACCTAAGTGAGGTGAAATACGATTCTTTTACGGTGATCATTGTGGTGAATGTAAATGGAAAGTGGGCCGGAATAGTCGTGGATGCAGTGAGTGATGTTGTCAGCATTATCGAGGAACACCGCTGTACAACTCCGGAATTCGAAGGCCACACAAATCGCCAGTTTATAGAAGGCCTGGCTCAGATAGATGAAAAGCTGTTAATCCTTTTAGACGTCGACAGACTTGTTAATCCGGAAATATTAGCGGCAGCGGTAGACGGTACGCCAAGTTAGCCATGTCATGTGGCGAGTTGTATTAAGAGGAGGTGTGTTATGGAAACATTCTATGCGAAAGGTATGAGGCTACGCACGAAACTGCTAGTCGCTGCCAGTGTAGTTTTTCTGATGTTCACCATCGGCGGTGCAATAGGGCTCTATAATGCATCCCAAATCATGGGATTCGCGGAAAGCGCCCATACATATAGCAGCAGTGTTATGGCCAAGCGTGGCCTGGACGATCCGACTATTACCAAGGAATTTAATGACAGCTACGCGAAGGCACAGAGGACTTATAGTCTTGCTAAGCTGATGACGATCGGGACGTTCTTGATTGCAATAGCCGTAGTGATTGGTCTTAGTTACTACCTTGCACCTACGTTTACCGGACCCCTAAACAGACTGGTAAAGGCGATGCAAAGAGTGTCCGAAGGAGATCTGACGGTGTCGCTTCGCATAAATAGTAACAGCCGGGATGAGATTGCTGAAGTAAGCGGGTTGCTGAATATTCTAGTTGATGAGCTTAATGAAAACATACACAGGGTAGCCCAAGCATCGGAAGTGGTATACACCGGATCGCAAGAGTTGAATGCGGCAACAGAGCAGTTATCTTCGTCGGCACAAGAACAGGCCAGCTCGTTGGAAGAGACCGCGGCATCCATGGAAGAGATGACCAGTACCGTTAAACACAATGCCGACAATGCCATGCGGGCAGACAAATTGGCGACTGAATCCCGTGAGGCGGCCGATGAGGGCGTTGCCATAGCCTCCTCGATTAAGCGATCGATGGATATGATCAGCGAAAGCAGTAATAAAATAGCCGATATTATCGGCGTTATTGATGAAATAGCCTTTCAGACCAACCTGCTGGCGCTCAATGCGGCGGTTGAAGCCGCACGCGCTGGAGAACAGGGGCGCGGTTTTGCGGTAGTGGCTTCCGAAGTACGTAATCTGGCTCAACGCAGCGCCACAGCCGCAAAAGAGATTAAGGCCCTAATTGGGAACAGCGTCGAAAAAGTTAACGACGGCGCCCACCTAGTCGGCATTTCCGGCAGCAAGCTTGAAGACATAGTTACCAAAGCAAAACAGACCGCGGAAATCATTTCTGAAATCAGCGCGGCCAGTCAGGAACAGGCATCGGGCATTGAGCAGGTCAATCGCGCCATCGTGCAGATGGATGCGGTGACTCAGTCCAATGCGGCACAGGTTGAGGAGCTCTCAAGCACCAGCCAATCTCTGGCCTCTCAGGGAGATCACCTGAAGGCATTGGTCTCACACTTCACCTTGAACGCAAATACAGCCGCCCAATTAACAAAACCGGTAGAGGGCGGAGTGGCTGCCGGTACACCTCGGTCTGACGAAAAACCAAACGAGCCGCTGGGCGGCGCGGCAGATGTGATAAATGCCTCACAGGACGGCCAGACGCCGCAACAAAGTGTCGCCGGCCAGCCACAAAAGGTGCAAACCCTGAAGCCTCGTAGAGCGGTCGCCGGAAATACTGGTATCGGCGGTAACGATGATTGGTCTGAGTTTTGAACGTGCAGCCGATTTAGGCCATTACATTCCAATCTCATGACCATCAGATTTATGCAATTCTAGGCTGTGATCACAGGATGAATACGATGCGTAATACATCGCCGGCCAAGGAAAACCCCACTGTGCAGGCAAACAATTGGCTAACAATTACGGACGAGGAGTTCCATCAATTACGGAATTTTATACAAGAATCTACCGGCATCGCGCTTTCCGAGCACAAACGCATGTTGGTGTGCTCACGTTTGGCTAAGCGACTGCGGCATTACGGTCTGACTCGATACGCCGATTATTACAAGCTATTGACTCAAGAGGATCCTGAAGGGCGTGAACTGTTAGAGATGATCAATGCGATCACTACCAATAAAACAGAATTCTTTCGCGAATGGCATCATTTCCAGTTTTTAACCGAACATATATTCCCGGAGATTAAGCAGGTGGCAAGCCGGGGGGGTTCTCGGCGTATACGAATCTGGAGTGCAGGCACCTCCACAGGGGAAGAGGCCTACTCATTAGCCATGATAACGCTTGAATCGTTTCCATCCAGTTATGGGTGGGACATAAAAATATTGGCGACAGATATCGACACCAATGTTATCAATCATGCAAAACGCGGCATATATACGTCCGAACAAGCGAGCCGTATCGATGAATCATTGTTGCATCGCTACTTTCTAAAAGGAAACGGCGAATTTGAAGGCTATGTATGCGTCAGACCGGAACTTAAGGCATTGTTGAGGTTCCGTCGTCTTAACCTGCTGGAACAACCGTGGCCAATGCGTGGGCCCTTTGATGTAATTCTTTTCCGCAATGTAATTATTTATTTTGATAAGCCCACCCAGCACATGCTGATCGCCTGTATGGCACAAATGCTTAAACATGGTGGATATTTAATGCTTGGACATTCCGAATCGCTCCATGGCATAAGCGAGGGTTTCGATTCTATCGGACACAGTACCTACCGACGGCAATTTGATCATTAAGAAGATAAACTGGATAGATATGGCTAAAACAAGCAACACTTTAATTTCACGCCTACCTTCCGACGCAGAGCAACTATCGCGTATCAGGATAAACATCGGGGGATTACATGTCGGTAAGGAACCACAGATTCTTGATACTGTATTGGGCTCATGTATTGCTGCGTGCCTATATGACCCCGTAGCCGGGGTAGGCGGAATGAATCATTTTATGCTGCCAGAAGGCATCGATCCGGACAATCCTACGAGTACGCGTTATGGGGTAAATGCCATGGAGCTATTGATCGGCGAGCTAATGAAGCTTGGCGGTGAACGGAAACATTTCCAAGCGAAGATTTTTGGGGGCGGCCATGTGCTGAATATCCGTGAATCGCTAGACGGCGTTCCACAGCGGAATATCGACTTCGTGCGTCAGTTCCTGGCTGTAGAACAGATTTTCATCGTGAAGGAAGATGTCGGCGGCTACCATCCCCGGCGCATACTGTTTTACACCCATACTGGCAAAGTATTCATGAAACGCCTGGGTGACCGCGAGGCCAAACGGACCGCGCAGGAAGAAATGGTCTATCTAATCAGTTTGAAGAAGCGAAATCTGGATGGCAATGTCACGCTTTTCTGAGCTTGCTTTGAATCAACAATCGTGACCGATAGAGATGAAAAACCAGCGTGAATAAGAAAATAAAAGTTCTTATCGTGGACGATTCGGCCGTGATGCGCCAACTGCTCACTGCCATCCTTCAGGAGGACCCGGCCATCGAGGTGGTCGGTGTTGCCGCCGATCCCCATATTGCCCGAGAAAGAATCAAGACGTTAAAACCGGATGTGTTGACACTCGATGTAGAGATGCCTGTAATGGATGGCATCACATTCCTGGAAAAATTAATGCGCCTGCATCCCATGCCGGTAGTAATGGTATCGTCACTGACTGAAAAGGGCGCGGCTTCTACGTTACATGCCCTCGAGTTGGGAGCGGTGGACTTCGTGACAAAGCCACGGACGGACATAAGAGGGCGCATAAGTGAGATAGTGGATGAAATTCACGCCAAAGTGCATACCGCTGCCAGGGCGCACTTGCGACCGCCATTGCTTTTCTCGCAGCCGGGCAAATATCGTGATGATACAGCTCCTTCCAGTCTCAGGCCGCGCAAAGAATGCGTCATTGTGATGGGCGCATCCGCAGGAGGTACCCAGGCGATTAAAGAAATTCTGGAAAAACTTCCTGTCGAAATCCCGGGTATTGCCATCGTGCAACATATGCCGCCGAGATTTACGGCATACTTTGCTGAAAGGCTTAACGACCAGTGCGCCCTAGAAGTGCGGGAGGCTAAAGATCAAGATAGCATTAATCCGGGTGTTGTTTTGATAGCGCCCGGACATGCCCATATGGCCTTGGTACGCGGCAACAACGGCTACCATGTAAAGGTCTATATTGATGAACTGGTTAACCTACACCGCCCATCGGTGGATGTACTCTTTGACTCAGCAGCGGAAGCAGCCGGTTCCAATGCCATGGGCGTAATACTCACCGGAATGGGTACCGACGGCGCGCGCGGACTGCATGCAATGAAACAGACTGGTGCGTACACTATCGCTCAAGATAAGGAAAGCTGCATGATCTTCGGTATGCCTGAGCAGGCTATTCGCGGCGGTGGCGTATGCGAAATATCGCCTCTTGAACGTATTGCCAATCATATTAAGCGGTGGACGGAGCTAAATCACGAGGTCGGAAGCGCTACGGATGGAATCTGTAAACAGCAAATATGAGTTAGCAGGTTGCTGAAAAACGATTTGTCACACCGGCAGAAGCCGGTGTCCAGAAA
>FXBF010000135.1_pt1 | contig 21944 bp, 20 predicted proteins | sample 5335321 | NCBI WGS metagenome assembly FXBF01 (sample SAMEA103928391, study PRJEB20085) | sediment metagenome | isolation source: sediment
GTGTGTCGGACTCGACGAATGACATACGGTGCAACGCTCGGCAATGACGGACCGCACCCGTGCAAAGTCGACGCCGACGCCGGCCGAAGTGGCCTTCGATTTCGGTGCAATCGCGGCAGCAACCGCAAACAGAATCAGCACGGCGGCGATAATAGATACCGGCGACGCCCGGCCCTTGTGACGCGCGACGAAGTAAACGCGAATCAGGGCGCCGGCCAAAGAGATCGCGATCAGGATCAGCCAGTTGTATTTATTACCGTAGGTTATCGCGTAGTGGTTGCTAATCATGACAAACAGGACCGGCAACGTGAAGTAAGTGTTGTGCACCGATCGCTGTTTTGCCCGAATGCCCGGGCCCGGATCAGGCACTTCTCCCCGGCTTGCGGCGTTCACCATCTCGCGTTGACCCGGAATGATTACGAAAAAGACATTGGCAACCATGATGGTGCCGAGTACGGCGCCGAAATGGATATACGCGCCGCGGCCGCTGTATAGCTGGCACAAGCCCCAGGCGAGTATGGAGGTCAAGACGAACAACACGGCGCCGAGTACGTTGTCGTTTTTGCCCAAAGGGGATTTACAAAGAAGATCGTAGACAATCCAGCCACCGGCGAGGACTGCAATCGCAATACCGACGGCTGCCGGTGATGAAAGCTCTGCCACGGAGCGGTCGATCAGATAGACCTCTGCTCCGTACCAGTAAACCAGCGCCAGCAGGAACATTCCCGACATCCAGGTCGTGTACGCCTCCCATTTGAACCAGTGCAGTGTCTCAGGCAATTCCGAAGGTGCGACTTCGTATTTCTGTGCGTGATAGAAACCACCGCCGTGTACTGACCATATCTCGCCGCCAACACCCTTTGCATCGTCCGCCGGGTCCTTCACGGCCTGCAGATGATTGTCGAGCCAGACGAAATAGAAGGATGAGCCGATCCAGGCGATTCCCGCAATGAAATGCAACGATCGCGCAAGGATGTTCAGCCACTCGACAATATATGCTTCCATTGCGGTTCTTTTTTATTGACGCAGGATGTGCACGTTATCCGGTAGTTCCTCGCCGGTTGATTGGGATCTCGCTTCACTCAATCGCAGAAGCTCGGCCCCGACCGCGATTGCAATTTCTGCCGGCTTCTTGCCATCGATACCGTCGATACCGATCGGACAAGTGAGTCTGTCAATACGAGACTGCGCCATGCCGAGCTTCAGAAATCGCTTTTCGAAACGACGACGCTTGGATATTGAGCCTATTAGCCCACAATAGCCGAAGTCGTCCCGTCCTAGGACCTGCTGGACGATTTCCTGGTCCATCGGGTGACTGTGTGTCATTACCAGATAATAAGTGCCGGCAGGCATCGCAGCTACTTCGAGCTCCGGCCGCTCACTTTCGATCTTCTGAACGTTTCCCGGTATATGCTCCGGAAAAATACTTCGCCGGCTGTCTATCCAGCGAATATTGCACTCGAGAGATGCCAGTGTGTTCACGGTCGCAGCGCCGACATGCCCTGCACCAAAGACGGCGATATTCAGATTACTCGATACGACTGGTTCGAAAAGAACATCTTCATCATTATTTTCTTTCATGTTAATTCTCACGCGCTGTGCGCCTGCACTGTGTTTCAGGATTCGTACTGCTTCGCGTCGCAGATTGCCGTCGGCAGTTATGCCTGTCGGGAATCTGCAATCGCCGTTTGCAGCGATCAGATACTTGCCGTTCTGATGCGAATGTTCCGGTAGCGTCGCCATGACGAGCGGTTCTCTGCGTTGATGGGCTTTTTGTAACTCATCGAGCCATGCAGGTTGATCCGCGAAAAACGACTCGAACAATACCTCGACAATACCTCCACAACATTGCCCGCAGTTGGCGCCGAGCGTGAACTTTCTTAGTTGGCTGCCGTCTTCTCCGTCCCTCATGGATCTGCAGGCAATTTGCGTACATTTGTATTCGAGCTGGCCGCCGCCGATTGTCCCTATTGTTTCACTTTCGGTCACAATCATTTTTGCGCCGACTTCCCGGGGTGCGGAACCACGGATGCCCGAGACGGTAACAAGAACGCAGGCATTGCCACCCGTGATTTGTTCCCACAGATCGCCAATCCACTCGTTCATGACAATTTTCCTTCGGCTTGCACTGCTGTAACTGCGTTCAATACGGACTCGGGCGTTGCCGGCGCGTCGAGATGAGGCCGGCATTTATCACCGCCAACGGCGGCGACGGCATCCCTGATAGCAAAAAATACCGACAGGCCCAACATCAGCGGCGGCTCGCCTACGGCCTTTGAACGATAGATCGTCTCCTCCCTGTTCGAGGCCGACTCGATCATTGTCGCCCGGAAATCTACGGGTAAGTCGGAGCATGTCGGGATTTTGTACGTAGACGGTGCATGGGTCTTGAGCTCTCCTTCGCTGTTCCACCAGAGTTCTTCCGAGGTAAGCCAGCCCGCTCCCTGGACGAACCCTCCTTCGATCTGGCCCATGTCGATCGCGGGGTTTATCGACTCACCGCAGTCATGAAGGATATCGACCCTCAGGATCCTGTATTCGCCGGTCAGCGTGTCGATAATGACTTCGGACACCGCCGCGCCGTAGGCGTAATAGAAAAAAGGCCGCCCAGTAAACGTCGAACGGTCGTAGTTGATCTCGGGTGTGCGATAAAAGCCCGTTGCAGAAAGCGAGGTGCGTTCGAACCACGCCTTCTGAACCAGCTCCTCGAAAGTAATGCTCTCGCCGCCCATCCGCACCCGGTTGTTAATGAACTCGATATCGTCTTCCGGGACATCGTAATGTCTGGCGGCGAACCTGATCAGCCGCTTCTTTATCGTCGCGGCAGCAGCCTGCGCTGCTTTGCCGTTCAGGTCCGAGCCGGCTGAAGCCGCCGTCGCAGACGCGTTCGGCACTTTGCTCGTGTCCGATGCCGTAATCTTGATGCGGTCAATATCGATCTGAAGTTCTTCAGCAACAACCTGCGCCACTTTGGTAAATAGTCCCTGCCCCATCTCGGTACCGCCATGGTTAAGGTGCACTGTGCCATCGGTATAGACATGTACCAATGCGCCTGCCTGGTTCAGGTGAGTCGCTGTAAATGAAATACCAAACTTGACGGGCGTTAGTGCAATGCCGCGCTTGAGAATCTCGTTCTCGTCATTGAATGCCCGAATTTCCTTGCGGCGATTCTGATATTCTGCACTCACCTCCACGCTTGAGACGATGTCGTCGATGATATTGTCTTCGATCTTCTGTTGATATTGCGTTACGTCCCTCTCGCCGATGCCATAGAAATTTCTCCTGCGAACTTCGAGTGGATCTTTGCCGAGATATCGCCCTATTTCCTCGAGGACATACTCGATGGCGAACATACCCTGTGGCCCACCGAAGCCACGAAACGCCGTATTAGACACCGTGTGTGTTTTGCACCGATGCGACACTATCGTCACGTTTTCGAGATAGTAAGCATTGTCGCAGTGAAACATCGTGCGGTCGTTGATCGCACCGGACAGATCAGCAGACATACCGCAGCGTGACGCAAACATGAATTCGATGCCCTCGATCCGGCCGGTGTCGTCGAATCCAACGTCGTAATCGATGACGAAGTCGTGACGCTTGCCCGTCATGATCATGTCGTCGTCACGATCAAGGCGAAGCTTGCATGCCCGGCCGGTCTTGTTTGCCATCAGACCTGCAATGCAGGCTATCAACGCCGGCTGGCTTTCCTTGCCACCAAAGGCACCACCCATGCGGCGGCACTCGACCACAACGTCCTTCGACCGCTTGGCGATAGCACGTGACGCGAGATGCTGCACCTCGCCGGGATGTTGGGTGGAGCTGAGTATGTAGAGATCGCCATCTTCGGCCGGAAGCGCCATCGCAATCTGCCCCTCGAGGTAAAACTGATCTTGCCCGCCGAGATTGAGGCTGCCATGCAAACGGTTTTGCGCAGCAGACAAGGCAGACTGACTGTCGCCTCGCTTCATAGTCTCACTCGGCAGGACAAAGGACTCTTTGGCAACCGCGGTTCGCGGATCCAGTATTGGCACGAGCTCGTCGTATTCTATTATCGCGAGCCTGGCCGCTTTGCGGGCCTGATCGACGGTTTCTGCCGCGACGGCGAAAACGGATTGCCCTGCGTACTCGACGAGTCCCGGCGCGAATATCGGATCGTCCGCTACAACCGGCCCGCAATTGTTATCCCCCGGAATATCGGCTGCGCTAATCACATCGACAACGCCGGGTGCCTCTCGAACGGCGCTCAAATCCATTTTCCTGATCCTGGCGTGCGGCTTTGTACTCATGCCGACGGCGAGGTGCAGCATATCCCGCGGCTCGGCGATGTCATCCGTATATAAGGCCTCACCGCTAACGTGCAGATGGCTGCTGTCGTGCGGAATCGGACTGCCGACCGTGCCTGCGATCGTCTGGCCGACGTTTTTTTCTCCCGGCGAGGTCTTAGCGTCCATAGTCATATAACCGTGGGGATGCACTGCCGCTGGAGTCCAGATAAAACCGCTTCAGGAGATTGCCGCATACTGTCCGACGGTATTCGGCCGTTGATCGCATGTCCGTTATCGGGCTGAAGTCTTCACCGAGCGCCTTGATTCCGGAGCGAACGGTGTCTTCGTTCCAGTCTTTTCCCTTCAGGGACGCTTCACAATTCAAGGCTCGTTTCGGCACGACTGCGAGTCCGCCGTAAGCGATCCGAATATCTGCAATGCCCGCGCCATCGCGCCTCAGAGAGTAGGCACCGCAGATTGCAGAAATGTCCTGATCGAATCGCTTGGATACTTTGTAGCTTTGCACCTGCGTATCGCTATGCCGTAGCGGTACAAGAATCCGCTCCACGAATTCGCCTGGCTCAAGAACAGTCTTCTGAAAGTCGAGATAGAAATCGCTTAGCGACAATTCTCTTTTCCGATCGTCCTGTCTGAGAACCAGCATCGTGTCGACGACCATTAACGCCGGCATCGAATCACCGATTGGTGAACCGTTGGCGATATTCCCACCAAGCGTGCCGGCATTTCGAATCGGCGGTGACGCAAAGCGCAGAAACAGTTCTTCGAATTCCGGATAGTGCTCGATAATCGGCAGCATTGCATCGCTAAGAGATACTGCCGCGCCGATATCGATGTGTGTTTTCGTTACGCTTAGTTTCGCAAGTTCTTCGACATTGCCGGTATAGATAACCGTGCTCAGGTTCTGATGTTGTTTCGTTACCCACAGTCCGACGTCCGTACCGCCCGCGAGGATGACGGCATCCGGATGGGTTTCGAAGAGACTTGCAAGTTCGGCCACGTTTCGCGGCGAAAAGAATTTGCGTTCGCCACCGTGGATCGCGAGCATCGCCGGCCGTGTGGCAGTTTTCAGGAGCTCGACTTTAGTCTTTTCATGAGTTCCGCATTTCCCCTTCTCGGCGAATGGTTCCTCCAGCCAGTTATCTTTGACGGTGCGGTAGCCGTACATTTTTTCTGCGGCCTCGATAATCGGCCGGTAGCCGGTGCATCGGCAAAGATTGCCGGCAAGGGTGTCATCGATTTGCCGCCGGCTCGGTTTTGCATTGGTTTTGTACAGGGCGAAAAGGGACATGATGAAGCCCGGTGTGCAGAAGCCGCATTGGGAACCGTGACAATCGACCATTGCCTGTTGTACCGGATGCAGCGAACCATCGCTGCGCCGCAGGCTTTCGACTGTGATTAATTCTTTGCCATCGAGTGTCGGCAGAAACTGAATGCAGGAATTAATCGCGCGAACCTGAAGACGCTTGCCGGACTTATCGACTTCGGCAATCGCGACCGTGCACGCGCCGCAATCGCCTTCCGCACATCCTTCCTTGGTACCGATCTTTCGCAAGTCTTCGCGGAGATACTGCAGAACAGTTCGTGTCGGGTCGGGGTCCCGGACCTCAACCAGCTCCCCATCCAGCACAAAACGAATCGTGTCCGCGTTCATTCAGGCTAGTCCCAGTATTGCGCGAGAGTCAGGGAATGTGGGCGAGAAATGGTTGCGGCCGACGCCGCTCTGGACTGAGAACCACGGCAAGCTATGGCTCGACGGAAGAGCCAGTCAGGCGCAATGAAATCCAGCCACAGACTGGACAAGCAATGCAAGCTACGAAGTGTCACCATCGTAATTTCGTCGTTCGTATCAACATTGTAGCCATGTCAGTCATCTCGGGCGGTCTCGTGCAATACTCGGACTAACTTCCCCGGTAAGTTGAGTAACTCCAGGGCGACACGAGCAACGGCACGTGGTAGTGCTGATCGTTTGCTAACGAGAATCGAATGACAACATCGTCCAGGAACGGTGAATCACTGGCCAGTGACGTACCCGCAAAATAAGGTCCAACTGCGAATTCGAGTTCGTAGCTGCCGGCCCGATAGGTGTCTCCGTCGAGCAGGGGTTGCTCCGTGCGTCCATCGTCGTTCGTGACCGAAGTGGCGACGAGATGCCTGCCGTTCTCCAGAGAGAATAGCTTGACTGAAATGCCGGCCCCGGGCCTCCCATGAGCGGTATCCAGTACGTGTGTTGTCAGTTGCCCCATGAGCTTTTTTCGCGCCTGTCCAGTGGCCCTTAATAGTAGGCGATCTGGCCCTGAAGTTGCACGAGTTGCCGCGAAAGATCGCTCAGGGATTTGATGGGCCGGGCGATCGACAACGTACTATGCTAGTTTTGCGCGACCAAAAAGAATGATTAACGAGGGAATCACATGACTGGCGATGGTATTTCGCGCCGTTTTTTCCTGCATGGCACACTTGCCAGCGGCTCTGCCCTCCGGCTGAGCACGCCCGCCATTCTTGCATTATCGGAAGCCGCGTATTCGGCCAGGGAGGAAGGCGCCGCTTTCGAATTCCTTTCCACGAGCGAAGCGAAAGAATTGGACGCTATCGCTGCACGCATTCTGCCAACGACAGACACGCCCGGGGCCCGGGAGGCCGGCGTTATTTATTTTATGGACAAAGCGCTGGGCTCGTTCATGCAGGCTGAACTCCAAACAATTCGCAAGGAGCTTGCTGAATTTCAATCTGCAGTCTCCGTTTCCTTTCCTGGGGCCGAAGTGTTTTCTGACCTAAGCGATACGGATCAGGACAAGTACTTAAGGACTCAGGAGCGCACCGCATTTTTCGGCCGCGTACGTTCCATGACGATCGCTGGATTCTTCGGCATGAGTTCATATGGCGGAAACCAAGACCAAATCGGGTGGAAGCTGATCGGCTTCGAAGGGCGTCGTGGCGCATGGGAAGCCCCGTTCGGCTATTACGACGCTGAGTATATGCGGGAAGAACAAAGTGGCGGATGATCGTTCTGTGAAATTCGCCAACAAGGATCCTGTCGACTTCGTGATTGTTGGGTCCGGTTCTGCCGGCGGCATACTGGCCAAGGAACTATCGACTGCGGGTTTTGACGTGGTCGTGTTCGAACAGGGTCCCTACAGAAAGCCGCAAGACTTTACACACGACGAAATATCCGTTGCCTACCTCAAGGAACTGCAGGGGGGCGGGCCCCAGGTCCAGCAACAGACTTTTCGTCATGATGAAAGTGCAGTCGCCAGAGTCCCAGAATCGGAGTTGCCGGCGTGGTATGCACAGACCGTCGGGGGAAGCAGCGTTCATTTTTCCGGGAATTTCTGGCGGTTCAGGGAGAGCGACTTCAAAGAGCGCAGCATGCTGGGACCGATAAGCGGTACGAATTTCGCTGATTGGCCGATTAGCTACGAAGAACTCGAACCCTATTACACCAGGGTCGATTGGGACATCGGCGTCTCTGGCGCACCGGGGCCATTCGATTCGCCGAGATCGAAGCCGTTCCCCGTGCCGCCAATGCCGGTGAAATCATCGGGCGTCTTGCTCGAGCGCGGTGCAGAGAAACTAGGATTGCATGCCCAGGTGGAACCGCTGGCCATCTTATCGAAGCCGCATAACGGCCGCCCAGCCTGCATCAATTGTGGGTACTGCCTGGACTACGGCTGCGAGGTCGGCGCAAAGTCATCGACACTCGCCACGATGATCCCACTGGCCGAGGCTAGCGGGCACTGCGAGATACGCAGTGAGTGTGCTGTATTCCGCCTTGAGACCGGTGCAAATGGAAGAGTAAGTGAAGTTCTTTACTACGATGCCGAAGGCAATGAACAATCGCAGAAGTCCAAAGTCGTCATTGTTTCAGCGAACGGCGCTGAGACGACACGGCTGTTGCTTAGCTCGGCCTCCGACCGGTACCCGGACGGAATCGCAAATTCCAGCGGCTTCGTCGGAAGAAACCTGATGTGTAACAGTCATTCAGTTGCGGAAGGAATATTTGAGCATCCGTTGAATGAATACAAGGGCGTGCAGGTAACCCGCATGATCCACGATTTCTACGAAACGGATTCCGCGCGTGGCTTTTATGGTGGTGGTGGAATCGATGCGCGCCCACTGTTTGCTGCAACGCCGATCAAGTATGCGAACTTCAGTATTCCACCGGGCACGCCGAAGTGGGGTGCCGAGTATAAGGACATGCTCGCAGCAAATTTCAATTACCAAATGTCAATAGTCGGTAGCACAACCTCGCTACCACTGGACAGCAACAACGTGTCGCTGGATCCGACGCACAAGGACCCGTGGGGACGGCCATCAATCAGAATGACCTATAGCGATCATGACGATGATCTTGCCACGGCAAGCTTTCTGCAGGAGCGCGCAATGGAGCTCTTCGATGCCACCGGTGCGACGAAATCATGGCGTTACGCGGTAGGCAAACAGACAAGCAGTGCACATCTGATGGGAACCTGCCGTATGGGCAACGATCCAGCCAGTTCCGTAATCGACAAATACCATCGCACTCACGACATTCCAAACCTGTTCCTGTGCGATGGATCGAGTTTCGTTACCTCGGGTCGCGGCCAGCCGACGATGACAATTATGGCGCTCGCATTTCGGGCCGCCGAACATATCGCCGCCGCTGCGAAAGCAAATAATATATGAGGACTGATGATGTATCAGAAAAAGAAAGCGACTCTTGGAATCCTGTTACTCAGTGCATTGGGCATCACTGCCTGCCAACAGGCTCCGCACGAGCACGAAGCGAAGCCTATCGACGTTGAGTATCTCCTCATGCCCGGAATGGAGGGCCTTGATCTTCCGTTCTCCTCTGCCGTGCGCGTTGACAACACGCTCTATTTGTCGGGCAATCTCGGCAACATGCCCGGCACGCTCGATCTCGCGTCGGGTGGCATTCAGGGTGAGACAAGACAGACACTCGACAACATCAAGGCAGTGGTGGAGCATTTCGGTTCATCAATGGACAAGATCGTGAAATGCACGGTGTTCCTTGCGGACATTGGCGAATGGGGTGCGATGAATGAGGTTTACAAGACCTACTTCAAGAACCCGCCGGCTCGCAGTGCCCTGGGAGCCAGCGGTCTTGCGCTTAATGCACGCGTAGAGATCGAATGCATCGCAACGATGTAGCCGGGGACGGACTCCTACGATACGTCGAGCAGCGCCTGTTGGAGCGCGTCCTGACGGGCGATCCTTGAAAAACGGGATAGGTGGATTGCCTAGCGCTTGAGCAGATCGTCGCGCCGCTTGGCAAGCGCTTTGATGCGGCGCTTGTCGAGTACGTCGCCGAGCTCTTCCTTCAGGTAATCATCGGTCAGCTCTGACAGCGCTTTTTGCCAGCCGCCACCGAGCTCGAACTTGTTGCCAGACCGATCTTCCAGGTTCGCGACGTATGTCGGTAAGCCCCGGCTCGTTGAAAACGCATTTTTGTGTTCGGTCAGTATCAGTTGCCAGTTGTCGATACTGTAAAGCATGTTTTTCCGGTCCCGGCCCTGGTTGTAGATCAGCGAATCGAATATGTACATCGCCTGCCATTGTTCGGCCAGCGGACACCATGCAGCGTTTCCTCTTCTCTTAGCGTCTCGATCTTCGTCGTTCAACATGCTGCCTGGGACAAACTGCAAAGAGCCGTGCCTGCCACCGATCTCCCTCTCCACGGTGACCGGCACCATTCCCAGGCCCAGCATAAGATCCAGACGATAGGCAGCGAGATCGGGGAAAAAACTCTTTCCTCGCGCATTTTCTTCGAACACGGCGGCAATGCTTTCGCCAAAGTAAGTTACGTTGACAATCGTCTTTCCGGACTCCGGGGTTGACGTCGGCGTTATCTCTCCGTTCACCAGAATCTGGTGCAGCCGGTTGGCGGTCAGTGTCTCGGCCCTCAACCCTACTCTGCGAGGATGAGCCACCGGTTGGTAATCTGCTGACGCTTTTTCACCAACGACAAACATCGAATCGCCTTCAATGACCAGGGCATTGCCACTACCCTGGTAAGCAGCAGTCAACATGCCGGTATCGATTTCGATCACGCGGCCGTCCATGCGCTCGAGCACGCGGCGCGTCAGCGTTGGCGTGTGTCCGATAACGACGCGGTCGGCTTCGATCGCCGCGAGCGCGGCAGTAAGTCTGTCTTCTTCGATCAGTGGCCCGCAACTGGCGCTGCCTCGATACCACAGCGGGCTGTCCGCGCCGTGAACGCTCGCATCATTAAGTTTTATCACCGTGCGAATGGCCGCATTTATTTCCGGGGTCCAACTCTCTTTCGCAGGGAGGGCCTCGAGTATTTCCGCGTGCCTGTAAAAACTCTCAGTCGGATCGAGTATACCGTTCTCAAAAAGCACTTCCGCCTGGGTCACGTAGTCGTGTACCTGAGACTTTAGGTCGCTATTGACCCCGTCCAGACCGATTTCGGCGACCAGCGGTGACAAGCCACCATGCACAAACGCTGTGCCGTTGATCACAACCATCAGCGGCTTCGACATCAACCATGGCCCGTACTCCCCCTGAGTACTGAAGGCCCGGCGAAGCCCGAAAAACCCTCGAGGATTTTTGCGCCCAAACTCATTTTGCAGCGTGTCCATGTCCGCTTCTTCTGCTTTGCCCGCGCGGTAAACCTCGAACCATCGCTCCCGATCTTCCTGGGATTCGTCATCGGCAAAAGCTGCATATTCTTTTTTTGAGACATACCTGAGATCGCCGATCAGGTTCATGACTTCGTGATTACCGAGTAGCATATGCACCTGCCCGCCGGCTGCCAGTGCCTCGTCTTCAATGCGCATGAGCAGGTCCATGACCTTTCGGGAATCGGGCCCGCGATCGAGAATGTCACCGGTAATAACGAGATGAGTCTTGCCGCCGCTCCAGCGAAGCTCCTCGTCAAGCACGCCGGCCTTGCCGAGTGTGGCTGACATTGCAGCGAAGGCGCCGTGCACGTCGCTTATTGCGACAACACGCTCCACGCCCGACCAACTCCACTCTTCCGCGCGCGCCTGCGTCTGCGCGGCTACTGAAAGTAGTGCAATAACGACAGCTGTAGTTACAAGCACCTGAATTTTTCTGATTGATTTCAAAGCTGACTCCAACGATTTGCTGCCTACATGCTACACTTCGTTAAACAACAAGTAACGAGCCGACATAACCATGAATAAAATTCACCGGCATACTTATTTGACCCGTTGCGTCGCAATGATGTTCCTTTCGATTGCTCTGAATGCAAACGCGCAGTCCGAAGATTCAGGCCCTGTTCATAGACCGCTATTCGACGATGACTTAATGCTCGCGATAACGATCGAGGGTCCGCTGAAGACGATCATGCGTAAGCGCGATGAATCGGAAGAGTTTCCTGCAATATTCAGACATACGAGTGCGGACGGATCTGAAACTATACTAAACATAAACCTTCGTGTCCGCGGCAAGTTCAGACGCAAGAAGGAAACTTGCAACTTTGCGCCCTTACGCATCAACTTTCAGAAGAAACAGGTTAAAGGTACTTTGTTTGAAGGGCAGGACAAAATCAAGTTGGTTACGGATTGCCAGAGCTCGAAAAGCAGTTACCAACAAATCTTGCTCAAGGAGTACCTGGCCTACAAAATTCTCAATGTACTGAGCGACAGAAGCTTTGGGGCGAGATTGCTGCGGGTCACCTATGTCGATACCGACAGGAAAAACAAGTCTCGGGGGAGTTTCGCATTTTTCATCGAAGAGAAAAAACACATAGGCGAGAGACTGGGCCTCGAGCTCATTAAGATTCCGAAAACGAAATATAGCGCCCTCGATCGGGCTCAGAGTAACCTGGTCAACGTCTACGAGTATCTCATCGCCAACACGGATTTTTCATTAATAGCCGGACCCAAGGACAGCAACTGCTGCCACAATACAGTCCTGTACCAAAAGGAAAGTGAACCTTATATATCGATCCCATACGACTTCGATCATGCCGGTCTCATCAATGCGCCGTACGCTGAACCAAACCCGAAATTCAAGATCAAGAACGTAAAAACCCGGGTTTACCGCGGTCGTTGTTCCAACAACGAGCTGCTCGACTCAACGTTCCAGCTTTTCCTCGACAAGCGGGACGATATCAAAGAGCTGGTAACGGGTCTCGAAGGATTCGACGAGAGATCGGTTAAGGGAACGATGTCGTTCCTGGATAATTTCTACAAAGACATCTCGACACCGAAGAACATCAAGAGGAAATTCATCAAAAAGTGCTCGTAAGACGAGCTTAGCTTCCGATCACTGCGTCAGCCAATCGGCGATGAGCTGTGAGACGCGCGGATGTATGTAATATCCGACTGAACTGTGGGGATTCGACTTGCCATAGCGGACCGCCAGATTGTAAATCTGATAGTCACGAATACAACTGACCAGCCTTTCCTTCAACATAGCCTTGAAATCATTGGCGAGCGTGTTGTCGTGGCAGCAATAGTCGTCCTCCGCCGAAACGTTATGCCATGACAAAATGTTTTTCGGATGCCGTTTTCCGGTTTTGTCTTTGGCACCGAGCAATTTCTTGCGAATCACGTTGTCGCCGAGCGGAGCGCCGAGAGTCAGCCAGACGTCGATTTTCTTATCTGAATATTGCTCGGAATATTCCGGGTCGTTTGACAACTGCCAAACGACGTCATAGGCAACGATGCAGCCCGTTCCGTGGGAAATAAGCATCACCCGGTCGCCCCTGTCCAAAGCTGCGCATAACGTGTCTCTGACTCGCTGGCGTACCTGCGCTGCAAAGTCACTCCTGGCGCTCCAGTACTCGCCGAGATCCTTGGCAACCTTGCCAATCAATGTACTCGCAAGCCCTACGGTACCCAGTACAGGAGCCGCTATGTCAGCAGCAAACTCCGCAATAGCAGACTTGCCTGGAAGGTTGTCATATCGTTGAACGCTGAACTTTTTTCTCTTGTCAATTTGCCGGAGCAGATGAAACGCGTTGCGCCGATCGCCAACGTCCAGCTGTTCGTCGTAATTTCCACCTTTCCCCGCAAGCAATGCGTTCGAGAGGTCACCATAGTAGGCTAGTTCCTTGGTCAGAGCGCGATAGTCAGGAAGCAAGTCCGGACTGTCTCGCTCCACGCCGGCCGCGAGCGCTGAATCGATAAGCTCGAGTAAATCTTTCCCAGACGGCTTGAAGTCGCGGCCATGCACAATGACCAGGCTGCGGCCTGATGTTCCGCTTGTGAATGTCTCGCTACTCATTCTGGCTGGTCCGAGGGTTTGTTTTGACCCGACGAATAGACGCTGAGCCTTGCTTTCTTTTTTCCACCTTCATCAGCAATCAGTAGTTTACCGTCCCGGGTAATTTCTAACCCCTCTGGCTGCCGATGGCGATCCGCCAACGGCAGAATTATAGCGTCAATCAGCTCGCCATTCGTCTTCATTTCAAAAATTGCACGCTGCGGCCCGGAAATCCCAAACAGATTCCCGGTTTCGGGATCGACAACGATGGCTGAGGGCCTTATGCGTTTCTTGCGGATCTTCCTGGCAATATCGTCTTCAGGAATGGGAATTTCGCGATCGTGGAGGACCCTGCCAGTCGCGGGCGACCAGACGAAGATCGAAAGTTTGCCGCTTTTGCTTTTTCCCCTGCTTTTTTTGCAAGCCAAAAGAAGGGTGCCTGATCGAACGTCGGGTGCAAGGCCTTCAATTTCGCAGAACTTGCCCAAACCGGTCTGGTAGATTTCGAACTCCACTCGATCACCGTCGTTGCCTTCCGGGGCCACATAGAGAAGACCGTTACTCGTTACGAGGTAAAAAACGCCGTCGAGATAAGCGATCCCCTCGAAATCAGCACGTGCAGTCGGGCTCCCCAAGGCAAACGCTTTGTCGATTTTGCCCTGCAGGTAATCCAGTTCGTAAATGACTGCTTGTTCGTCGTCGACAGCGAACAGACGGTCATCCGGGGTTATTGCGAGACCTGATATTTCCCTGAGTTTTTTGGGCAACTTCCATTGTCGGAGAGATTCGGAATCGAGTGCGAATCGGCCAATAGCCAGTTCACTGGTCGAATCGGACGCAAGCAAACAGGCTGACATCAGGCTCAGAAATGCAAAAGCTGTGGCGCGCACGAGCTCCCGCTGTCGTGAATTCACCTGGCCCCTAATAGTCTTCCTCGGCTCGATTGCGCCTGGTCAGCATGGAGAAGAACGTGCCGGACAGCACTTTTCCATACTCCAGCTTCCAGATGATCATGATGGCATAGACAAATGCCATCGAAATGACCATCGAGACGGCCAGCGCACCGACCCCGGAGCCGAGCCCGATGCTGATTGCCACGAAAATATACATCGCGTGCGAAGGCTGATCGAGCGTAAAGCGAAATCGCACGGCTGCAACGATACCGGCCAGGCTGAAGGCAAGAGCAATACTGTTCATGACGATCATCGATATGCCGGTTACAACAATCGGCATGATTATGATGGTCTGCACAAAGGACTGATCGATGCTCTTGTCGCGGCTCGTGATGAAGTACACCCACGATACGGGGATGATTAATATCGCCGCACCCAGGCTGGCGAATGCCAACTTGATCGCCGCCTCCGGCGCCAGGACTGTTTCCTCGAGACTCGAATACACGGGCTCGAATGCTTCGCCACCGCTGGCCAACTCACCGATGCCCCCGATCGGAAAGAAGTCCACAACTCCCGGGAATCTCGTCAGCAGAAAAGCCATCAGTCCCGCCCAGAACGCGTAGTACGTCGTAATCAGCGTTATCGGTATCAGGAAATTAGCTGCTTTTCTCATCACGCCACCCCAGGTGAGTTCGCCTCTTGTTCCGCGCAAACCGAAGATACCCCTGTGCTGCCAATATCGCCACATTCCCTGCAGAATCGTGTGGTGTTAGGCTAAGCGCCGCAAAAATGCCGGCAGGGCGCTTATGACTCAATCTGTACAACTACTCGGTATCAGCAACGCAATCGTCGACGTGCTCGCTCATGTCGACGAAGCCTTCCTCCAGAAAATCGGCGTGCCGCGCGGCTCGATGACCTTGATCGACGAGGCGCGTGCGCACGAGATCTACGACATGATGGGCCCGGCCACGGAGATGTCAGGTGGGTCCGTTGCAAACACCGTCGCCGGGTTCGCCATCCTGGGCGGATCGGCATCCTATATCGGCCGGGTCAAAGACGATCAACTCGGAGAAATATTCGTGCACGACATGCGCTCGCTGGGCGTTGATGTCAGGACTGCGCCCGCTACGGACGGCCTGCCAACAGCACGCAGCCATATCCTGATCGATCCTGACGGCCAAAGAACAATGAACACTTATCTCGGCGCCTGTACCGAACTCGGCGTTGCCGACGTAACGGAGGATACGGTCGGCGCACCAAAAGTCATCCTGGTCGAGGGTTACGTCTGGGACATACCGGAAGGCCCGGCTTTGGCCGCTGAAGCCATACGGATCGCAAAACAAAACGGCTCAACGGTCGCACTGTCTTTATCTGATTCATATTGTGTTGAACGACATCGCGATGCATTTGCAAAAGTCGTCCGGGACGACGTCAATATGGTTTTTGCCGATGACGACGAGGTAATGGCGCTCTACGAGGTGGGTAAATTCGAGGATGTATTATCGGCGATCGACGGTTCTGACAATCTCTTCGTCATGACGCGTTCCGAAAAAGGCTCCGTGATCGTCGAGGGCGATACTAAAATCGTCCAGGAAGCAAAACCTATTGAGCAGTTGATTGATACCACAGGCGCGGGTGATGCCTACGCAGCAGCTTTTCTTTACGGCTGGGCAAACGGCAAAGCGCTCGATGAATGTGCATGCCTTGGGACGCACGTTGCCACGAGCGTCATCCAACAGGTCGGTGCGCGCATTGATACAAATGTACTTGAATCTTTTGAATAAGCATGGCTTTGTCGCGATCTGCTCATTGGCAATTTTTGCCATGGTGGCGCATGCGACTGATCCATCGACACCAGGCGCCAGCGCTGAGCGCATGGAGCAGCGGATTCAGACTTTGTCCGGATTCGGCGCCCATCCGCCAGGCGGCGTCAACCGCGTCGCTTTCAGCAAAGCCGATCTCGAAGGCCGCGAGTACATCAAGGGATTGATGGAACAAGCCGGGCTGGAAGTGCGGGTCGACACAGCCGGCAATATAATTGGCAAACAGCAGGGACGCGAGTCCGATCTGCCGGTCATCATGTTCGGCTCGCACATCGACTCCGTACCCGGTGGCGGCAACTACGACGGTAACGTCGGCGTCATCGCTGCAATTGAAGTCGCGCAGTTGCTGCATGAAAACGGTATAGAGACCCGGCACCCTCTGGAAATTGTCAGCTTCACAGACGAAGAAGGCGGTCTTATCGGTAGCCGGGCCATGACGACGGGTCTGAGCGAAAGTACGCTCAAGGTCCTCAGCCACAGCGGAATGACAATTGGCAACGGAATTCGAGTCGTGGGGGGTGACCCGGATCGGCTCGAGCAAGCCTTGAGAACCGCTGATGATTTTGTGGCATTTATCGAAGTCCATATCGAGCAAGGGGCATTCCTTCACGAGGAAGACATCGACATCGGCGTCGTCGAAGGCATCGTCGGCATCCGCTGGTGGGACGTAACTATTGAGGGAATCGCCAATCACGCCGGTACTACACCGATGAACCGGCGTCGGGATGCCATGGTCACGGGGGCGCAACTCACACTCGCGGTAAACAAAGTCGCCACATCGATGGAGGGCCGCCAGGTCGCAACCGTCGGCAGAATTCGCGCCGAACCTGGCGCACCGAATGTCATACCGGGCCGGGTCGTCATGAGCCTCGAGATCAGAGACCTGGACGCGAACAAGATGCAGGGCGTGTTTGATGCAATAAAAGCCGAGGCCGACAAAATTGCCGAGGTACGAAATACGCCGATAAGTTTCGCCGAAATCGACGTCGCTTCCCCGCCCGCACCGACCGATCTGCGCATGCGCAAGATCATTGCGCAATCGGCCGAAGACCTGGGCCTGTCTTACAAATTCATGCCGAGCGGCGCCGGCCACGACGCACAGGACATGACTCACGTCGCGCCGACCGGGATGATCTTCGTACCAAGCGTGGACGGCATCAGCCACTCACCAAGGGAATACACCACTGCCGAAGACATGGCGAATGGGGCAAATGTGTTGCTTGGGACTGTGCTCGCCGTCGATCAGGGCGCGCTTCAAAAATAGGGGACCGACCCATTGCCGTCCCATAAACATCAGCTGCGAGGCCCTGATTCGAAACAGTAGCACGGTGCTCAGATACAGGCATCGCCCGTCAGGACGGGCTCCAACAAGGGGTTCTACTACCGTTGCATCGCCCGTCAGGACGGGCTCCTACGCGGGCGTTTACTAGCAACTGTAGGAGTCCGTCCTGCCGGTCGATTGTCGAACTCCGTGTCATCACTTGATGCCGTTTTGACGCCGATCTTGAATTTATGGGACAGCAATGGGTCGGTCCCCTATTTTTTTTACGCACGACGGGCGGTTGCGGTGACCAGCCCTGCAACAATCAGAAAACTGCCACCGACGCGATTGACTACGCGAACCGCTCGCGGGCGTTGAAGGTATGTGCGCAGATGTCCTGCGAGCGATGCCCAGATGGCGAGCGTCAAACCGGCAAGCATCAGAAATGTTGCTTCGAGGATGACGAATTGCACCATGACGGGCCCAGTCGAGGTCACAAACTGTGGAACAAACGCGATAAAGAAAATAATGCTCTTGGGGTTTAAGGCCGTCACGATATAGCATTTCCAGAACATACTGCGCTGCGTCGCATCTTGCCGATCATCCGAAATCTTCTCCACCGACGGGTCCGCTCGCCATAACTGGATGCCAAGCCATATCAGGTACGCCGCACCTAGTAGTTTCAATACCGAAAACAGTGTGGCGGACGCCGCGAGTATTGCGCCGGCACCGAGAAGTGACAGCGTCATCGCCGTAAAATCACCGAAGACAGCACCGGGCACGGTCGCCCAGCCGCTAGCCCGCCCTGTCCCGAGCGCGTAGCTCACCACAATCGTGACTGTCGGGCCGGGCATCAGGAGAAGTGCCGTGCATGCGACCGCGAACGCAATCCATATTTCCAGTGTCATCTCAGCTGCCGATAGGACGTCAGGTCGTCTTTGTTTCTTGAGTATCCCTGATCAGGTGGGGATTCTGAGCTGAATCGCCTTCATAAAAAAGGGGACGGGAAAGGGTGGTCGAGATTAAGCGTGTTGGCGGGCTCCATCATGAATATGCCCGGATGGCCGCGTAGATCGGTGTTCTGGATGATTATTGAGAACGGGCAGTTCTCCAATTTTTCCGTAACTTCATAACATAAAGTTAATCCCTTCCTTCTTCCTCAATAACGCTTGACACAGGGTTATTCCAGGCACGATACTTCGCAAAATGAAGTTAGATAGATCGTGAACCTTCACTTCGACGAAATGATCAGCTCCCCCTCCCGCCTCGCTATCCTGGCCGCTCTCGTGCCGGGCCCACCGGTCTGTTTCACGGAGATGAAGGCCGCAACTGGCCTTGCGGATGGAAATCTCCACGTACAGACCCACAAATTGGCCGACGCGGGTTATCTCCAAATCCGCAAGGCCCGTCAGGGGCGGCGCTCGGTGACCGAGTTTTGTCTCACTGAGCTCGGGCTCGAGCGCTTCCGACTTCATGTTCGAAAGTTGCAGAAGGTCCTGGACATGGAAGTGGGCGTGACCCGACCGGCGCCACCCTCCGAGCGACCCGACGATTCGGCAGTCTGGTTGTGACTCCTCGCCCGAAGAGAATTGCGCTCGGCGCCGACCACGGCGGCTTCGAGCTGAAGGCCGGTCTGGCAGCTCATTTGCGCCAGGCTGGACACCAGGTCGAGGACGTCGGTACTTCATCCCGTGAAGCGGTCGACTATCCCGTCTTTGCCCGAGCGGTCGCGGAGGCCGTGTCCCAGGGGAGAGCCGACGTCGGCATCATGATCGACGGCGCCGGGATCGGCTCGTGCATGGTCGCAAACAAGGTGCCGGATGTGCGGGCGGCGCTCGCCTACGACCTGTCGAGCGCCCGCAACAGCCGCGAGCACAACGATGCCAACGTGCTGACCCTCGGCGCTGCTCTGATCGGCGCCGGTCTGGCGGAGCAGATCGTCGACGTCTGGCTGGCGACCGAATGCACGGAGCCGCGCCACCTGAATCGGGTCGCGATGTTCGCTGATCCGGCGGTCCGGTCCGACTCGCAGCCGGGAGACAGGCAAAACGCTGAGTTGCGTTTTTCCGATCAAGACATTGACCGGGTAGTGGCCCGGCTGCATGAGATCCTGGGACCGAAGACGGGTGCGGAGTCGACTGGTGCCTGCGTTGGTGACAACCCGGAGACGGCACGAGAGTTCGTGCGGCTCGGCGCCACCGGCTTGACCAGCGTCGCCCCGGCGGAGCGGCCGGGGAGCATTCCCGGCGACCTCGCTCGCTATATCGACCACACCCTGCTGAAAGCCGACGCGACCGAGGAGCAGGTTCGAACCCTCTGCGCCGAGGCCCGCGAGTACAACTTCCGTTCGGTGTGCATTAACCCGACCTGGGTATCGCTGGCGGCCAAGCTCCTGCGGGGCAGCGAGGTGCTCACCTGCACCGTCGTCGGCTTCCCGCTCGGTGCCAACGAGGGCCAGATCAAGGCCATGGAAGCGCGCCGCGCCATTCGCAGCGGCGCGCGCGAAATCGACATGGTAATCAACATCGGCGCACTCAAGAGTGGCAACGATGCGCTCGTGCTCAGCGACATCCGGGCCGTGGTCGAGTCCTGTCGCGACGGCAATGCAGTATGCAAGGTCATTCTGGAAACCGCGCTCCTGACCGACGCCGAAAAGCGGCGCGCCTCGGAGCTGGCGCGAACCGCACGCGCCAATTTCGTCAAGACGTCGACCGGCTTCTCGACCGGTGGCGCCACCGTGAGCGATGTGGCGCTCATGGCCGAAGTCGTTCGCAGCGCCGGCATGGAGGTCAAGGCCTCCGGCGGCATCAAGTCCTTCACCGACGCCAGGGCGATGATCGAGGCGGGAGCCACCCGTCTGGGAGCGAGCGCCAGCATTGGCATCGTGCAGGAAGCAAAGTCAATGAGCATGAGCGCCTGAGGAGTTGAATTTATGGTCGATCTAAGAGCCTACGTTATTCTTGACTCCTTGCAGCCGCAATTCGCGTCCTTTCAGGCGACGATCTCGAAGGGTTACCTCCCGAAGGTCGGCCAGGCGAGTCTCTTCGTTGAGATCGCCCCCGGCATGGCGATCAACCACCTCACGGACATCGCCCTCAAGTCCACGGACGTTACGCCGGGAATGCAGATCGTCGAGCGTCACTACGGCATGCTCGAGGTGCATTCCGACAGCCAGGCTGATGTCCGGCAGGCCGGGCAAGCGATTCTCGACGCCCTCGACCTCGAAGAGCAGGATCGCCACAAGCCGCGGGTCGTCTCCAACGAGGTAGTCCGTCACATCGAGGACACCCAGAGCATGCTGATCAACCGCATGCGTCACGGCAACATGATTCTCTCCGGCCAGACCCTATTCGTGCTCGAAGTCGAGCCGGCGGCCTATGCGGCGCTGGCGGCCAACGAGGCCGAGAAGGCAGCGGATATCAACATCCTCGAAGTGCGAGCGGTAGGCAGCTTCGGACGCGTCTACATCGGCGGCGAGGAAAAGGACGTAGTGGTCGCCCACGATGCGGCAGTGCAGGCGATTAAGAACGTCACCGGCAAGACCAGGAAGAAGTAGTACAAAACAATCCCGGGCCACCAGGCCCGATATGCGAGGAGCAAGGCAATGTCAGATGCATTGGGAATGATCGAGTGCCGGAGTTTTCCGGCGATGGTGGAGGCGGCCGATGCGATGGTCAAAGCGGCCAGAGTCGAGCTCGTGAGCTACGAAAAAACCGGCGGCGGATATACCACTGCCGTCGTGCGGGGCGACGTCGCGGCAGTGAAGGCGGCCTGCGACGCCGGACAAACGGCCGGCGCCCGCGTAGGCGATGTGGTGGCCGTGCACGTAATCGCACGACCTCACGCCAGCGTCGACACGGTGATCCCTTTGGGTCGCAGTACCGAAGCAGCCAAGAAGTAGCGGCCGGGGGAGCGCAGCAGCCGTGAAACTCGCGAAGGTCCTCGGTACCGTCGTTGCCACTCAGAAGGACGTCAAGCTCGAGGGCCTGAGATTCCTGGTTCTGGGTCTCTGGGGTTCCGACAACCAACCGGCCGGCGGCTCGGTGGTCGCAGTGGACGCCGTCGGCGCCGGCGTCGGTGAAATGGTGCTCTTCGCCAGCGGTTCGTCCGCCCGCCAAACTGCGTCCACCGACAACAAACCGGTCGACGCGGTCGTCATGGCTATTGTCGATAGCTGGGAGATCGAGGGCGACGAGAAATACCGCAAGGGGGAGGCTGAAGCATGAGCGGGCCGGGAGGGAGCGTAGACCTCCTTACCGATCAGCAGGTAGACATCATCGCCGCCCACCTCGCCGAACGCCTGACGGGCTCGTCGGCAGGTGGTGCTCAAGTCCCCGCGGCCCGGAGCGGGCCGGCCGTCGCTCCTCGCGTGGCGCTCGGCGAAGGCGTCTTCGCCACGGTGGACGAGGCCGTCGAGGCTGCGGGCATTGCATTCCGCCAGCTCGACGGCATGACGCTCGAAGGGCGACAGAAGATTATCACCTCGATT
>FXBF010000136.1_pt1 | contig 21907 bp, 23 predicted proteins | sample 5335321 | NCBI WGS metagenome assembly FXBF01 (sample SAMEA103928391, study PRJEB20085) | sediment metagenome | isolation source: sediment
AATCGGACGCGTCCGTGACCTGCCTTAACCGAAAGATGTGGGTAAAGCTAAGGTCCTGACGGGCGATTACGGGTGCCAACAGGTGCAAAGAGCCCGTCCTGACGGGCGAATCTCCTACGGATTTACTAAAGCCTTGAGGTCGGCGAGGACTTGCTGTGAATGCGTATCCGGATCGACCTTGGCGTAACGTTTGACGACCCGGCCGCTCGGGTCGATGAGAAAGGTCTGCCGTTTAGCCACAGTCTTGCCGAACATTTTGGTTTTTACGCCATAGGCTTCCGCCGTTGTTCCATCAGTATCGGCCAGAAGCGGAAAGGGCAGGCTGTACTTGTCCGCAAATGCTTTGTGTGACACTTCGTCGTCCAGACTCACGCCCAGTATCTGACTATCGAGTTCCTTGAACGCAAATACGTCGTCGCGAAATTCGCAGGCCTCAGTTGTGCACCCGGGTGTGTCGTCTTTGGGATAAAAATAAATTACAACCCACTTGTCCCTGTAATCTTCTAGCGAATGAAGCTGACCATCCTGATCTCGGAGTTCGAAACCCGGCGCCAGATCGCCCTCTTTGATTTCTTCGGCGAGCAAAACACTTCCTCCTGCCAACAGGAAAAAGCCGACTAAAAAGCCAGTGACAAAGCATTTCATGGCAATCGTCCCCTTTCTTACGCTGCGTCGATTGATAGCAGTTCAGCCGTCACTATAATACGCTATGGGAATTTCTAATCAATAAGAATGATAAGTCGCCTCGCATGCAACAATACAGCGCTGGTTTTGCCCGGCGGTGGCGCGCGCGGTGCGTTTCAGGTCGGTGTTCTCAAGGCAATCGCAGAGTTGATGCCGCCGAAGGCCTGTAACCCGTTTCCTGTAATCAGTGGGACTTCGGCAGGCGCAATCAACTCGATCGTTCTTGCCAGCAAGGCTCGTCACTACAGCATCGCAGTCGAGGAACTCGAGCGGGTCTGGAGTCATTTTCACAGCAGGCAGGTGTTTCGCACGGACAGCTGGACTATGTTCAAAAGCAGCCTGCACTGGATGACCGCTATCGTTTTCGGTGGCTTGATCATCGGCGCGCCGCGCTCGTTGCTCGACAATACACCACTCAGGTCTCTCTTGAGCCGCAATATTCGCTTTCCCCGGATTCAGACATCTATAGATAACGGTTATCTTGACGCCGTTGCCGTGACTGCAGCCAGTTACGGTTCTGCGCGATCGATGACATTTTTTCAGGGGGCGCCAGGGAAACAACAGTGGGCACGTACGCGCCGTATCGGTATTCGCCAGGAGCTGCATTTGGACCATCTGATGGCGAGCATCGCCGTGCCGATGATTTTTCCGCCCGTAAATATTGGCGGTGAATATTACGGTGATGGCGCTATGCGACAGGCGACACCGTTGAGTCCGGCGATTCACCTTGGAGCCGACCGAATCCTCGTCATTGGAGTGCGCGATGAGACGGCAGATCCGGCGGCCGACCCCAGATCGCCGCAGCGGTTTCCAAGTTTGGGGCAGATTGCCGGCTATATGCTCGATACACTATTCATGGACGGGCTTTATTCGGACCTCGAGAGAATGACGCGGATCAATCAGCTCATCGATTCCGTCGAGCCGCTAAAGCGTACCGGTACCTTAATCAAGATGCGTCCGATCGATACGATGATTATCGTGCCGAGCGAGGACTTGAGAATTATAGCGCACAGGCACAGGAAGACGCTGCCGTTGCCGTTACGGGCGCTCCTTAGAGGGGCCGGTAGCAGGAATCCCAGCGAGAACAGGTTGCTGAGCTTCCTGCTGTTCGAACAGGCTTATACGCAGGAACTCATCGATTTGGGCTATAAAAATGCAATGGCGGTCAAAGACCAGTTGCGCGCTTTCGTGATGGGCGAGGACGTCCCGAGACTCTTTGCGCCAAGTTGGGTGGCTCGGGATCTCAGCGGGTTCGGTAATTAGTCTTTACAAAAGAAACGCGGCGCCCAGTCCCAGGAATGCCATATAGCCGACAACATCAGTAATGGTCGTCAATACGACGCCGCCTGCCAAAGCCGGGTCGATATTCATGCGCTTCAATGTGAGCGGTATAGCAAATCCTGCGCCGGCAGCAATGGTCAGATTGATAGTCATCGCCGCGGCAATCACGGCCCCTATACGCCACTCGTTAAACCAAATGTAAGTGGCCACTGCGACGACGACTGACCATCCCAGGCTGTTCAGCACGCCAACCATCAACTCTTTTTTAAGAATACCGCGGGCATTCGTTTTATCGATGAGACCGAGTGCGATCGCTCGAGTGATGATTGTCAGGGACTGAGTGCCGGCCACGCCACCCATGCTGGGTACGACGGGCATGAGAACAGCGAGCAAAACGATCTTGTCGACAGTCGTCTGAAAGATGCCAACGACTGAAGCTGCCAGGAACGCCGTTGCCAGATTGACGCCGAGCCAAAGCGCTCTGCGCTGAGCGCTCTTCACGACAGGCGCAAACATATCGTCTTCTTCGTCGAGACCGGCCGCGCTCATTAGCGAATGCTCGGCCTCGTCCCGAATAACATCGACAACATCGTCGATCGTAATTCGACCGACAACGCGATATTCGTCGTCGACAACCGGCGCAGACAGCAAATCACGGTTTTCGAATTCCCAAACAACTTCTTCTGACGGCGTGTGAGCTGGGATCGGCAGGATCCCCGTTGACATGACTTGTTCAATGCTTGCATCGGGATCCTGCGTGAGCAGGCGATTCAGAAAAAGCGATCCGGCATATTCATTGTCTCGATTAACTACGAATATCGTGTCTGTGCCATCAGGAATTTCAGCGTGCGCACGTAGATATCTGAGAACGACCTCTACTGTAACGTCTGGACGAACCGTTACGATGTCTACGTTCATCAATCCGCCGGCGCTGTCCTCGTCATAGGCCAGAACCTGGCGGAGTCTTTCCTGGTCCTGATGGTTAAGTGACTTCAGTACTTCCTGCGTCAGCGCCTCAGGAAGATCGGCGATAAGGTCGGCTAAGTCGTCAAGCTCCATGCCCTCGGTCGCAACGAGGAGTTCTTCGGTTGGCATGCCCTCAATGAGGCCATCACGAACTTCGTCGGCCACCTCGACGAGAACGTCGCCTTCGAGATCCGGTTCGACCATTTCCCAAATGATGGCGCGCTCACGTAGCGGCAACGACTCGAGCAGGCGGGCCAGTTCGGAGGGGTGCAAACTGTGAATCAGCCGACGGGCAGAGCGCATTCCACCGCTGTCGAGCTTCTCGCGCAGCAGTTTCAGATTGGTCTGGGTGTGCTCTCTCGCGTCCATGAATCCCGCCTCGGCCCATTTATTCAGGGGTGAGACCGACGATGAGTCGGGTCGGCCGAAGTTTAGCTTTCCTTAGCGGCCTCTGCTAGAGGTCCATCAATAGTGCCTTGTTGGACCTCTAGCCCGGACTATTCATGAATGCGCTCGCGCCCTTGCATGATCCTTGTTCACCCACGGGATTTTCCTCCCTCGGGAATACACACTGGTATTCCGCTCGGTCGGAAAATCCCGTGGGTGAACAATGCTCTGCGCAATCATCGCGGCGATTCATGAATAGTCCGGGCTAGGAGCCTGCATCATTGCCGCTGGCCGAGATTTCATTGTGGCGTGTCAGAATGGGATCGTGAATTTTTCCCAGCGCCGCGGCAAGCTTTTCCGCCATAAAGACCGAACGATGCTGGCCGCCTGTGCATCCGAGTGCAACCGTGAGATAGGCGCGGTCGAAACCGACGTATTCGGGTATCCAACGGCTCAGAAACGAGAAGATGTCCTCATACATTTGCTGAAAATGTGGTTGATCGTTCAAAAACGTCCTGACTGCTTCGTCCTGTCCCGTCAATGCCCTGAGTTCTCTCCTCCAATACGGGTTTGGAAGGCATCGCAGGTCGAAGACGAAATCGGCGTCCGCAGGAATTCCGTGCTTATATCCGAATGATTCGATCAGTACGGAAAGCATGCTTGATTTGCGCCGGTCGACACGCTTGCGAATAACTTCGGCAAGCTCGTAAACACTGGTCCGCGAGGTATCGATAACGAGATCGGCGGAATTGATGACTGGGCCAAGCAATTCCCTTTCACTGGCAATGGCGGCCCGGAGCTCGGTTCCGTGATCGGCTAGCGGGTGTTTACGGCGCGTTTCGCCATACCGTTTCAGCAATATGTCATCGCTTGCCTGTAAGAACATGACGTCGGTCTGAACATCGACTTTTCGGAGTTCGCCAATAAATTCCGGGAGCGACACCAGGTCGCTCAAACGGTTTCTGGCATCGACGCCCACCGCAATACGCTCGGTCGGCTGTTTGCCAGGGCGAGTCACTTCATCGAACAGGGACTTGAGCAGTGCGGCCGGCAGATTGTCGATGCAATAGTAGCCGAGGTCCTCGAGAACGTGTAGTGCAACACTTTTTCCCGAGCCGGACAGTCCGCTGACAATGATAAGTCTCATCTCCCCGGACATTTCCGATTATTCCACCGATTAGAGGGTCTGCACGCTTTTTAGCTTCGTGCTGGCCGGTACATGACCAGCGAGGAGAGCGTCATACAATTCGCTGCTCGAGTTGGCGCTGCGGAGCTTGGCAGTAAGGGACTCATTGGCCAGAAATCCGGTGATCATGTCGATGTCACCGTAGTGACTGTCGTTTAGCTCCTTTGGCAGAATGAGCCCGAAAATCAGATCGACCGACACGCCGTCCGGAGAGTCGAAATCCACGGGCTCGGAAAGCTTCATCAACGCGCCGCAACTGGCCTGCACGCTCGATATGCGACAATGGGGAAACGCGATTCCCTTGTCCAGGCTGGTGCAGCCGAGCCGCTCTCTTTCTATGAGCTTGGCGAAGATCTCTTCATTGGCGATATCGGGATTCGGATTCGCTAGCAACTCGCTCACAATCTCGAGGCTGTGTTTTTTGCTGCGTGCGTGCACATTGCATAGGACACTGCCGGGGCTGATAAGTTGTTCCAATATCATGAACGGTGACCGATTTTTAATGGCAGTGTTGGCTAAGATTACCAACGATCGGTAATCATGGGATTATTGAAAAGGAGTTTTACTCAGCCAATATATCTCTTATTAGTATCCCGGGCGTGGTGATCGGCTAGTTTCTCTTTATATTTCTTTACTTGTCGATCCAGTTTATCTACGAGGCTATCAATTGCTGCGTACATGTCTTCCTCTGTCGAGTCGGCATAGATTTTACCACCGTTAACGCTGACTGTGGCTTCCGCTTTATGGCGTAATTTCTCTACAGTCAAAATACAATGGACGTCAGAAACAAGGTCAAAGTGCCGCTCGATTTTTTCTAACTTATTTACTACATACTTGCGTAATGAGGGTGTAATTTCGACGTGATGGCCCGTAACGTTCAACTGCATAATTTTCTCCTATGCTGTAATCGATTGCGACGAAGTGTCTTTGATATTTGCTTGGTCTCCTCTGTGTGCCGGTTCCCAGTGGTCCATCAATATAGCCTTGTTGGAACACTAACGTTTCAGCTTACGAACTTTGCGCTCGCTCGAAGAAGCGATCTTCATGGCTTCGCGATACTTCGCAACCGTTCTCCTCGCAACAGTGATGCCCTCGTTAGCAAGGAGATTAGCAATTTTGCTGTCGCTAAGCGGCTTGGATGGATTCTCGCCGCCAATATGTTTGCGAATCTTTGCCCGAACGGAAGTCGACGACTGGTCTTCGCCGTCCGCCGTCGAAAGATGACTTGAGAAGAAGTACTTGAATTCGAATACACCGCGTGGGGTATGCATGTACTTGTTGGTTGTAACGCGGGATATTGTTGATTCGTGCATGCCAATCGATTCGGCAACATCCCTTAATACTAGCGGCTTCATCGATTCATCGCCATGCTCTAAAAACGCTGCCTGGCGTGCCACAATGCAGGTGGCTACTTTAAGTAAAGTTTCGTTACGGATTTCAAGGCTTCGTACGAGCCAGCGCGCTTCCTGCAGTTGAGACCGAAGAGCTGCGTGGTCGCCATTTCCGCGCAACAATTGCGCATACTTCTGATTGACTGAAAGCCGTGGAATGCCGGATGAGCTGATCTCGACCTGCCAGCGCTGATCGATTTTTCGGACAAACACATCCGGTACGACATATTCGGTCGATGCCGGACTAACAGCCAGACCAGGCTTGGGATTACAGCTTTTGACCAGCGCAAGCGCGGCGTCCAGGTCTTCCTCGGATGCACGATGACTCCGGCGTAATTCCGCGTATTCCTGGTTCGCGATCAAATCCAGGCGGTCTTCGGCCAGGCTCTTGGCAAGTTCCAGCCCGGGCGTATCGGGATCTAGCTGCCGTAGTTGCAACAAAATGCACTCGGATAGCGATCTGGCGCCGATGCCGACCGGATCCAGGCGCTGAACTTTTCTGAGCGCCTGTTCGACCTCGTCCTCGGCAACTTTAGCTTCCTCGCCGATGCTTCCGAGTATGTCAACGAGATCCGTTGTGACGTAGCCATCGTCATTTATCGCATCGATAATCGCTTCGCCAATAATCGCTTCGCGCGGACCGAAGTTTTCAAGTTCGACCTGCCAAAGCAAATGTTCGCGAAGCGTCTGGCCGCTTTGGTCGGCGTATTCGTTAATTGGCCGTCCTTCGCCGTTCCAACCGCCATCCTGAATGCGCTCCATCGAACTGGACTGCCAGCTGTCCTCTGCCTTGATCGTCTCAATTTCAGCGGTCGTCTCACTGGTCGTTTTCGGCGCGTCCGGAAGGTCTTCCATCTCCAGCATGATGTTTTCTTCAAGCGCGTCCTGAATTTGTGCACTGAGATCGAGCAATGGCAACTGCAACAAACGAATCGCCTGCTGCAACTGTGGGGTCATCGTAAGCGTTTGTTCGAGCTTTAATTGCAGTGAAGGCTTTAACATCTCTTCAGAGTTTGAACTCCTGTCCGAGATACACTTCCCGTACGTGTTGGTCTTCCAGAATCTCTTCCGGCGATCCCGAAGCAATCAGGCTGCCATCATTCAGTATATAGGCTCTTCCACAAATTCCGAGGGTTTCTCGCACATTATGGTCAGTGATCAGCACACCGATTCCGCGGTCGCATAAGTGCCTGATTATTCGCTGAATATCGAGTACTGAAATTGGATCGACGCCTGCAAATGGTTCGTCCAGCAAGACGAATCTTGGGTTTGCGGCCAACGCGCGTGCGATTTCCACGCGACGCCTTTCACCTCCGGAAAGACTGATACCAAGGCTGGTGCGAACGTGACCTACATGCAGTTCGTCAAGCAACTGATTGAGTTCTTGTTCCCGTCCCCCTCTGTCCAGATCCTCGCGACTTTCTAATATTGCGAGAATGTTTTGTTCAACACTCAACTTACGGAAAATCGACGCTTCCTGCGGCAAATAACCAAGGCCTAACGCTGCTCTCTTGTGCATCGGTAACGAGGTAAGATCTTGACCGTCGAGCAGTATACGGCCCTTGTCCGACGGAATAAGGCCGACGATCATATAAAAAGCTGTCGTTTTTCCTGCGCCGTTCGGCCCGAGAAGACCAACGACTTCGCCGCTCGTTATTTCGAGAGTGATTGTCTTAACGACTTCGCGGAATTTGTAGCGTTTGGAAATGTTCTGGACGCTGAGGATACTCATTGACCACCTTCTCCGGATCCCTCCGGACTACCCGCATCCGTGTCTTCAGCGCCTTCGCCTGCATCCGGCTCGACAGCTTCTTTCGGCGTGTACGTAATTCGAACCTTGGGATCGCCGTCTCCGCCCGACTGGGCGTTTATCAATTGTTCCTTGATGTTATAGACGAGATAACTCGAGGAAATCTGGTTACCGTTCTCAGTGATCGTCGCCTGCTCGGAAAATTCGATGATTCCTTTGACGAGATCATATTCGAGCCGGCCAGCTTCTGCGTAGGTCGGATCGGAACTGTTCGGGCGCTGCATCTCGAACGATGCCGGTGTGCCCGTGATCGTTGCGAGCACTAATTTGTAATCGGAAAAAGTCAGGTCCGCTGCATCAGACTCGATATGCCCGTCCTCGACGTCAATGGTGACATTGCCTGAGAATTGCCAAACACTGTCTTTGAAATCGAGTTTGCTCGCACGGCCCTCGTCGGCTTCGATACTCATGCTGCCCTGCGTCAGGCGCAGCCCTTCAAAAACGACCATGGTGCTCTTGCCGTCGTACTCGGAGGAGTCCGCGTCGAGTGAGATAGGCAACCTCAGGTCACTGCCCTGAGCCGATATGAGCCCTGGCGTGAAAAAGCCTATTACGAGCAGAATTCTGAAGCGTGAACCTTGCATATGAATGTCGTTACGGAACGAACTTGCCGCTAACGTTCGACTTGAGTTCCAGGCGGTTTTCCTGAAGCAATGCTAGCATGCCGGTCGCCGTGAGACTTCGCGGGCCTATGCGGATTTGAACTCGACTATCTGTTTCGGCCCGGTAAGCCTCTGGTTCGAATTCCAGGTACTGGGTTCTTATTTCCGTATCTTTTCCGCCAAAACCTTTGGAGCTCACCACCCGGACGTGTCCTTTCAGGATCACGCGCTCAGGATTCTGGCTAATAGTCGCGAAATCCGCGTTCAGAACCCACGGTACCTGGGCGCCGTCCGAATATCTGATTTGGACGTTTTGAAAAGCGATGTCCTCGCCATCGAGTTGCTCCGCATAATCGGTTTTGATTTCATAGAGCAGGTGGCCGTCATCTCCGGTACCGAGAATCCTCGCGGATCTGAGATAGTAACCGTCGGGTATCGCATTGCTCGACGTCTCGATTGTTTCAGGTTTGTCGAGGCGTCGGGCGATGTACCAACTGCCGATGGCCGCCAGCAGTAGCGCCGCAAACCCGATAATCCCTCGTGCCGACATCGAGTTTAGCCTTTGACCATACGCCGGGCGTGTAGAACAAGATCGCAAACTTCCCTAACCGCACCAAAACCGCCCGCTTTGGCGGTGGTGTAATTACATTCCGCCTTGACCTCGTCATGCGCGTTTTTGACGGCGACTGAAAAACCGGCCCGGCGCAAGAGCGGCAGATCGGGCAGGTCATCGCCCACATACACAGCCTCGATTTCCTTTATCCCCAGTTCCTTCACCAGCGCCTCGAATGCTGCGACCTTGTCGGAGTTGCCCTGTATGACGTGTTGCACACCGAGTTCGCTCATGCGCCTGTCAACGGCTGCCGATTCGCGCCCGCTGATGACGGCGACGTCCAGGCCCGCCTCGAGTAGCTGCCGGACACCGAATCCATCGTGTGTGTGAAAGACTTTCGATTCGACGCCATCGTTTGACAGATAAAAACGGCCGTCCGTAAAGACGCCGTCTATGTCGAATGCAACCAGACGCATGCTGGCGAGAGTCTGGTCTCGTGTGTTCACATCACGCCTGCGCGGAACAAATCATGAATGTTCAAAGCGCCAATCAGGCGATCTTGATCGTCGGTGACAAGCAGGCCTGTTATCTTGTTTTCCTCCATGATTCGCACGGCTTCGGCTGCGAGAACATCCGGGCCGGTCACCTTGCAATCGCTGTGCATGACTGACTTCATTGCCGTCTTGTGAACGTCGATAGCGGCGTCCAGAGCGCGACGCAGATCGCCGTCGGTGAATATCCCAAGCAGACGGTTGTCGTGATCGACGATAGCTGTCATGCCAAGGCTCTTCCGTGTCATTTCCATGAGACCCTCGCTGAGGCGGACGTCACCGTTGACTGACGGGATCTGGTCACCTGTGTGCATTACGTCCGCCACACGCAATACAAGTCGTTTGCCGAGGCTGCCGCTCGGATGCGATAGGGCAAAGTCCTCCGCGGTGAAGCCGCGGCTTTCCAAGAGCGCGACCGCGAGAGCGTCGCCCATTGCAAGTGTCGCTGTTGTGCTCGCGGTTGGCGCAAGATTCAACGGGCAGGCTTCCTCGTCCACGTGTACGTCAAGGTGCGCATCGGCTGCTTTCGCGAGCGTGGACCCGGGCTTGCCCGTCATGGAAATCAATTGTGCGCCCATGCGTTTGATCAACGGTAAAATCGTCACGACCTCCTCGGTTTCTCCTGAGTAGGACACCGCGAGGAGCAAATCATTCGGCGTGATCATTCCGAGGTCGCCGTGACTCGCTTCGGCGGGGTGAACGAAAAATGATGGTGTGCCCGTGCTGGCAAGCGTCGCGGATATCTTCCTGCCAATATGGCCTGACTTGCCCATACCGGTAACGACGACCCGGCCCTTGGTAGCCAGGCAAAGGTCGCAGGCGGCCGCGAAGGAGCCGTCAAGCCGGGACTTCAGTTGGTCGACGGCGCGGGACTCGATATCGAGCACCCGCCTGGCCAATGCAAGAAGGTCGTCGTGTTTCATGTCTGCGGACATTTGGCTCCGGTGAAGTATCTGGGACGGTGCTGCAAGTTTAACCCGAATACTGGATTTTCGGATCAAAGGTTTTGCGCTACCACATACGCGTCGTAGGCAAGAAATGCGATCAAAAGTGCGCTGCCCTCGAGCCGCGAGATATGCCCTTTACCGTCGTAGTCGTAGGTCATGGCAAATAAGGCGAGCGTAAACGCCACCAGGACGAATATGTGCAGGGACAGCACAGACGGCGGTAGCGCCGCAGGCTCGATGATCGCTGCGATACCGATCACCGCCAATGAGTTGAAGGTATTCGATCCGACAATATTGCCGAGCGCCAGGCCATACTCGCCTTTCAGGGCACTGACGAGAGACACTGCGAGTTCGGGCAGACTGGTGGCCAGAGCGACCAGCAAAATGCCGATAACCAGCTCTGTGACTCCCCATGCGCGCGCGATCTCGAGCGCCGCATTGACCATAAATTCTGCACCGAAAAGCAGTGCCGTGAGACCGACGATGAGCCAGAGCACGGCTGATCTCATGCCGAGGTCCCGGGGAATCTCCGCCTCATAGTCCGCGGTCATCGGATCGCCAGCCGACGACCGGATACCGAGCCGCACCAACCAAACCATGACGATGAGCAGGCCGGTCATCAGCACCAGGCCGTCGACACGGCTCAGATAGGAATCGAGAAACAGGGAAACGGTGAGGAGTGAGACCGCCAGCAAGGCCGGCATTTCGCGCCTGAGGGTCGCGGACGTCATTACAATCGGCCGTATTATGGCGACCGTGCCTAACACCAGCCCGATATTGGCAATATTCGAGCCAATTGCATTGCCGACGGCCAGGTCAGTTTCTCCGCGGGACGCGGCAACAATGGCTACCAGCACTTCCGGCGCCGACGTCGCGAATGCCACGACGGTCAGGCCGATCAGCAGCGGCGCAACGCCAAGGTTTCTCGCGGTAGCTGCCGCACCGTGGACAAACCGGTCGGCCCCCCATATCAGGAGAAGCAGGCCGGCAATGAGTTCAGCAATATTGCCAAGCATATGTCAGGTGTTCTGATCAGTATTGTTCTGGCGGCTTGCCGTCGGTCAGGACCGGCATTCCGCACGATTCGATACCAGGAACCAGGCTATTCGCAAAATCGGCCCGGGACGCCAATCATACACAATCAGCAATGTGTGTTGGGCTGCTTGCTGGTTTTGTTAAACTGTGCGCCACTTGAGCGTACTTGCGAACAGCCGAACATGGATCCATCAGAAATCGCCGCATTGATTGAAGCCGGCCTGCCGAATGCAATCGTCAGCGTCCAAAGCCCCGACCACACGCATTTCGAGGCCGTCGTCGTGGCGGAAGCATTCGACGGCAAGCGGGCGCTGCAGCGCCATCAGCTCGTATATAAGTGCCTGGGACAGCTAATGGGCAATGAGATCCACGCGATGTCGATTCGCGCCCACACGCCGGAGGAATGGCGCCAACTGGAATTGGCCGGCCAGGCCTAGTACTCCGTCAAGGTGATATTGCTGGATTCAGCGAGTCGTGAAGCGGTCGTCCGCGGTGTTGCGCCTCTTGGCAAGGGCGCGCCATTTCCTGCAGACTGCGCCTTGTCTTGAATCATCCGGGTGGCCCTGGGCCCATCAATATCACCTTGGCGGAGTACCAGCACGACATTGGACAAATTGCTCATAAGCGGCGGAACCCGGCTCGAAGGGGAGGTTTCGATTTCGGGTGCGAAAAACGCGGCACTGCCCATTTTAGCTGGCACTTTGCTGACCTCCGAGATCGTGACCGTAGGCAATGTCCCCCATCTCAATGACGTAACGACGACGATCTCTCTGTTGCAGAGCATGGGCGCTATGGTCACTGTCGATGACAAACTCAATGTTGAAGTCGACGGCAGCGACATCAGCGAACGTTGTGCACCCTACGAACTCGTCAAGACGATGCGGGCATCTATCCTGGTGCTCGGACCGCTGGTAAGCCGTTTCGGCGAGGCCGATGTATCGTTGCCCGGCGGATGTGCGATCGGGGCGAGGCCGGTCAATCTACATGTAGCCGGACTACAGGCGATGGGCGCTGACGTCACGGTGGAAAACGGATTCATCAGGGCGAGGGCCGATCGCCTCAAGGGTGCCCACATCGTATTCGATACAGTCACCGTGACGGGCACCGAAAACCTGATGATGGCGGCTGTACTCGCTCAGGGCGAGACGATTCTCGAAAACGCGGCACGGGAACCCGAAATCAGTGATCTCGCGAACTTTCTAAATAAAATGGGCGCGAGAATCACGGGTGCCGGCAGTAGCACGATTCGGATCCAGGGCGTAGATGAAGTTGGCGGCACTGCCTATGCTGTATTGCCTGACCGTATCGAAACCGGAACCTATCTTGTCGCCGCCGCCATGACCGGCGGTAGCGTCCGGCTCAAACGGACGTCGCCGGACTGTCTCGAAGCAGTGCTCGTCAAACTGCGGGAGGCAGGTGCGTCAGTGGTGGTCGGCGACGACTGGATCGAACTCGATATGCGAGGCAAAAGACCAAAGGCCGTCGACATTCGAACCTCGCCGTATCCTGCTTTTCCGACTGATATGCAAGCGCAGTTTTGTGCGATGAACGCAATGGCTGAGGGCGTCGGCACGGTCACCGAAACCATATTTGAAAACCGCTTTCAGCACGTGCTCGAGCTGCAGCGAATGGGTGCCGATATCCGCATTGAAGGCAATATGGCGATATCGACGGGGGTCGAGCGATTGACAGCGGCGCCCGTCATGGCAACTGATCTTCGTGCTTCAGCCGGCCTGGTCCTGGCCGGCCTCGCAGCCGAAGGAGAAACGCTGGTGGATCGAATCTACCACGTCGATCGGGGTTACGAGCGCATTGAGGAGAAGCTAAACCACCTCGGGGCAACGATTCGCCGGGTGCCTGGGTTGTAAGAACTCGTCCTGACGAGCGATTCAATGGACGAGCGATCGCTAAGGTTCCTTCGGACGCTCGCCGGCCAGCATCGTCGCCGTGAATCGTCGCCCGTTGCGCCAGCCAATCACATCAACCGTATCGCCGGGGCGTAAACCAGCCACAAGCAGGCGAGCCTGCTGTCCACTTTGAATGGGTTCGCCGTTGATAGTAAGGATTACGTCATTTTCCCTGAGACCGGCTGCAAAGGCCGGACCATCGTCATAGACCCGGGATAGCAAGATACCGACATTTGAATCGAGCCCAAGTGCCTGATATTCGGCCCGCGTGAGATCGTCAGGTACCAGGCCGAGATAGCCTCGAATGACCCTGCCGTTTTCCCTGATCTCTTGCACAACGCCACGAACGAGATCGACAGGAATTGCGAAACTTATGCCTGCGGTACCCGCATCCTGTGCCAGCACCGCTGTATTGATGCCGACTAACTGCCCCAAACTGTTGACCAGCGCGCCGCCGGAGTTGCCCGTGTTGATGGCTGCATCGGTCTGAATAAAATTCTCAAAGGTAGACAGGCCGAGAAGTCCGCGCCCGGTCGCACTGACGATGCCTTGGGTGACCGTCTTACTCAGCCCGTACGGATTACCGATCGCAAGCACCACATCGCCGATTCGAAGCTGGTCCGATCGGCCCAGTGGTATGGCGGGCAGTATGCCAAGGTCGACCTTGAGGAGCGCGAGATCGGTCTCTGCATCGTAGCCGACGACTTCGGGATCGGCGATGCGACCATCAGACATCTGCACACGGATTTCAGCAGCGCCTGCGACGACATGCCAGTTGGTGACCAGATATCCCTCGGGGTCGATGACCACCGCGGAACCGAGATTGGTATTCAGCCGAAAACGGTTTCTTGCGCCGGGCGTGGCGGTGGCTTGCACCAATCGCTTTGTGTAAACATTTGCCACGGCAGGTGCGCTGATATCGACCGCGTTCGCATAGGAGGCCGGCTGACCTGAGCCATTTCCAGCGTTAACCGGCAGCCATTGCGGCCGGAACAGGACCACGAGAAAGGCGACTGCCAATCCAACAATGACGGACTGCAACAGAAAAAGCAGAGCCGATTTGAGTCCGGCCACAAGTCGTCCTCGGATCACGTTGGATCATTGGGGATTGAGTACCTTACCGGGCCGGCGCCTAGCCAATTTTGAGCGGCCGCGTGTATAATGCGCCACTGGTTCCGCACCCAGCCCCGATTCGACCGTTATCCTGACGGCAAAATGGGTCTGCTGCAAATCTACCAGTTTTCGGGCAAAGCAAAAAATGACCACCTGGGGTCGGTATAAGGGAGCGCCTTGATGACCGATGACGTTGATCGCAACAGACGTCATTTTCTAACTGTTGCCACTGCCGTAGCCGGAGGAGCAGGCATTGCCCTTGCTTCCATACCGTTCATTACGTCGCTGGAGCCCAGCGCGCGTGCCGAGGCCTTGGGCGCTCCGGTCGAGGTTGCTGTTGGCTCCCTCGAGCCGGGCGAGATGGTGCGTGTTCTTTGGCGTGGAAAGGTAGTATTCATTCTCCGGCGTTCGGAGGAAATGCTGTCAAGGCTTCCGCAAGTTACCGAATATCTCGATGATCCGGATTCCAGCAACACGGATCAGCAACCCGACTTCGCCGTCAATCAATTTCGCTCACAGAAACCCGAATTCCTGGTTGTTGAAGGATCGTGTACGCATTTGGGTTGCGCACCTCTGGAACAATTCCAGGTCGGACCGGCAGCAGACTGGTTCGGTGGATTCTTCTGTCCGTGTCACGGTTCCAGGTTCGATCTTTCCGGCCGCGTGTACAAAGGTGTACCCGCACCGACCAACCTGCGTGTGCCACGATACACGTTCGTTCAGGATGACGTCATTATGATAGGCGTCGATTTGGGGGCAGCATAGTGGCGCGCATCGAATCAGAAATAGGCACCCCAAAAGGCGGGTTCATTAAATGGATTGACGATCGTTTTCCGCTGACGAAAACGATGAAGCAGCACGCGACCGAATACTACGCATCGAAAAATTTCAATTTCTGGTACTTCTTCGGTGTCATCGCAATGGTTGTGCTGATTATTCAGCTTGTCACCGGCGTTTTTCTGACGATGAGCTACAAGCCGTCCGCAGCGGAAGCATTTGCCTCTGTGGAATACATCATGCGAGATGTCGAACTGGGATGGCTGATTCGTTATATGCATTCCACCGGAGCCTCGGCGTTTTTCATCGTTGTCTATCTCCACATGTTTCGTGCGATGCTCTACGGCTCATATCGGAAGCCGAGAGAATTGATCTGGATTATCGGCATGCTGATCTATTTCGCGCTGATGGCCGAGGCATTTGCGGGTTACCTGTTGCCCTGGGGTCAGATGTCTTATTGGGGGGCGCAAGTTATCATCTCGCTGTTTGGCGCGATTCCGGTGATTGGCGATACACTGGTCGAATATATTCGCGGCGACTACTCAATTTCGGATATCACTCTGAACCGCTTCTTTGCGCTTCATGTGGTCGTATTGCCCATGGCACTGATCGCCCTGGTGTTTGTTCATATCGTTGCTTTACACGAAGTTGGTTCCAACAATCCGGATGGCGTCGAAATAAAGGACTACAAAGGTCCCGATGGTGTTCCGCTCGACGGTGTCGCGTTCCATCCTTATCACACGAGTAAGGATCTGGTTGCGCTCGTCGTATTCCTGATGTTCTTTTTTGCTGTGGTCTTTTTTGCCCCGGAGATGGGCGGATATTTTCTCGAGTACGCCAACTTCGATCCGGCAGACATTCGCTCCACACCCGAACACATCGAGCCTGTCTGGTACTTCACGCCTTTCTACGCAATGTTGCGCGCGGTACCTGACAAGCTCATCGGTGCGATGACAATGGCAGCCGGTGTGCTGGTGCTAATTTTCCTCCCGTGGCTGGACCGATCTCGGGTCAAATCGATCCGTTACCGCGGCTGGATTTACAAGTCGGCGCTCGCCATTTTCACTATCAGTTTTCTCACGCTTGGGTGGCTCGGAATGCAGCCTGTCACCGCGCTGTTCGTGATGTTGGCGCGCATATTCACGGCACTTTATTTCGGATTCTTCCTGCTGATGCCTTACTACACCGTCATAGACAAGACCAGGCCGGTACCTGAAAGGGTTGTCTGGCATGGATAGATCAAGGACTATCGCCGCGCTTCTAACGTCAGTGCTGCTGGTCGCGGGTTCGAACAGTTGGGCTGCCAACGAGAGCGCCATGGAACTCGCGCCGGCCAATAATGATGTTTCGGACACGGCATCGTTACAGCGCGGTGCTCGAAATTTCATGAATTACTGTTCCGGCTGTCACTCGGCAAAATATGTGCGTTTCAACAGAATGGGCCGGGATTTAGGGTTAACGGAAGAGCAGCTCATCGAGAATCTAATGTTCAATGCGGACGTTCCGCACGACACCATTCAGCGAACGATGAGAGACGATGATGCGACGCGATGGTTCGGCAAACCGCCGCCAGACCTTTCGGTGGTGCCACGCAGTCGCGGCATAGACTACGTATTCAATTTCCTGCAGGCATTTTATGTCGATCCCAAAAGCCCTACCGGCGTCGACAATATCGTGTTACCGGGGACGAGCATGCCTGACGTTCTCTGGGAGATGCAGGGCTATCAAAGAGCGATATTTGAGGAACAGGAATCGGATGACGGAACGAAGACCAAACTGATTTTCGAGAGATTCGAGCGCATCACCGAAGGGAGCATGTCACCCGAGGACTTTCAGACATTTGTCCGCGACACAGTCAATTTTCTGGACTACATGAGTGAGCCCGCACAATTGAAGCGGCGTGCAATCGGCGTTTGGGTGCTGATGTTCCTGGTCGTGTTCCTTATTCTTACAGTGATGCTCAAAAAACAAATTTGGAAAGACGTTTCTTAGCTACGGCCCTGGGCCCGACGGCGAAAATCACCGAATTAACATAGCGATACCCCTGGGGGAGACCGACATGGCAGTGATTGCCAACAGACGATCTTTGATGACTTTATTTTCAAAACCTACGTGCATTCACAGCCATCGAACGCGCCTGGTGCTGGCCGAGAAGAACATCAACATCGACGTCGCGAACGTCGACGGCCCCGATTTGCCCGAGGACCTGATGGATCTGAATCCCTACCACACGGTGCCGACGCTGGTGGACAGGGACCTTGTTCTTTACGATTCTCGAGTCATTATCGAATATCTGGATGAAAGATTTCCTCATCCGCCTTTGATGCCTGTCGATCCGGTCACGCGTGCGCAGTTTCGACTAGCGCTGTTTCGTATTGAAACAGACTGGTACAGGCTTGCTGAACAATTTGATGTCGATGGCGAACGTAAGCTTCATGCCAAGTCTCGGAAAATGTTAACTGAGAGTATTCTTGCCAGCGTCGACCTGTTCGAAGCAAAACAGTACTTCCTAAGCGACGAGTTTTCACTGGTTGATTGCAGTATCGCCCCTATCTTGTGGCGGCTACCGGTGTATGGCATCGAGCTTGGCTCACAAGCCGATCCGATCGAACAATATATGAAACGCGTGTTTGGCAGGCGCTCGTTTCAGGACAGCCTGACGGAACTAGAGCACGAAATGCGCTTTTAGCCCGAAGTTCATGCGAGAGTACAGTTTGTGACCGGATCTCGTTGTGCCTTACTGGCTCTTCCTTCGAGTCATAGCTGGTTATGGCTCTCAGTTCAGAGCTGCGTCAATCACAACGATCTCTCGCCCATAATCCTGGACTCTCGCAGAATCTTCGTGTTGGCAAACTGCTAAAATCCACGCTGTGACGAACCCCAACCGATCAAAGAGACCTTATCTGGTACGCGCCATGCATGAATGGATGGGCGACAATGGCCACACGCCACATATTGTCGTCGACGCATCCATCGATGGCGTTACGGTGCCCGTTGAGCACGTCAAGGACGGCAAGATCATTCTTAATATCAGCCATTCGGCTGCGCACAACCTCAAGTTGACCAATGATGCTGTCAGCTTTCGCGCACGATTCAGTGGCGTGCCGTTTGATGTTTGGGTACCGGTAAATTCGGTCTTGGGGATCTATGCCAAAGAGACCGGGCAGGGAATGATCTTTTCGCATGGTGCCGACCAACCCGAGCCTCCGGATCCCGCGAACAAGGAGTCGGAACGACCCACGCGCGCGCATTTGAAGATTGTGAAATAGGAAAGATCGCCCGGTTGGTTTCGTCACACACGGGACGGATTGGGTCAATAAATGTCACAAATTCGCCAGGAGCGAATTTGGACGCCCAGAGGGCGCCTTCGCAAAGCGAAGGTCACGACCAGGGATGGTCGTGATCAATCCGCACCGATCGGCATACTGCTAATCACATTGGCAGGCGGGCAAGGCGCTCCTACTCCGGCCGGAAGGCGTCTCTGATCCACCTCAGGCTCGTCTGATCTCCTGTTTGGTCTAAAGCGACGACATCGAAACGCACCGTACAGCTACTGTAATGCGGGTGTCGGCCGAGAAAAGCGGCGGCAGTCCTGATGATCTTGCGTTGCTTGTGTCGATCGACAGAGCCGGCAGCTGAGGTATACCGGTTTTGAATGCGGAATCGGACTTCAGCAAAAACGAGGCAGTCGCCTTCTCGCATAACGAGGTCAACCTCGCCCATACGACATCGAAAATTAGTTGCAATTTTCCTGAGGCCGTGCGCTTTGAGGTGATCCAGCGCCAGCTTTTCTGCCTGTCGGCCTATAGATCCGGTATCGGTTCTTGCCATTCCCGCTCCGAATTCTCCTCGGACTCGCTACGCATCTCCCGCAACAAAATTTCGAACTCGCTGATTTGCGGCAGTGCCACCGGCTCGCCGCGTTGGAATTGAGCCCAGGCAAGCCGCCGGTGAACCCGGCCGTCGGCGGCGAGGTACAAGCGTCCGGTCGCGCCGTCGATTTCATCCATTGGACCCGTACGTGAACCGAACAATTTAGCCACCAGGTGATAGGCGTCGTAGCCCATTGCATGCAGCCTTGCCAGACGTCGTTCAGCAGGCCAGTACTCGTTATAGATTCCCGGCAGTTCTGACAACCACGTGTGTGGGGAAATTGTCCAAGGCGTGTCGGCAAACATAAGGCCGTTCAAGTCTGCGTTGGATCGGCCGTCCATTGAATAGACGAATGAGGTCGAATAGACGGGCAGGTCGCCCGAATAGTGAAATTTCAGCTGCGACTTGATCATTCGTCCAACCGGCGCATTGGCGGCTAGAAAGACGAAATCGGCGTCTTGTCTTCGGCGCGGATCGAATTGTAGTGGTCCGCCAATGTTCGCTCTCAATCTCCGATATCGATTGACGCTTTGCGACAATGCCATCAGACCTTCAATCTCGACTGAGAAATCCTGTTTGGATGGCTGATAATTGCGGTGGTCGAGCAGGGTTCCGCCAAGCGACTCGAACTCCGACGAAAAACTGGTCAGTACGCGCCGTCCCCACTCATTGCCTGGTACGAGCGCGAGTGCGAACTTGTTACCGTCTGCAATCGCCCGTCGCGCGGCAGATGCAGCTTCATCTTCCGGCGCCAACGCGAACTGATACAACCCCGGGGGTGCGAGATAATTGTCAGGTAAAAAGTTCAAGGTCAATATGGGTACGGGAAGCAAGATTTCTTCCGCCAGGTCGTTCACATTGCGTCGGAGCAGCGGGCCGACGACGAACTCTGCACCATTCTCCACAGCCAGTGCGTAGGCCTGCCTGGCACTGCGCGCGTCATTCACGTCATAGACGCGGATTTGTTGCGCGTCCTGCAATCCCGCCACAGCAGAGAAATAGGCGCCGAAGAAGCCGTTCTGAATGGCTTTACCGGCCGTTGCGTTGCTGCCGGACAGGGGTAACAGCAACGCAATCTGCCTCGGGAATTCCAGGAGATCACTATCCGGCAGTTCGAGCTCGGAGAGGATCGCAATTGCCGGGTGATCGAGATTGTTTTCCTGCCACCGTATGACGCCGTTGGTCCAGCCCACGCCTTGCTGGCCGGTGGAGGTAGCCAAAGCGCCGAGCGTCAGCCAGCCCTGTACCTGCGAATCGATTTCCATCTCTGCAGCTGACCGCAGAATCTCCAGGTCGCTGACGAGCAACCCATCCCAGAGACGTTTGCGATTCCGGAGGATACTGCCGTCGTCATCCAGCCAGGCTTCCCGCTGTGTCAGTAACCTGATCGCGTGAGAAGGGTCACGTTTCTGGAACCAGGCATCTGCGCGCAGGGCCTCGACACGTACCCGGTAGGCGGTTGGCAGCGCCAGGCGACTCATCGGTTCCAGCAAATTCAAGGCGCTGTCCGGTTGCCCGTCCCACAGGGCGAGCGCCGCAGCATTCGCACTCCATAGCCACAAAAGTTCCCCGGATGCAGGTGCCGGCACGTCTCGCAAAGCGTTTCTGGCACGACGCACGTCCCCGGCGTTAAGCCATTGCTCGACGGCAAGCAACGTCAAGCGGTCACGTTCCTGGCCTGTTGCTCTCCCCGCAAGGCCTATGTAAGTAGATGCCGCATCCTGGAACTGCCCGCTTCTTGCAAGACCTTCTGCGCGTCTTTCGCTTTGTCTGCCGGGCCAGCCAGAAAAATCCGACGTGGCACAGCCGGCCAGCGAGAGAACGACAAGCGCCAGCAGTACGCAGCGATAAGCATGGCTTTTCATGACATTCATAGGGCTATACGATTACTCATTTCCGATTTGCCAAAAGGTGTAAGGAATTTGGACAGCGGTACGCTATTCGTAGTTGCAACGCCAATCGGTAATCGTGAAGATTTGACACCACGCGCGCGGCAAATTCTCAACGATGTCGATCTCGTCGCTGCCGAGGATACCCGGCACACCGGGCGATTGCTATCGCATTTTGGCATCAATACGCAGCAAATTGCGTTGCACGACCACAACGAAGAAATTGCCGTGCCCAGGCTGCTGTCGGCGTTGAAAGCAGGCAAATCTGTTGCGTTAGTCAGCGATGCGGGAACGCCGCTTATCAGCGACCCGGGCTATCGCCTCGTTTGCGCCGCGCACGACGCGGGAGCACCCATCTCCCCAGTACCCGGTGCCAGTGCCGTTACCGCGGCACTTTCGGTCGCGGCTTTGCCGACCGACAGGTTTTGCTTCGAAGGTTTTTTGCCAAACAAAAAAACCGCTCGCCTGAACCGACTTCGAGAGCTTTGTGACGATACACGCACCATCCTGTTTTTCGAATCGGTACACCGAATCAAGGCCGCAATCGGAGATCTCAACGAAGTATTCGGCGCTGAAAGAAATGCCTTTGTTGGCCGCGAACTCAGCAAAATGCACGAGCAATGCGTTTCCGCAACGCTTGGAGAACTGCGGGACATGATCCGCGACGGTCGGATCGTGGCGAAAGGTGAATTTGTTATTGTGGTCGAGGGAAGCCGAAACCCCGATACGGCGGCTGCAACAATCAAGATTAGTAAACTGATCGAAGAGATTTCGGCCGTGTTGCCGGCCAGTCAAGCGGTCGATCTCGTATCGTCACTTTCAGGACAACGGCGAAACGAGATATATCGTCTGATGCTCGCACAGCGCGGCAAAACACCGGACGGCTAGTGGTCCATCAAAAGTGCCTTGTTGGACCACCAGTTGTTGATCTATGCTTGTCCCGTCAGGATTTCGG
>FXBF010000137.1_pt1 | contig 21884 bp, 19 predicted proteins | sample 5335321 | NCBI WGS metagenome assembly FXBF01 (sample SAMEA103928391, study PRJEB20085) | sediment metagenome | isolation source: sediment
ACGGTCTGGCCGGAGCTCCTCACCAAGCGGTAGAAGCGTCTGGAGGCGGAGCGGCCGATGTGAAGGCCTCGTCCAGTAGTGGAGGACGGGGCCTTTGCAGCGAAGGAGACGTGTGTAGCTTGAAAAGATAGAAGAACGCCCGTCGCAGAGGGGAGGGAACATGGGTAGGAAGAGAGCCCGGCCGTTAGCCGCTCTTTCCATGGGGTTGCTGGCGCTGACGTCGGCAATCGGCTGCGAGGACAGCCAGAGCAACGGTTCTGGAATCACTCTGGAGGTGCTGGCCGGTACCTGGGAGGCTTCGGTATTCGCATTCACGAACCAGGGGGAACCTCCCCAGAGGGCGGACCTGATAGCGGATGGAGGTAGCGCGACGCTGGTGTTGTCGGCCAACGGTGACTTCACGCTCACCGTCACGCCTGCGGGCGGGGACCCTGACGTCTCCACGGGATTCATGCTGATAGAAAGCGGCTTTCTGCTGGTGGCCGACAGCGACGTACTTGGGGTTACAACGGCGTTCGCGATGGAACTCGATGGTGACACGCTGACGCTCGTTACCAACGAGCTGGAGTTCGACTTCAGCGGTGATGATGTGGAGGAGCCGGCAATTCTGACGCTCGTCTGGGAGAGGCAATAGGGGGAACGATGAAGTTCATTCATGCATGTCTGGTAGGTTTCTCGGCCGTTGTGCTGGCAGCCGGTTGCGGCGGTGACGACGGCACGGGCCTGAACGCTGACTTCACTTTGGCCGACATAGCAGGCACATGGGAAGCTTCCGAGTTCAAGTTTACCAGCAAGTCGAATACGGCGGTGTCGGTGGACATCGTCGCTCTGGGAGGGGACGCAACCCTGACGGTGGCCGGCGGCGGCACCTACAGCCTGGTGTCTCTGGTTCCGGGTCGGGCCATCGATGTTGTGAAAGGTGAGCTGAGCGTTGAGGGCGGCACGATCGCCGTGAGCGAGTCCAGCGGCGCCGGCAACCGGATGGCTTTTCAGGCTGGCCTGTCGGACAACACACTGACGATGGCCACCGGGGACGCCGAGTTCGACTTCATCAACAACGGGAATGAAGAGCCGGCGAACCTACAGATCGTGTGGAACCGGGCAACCGGTACGACGGTCGCCGACCTCGAGGGTACCTGGGAAGCCAGCGTGTTCCGCTTCGTCAGCCTGCCAGTCAGGGCCGACACGGTGGACGTCATCGCCGACGGGGGGAGGCTGACTGTCATGATATCCGATGATGCCAGCTACTCCGTCGGCATCGCGGAGCCCGACGAGCTTCCTCTGCTCGAGACCGGAACGGCGCTGATCGACGAGGGCCGGCTGATACTGATCGGCGGCTTAGCACCAGATGAGCCGCAAGTCTTCAACTTCGAGTTGGCGGGCGATACGCTCAGCCTGGAAGGCGAAGGCGAGTTCGATTTCGATGCGGACGGTGTCGACGACCCGGCAATTGTCGAGGCGGTTCTCGAGCGACAGTGAGAGTTAGCGGCGGTTTGGAGTCGCCAGCCGCTCACTGACGAGGGCGAACTCGGGGTCGAGCAGCGACAGCGGATCCAGCGGATAGCCCTGAAGGTAGAGTCCCCAGTGCAGGTGCGGGCCAGTGACCCTTCCCGTAGCACCCACAAGGCCGATCACCTCACCTTTCTCCACCCACTGACCTTCGCTCACCTCTCTCTTCGAGAGGTGGAAGTAGCCCGTGTAGAAGCCGAGCCCATGGTCGATGAAGACGGCCTGGCCGTTGAAGAAGAGGTCGCGGGAGATCACGACCCGTCCGCTGCTGGCGGCGCGCACCGGATCCCCGGTATCGCCGTCGATGTCGAGGCCGGTGTGTTGGCTTCTCAGCTCGCGGTTGAACAGGCGCCGCTGGCCGTACGGACTGGTCGTAGCGCCTGCGAGCGGGAGGACGAAGGCGCCTTCCCAGAGCGGCGTGTCGCTGACAGACCGCAGCACCCCGCGTACGAATTCCGTTTCTTCCTGAATCCTCTTCCGGGCGGCTTCGTCGGGGGCCGTGAACCGGCCAGGGACCCTCAACCGGGTGGAGGGGAAGTCGCGATTTGCGACCTGGAGGGACAGCCTCTGGGCGAATCGAGTACCGTCGATGAGAGTGACAGTGATCTTTACAGGGATCTCATCGCTTCGCAGCGGCGCCGCGATCAGGCCCAGATAAGCGCCGCCCCATAGGTAAGCCAGCGGAAGGTCTCTGTCACCGAGGCTGGCGTAGACCTCAAAGATCGGCAGGCTTCCGGGCTCGGGCTCGAGCACGAGGACGACAAGCGTCCCCTCGCCGGGTGCCGGCGGGGTCCAGCGCCATCTTGGGGTCAGCGGAAGCGGTGGGCCGAGTTCCGGCAGTGGTTCCTCGATTTGGCGGCTGATCACCTGCGGTCGGTCGGGTTCGGGCGCCGGCGGCGGAGGCTCCGGCACCTTCTTGGCGCAGGCGACGAGCCCGAAAGCGGCCAGGACCGCGACAGCGCTTGACACCACCCTGCCGGTAGACAGCCTTTCGATCAACACTTCCCCTCAGCTGAGCTCCGAGATAGACGCCTTACCGGCACACGCACGCAACATGCGAACCAACCCGTGATGCCACAAGGCGACCCGAGCCAGGATTGATGAAGAACCGGCAGTTCGTTAGGTTCAGGTTGCGTGCGCGGTGAAGATGTAGGCCTCAACCTAAGATGGAATAAGTAATATGGTCACGGAAGAGCAGGCCAGAGAGGCGCTGAAGCAGATAGAGGATCCCGAGATCGGTCTGAATATCGTCGATCTTGGCCTCGTGTACGATATCGAGGTCGATGGGAGCACGATCAACGTCAAGATGACGCTGACCAGTCCCGGCTGTCCCGTGGGACCGCAGCTACTCGGCGGTTCCAAGATGGCTCTTCAGGGTCTCGAAGGAGTCGAGGAAGCGAACGTCGAGTTGGTCTGGGAGCCGTTCTGGTCGCCGGAGCGGATCAACCCGGAGTATCGGGCGATACTCGGCTTCTGAGGGGCTAGCGCCTGGCCCACCAGCGCAGCACCGGACCGACCCAGCTATCGGCAAACTTCTGGGCGTAATAGCTGTCCGCGGCTCTACGCACACCTTCCGGCCAGGTTGGGTAGGCATGAACCATCTGTGACAATTGGCCGATCTTCACGCCGGCGCGCATGGCGAGCGCGACTTCGTGGATGACGGTGTCAGCGTGGCTGCCCAAGATGTGGCCACCGAGAATGCGGCCGCGGGGATCGGTTATCAGTTTGACGAGGCCGTGGGCCGCCCGATCGGTGATAGCGCGGTCGAGGTCGTCGAAGGGGAACCGGTAAACGCCGATCCGATCGCCGCGACGGTCACGCGCCTCTTCTTCGGTGAGCCCCACGTGGGCGAGTGTGGGATCGGTGTAGATTGCCCAGGGGATGGCGGAGTAGTCGGCGCGCGCGCGGAACGGGAAGAACATGTTGCGCACGATCAGGCGCGCCTGGTAATCGGCGACGTGGGTGAAGAGGAGCTTCGCCGTCACATCGCCGGCGGCCCAGATACCGGGCGCCGTGGTCCTCAAGCTGGCGTCGACGCGAACGGCGCCTCGTTCGTCGAGCTCGACTCCTACCTTATCGAGCCCCAGGCCCTGAGTGAAGGGTCGCATTCCGGTGGCGACGAGAATCTCGTCGGCAGTGATCCGGCTGTCGGATCCGTCCGGCCCTTGCAGTGTGATCTCCTTGCCCCCATCGATTCGCGCGACGGCGATCGCCTTATGGCCGAGGCGGAAACGCACGCCCTCCGCTTCCAGAACCCGGCGCAACTGGTCGGACAGCTCTGCATCCTCGCGGGGGAGGATGGTGTCGAGCAGCTCAACCACCGTGACGTCGCTGCCCAGGCGGTTGAAGATCTGGGCGAACTCGAGTCCGATGGGTCCAGCGCCAAGGACGATGAGCCGTGCGGGTAGGTAGTCGAGCTCCAGGGCCGACTCGTGCGTCAGGCAGCCGACCTCCTGGAGGTTGGCGACCGGTGGAATGACCGGGCGCGAGCCGGTGGCGATGACGATGCGTTTCGTGGACAGCTCCTCGCCGTCCACGGCGATGCGGCCGGGACCGAGGATCTCGGCGGTTCCGCTGATCGTGACGACGCCCTTCTCCTGGATGGTCTCCGGGTCATCGTGAGGTTGGATGCGCGCGATGACATCGCGCATGCTCTGCATCACCTGGGGGAAGTCGAAGGGGATCTCCGTGGCCGATAGGCCCGCGAGCTCTCCGCGGCGGGCATCGCTCAGGATCTGGGCCGTGCGGATCAGGGCTTTGCTGGGAACGCAGCCCGTCCATAAACACTCGCCGCCGAAGCGGTGCTGCTCGATCAGGGCGACGCGGGCGCCGAGGAGTCCGGCACCGGAAGCCGTAACCAATCCTGCGGTGCCAGCGCCGATGACGACGACGTCATATGGGGTCATCGTATCTGCTCTTGGCGAAGCGCTCAGGGTAGCGCGCAGAAGATTCTCGACGACTCGGTGGCGATGCCGATCGTTGGAGTGGCGTTGCCGATGTAAACCTCACACCTCTTTGGCGCCCTCTCGATCTCGTTCCAGGCCGCCCACCCTCTGGGAGTGGACTCAGTGATATGGATGTCGCTCTTGGAGCTGGGCGTGATGTTTAAGAGGGAGATGTCCGGAGCGTAGGTATAGGCCAGCCTGTAGTAAAGCTCCTGAGCGGTAATGAGATTGCGGAGGTCGGAGACCATCGTTGCCTCGAGGGCCCTCTCGTAGGACCTGTTGAAGCGACCCCAAGCTATGGCCACCAAGATGGCGAGCAACGCAAGGACCGTCATGATCTCGACGAACGTGAACCCGTTTCTGCCTTCAGTTCTCATCTGCTCCACTCGCCCGAGAGCGTTCGGCTTGGGATACGGCGCGAACCCGGCTGCGTCGAGCTCGCCTTGCCGACCGGGCCCTGAGCGGGTAGAATCGGGCGTAGTCTACCCGACAGGGTCATGGCAATTTAGGGGATATCTGGACGGGGCTCAAGCTCCGGGGGGAGAATGCATATACTGGACAAGTGCCGTAGCTTCACGCGCGCCCGTGAGGTTATAGCATCAGGGTACTACCCCTACTTCCTGCCGATCGAGGGCTCGACCGACACCGAGGCGTTCGTCGGTGGCGAGCGGAAGATCATGATCGGCTCGAACAACTACCTCGGCCTCACTCATCACCCCTGCATCGTGGAGGCGGCCCAGGCCGCGATCAAGAGATACGGGAGCGGTTGCACGGGGAGCAGGTTTCTGAACGGCAATATGGACCTGCATGAGTTGCTCGAGACGCGGCTGGCCAAGTTCATGGGGACGGAAGCGGCTCTGGTGTTCAGCACCGGCTACCAGACGAACCTGGGGGTCATCGGCACTCTGGTGGGCCGCACCGACAAGGTCTACCTGGACAAACTGGACCATGCTAGCATCGTGGACGGAAGTCGCCTGGCCTACGGTGAGGTCGCGCGTTTCAAGCACGGGGATTTCGATGGACTGCGCCGGCAGTTGGAAGCGGATTCTGCTGCGGCCGGCGGTGAGATCGGCCGCATGGTTGTGGTGGACGGCGTTTTCAGCATGGAGGGAGACATCGCGGATTTGCCGAAGCTGGTTGAACTCTGTGAGGAATTCGATGCGATCCTGGTCGTGGACGATGCTCATGCAATCGGATACCTCGGTCCGACGGGTGCGGGCACGGCCGAGTATTTCGGCCTGACCGACCGCGTTCCCCTGACCATCGGAACGTTCAGCAAGTCTTTCGCATCGATCGGCGGCTTCGTAGCCGGTCCGGAATCAGTGATCCATTATCTGAGGCACCACGCCCGCAGCTTGATGTTCAGTGCCAGTATGCCGCCGTCAGCGGTAGCGACGGTGCTGGCGGCATTGGACATTGTGGAGAGCGAGCCGGATCGACGTGAGCGGCTGTGGCAGATCACGCACCGGATGATGGAGGGCTTCAAGAGCCTGGGGTTTGATATCGGTCCGACCGAGACGCCGATCATCCCGATCATGGTCGGTCCGATGGAGAGGACGTTCGTGTTCTGGAGGGCTGTTTACGACGCCGGCATCTTCACGAACCCGGTGATGCCACCGGCGGTGCCGGAGAACAGCTGCCGCTTGCGCACTAGCTATATCGCGACACATACGGACGAGCAACTGGACTTCGTGCTCGGCGTTTTCGAGAAGGTGGGCAAGGAACTGGCCGTCATATAGTGTAGAGTCTCGTCACTTTCCGGCACACCAATCCAAAGCGAGCAAGAGAGTGAGTGTACAGGTCAAACCCGTTGAGACGCGGGGGGAGCGGCGCTCGTTCAACCGCTTTCCCTGGCGGATATATCCGGGCCGCTATCCGGCCTGGGTGCCGCCCCTCTTGAGCGAGGAAAGGAAGCGGATCGACCCGAAGCGCAATCCGTTCTTCGAGCACGGAGCTGTGCAGTTGTTCCTGGCTTACAAGGACGGGCGGCCAGCAGGCCGGATCGCGGCGATAGAGAACAGGATTCACAACGAATTCCACGCAGACCGGGTCGGTTTCTTCGGGATGTTCGAGTCGATCGGGGATCCTGAAGTGACGAACGCTCTGCTGGACAGGGCGTCGGAATGGGTGAGGGGCCGGGGGCTCGATCGGCTCAGAGGGCCTGTCAACTTCTCGACCAACGAGGACTGCGGCCTGCTCATCGACGCCTTCGACGCTGCGCCCTATGTGATGATGCCGTACAATCCTCCTTACTACGAGGACCTCCTGACGGGTTGGGGACTGGGCAAGGTCAAGGACCTGCTCGCCTACATGGGCACCCAAGACGATTACAACCTGCCGCGCGTCGAGGGTCTCGAGCGCATGCTCAAGCGGTCCGGGCTCGATTTCCGGGTGCGGTCGATCCGGATGGACAGGTTCTACGAGGAGGTAGCGCTGGTCCGCGACCTCTACAACTCGGCCTGGGAGCGGAACTGGGGCTTCGTGCCCATGACCGATGCCGAGGTCGAGCATATGGCCAGGCAGCTGAAGCCGGTGGTGGATCCGGACCTGGCATTGATCGGCGAGATCGATGGGGAACCGGTGGGCTTTCTGCTGGCGTTGCCCGACGTGAACCAGGCGATCAAACACCTCAACGGGCGTCTCTTCCCGTTCGGCATCCTGAAGCTCTTGTGGTACATGAGGCGCATCGAAGGAATCCGCGTCATTACCCTGGGCCTGAAAAAGGAGTATCGCCGGACCGGTATGGCTGCCCTGTTGTACTTCGAGATCTTCAAGCGAGGCACGAAGAAGGGGCACACACTGGCGGAATGTTCGTGGATCCTCGAGGATAACGACCTCATGCGAGCGGCTCTGAATAAAATGGGGTTTACTCCCTACAAGACCTACAGACTCTTCGAGAGGGCCCTCTGACGCTCAGTGATCAGTCATCGCTGATCGGGGGACCCCGGGATGGCTGAAGGGGCGGGCGCGCTCGTAACCGGTGGCACCGGCTTCGTGGGGAGCCACGTCGTCGACGTGCTTCTGGAGGCGGGTTATCAGGTGCGCTGCACGGCTCGTGGCACCAGCAACCTGCGCTGGCTGGAAGGGAAGCCGGTCGAGCTCGTGCAGGCGGATCTGCGGGGTGCGGGCCTGGCGGAGGCGGTGGCCGGCATGGGAGCCGTCGTCCACTGCGCCGGCCTCACCCGGGGCTCACGGCGGGCGCTCTTCGCCGCCAACCACGATGGGACGCGGGTATTGGTCGATGCCTGCGTAGATGCCGGCCAACCGATCCGCTTCGTCTTCTGTAGCAGTCAGGCTGCGGCCGGGCCGGGGGCCATCGACCGGCCGCGCGCCGTGGACGATCCGCCGGCGCCCACCAGCGATTACGGGCGGAGCAAGCTGGCGGCGGAAGCGGAAGTGCGGCGGCGGGCCGATCAACTGGAGGTGACGGTGCTGCGCCCGGTGGCCGTCTACGGTCCCCGTGACGAAGACACGCTTCCGTACTTCCAGATGGCCAGGCGCGGCTTGATTGTGGCTCCCGGGGTGCGCGAGCGCCGGGTCCAGCTGGTCCACGCTCGCGACGTGGCCCAGGCGTTGCGGAAGGCCGCGGAGCAGCCTGAGGCCGTGGGTAAGACTTACTTCGTCGGCCATCCCGAAGTTGTCAGCTGGCGCCAGCTCGCCGCAGCGATCGGGCGAGCAGTGGGACGACGCCCCCTGATCTTGCCGCTGCCATCGGCGGTGCTGACAGCGGTCGCTGCCGCGGTGGAGCTGTTCGGTGGTGGACGCCGGCCGGGGCAGATCGACCGGCGTCGTGCCAGTGACCTGGTGGAGCGGGCCTGGACGTGCCGGGTTGACCAGGCCATGGAAGAGCTGGATTGGTCGCCGGAGTACGACCTCGAGAACGGGTTCCGCGATACCGCGGATTGGTACCGGGAAGAGGGTTGGCTGTGAGTCGGGTGAGGCGCCGGCTGGCCGCGGCTCAGCCCGCGGACATCGTTTTCCTCGCCTACGTCGCGTTCACCGGCGTCCTGCTCGCCGTGGCGGGCTGGCGGCTCGGCCCGGGCCTCTGGATCGGGCTGACGCTCTCACATGTGGTGTTGGTCGGCTTCGGCCTCTGGGTCTCGGCCAAGCCGCTGAGAGACCGCTCCGTCCTCGGCTTCTTCCGCGTCGCCTATCCCATCGTCTTTGTCGGGTTCCTCTACTGGGAACTCCGCCATCTGGCGCTGCTGTTCTGGAACGGGTACAAGGACCCGACGATCGTCAGGCTGGAAGAAGCCATCTTCGGCGAGCAGCTCGCGATGACGTTCAGCCAGCGGCTCCCATATTTCGGGTTGAGCGAGCTGATGCACTTCTTCTACGCGTCCTACTGGTTCTTGCTGCCGGTGGCGCTGGTCTTGCTCTACGCGCGCGGGCGGCTGAAAGGGTTCCGCGAACTGGTCTTTGCCGAAACGGTGGTCTTCTTCGGGTGCTATCTTGTGTTCATATTCTTCCCGGTGGCCGGCCCGCACTACGAATTCCCGCGCATCGGCGGCCGGTTGGCCGACGGCTTCTTCTACAAGCTGGTTCACTGGGTGCTGGCGGATGGTGGGAGCAAGGGTGCGGCCTTCCCCAGCTCTCACGTGGCGGTGGCCGTGACGATCCTGCTGGTGACCTGGCGCCATGACAGGGTCCTGTGGGCGGTGGCGCTGCCATTTGTTGTAGGGCTTACAGTGTCTACGGTGTACGGCCGGTTCCACTATGCAACAGACGCGAGCGCCGGTGTGCTGACGGCGTTCGTGCTGTTTGCGTTTGCGCTGTATCTGAAGCGCTGGCTGCTGCGAGTCTCGCGGCGTACAGCGGGCAACTCCCCGGGGTTGCCACCCGTCTAAGGAACCGGGAGGTAGGAGGAAGATTGGTCGAGCTGACTGAAGCCATCCTGGTTCGCAGGGCGCGCTCTGGGGAGCTCGAGGCGATGCGGCAGTTGTACGAGCGGCATGCGTCACGGGTGTATACAGTGGTGCGGCGTCTGGCCGGGGATGACGACCTGGCGGCGGATCTGGCTCAGGATGCATGGACCAGCGCGTTTCAGAAGATCCGCGATTTCCGGGGAGATGCGGCGTTTGGGACGTGGGTACACCGGATCGCGGTGAACACAGCGCTGACGCGGCTGCGGCAATCGGCACGGCGACGGGATCTGGAGCAGAGCTTCGACGGGAAATCGGCGCTGGGGAACCCGGACGGCCGGCCGGCATCGGCGGCAGCGGAGCGAGTGACAGTCCAGCGAGCGCTGGACAAGCTGCCGGAGGGATATCGCTCGGTGCTGTGGTTGCACGACGTTGAGGGGTATACCCACGAGGAGATCGGGGCACGGCTGGGGATAGCCGTGGGCACATCTAAATCACAGCTGTCAAAGGCCAGGGCGCGGCTGAGAGCCCTGGTGGTAGGAGCAAGAGCTGAGGTAGTCGATCATGGTACATCTTAACGAGGAGACGCTCTCCGAGTTGTTGGGTGGCGGCCCTGTCGCGGGGGCGCAGGACCACCTGACAAGCTGCCCGGTGTGTCAGGGCGAGCTGGAGGCGCTGAGGCAACTTCGGACGGAGCTGCGGGAGCTGCCGGAATTGGAGCCGCCGGCAGAGCTCTGGTCGCGGATCGAGGGGGGCCTGCCGGTCGCGGCTCGGGTGCGCCGGTCACGGTTCGGTCGGCCGATGCTGATCGCGATGCAGGTGGCGGCGATGTTGGCGGTCTTCGTGCTTGGCCTGAGCCTGGGGCGGATGTTCCAGCCGGGCGAGCCGGGAGCTGACGGGGCGTCGCCGGCGTTGGCGAGGGGGCAGCCGGCCGCGGCCACGCTGACGGAGGCGATGGCGGAAGTGCGGCGGCTGGGCACGGAATACGATGCGGCTCTGGCTGACCTGCAGCGGTTGGCCGGGCAGGAAGGCATGCCGATGCCGTCGCTGACGGGGCAACGGCTGGCTAGTCTGGATATGCTGGTGGAGGCGTCGCGCACCGCGCTGTCGATGGAGCCTGCGGATCCGGTCCTCAACTCGTATCTGTTTGCGGCGCTGGAGGAGCGTGACGCGGTGCTGCGCGAGATGGACGCGTCGCAGGCAACGGGTTCTGAGGTGTTGTGGAGATGACGGGCATGGGCGATGCGGTCCATCAGATGTTGAAGGGTAGAAGGTCAATGCGTAGTCGCAAAACAAAGCTTGTGTTTGGGCCTCTGGCGCTGGCGGTACTGGTGACACTCGGGATGAGCTCGCCGCTTCGTGCTCAGGACCGAGGGTACCTGGGAGTCAACCTCCAATGCGACAGCTGCCAGCAACAGCGTCAGGGCGATGTCGTGGTGTGGTGGTTCTCCAGTCCGCCGAAGATCAGCTGGGTCCGGGACGGCGGCCCGGCCGCAAATGCGGGACTCAAGGAGGGCGACATCATCCTCGAAGTCCAGGGCCTGGACATCACGACCGAGGAGGGCGGCCGGCTATTCGGCAGCATGCGAGTCGGTGTGGCGACCCAGTTCCGAGTGCGCCGGGCTGATGGTGAGGCCACCGTGATGGTGACGCCGGGGACGCCGGTGGAGGCGTTCGGCGAAGAGTACGCGGTGGTGATGTTCCCGGGCAAATGGGACTCGGTGAAGGTGCAGCTGAGGAAGCTGTACGAGGGTCAGTTGCAGCTTCAGATCGCGCTGAAGCAGGCGGAGCGGGCGCTGGCAGGTGCCGAGGTGGAAGCTCGGCGGACCTCCAGCGAGGCGGAGCGGCAACTGGCACTGGAGCAGCGTGCGCAGATCGACTCGATGCGGCGGCAGCTCCAGAAGTGGCACAAAGAGATTCGGGTCCAGGCGGATTCCCTGGCGGCACGGACCCTCTACGTGCTGCCCAGAGCGGCGCCGGAGGTTGAAGTCGTCGTAACCTCGCGGGCGGAAGCTCGAACCATCACTGTCTACAGCAACGCGGTGGCCGGCGCGCGCTTCGAGGAGTTGGATGAAGACAGTCCGCTGGTTTCCGATCTGTCGGGAGTGGACGGGGGTCTTCTCATCGTCAAGGTAGTGGAGAGCACGCCGGCTCATGCGGCGGGGCTTCGCCAGGGTGATGTGGTGCTTTCCGTGAACGGGGCGCCGGTGCGGACGGTGAGGGAGTTGCGGAAAGTGCTGCGTGAAACCGGTGAGGCGGAAGTCACATACGTTCGCAAGGGCAAGAAGCAGAAGTCCAAGATCGGATCCAAGTGACCCGAACGTTCTGACCGTTGTCTGCGGTGAACTACAAGGGCCTGTCACGGTGGGGTAGCGCCGGGCTGGCCCTTTTTGCCGCCCACGTCGTCCTGCTCTTCTCCCCGCCCATCCCACCGGATGTCAAAGGTTCGCTGTGGTGGTGGCTTACGGCGTACGCAGCCATCGCGCTGCTTCTGGTGGAAACGGGACGACAGTACGAGGGCAGAGCCGGGAGTTGAGCGGGGTGGAGCGCCGCCGCTGGCGTTTTGTGGGCGGGCTCTACCTGCTGCTGGGCTTGGAAGAGATCGACTACCTGGGCATCTTCGGCCGCGTCGAGGGCGTCTACGCGGGCGCGCTGCACGATCTGATCGCGCTGGCGGCCAGCGGGGTGCTCGGTCTAACGACCTGGGCGGTGATCGCTGCTCTCTTCCTGGCCGTCCTGCTGGTGTTGTGGTGGACGGATTACCTGCAGCCGCGCGCCCTATGGGCGATGGTGTGCACGGTGGACTTCCTCTGGGTGAGTATCGGCCTGGGGTTCCTCTTCGCCGCCGCAGTGGCCGAAGTGCGGCTGTTCGGCCTGGTGATGCAGGAGCCCACGCTCGAGGAGACGCTGGAGCTTAGCGGGGCGCTGGGCTTCTTCTTCTACGCTCTCTCTTTCTCTGCCGGTAGAGCCGGCGTCAGCGGCGAGCTCAGCTGACCAGTGACCTCAGGACCGTCTCGACTCTTTCCAGGGCCTCGATGAGCTCGGGCTTCGGTATGCCGAACCCGATCCTCATGTAGCCATCCATGTTGAAGTGGTCGCCCGGCACGATGAGCACGCTACACTCGTCCTTCAGCCGCTGGGCCAGGGCACTCGATCCGATGTCGAGATCGTAGCGGATGTAGCAGATGGCGCCGGCCCGGGGCGGCAGATACTGGAAGATATCCGCGCGCTCCGTGAGCCAGTCGGCGAGCGGCGCCAGGTTCTCGCTGAGTATTCGTCGGGTTCGCTGGTAGATTCGCTGCCGCGTCTCGGGTGCCAGGGCGACGCGGCCACAGAGGTCGCTCAGGGTCCCGGGCGCGATGGACGTGTAGTCCTTGTAGGACCAGAGGTCGCCGATGAAGTCGGCGGGCCCCACGGCCCAGCCCAGCCGGAGGCCCGGCAGTCCGTAGGCTTTCGATAGGCCGGCGGTGATCACCAGCTTGTCGTAGCGGCCCCAGAAGGTGGGCGACCAGCTGCCGTCCAGCTCGGCGCCGGCGTAGATCTCGTCCGCGATGATCCAGGCGCCGGCGCGCTCGGCGATGGCGACGATCCGATCGATCTCGAGTTCCGTGAGTATGGCGCCCGTCGGGTTGTTGGGGTTGGTGACGATGATCAGCTTGACGCTGTCATCGACCTGGTCGTCGAGCTCGTCGAGATTGGGGGCCCATCCGCGCGCCTCCTGCAAGTGGAACGCTCTCACCTCACGGGCGAAGGTCTCGGCCGTACCCCACATCTGCATGTAGTTCGGCGCCTGCATGACCACCACATCGTCTGGCTCGAGCAGCTTCCACGTGGTCACGTAATTGGCCTCGGAGCCGCCGTTGCTGACCAGGATGTTGTCCACTGTCGCGCCGGGATAGATGGCGGCGATGCTCTCGCGCAGCTCCTCGGTGCCGTTCGACTGGTTGTAGACGAGCCGCTGGCTCAGGAACTCGCCTGTGTCGGCGTCGGCGAGCTCGAACAGCTCCATCGGCGTCATGGGATGAACGCCGCTCTCGGAGAGGTTGAATTGAACGCGGTTCTCCCACGTCGACTGCCAGCGTTCCATGCGGAATGGATTGATCTTCATCGGCTCGCGTCAGCGTCTGCGGGTTGAGGTTCGGGCCCGTTCGGGCAGCGGACGTGGGTACAATAGAATGAGTGCAACGGCGAGGGCCACCTCCAGGACCAGGTCGATCCAGAGCACGCTCGCTTCACCAAGGCGGGGCAGCCACCAGAGACTCACGATCGATAACGCTGCGGCGATGGCGGCGCCCAGGAGCGTGGGGAAGGGGCCGGGCGGCTCCCGGCGCGCGGCTTCCAGGAGGCTGCCGCCCACCACGACGATGACAGCGGCGAAAGCGTGCACTTGGAAAGGGTTCAGCTGCATCGCCACGGCGCTCGCGAAACTGGAGAAGTGAATCAGCGGCCAAAGCCCGGTGAGGATGTAGTAGACACCCTGTCCTGCCAGTACGCGCCGGCGCCAGCGGTCGCGCGCTTCGGCGGACGACGTCTCAGAGCCCGCCCTGTTGCCGCGGCGGCTAGCCACCCCCCACCTCCGGGCTCAGTCCGAGCAGAGAGAGGAGCCCGGAGACATCGTCCAGCCAGTAGTCCGGCTTGCCCGGAGCCAGGCGGATACGGTCGAAGGGTCCCCAGAGGGCCGCTGCGGTGTCCACGCCGGCCGCTCGCGCGGAGAGAAGGTCGAAGAGGCTGTCGCCGACCAGGAGCGCATCGCTGGCGGCGATACCGATGCTCCGCAGGCCCAGCACGACGGGCTCCGGGTCGGGCTTCGGCCGCTTCACGTCGCTCGCGCTCACCAGGCCGTCGAAGAGTCCTTCCAACTCGCAAGTGCGAAGCTCGCGCAGCGTGTGATCTCTGATCTTGCTGGTGACCACAGCCAGCCGGTAGCCAGCGCGCCGCAATGCTATCACCGCCTCCTTCATTCCAGGAAACGGGCGAATCAGGCGCCGGTGGTTAGCCTCGTTGTGGGCGATGTAGGTCTGGAACATCGCCTCGAACTGCTCCGGTGACTCGGCGAAACTCTGCAGCTGTACCTTGAGCGGCTTGCCCATCGTATTGAGCCATGCCTCGTCGGGCATCTCGCGCCCCAGATGCTTCGACATCGTGAACCGATACGAGCTCAGGATGAGCTCGAGCGAATCGACGAGCGTTCCGTCGAGGTCGAACAGGATGCCTTCGTAGTGCGGCGTCATCGAATCAGCTCCTCCGGGTCTTGCCTAGATCGAGGGCCGGGTCCGGAGCCACCGCTTGAGAACGGACCCGATACGCATTCGCTTCGGCTGTGCGCGACCCAGTGGATGGGGAGGGAACGGCCCCAGCAAGGTACCGCTGGCGCTTGTGGTTGGGAAGCGCGTTGGCCAGGAGAACGGGGAAGGGTAAGCCGCACTCTGGCTTGCGCCTTTCACCTTTAATGGGTGGTGCCGTCAGCGGCTCACCATGATCAGCGTCGCCACCTCCTTCAGGGTCGCGGAACCACGGCTCTCTGACTCGAAGCCCCGCAGCCGGTCGTTCAGGCGATTCACAACGGCCATGTCGAGGCGCTGGGGAAGCTCCTGCGCCAGCACGGCGAGGGCGCGCTCGCCGGCCAGGGTGAAGCGTCTGGCCAGGCGGTCGAGCAGCCCGTCGATCGTCTTGCGCTGTTCATGGGTGAGGCGATGAGCGCCTGTCTGGAGGCCGCGACTCAGCCAGGCGGCGATGCGGCATTGTGGGAGGCTGGGGCTGAGGGCATCGCCGGCGATGCGGGTCGCTTCGAGGCGAGCGAGGACGCTGCGGGCGTAGCGCTCACAGGCACGACGGGCGTTATCGAGGACTCGCTTGCCAACTTTCCTGGTTTTCCACGCGCTCGCGTCTCGTAGCATCTCGAGTGCGGTAGCCTGGTCTTCAACGACGCAGCCGTTTTCGAGATCGCAGACCAGCCAGAGACCGCGGTCCTTGCCGTCGCAACTCACCCGCCAGTAGGAGATGGCTCGACTGCCTTGTCGGCCGCTATGGGCGACGGCGCTCGCTGCGACATGCGCTGCCTGTGGGGGTGGGGCCTGTCTCCCGTCCTGGATGTTCACGTAATCGAGATAGGCCTGTTCCTCCGGGTCGAGTGGCCCTTCCAGCTCACGCTCCACCCTGTCGTAGCCCCGGGGGTCCTGGGCCAGGACGCGAATCTGGTCGATAGTCCGGTCACCGCCCGCGGAAGCTGCCAGCACCGGCCCCTCGAGGCCGAGCGCGGTGTTGATGGTGGTGACCTTGCTCTGCAGCCGGGACATGAGACCCAGCAGACGATCGAGGACGTCCGCCGGTACGAAGTGGTAGAGCTCGACCGTCTCTGCCAGCGCGCCCAGGCGGTCGACCCGGCCGATTCGCTGCATCAGGCGGACGGGATTCCAGGGGAGGTCATAGCTCACGACGACAGAGGCGTCCTGGAGGTTGAGTCCTTCGCTCAGCACGTCGGTGGCGATCAGGAGATCGACGCGCTCGCGGCGCGGCGGCTCGGGGAGGCCGTTGCTGCGAGGCGCGAAGCGCTCGATAACCTCACGGCGGTTGGCGCGGTCGAGACCGAGGCGAGCGTCTTGGCTGTCGATTTGGGCAAGGTAAGGGCGGTGCTTCAGTGCATGATAGATGTAATGGGCCGTGTCGCGGAATTCGGTGAAGATGAGAACTTTGCGGTCGGCGAGCGGCCCGTCGAGTAGCTGGATGAGTTTCTGCAGCTTGCTGTCGCCGAGTGGCCCGACGGCGCTGAGCGCGGTGTGGACGCGAGCGAGTATCTGCATGTCGTGTTCGAGCGCGCCGCGGAATTCTGAGACGCGGGCGGGCTCCATGGATGGCGCAGGCAGCATCAGCTCGAAGAAGGCGAGCTGGCTGCCGGGGTCGTCGTCGGGGCCCTTGAAGACGGCGCGGTAGTCCGGCCGTGTGAGGACTCGCCCGGCCTTGATGGCGCCGAGCGCCGTGTTGCACCAGGCGAGTTGCTGGATGACGGTGCAGCGGAACGCCTCGATGCTTGACTCCAGGCGCTTGAGCAAGATGATCTTCAGGAGTTCGCCGGAGCAGGCGAGCGCCTTATCGTCGATGGCGTCGTCAGTGCGTGGGTTGATGAAGGGGAACCGCAGCGCACTCAGCCAGTCCTCGAGGCCGGCGAACAGATCGCTGTAGGTGCCGGCCAGGTCGTAGTCGACGGCCACGGGCGGCAGGCGCTTCGGAAAACGGAGCTGGAGATCGCCATCGCTATGCGGGTCACGGAGCTTGATCTCTCCGTAGTGTGCTCCGAGGAAGCGGCGCGTGCGACGCAGGACACAAGCCGAGATAATCGACCGCACGTCACCGTCACCGACGGCGTCACCGGCGGCGACGCGACGGAAGACGCTCCGGTAATCGGGAATTCCCAGGTGGCGGAACGCACCGGGAGCGGCGAAGAGATCGAGTAGGTGTTGTAGATCGAAGATCGTGTTGTTGATGGGCGTGGCGGTGAGAAAGGCAACCTTGGAGTGGCGAACGAGGTCTGCCAGAGTCCAGTAACGCCGCGTGGCGTGGTTTCTGAAGTTGTGCGCTTCGTCGACCAGCACGAGGTCTGCGCCTCGATAAGAGCTGGCGTTGAAGGCTCGCCGGCCCAGCGATTCCATCGAGAGCAACTCGACATTCCTGCCCTCGCGCACCCACAGATCCAGATTGTCGTCTGCCGGCGGGCAGCTTGGCATCACCGAGCGGCCGGACCGCGTGCCGGGAACCACCCCGAGATAAGAGAGCTCACGTTCCCACTGATGCCTGAGTGCAGCGGGCACGATGACGAGGGCGCGGCCGCCCGCTTCCAAGACGCGCTCCAGCAGCCGCAGACCGATATAGGTCTTTCCGAGGCCCACTGCATCGGCGATGATCACGCCGCCATACCGGTCGATGATGTCGCGGGCGCGCTCGTAAGCCCTTTCTTGATGTGTGGCCAGAACCGGCGCCGAGTCCGGCCGCGCTGTATCGTCGTGTCCCTCGAGGCCGGTGAAGTGCGCGGCGAGCACGCGTCGGTAGAGCTCGGCCGGCGCGACCAGCTCGGGCTCTTCACTCGTCAGTGGGTCGCCCGTCCCTGGCGCTGGTCTCGGCTTCAAAGGCTGTTCCCGGACGGAGGCGGCGACCGCGAGCGGTTGCTGTTCACCGGTAAAGAGGCGGTTGAAGCGTTCGCGCAGCCGGTGAAGGACAAGAGGTCGCTGGTGAAAGGTGACCCATCCTTGATTCCCCATGCCACCCGTGAACATCAGCGCGCTTTCTGGAAAGGTGCACCCCGCGGGATAGAATAGGATGAACTCTGGGTTGGGCCTCTGGCGTATTATCGTGAATCGCCACGGCGCTGCTCCAGCTGTGAGTGGCACGTTCCCGGTGATGATCCGGACGGCGCGAGGACTGTTCACCATGCTGTCGTCGATGATCACGCGGAGTTGGTTGGCATCGGCGACGACCGCATCGACCTGTTCCGCCTTGGACCACAGTTGCCGCACCGCGGAAGCAGCAGTCTGATCCGACGCCGCCGCGATGGGCTCCGGCCAGGTCACCTCATTCATGAGTCGCTCCTTCGATTGGAGAGACGGGCGTCGAACGAGCGCAGCACCTCCAGCTCGTCCGATGAGAGCCCGTACAGACGGGCAGCCAGTTCGTCGAGCTGGCCCCGAGCATCATCACAGAGCCCGGCCGCCGCATGAGCATCCTGGCTGAGCTTCACGCAGAGTCTTCGAACAACCGCGTCGGGATTCTTGGGAAAAGGTAGGAGAGCGACCGTCCACCCCAGGAACCGGAAGTAACCTCCGGAGGCCCGCTCAGCGATCGCCTTGAGGTAGGCGCGGGCTACGGTCGAGTTGAGGACAGCGGCTAGCAGGTGAGCGTCCTCTCCCGACGCGGCTGTGATCTGATAAACAGTGTTGAGGCTGATGATGGGCGCCCTGCCGCCGAGGAACGGCACGCGACGCGGCACGACCACGGCGCCGGGAGCGGGTGCGATGTCGCGCCACGCTACCCGGCGCCTCCACTTCTCGGGGCTAACCCGAAAGAGCGTCCAGTAGGGTTGGCCGGGCTTCAGGTCCACCCGGCGTTGCAGGAGACCCTGGTGCTTTGAAAGATGATTCCGGGTCGCGTCGGGCAGGTGGGCGAGAACATGACCATCATCGTCGTGTGTCCAGATCAGAGCTTGGGACATCTCGAAGCGCCACGCTGCCAGGTCCTCGCCGCGGAGCATCGGCCGCACCCGGTCGGCCTCGATCTCGACCTCGGATCCAGCCAGACTCATCACGACGCGACCCCTCACCAGGTTTGCGTCGTACACGTCACCCACGAACAGGTCGTTGGCGCCGGTGAATATTCCCCTGGACGGGCGGCGCCCGGGTTGGGCGCCGAGTGGCGGCCCAGCGGCCCGCATGCGGTCGAGGACAGCCCGCACGCCCGGCGGTGCCAGCACCCAGGGCGATTCCGGATCGTCCGTGATGAGCGGGAGCCGCGATTGGGGGAGCCTGAAATCGACGCGCTCGCCATGCCGGTCGTGAAGATGGACTGATACCTGATGTTCAGTGTCGGCTGCACCGTGCGTGAGGAGCAGGCTAAGAGGGTAAGTCGTGGCCTCGAAGAGACGTTTCGTTGCGAGCGAACAGTCTTCAAGGCGGAGCATCCGCGTGCCGGCGAGCAACCGTCCACGAAGCGCACCGGCGGAAAGGTTGCGCATGAGCTTGGCCGGAAGCAGGAAGCCGAGGGCGCCGTTCTCGTCGAGTAGCTCCAGTGACCGCTCGAGAAAGAGCGCGCTGAGATCGAGCTGGGCGCCGAATCCTCGTCCAACCCCGGCCATGCGACTGCCGGCATGCCAGCCGGCGTTTCTCAGGAAGTGGAAGCGCTCCCGCAACCGGCTCCGTGATAGGCTCGCCCAATGGTGCGGACGCACCCAGGGCGGGTTGCCGACGACAACGTGGAAACCGGCGTCCGGCCGCTGGGGATCGGCGAAGTGGATGGGGAACGAGAAGAACGGAAGCTCCTGGACTTCGCGGATCCGGCGCAACAGACGAGCGATCTCGCCACTACGCCGTTTGAGCGTGACGGCGGCCTTTTTCTGGCTCCGCGTGAGCCCGCTCCGCTTCCCAAATAGATCACGGCTTCGCGCCGCCGCCTGAAGCTCGCGCCGCCGGACACCGATCTGCTCCGCGAGTTCGCCCAGGAAAGTGACTGCGACGTTCCGTTCCGCGTGGCGCAGCGCGCGCTGGGCCCGCCGTTTGCCTGCGCCGGTGGCGTGGAAGTAACGGTCGCGACGGGCGACGAGTTGGCCGACTTCCTTGCGCCAGCGGCTCGCCAATCCGCCATGGTCGAGGTCGCCCAGCTGGATCAGGAAATCGATCGGATCCACCAGCGCGTCCCCTTGCCGGATGTTGATGTCGAGGTTGGGGAGCGGCGGAACGTCGGCGATACTCTCTACCTCGACGTCGACGACCAGAGCGAGCCAGAGCCGCAGCTCGCACAAGCGAACCGCGGCGCCGTTAAGGTCGACGCCGTGGAGATTGGATTGAATGATCCGCTGTCGGCGCTCGAACCTGTCGAAGGAGTTGCTGGGCCCTCCCTCCAGCGCGTCGCGCAGCCGCTCAAGGCGCTGCAGAACCGCGAGTAGGAAAGCGCCGGATCCGACGGCGGGGTCGAGCACTCTGATGGCGCGAACGTGAGTCGCCAGGCTCGCACGGAGAGACGGGTCGATCTCGGGGAGACCCCCGGCAAGAAGCTCTTCGATCAAGGCGGGATCGCAATCCGAAACGCGCGTGAAATACGCGGTGAGCGCACCATCAACGAGCCGCTCGACGAGCGGCCGCGGCGTGAAGAAAGCGCCCGTGGATCCGCGCTGCGAGCCGGCCATCAGACCTTCGAAGACTTTGCCGAGCATCTCCGGGTCCACGGCAACGTCCTGATCGGCGGGCTGGTCCTCGCGCAGCGTGAACTGGTACTTATCGAGAAAGTCGTAGTAGATGGGCGCGAAGCACTCGTCGGGAATGTCGAGGCCCGAATACCGTCGCTCCAGTGGTTGGCGCTCGAACAGCCCACCGTTCAGATAGGGCAGCTCGCCCAGCAGCCGCGCATACTTGCCTCGCTGCTGTGGCGGCCGGTTGAGCGCGCCGAAGAAGAGGTGCTTGAGTCTCCGGCGATGGAAGGGGACGCCGTCAGCGAGCGCGGCCTCGTAGAGATGACGAAGGTAGGCCGTATCGCCGGCGAGCCAGCCCTTGCGCTGGATGAAGTAGAGGAAGAGAAGCCGGCTGAGGAGAATGAGCGCGAGATCGAGCCGGTCCTGCTCCGCTTCCGGCTGCAGGCCGGTAAGCCCCGCGGCGAGCTCGGCGCGGCGCCGGCGAAACTCCGCGAAGAAGCGGCGCGTGATGCCTTCACGATCGAGGGCCCGGGTGTGCGCGATTGCCAGATCGCTGGGTGAGGCGGCACCGTTGACGGCGAGGCCGGCCAGGATGTCGAGCTCCGATCGACGCGGCGCGGTCGGATCGAGCCACAGCTTCTGCAGTCGGAACGGGCCGGGTCCCAGACCCCAGCTCGCCAGGACCAGCCGCTTGTCTTCACGTGCCTCGAAGACGAGCAGGGCGCGCCGGGCCGGGTTGTGCCGGTAGAGGTCGGCGGCAACCCGGCGCACCGTCTCGGGCTCGAGCCGCTGCTCGAGTACGATGTGGAAGACGTGGAAACCCAGGTGGCGAGCGGCGACCTCGAGCGTCAGCCGTTGGGTCGGGTCGAGACCGAAATCGGCAAGCGCCGGCTGCGGAACCCGCAAGCCCACCAGCTCGAAGCCGAGCGCGCGCAGCAGCGGCCCCAGCCTGCCGTGCTTCGACCTGGTGAGAACCTCCTGTAGCTCGCGTGCTTCGACCACCGATGCCTACCCTTCGTTTGATCTGCGATCCGGTCGCCCGCGTTGAGTCACGCTGAGCAGGGGACGTCAACAGATCGGCATCGCATGGACGCAAAGGGGACGGAGAGGCGGCGGGGGCGGGCCGGCTTACTTGACGTGCCGCGGACCGCCGGTCATTATGGCCCCCGTCTATTTCACGGAGAGGAACCAATGAGAAAGCTGCTCACGGCAACCTGCTTGCTCGGTCTCTTCTTTGCCCCGAGCGCGCTCCAGGCCCAGTTCAGCCTGGGGTTCGAGGGAGTCTGGGGCGACGACACCGATTGGGGCATCGGTGGCCGTGCCACCGTAGATCTGTCGCCGAGAGTGCCGGTGGCGTTCATCGGGACTTACGACTACTTCTGGCCGCGCACGCCGCCGCTCATTGACCGGCAGTATTGGGAGGTCAACGTCAACGCCGTCTACATCCAATCGGTACAAGGACCGCAGGCGCAGACCTACTTGGGGTTGGGGCTGAACATCGCCGACTTCAGCGCCGAGGATACGTCGACACTCAAGACCGACAGCAGAACCGAGTACGGACTGAACATCCTGGGCGGGACCAGGTACAAGCTGAGCCGGCTGGCCCCCTTCTTCGAGATCCGCTATACCATCGGGGGCAGCGAGCAGCTTGTCGTCACCCTGGGCCTCGACCTTCTGTTT
>FXBF010000138.1_pt1 | contig 21832 bp, 15 predicted proteins | sample 5335321 | NCBI WGS metagenome assembly FXBF01 (sample SAMEA103928391, study PRJEB20085) | sediment metagenome | isolation source: sediment
CACCAACTCTTCGAACACGGCAGGCCGATCAAGACGTTCTGGGATGAACTGACCGAGGTCCAGCGTAGCGTCCTTGAATTACCGGAGATTCCGACTTCAGTCTATGGCCAATGAGGATTGATGAAATTCACGAAAAATGGTCTTCTTGACGTGCGGAAAGTAGGTTATATATGACCAAAAGGCATATATAAGGACATATTTCTGCGCTAGTATACGACTCTCAAGCATATTGCCCCGAGGCCGTTCCGGGGCATTCAGGGCATCATGGGTCGATGAGCATACTCAAGGACATTGCAACGCTAATTCGGGCGGCCAGAAAGGCCGCCAGCATCACCCAGCAGGAGCTGACGGACCGCCTCGGCATCGACCAGGGCTACGTCTCGCGGATCGAGGGGGACAGAAAGGGACCTCGATTGAGATCCTAGTCGGCATCGCCAAGGAACTGGGGGTTTCCATCGCGCACCTATACGGGGAGAATAGCAATGCGGACGATCATGTGGCCGCTGGGACTGAAGGACTTACCGACGAGTCGAACGCGCTCGCCAAAGCGTGGCAGGAATTGCCAGCCGAGAAGACCGCGAGAAGACCGCAATGAAGGTGGGTGTGGAAGTGTTTAATGAATCGGAGACAACTATGAAGATTAGACACTCCGATAGTTTAGAACTTTAATCTTAAGAAAACCTATGGTCGTCAGATCTAACGGAGTTCTTGCGAACCGCGCACGGGGCCATGAATTACGGCACTTGCCAACACTAAGCTCGGTTATTTCATGGTAAAACAAATCGCTACGCAGATGATGGAAATCTCGTTCTTGGGCTGGTGTTCTGTTATTTGGGATCCAAGAGATTTAGTGACTATACAATATAGGGATGAACGATGATCCTTCCCGCCCCGTTGTGTTTGTATCTCCCGACCAGCTGCTCGCGCTGTGACTTAGGCACAATACCCATCGTTAAAATGCATTGAAATTATTTATCGGAATGTGCATTCAACGACCGGAAAGGGCGTAGGCATATTTAATATGAGCTCGAACGATAGCAACGGACATCTTTTAGTTATTACACGATATCGACCGAAGACCCTCGATCTAACAGATAGCGACGATATTGCATCGTTGCTTACCGTGGAATAGCGAGCTCAATGCAGCGCGAAATATGTCAAAAACGCAGATAATAAGTGACAGCCATTATTATTTTGCATACGGCTCCAATATGTCTGCCAGGCAGATGAATATTCGATGCCCGTCTGCGCGGAAAATTGACTTGGGCTATCTACTGGACCACCGGATTGTCTTTTCAGTCCCGGGCCAATATTGGGACGAAGATGGAGTGGCTACAGTAAGACGTTCTCCTGGAGCCGTAGTCTTCGGGGTCATCTGGAAAGTAAGTATTTTTGAAATGCTCAAAATGGATTCTTTCGAAGGAATGCACAATTATTCCAAAGCCGAATGCACCGTATATGCTACCTCAAACAAACAATTCCAGTGCATTATCTATAAATCGGATAATACCGAAGCGGAAAAACCATCCGTAGGTTACCTTGAACTCCTCATAAATTCCGCGATAGAGCAACAACTTCCTGAATCCTATATCAGCAAACTCAGAGAGTGGGGTGATCCTTGTATTTGAAGTTAACCAGCGGTATCGGACTACTATGGATGCGACTAAAAAAACACGTAACGTTGGCCACAAAACGGATGATACAACTACTGCCAACGTTCTTCTCGCGTTAGTCTATTTATCTATTGTAAGCGGTATATCTATCCTATCCGCTTTACTTTGGAAGGGGTTTGAGCCAGATATTGTTAATATTTGGCTAATTGTGGTGGGATTTTCTCTTTTTTTATCGTATCCGTTTTCTAGGCAAAAGCGGCTGTCCAGGTGGTCTTTTTTCCGTCGCTATTCAGAATTCGGGGAGTGGCTTTGGAATTTCGATAGTTTATGGTTTGTTGTCTTCCTTGTTGGTATATATGCAACGGCCGCTTTAACAGCTGAAAAATTCATAGTAGACGGACTAACTATTAGTGACTCCAAAGTATGGCTTGGTGCGGCACGGGATATGATCGTGACTACCTTTCTTGCCGTTGTCACATCCGTAATCGCCAATACGTTTAAAAATATGCAGTCAGGCTCGGAAAACATAAGTGCTGCTTCAGAGAATATGCAAGAGGTTGTCGATCTTATCAAGATAATAGAGCAGAATATAGGGCGAGAACTTAAAACTTCGCAAACGACACTTCGAACCCTAACAGGAATGTGGAGAAGTAGTCAGCGCCAAGCGGCCATTAATACCGCGGCTGACAAACTGAAGGTTGATTCGCTCAGCATACCGTTAAAAAGAATGATAAGGGCGTTACAGCTTTTCAACGATTCTGTTTTACACCCACTCTTGCCACCAGAGAAAACTTTGCCCGACGAAAATAATGATTTGGTGGCACGGATTCCAAAAGATCTCTTAGAGAATGAACAACACCGACCTCATTACGCCTGTATGTCGGCCGCAGTTTGGCGCTCGTTGGAATCGCAACTCCAGGAAAGTGCTTTCCGAGGCGTGATATTGGAACCTACGTCATTCGCCTACTATATTGAATCCGTTGGAGATGTCGTTAAATCGCTGGAACCATGGTGGAACAGATTTCATTTTTTCACCCTTATGCCTGAATCGCCACTTAGACTATTCCAATTTGGTAATACTATCGATTTCCCTGCTTGGTTAGGTTTCTTAGAATACTATAATGAATTCCAAACTCGCGCAATTCACGAGGACTCCTCTCGTGCCTGGCGACGTTTTTTTGCTTTTTACGATACAAGCGCCTTTCGAAAAAGTCATGAATCATCTACACAGCGTTTTTTCCCATGTAAGGAAGACGTGTTGAGGTCAGAATTTTCTCGTGGATTCCTCGTGGTTAAAAAGGAGGAAGATTGGATGCCTGCAAAAATTACCAAAGGCGAGCGACAGCAATTACTAAAAAGTTTAGGAGATAAAAGCTCTGATAGCCGCAAATTTTCAACCTGGTTTAGCGATTTTCATGGTGACTATGGCACTTTTGTTACAAAAGATATGGGCCTTTCAGACAATCAATCCACTGTGATCGATAAATATAAATGGAAAAAACTAGCCGGTGCGCTCATGGACTATCATGGGGGAGAGGAAAGGTATAACAATCAGGTGCGTTTTCGGTGTATGACCCTAGATAACGTCGTCCTAGAGCACAGAACCGATCAATCGGCAGGCTCATTGGGAGGATTATTTGCGCTGAAGGGAAGTTATGTTAGCGCAAAAGAAGGTCCCGATAAGCCAATAGAACGGGCAATAGAAATGCCCTCGGATATATTTGCTGTGTTTGATGTTGAAAATGATGCGTGGAAGCTGCTGATTTGCCGAGACCCGGGAGCCTTGTTACCCGATGAGTCCATGGTAGTAGAAGGTAGGGAGTCCAGGATTCGCTTGACATCATGTCTTACAATCGATCTTGAAGCACTGAGCATCGATGTGCACAACAATGATACTAGCCATCGAATCCGACACTTTCTGGACAGGTTATTTATGTCAAAAACAGAAGGAGCGATTTTAGAGCCAGAACAGATGCATCCAGATGATTTTGGTGCTAACTCAAATGAATGACAGGTGTCTGTATGAATGCCGTTAACTACATCGCAGGATGGCAATATCCTCCATGCACTATTGAAGAGCATCTGGATTCACCAACCCCAAGGCTTCTCACTCTCGATTTTGGGCTTCCATGCGAAAAACGTTGCAATCTAAAGTGTAAGTACTGCTTCATTGAAACAGATGAAAGAGAACACGATGAGCTACACGAAAGGAGGTCAAGGAAGCTTACGATTTCCGAGTTGAAAAAAGTATTTCAAGATGCGGCCGAGCTGGGGTGCCGGAGCGCGAAGCTAGTTGGCGACCAGGAGTCGACAATTGAGGCGCCATTTCTGGACTTTGTCCGTTTTGTCAGTGAGGATCTTGGAATGTGGTTGGTGCTCTTTACCAATGGTCTCGTGTTTTCGTCAGACAAGCAATGTGAAAGAATTCACGGTGTGGACTCAGAAACCTTGATTCAAGAACTGAAGCGCCTCCGTGTCAGCATCATGCTTAAATTTCACTCGTTCTCAGAAAAGACTGAGGGAGAGATCGTTGGAGCATTTGGATATCCGAGAAAACGCAATATTGTTCTGGAAAGGCTCATCGATGTGGGCTTCAATCAGCCTCCGATATTTGCATCGGAAGAAGAGCAATACAGCCTGACGGGCGTCGGACCAGGTCAGGTCGCAGAGGCTTGGACACGCCTTGGCTTAGAAAGCGTGCTAACCCCTCAATGCATCAATGAAGCCGAACGGATCTATCGTCTGAAGGCGGAGAAACGCTTGTATGTGGACCTTGATCCGCCCGTGCCTGTGGGCCTCACCCGATCGGAAGAGTGGCGCGCGGAAAACGGGCTCCGCGTTTCCAAAGAACGGTTGTTGCAAACAGCCTTGAATATCTACACAATCAACGAGGAGCTTGGCATCCCTTTTGAGGGCGCCTCCCCATACTTCGGCGGGGTGCCGTGTTCCCAACTTCCCTACAGCTTGTATGTGAGCACGAAGGGACATATTTATCCCTGTTGCGGATGTCCAGATACAGAGCGAGATGGACGCAGTGATTTTCTCGGGAATGTGTTCGAGCCCAACAGCTTGCGAAAGGCCGTTGAAGCGAACCCGTACCGCATCCATTATAAGAAGCACGGGCACGCTTATGACAGCGCCCCTTTTAATTCCCCAGATTTTCCAGGTTACGGTATCTATCACGGTTGCGTGTATAGAGATCGAGCGGGTGACGTTTTACCTGCTAATTGGGAATTGATCATAGAGGATCATATCAGAAACTTGAGATCCCAGTCTGAAACCATTCTAGACAATTCATGTGACGGAGAATCCAATGTCGCTTAACAAGAAAACCCTCGGTTTTGTTTTCGCTCTGATCATCGCAGTTGTTATTGTGGCCGTCACCTGGCACATACGCCCGCAGGGCAATGACGAGAACCAAGTTGTCGTTGCCATTGTTAGTTCTCTAACTGGTGGTCTTGCTGACAACGGCAAGGACATGGCAAATGGTGCGCAGATGGCATTCGATGAAGCAACAGTGAAGGGTTTGAGGGGTGGCCTTTCTTTGAAGGTCAAGATTTTTGATGATCAAAGTGAGCCAAGAACGGCGGCCAGCGTCGCAGCACGCGTGTCGCAGGATAAGCGAATTGTCGCCGTCGTGGGCCATCTGTCCAGTGGCTCCACGTTGGCGGCCATCCCTATCTATCAGCGCGAGGGCATGGCCGTTGTTATGCCGGTGCCCACTAACCCGAAGCTGACGGAAAGCGGTTACAATAACGTCTTTCGCGTACCGCCACGAGATGACGAACAAGCTCCGTTCTTGGCGAGCTATTTATTGAACAGCTTGCCTGGCGCACGTGTGGCGATCGTGCATGACCGAACGGCGTACGGAAAAGGGTTTGCAGAGGAATTTAAAACGGCCTTTGAAGGGGGGAACGGGAAAATTGTAGCCTTTGAGGGTGCTCAAGTTGAGGAACGCGACTTCCGGACTCTTATCACAAAGCTCCGAGAATTGGGCCCTACGCACATATTACTTGGAGCGACCTATGACATGGGGGCTCCTTTCGTTCGGCAAATGAAGGAACTCGGCCTGGAGGCGCAGACCCTATGTGGTGATGGGTGCTACGGGCAAGCTTTTTTGGATCAGGCTGGCAAAGCAGCAGAAGGCACAATCGTTAGCTTCATAGCGCCGCCACGAGATTCGTCTTCCACGGTCCGTAACTTTTTTGAGCGCTACGAACAGAAGTTCGGCCGGGTTGTTAGCTTTGCTCCACTTGGATACGACGCGGCTAAGGTCGTCGTGGAGGTTCTTAGCACTGCGAAATCCCTTACGAGGAATGGCGTCCTCGAGACACTTAGGTCAGCTGGTTTTTCCGTACAGGGAGTTACGGGTTCGATCAAATTTGGCCCAAACGGCGATAATGAGAGCAGCAGGTTGTATCTTTATGCTGTACGAGATGGACAATGGGTTAACTTGAAATAGTATGCTGTCGCAGGTACTTGCGAACACTCTCATTGCGGCAAGCTACTACGTGCTTGCCGGTATCGGCTTTGGAATGGTCTACGCCACGGCTGGTTTCTTTAACCTATCTCTCGCCGCCATTATTGTCATAGCACCCTATACTGCCCTTTTCTTGGGTTCCCAGCTCGGAATTCCACTGTGGCTATCATTTCCGCTGGGATTGGCTAGTGGAGTGTGCGCCGGATGCTTGCTTGAGCTGTTTCTTTACCGCCGATTCAGACGGAGAAGAGCCTCTCATCTCGTGGAGTTTCTTGCTTCCCTGGGGGTTTATGTCTTCTTACAGAATCTCATTTCGTTTGCCTTTGGCGACGCGGCTTACCGGCTGCTATCCGACGTGCCCTGGCAGACTCTATACCTTGCAGGCGCCGTACTCACAACCCCACAAGTGATTCTCATTCTTGTTACTGTAGCTTGCTACGTGCCGTTAGAAGCGATCCTTCGTGTCACGGCGTTGGGCAAGCGGGTCCGAGCGGTTGCTAATGATAGCTATCTGGCTACGGTGTGTGGCATAAACCGCGATAGCGTAGTCCTACTTTCTGTTGCAATAGCATCCCTTCTTGGTTCTGCAGGCGGTATCATAAGGGCTATTGATGTTGATATGACTCCAAGAATGGGCTTGGATATCCTTCTCATGGCTATCGTCGCAGCTATCGTTGGCGGCATTACTAACCTCAAAGGAATTCTCGTTGGTGCTGTATTCTTGGCCATTACACAGCAGCTAGCCGCATGGTTTATCGGAGACGCCTGGAAGACTCCCATAGCCTTCTTCCTTCTGGTTGTTTTCTTGTTGTTACGTCCCACGGGAGTTAGAGATCGACTCGCTAGCCCCGTCTCGGAATAGTGATCTTGCGAGTTCTTGCCGAAGAAAATCGTTATCCGGATCCAGATTTGCCGTTAGCTTGGTGATGGGATGGAATACACATTACACATCGTAATTATAATCGCCATTTACGCGATATTAGCTCTCTCTCTAGATCTCCTTGTAGGATACCTCGGTATTCTATCTGTCTCTCACTTCTCTTTTTTGGCGATAGGCGCGTACACTCTCGCCCTCATGACCACAACCACATCCGCCGCCTATTTTCCATCCATGTTGGTTGCTTTGTTAATAGCTGGTGTGATTGGGTTTATTGTCGGCCTTCCCGCCTTGAAGGTAAGCAATGATTATCTGGTGCTGGTAACTCTTGCATTTCAGGGAATCATGTTCGGAGTCCTCAATAATTGGGAATCCCTCACGAACGGCCCACTCGGCATTTCGGGAATCCCGCAGCCCGAATTCGGTGGGTGGGTAGCTAACACCCGGGCACGTTTTCTGGCCCTAGCGGCGCTTCTTTTGGGTTTCGTCCTTGTGGTACGGACACTGCTGGTAAGATCTCCATTCGGCCGGGTCTTGTGTTGCATTCGCGAGGACGAAATATTTGCCACCACCGCAGGTAAAACAGTCGGCACGTTCAAGTTAATAGTATTCATTTTCTCAGGCTGCATCGCTTCCCTTGGCGGGGTTCTTTACGCATCGTATATCACGTTCATCGATCCGGCGAGTTTCACTCTAATGGACTCTATTTTCATCCTTTCCATCGTAATTATCGGCGGTACCGCAAGCACGTTCGGACCGATCGTCGGCACAATATTTCTTGTCCTGCTTGGCGAGGGTATACGCTTTGTTGGACTTCCCGATGCCAATGCAGCAAATCTATTACAAATGCTATACGCATTTATCTTGATCGGCATGTTGCTGCTACGTCCCAAGGGACTGCTCGGGAGATTTGATTTGTCAGAAACCTCAGATGCTACGTCGGAGAGAGATTGAGCTTACTCCTGAACTTGCGCGGAATAACCAAGACGTTCGATGGACTTGAAGCTCTTGGGGCCGTCTCTTTTGGTGTCACCTCCGGTACGATCGTCGGTGTCATCGGGCCAAATGGAGCTGGAAAAACGACGTTATTTAATGTGATATCAGGTTTCCTTCATGCCGACGAAGGTGAGATGTATTTCAACGAAGAGATTCTTGACAATCTATCTGCGGCGCACAGGGCGCAACTGGGGATTGCAAGGTCTTTTCAGAAGATTCGGCTCGCCCAACGCATGAGCGTCCTCAACAATGTCCTGCTTTTTTTCCCTAATCAGCCAGGCGAAAAGCTTCATAATCTTTATTTTCGCCCTTTGTATTGGCGACCATTTGAGCAAAGAGCCAGAGAAAAAGGGCAAACCTATCTGGATCTGGTGGGTTTAGGTGACAAGGCGTCCGATCTAGCCGGTAGTCTTTCTTACGGGCAGCAAAAACTTCTCTGTCTAGCTTGTTGTTTAGTGTCTAGCCCCAAACTACTGCTGCTAGACGAACCTGTTTCTGGGATCTCGCCCGTCACCAAAGAAAGGATTCTAGACATCCTTAAGAAGCTTCCTCGACAACAAATAGCAGTCGTAGTTATCGAGCATGACGTCGAAGCGATCAGCAAGATCTGCAATCACATGATCTTCATGGATGCTGGAAGAATAATTTGCGAAGGATCGCCGGAACAGGTAATAAACGATCCGAAGGTTATCAAGGCATACCTTGACTAGGAAGACTCAATGCTAACTGTAAGCAACTTGGATACAGGATATGGGAAGAAGAAAGTCTTACACAATGTGTCCTTAGAGGTACAGTCCGGTGAGATCATCGCCATTATTGGCCCGAATGGCTCCGGTAAATCTTCAATACTTAAAGCCATATGCGGGTTGCTGCGACCATGGTGCGGCGAAATCCTGTTTGACGGAACCCGGATGAATGAACACAAACCAGCTGCTAGTATTGCCCTAGGCATTTCGTTCTGCCCACAGGGTAATCGCGTCTTCGATAAGTTATCAGTAAAGGAAAATCTGGAGATCGGTGGGATATATGTAGCCAAGAAGGAAATCCGCTCGCGAATTAGTGATATTCTAGACTTGTTTCCAGCTCTGCGTTCGCGACTGAAGCTATATGCTGGTCAACTAAGCGGTGGGGAGCAACAGATGCTCGCCTTGGCCCGAGCATTGATACCGGATCCAAAGCTCCTCATGCTCGACGAGCCGTCCCTCGGCCTTGCACCGAACTTGTTGGATGACGTATTTGAAAAGATAGTAGGCATCAACCGCGAAACAGGGACCGCAATCCTGATTGTTGAACAAAAAGTCCTTCGTGTCCTGGAGTTATGCCATCGGCTATATGCACTCAAGCTTGGGATTATATCATTTGCTGGAAATCCGGACATGCTCACAAGTGATCAAGGTAGACTAAAAAGACTATTCTTGTAAAGCACGTGGCAAGACTTGCTACAGCTTGTCATGGGTTAGTTTTTTCTCATCGATGTTATTGGAGTATGATCTTGTTTTTCACCTGCTGGGCAACGTTCCAACGGAACTGATGAGAGCAACCCCGGAGATGTGCTCAAGTTCGCGCAAGATGCTATTATTGATGAATCGTGACACCACGATATCACAAATACTCACCGCGATAACTCCCCGACGATATGACTAGATGGCCACAGAAGTGATAGCAGCGCTGATTACTGGTGCGGCAACCTTGGCGGCCGTCGTCCTCGCTTGGCATATGAAAGGCCGGCGAGCATCAAGGATAGATGACAAAAGCGAGTCAGACACTCAAGTTGAAAGCGCCGCGCCAGCTCCACACGATTCGCCCGCGACATCAATCGGTGATAGGCTCTTGCAGATCCTTTGGCTGTACCCCGAACCGGGTGAGTTATCTGCCTGTTGGGCAGTGAAAGAAAGCGATGTCATACGTGGAAACCTTGATCTAGCTCAACAGCAACCTGGACTAGGCATAGCAATAATGTCAACAGAGGCTGCTATTCATGCATTCGGCGATCATGCCGCCGAAAAACTAGAAGGAGTCGTTGCCTGGGGTATGGGGAAAGCGCAAGCTGATAAGCCGAATCTTGTGTTGACGAAAGACCCAAGAACCTCTGACGAAACATTGCCTGATCTTCGGCACACATTGGCCCTCGCGATTATCCTTGCCAGAACGCGCAAGCATATAGCGCGCCTCAGACAATACGTAGAGTTCGCACTCAGTAAGCAACGTCCTCAAAGCGGTGGTTGGCCGCAAGGAGAGGACGTCATGGGTAGCGAACTCTTTAGCAGCGTATATGCTCTGGAGCTGATTGGCCTATGTATAGAAGAGTATACTGAATGGACAACACTGCTAGAACGATCACGGAAGGCGATATTTGATGGAACGAATTGGCTGTGTAATGAGCATACAAACACTGGGGTTTGGACATCCCGACTCTTTGGCGGTGCATTGTGGGAGCCGCTTTGGGCTACCGCTTGGGTGCTTCGGAGGCTGACACCAATTAACAGCATCCACAGCAGTAATTATGCTCACCATGCCTCCCAAGCCATGCAGCGCCTAATACAATGCGCTTCGAACCCTGCGACTTGGGAAGGAACACCAGAGGACCAACGGTTCCGGGTAGAAGCGAGGGTAGCGTCGGCCGTAGCTGTCGGTATGAAGAAGCTGGCGACTGAAGATGCCACTCGTGACCAGGCTAATACATACATGTTTGTCTGGAGACGCAGAGCGAACAGATTGATTGGTAAGATGAAAGATCAGGAAATTGATTTGGCTACTGCTCTCTTTCTCCTGGACTCCCTGGTGGATCAGAAGAAACTCAACCAAATCGGCCAGCGAGTTGCTACCAGAGGGATGGTGTGTACGTGACCAACATAGTGAATCACTCCAGGCAAAACCTGGTTGTTCGTGTCAATTCCGTTCATATTCGCGCTGTGCCGTGCACGTAACTATTTGATTTACAGAGCTTTATCTCCGGACACGATGCGAAGAAAACAGACCGTTCGAACGTTCGATATGTTTTGCGGCGGAGGTGGCAGCTCGTGCGGAGCTACGATGGCTGGCGCTACTCCGGTCGCGGCGCTAGATATGTGGAGGCTTGCAACAGAGACATACTCTTTGAACTTCCCTGATGCCATGACCTATCGTATGAAGGCCAGCTCACTCTCACCCCACCGGGTCCTCGAAGAGGTCGGCGAGATTGACCTGCTTCTCGCTTCACCTGAGTGCGCAAGCCATAGTGTAGCAAAGGGAAACAAGCCACGCTGTGAAAAGAGCAGAGAAACTGCGTTTGAGGTAGTCCGTTTTGCGAAGGTGTTGCAGCCCCGATGGATTGTGGTGGAAAACGTCATGCAGATGCAACATTGGCGCAGATTCGATGAATGGCACCGGAAGCTAAAGGCGATAGGCTATAGAACTCAAGTTGGAATCCTAGACGCCCAATATCACAGCACGCCTCAGTCGCGGCGTCGGATGTTCGTGGTTTGCGACTTGAAAGGAGAGCCGACTTTACCCGAACCTCGAAAGCAAACCCGGAAGACAGTCGCAAGTATCCTTGGGCGCGGTGAACCAAAACAAAAACCTTGGGGCTTTTCCGCTGTCAACGTTCCAGGGCGCGCCAGAGCTACCATCGAGCGGGCTGAGCGGGCCATTGAAGAGCTGGGTAAAAGGAAACCGTTTATTATGGTCTATTACGGTACCGATGGAGCCGGTGGATTTCAGACTCTTGAACGACCACTCCGGACCGTAACAACGTTAGACCGATTCGCCTACGTCAAGCCGAATGGGCGTGGTCATGAGATGCGGATGTTGCAACCGCCTGAGCTTGCGGCCGCGATGGGTTTCCCCACATGGCACGTATGGCCCGAAGCAAGCCGGCGTGATCGGATACATCTGATCGGAAACGCAGTCTGTCCGCCTGTAATGCGTGACGTTATCGAGGCGTTAGTCGACAATAAGCTTTGACTTGTTAGCGGACTCTTAAGTATTACCGAGAAATCTATGAAGTTCCTAAATGCCACCCGCATCATTCCTTGATGCCGATTCATCGAGGCGCTCCTCGCGGGCCGCCAGTATTCCAACTACACACTTCCGTGGCGAGGATTCTACCTGATGCTCCCAGATGCGCATCACTCTCCAGCCTAGACGTCGCAACTTGCGAAAGTTGCGTTGATCACGATCTCGCGTGGCAGCGATCTTAGTCCGCCATTTCTCCGACAGCTTGTGTTGCCACAGTGGAAAACGCCAGCCATGCCAGAAGTCACCATCAATGAAAACCGCCAACCTGGCTCGCCGAAACACAATATCCGGTCGACCGGGTAAGTCCTTGACGTGCTTTGCAAAGTACAATTTCCGTTGTCGCAGCTCGGCGAAAATAATGCGCTCTGGGCTGGTGTTTTTACCCTTGATGCGAGCCATGACCTGACTACGCAGTTCTGCCGACATGATGTCGCCGCGGTGTTTGCCAGGGACGGGAGCCCCCCCAGCTGCCCACGAACGGTGGCCAGCTTTTCTGCGGGTTTTTCGTTTCTCTAAGGTTTTTCTCGCCATAACTATCGCGCGCATTTTCAACGTCGCGACTATTGTTTCTGAAAATTGGACTCAAGCCAATGAGTCACATCTGAAACGTTGTTGATGCCAACACGCGCCAGTATGTCCACAATATCTTTGGCCGAAATCACTACAACGGGATGCCCGTCTTCTTTCACCTCACGATACGCCTGCGAATGAAGATATGACGTCGTGACCAGGATGCCAAACTGTCGATGCCTGAGTCGCGAAATGAGTCGGGATACCTCTCTGACACCGACAGCGTTCCCAACGTTGTAGCATTTTGCTTCCAGAGCAAAATCCACAAAAATCGCCGATGCTCCATGTCCAACGCGATAAAGACCTATTGCATCCCGCCCGCCATCCCGGGTTGGGCGAGTCAGATCAAAGGAAAAGATATTGCTGTCCATCATCTGTGCGATCGTGGCGGCACAGTTTTCAAAAGCGACAGGCGAATCCTTGAAGTGCTCATGTATGGTCCGGATTATCTCTAGCGAACTCGCATCTCCTGGGATTTGCTCGTTTCTTGTCCGGTGCTCAACTACTGTCTCAGCCTTGAGCGGATGGTAGGAGCCATCTTCTACCCAGGCCCTCCAGGCTGGTGGGCAGTTATCTGATAACGGTCTTCCATCCTTAATATCATTTAACCATTCACGCGTTACAGTATCCACGTCCAACACTGTCAGAGACGCCCGGTAGTTCTGAAAACGCTGTCCATCAGCAATCTTCCAGATGGCAACCAGGTCTTCCATCGCGCTGAACTCTGTTGCTCCCGGGACTGCCAAGCCAAGAAACACCATGTCGCGGAAAGAGCCCGCACTACCAAAGACCAGCACTGGCGGGACCTTGGTGCGATGGGCGGGGTTTGAGTGTATGGTATTGAACATGCTCCGTAGCAGGCGGTTTCCATTTCGCGGTGTTTCATGCAGCGCTCGTCCTGGTCGTTTGTTATCGCCAAAATACGTCAAGATACCGGTTTCCCTATCTAAGTTATCTGGCCAGTCTGGATCGCTAAATGAGGATGTCAGGACGACTAACCTGGGTGTTTCTAATCTACCGATATACCGAAAACCTCCCTGATTTCCGACTCCTGGAATTAGTCGCGGCATCGGATCAGCGTCCATTCTTCCAGATCGCGCCCCCTCATATATCGCATCCACAATCAGATCGGCGTTCTTGAGCTCTTCCAGCTTGAATTGTTGGCTTCTCATGGAAATAAACTAATCAAACTGCGCCGGACATGATCCTACGTACCATTTCGCCGAAGAATCCTAGTGACGAATTTTCCGGCGTACCGATCAACGCTATCCGATCGAGAAAGCGGTTACCTTCCTCGCAACTCGTTTCCGGCAACAGGGCGCAGGCATGACACGCCGCCCGGTTGAGGGAATCGATACCCTGACCGCGGCTCTCGATGCAGAGTGGATCTGTTGAGCACCAGAGCGCGTCTTCAAGCGCTCCTTTCATCAGTAACTCGAATCGATCTGGTTTACCTTGTTCGACAAGGCCGCCCATTGTCCCTTCACTGTCACCAGCTGCGGTATAGATCAGTATGCCATTCATCTCGTGACTGCCACCTTCCCAGCAATAGATCCTTTCCCGCAATGATGAACTTCCATAACCACACTCAAAACTCAAACGTCTGATAAGAACATGAGCCAGTGTGTGCAACAAAATAAATTTGGATGGCATCTCTCTAGGCTTTCGTCCCAACTTGTTGTAGATGCGTTTGTGGTTGGCAAATATTTCATCATATCGCTTTACAATTGTGTCGGTTAGCCAGTCATTAATCCTGGATTTCTTCAGAGTGAAGAAAATGCCCTCCCCATAGACTCGTATACCGGGAAGCCAAGTTTTCGATTGAAGGCTCAAAAGCGACTGATCGTTCTGGTCAAACTCACGGTACGGTGGCGGGTTGATGCGGGAAAATCCCGTCAACACCCTGGTTTCCGCCAGCTTCTTTACGAGGACAATCTGGTCGATGTACTGCCGAATTTCGTCCTCATATCCATTCACACTCGGCTTTTCCGTAATGAAATCCTGCTCATAGTCGCCAGCCGATTCCAACAGGGCAGTGTACTCGGAATAGCGGTACTCTTCCTCTGTCTGCGTGCCGTCTCCAAGCCCGACTCCGGTCAACTTCTGCGTAACAACTTCTTTGAGGTGCTCAAAATCCAGCTTCTTCATTTCGGCAAATATGCGCAACCGCGTTTCGTCCAAAGCACCGTCCTCTTGGCCACCAGTCAACACACTCCAATTGTGGGCGTCGTCCACGATCTTGCGTATAGGATCACTGAATGGTGGGATCAGGATTGAGCTGGCAATCTTGGAGAAGTGCAGGTTTGTCGCACCACGTTGCAACATGCGAGGTGGATTGGGCGACGCACAACTTTCATTGCCATGTGGTCCGAGCCAGGGTCGGTTGCCGGAACAGACCAGTCCCTTCAGCGACTTTGGCCCTGCCGATCCCATAAGCGAACGCGCCTTGATGCCACAGCCCTCACATTTGACCAGAAGACCCATCAGACCCGCCCTGCCGGTGTAGTTGAATCGAAGCAGTGGATTGTCGCAGGCCTTGGCATCATTGAGCGATTGACCGGGCCGGCTGTGCGCCCAGTCCACCCAAGGAAAATCGTTAATGTGACCGTTCTCGCAAGCAACGACGAAACGCAACGGCACCATACGCCACCGTTTTTTTTCAGCCAACGTAGCACACGCCGGTGCACCAGTGCGCGGTGGTGGCAGAGAGCTGTCACAGCGCGGCGAATAGGCATCGTTCCAGTTTGTTTTTTTCATTGTGCGACACCTTGGACAGAAATGCCAAAGCGGGAATCGCACGAAAGGCAAATAGGCCCCATGCTGTCCTTCCTGAGGCGGTGGTGGCGGTGCTCGGAAGTACTCCACGCCAAGTCGCCTTGCCAGACGATCGTCTCGAATCTGACACTCCGGCTGGTCAGGCCAGACGTCCAGTCCAGCAGCCATAAGACTTTGGCTAGGAAAATCCACCAACGAACCCACACCAAACGGGGTGACTGCTTGTGATCGACGAATTGATCTTCGGGCCATTTCTTACGAGCCTATGATCATTGGTCAGGATCGGGATAAGTGGAAACAACGCGCGCGAGGCACTCCAGGTCCACGTTTCGCATCGATGTGGGAGTTGGCCAGGACATATCCCACTCAATTCGTGGTTCCGTGCCCGCTGGATACATCAGTGGCTGGTTCTCAGGCGGCCTGCCGAATCCACCCCAATTCCCCGGGCGAAACTCGTTCCATTGCTTTAATAAATCATGCAGCTTGTTCACAACGAGATCAGAATGTTCCGGGTCGACGTGTTCGCAACGAGACCGGATGTATTCAATCGCACTCTCAATTGTTGCAGCAGAGGGATCGATCCTATCGGGCGTTTCCACACCTGTAAGATGTCTGGCGACAATAACCAAAACAGCGTTAAGCGCCCGTTCCAGCACCGGAATAGAAAATGGCGTGACACTCGTTGGTTCTACAAATTTGTAGAACGCGGAATGGTACGCCCGGAAGTGTTCGTAGTGCGAACGATCACGTGGTTTGCCGGGGTTATACATCGCAACCACTAGACCGGGGGCCTTGTCGGAACGCCCGACACGGCTGGTTGCCTGAATGTATTCCGACGTCGTCTTCGGCTGGCCTGAAACGACCATTAACCCCAGGCGTGATATATCTACACCCACAGAGATCATGTTCGTAGCCAGGAGCGTATCGAGCGGATATGGGTCATTATCCCCCTTCCGCGGATATTTCACTTCGAGCCTGTCAAGAATCTTCGGGATTTCGTCTGCAGTTCGACGGCTGGTGAGTTCTTCACTTGTTAGATAACGACGGCAAAGCTCCTTCGGAATATGGTCACGGCTAACAATCGCCCACATGTATTCAGGAATGTCAGCCTCGACCAGCGTGGCTGCATGGCCCAGCTCGCGCAAGCTATTGAAGTATTGGATTACTGTCCAGTACGGATCGCGGCAACTTTCCTCCGCATCTATGGGTAACGAAAGCGACTTGCATGACTGAAACAGAGAACTCAAGGTTCTTACCATCGCGGTTACAAATGATGGTGATGCAGAGGCAAATACGCCTATATAGACCCTTCCTGGCGCAGCTGGATTCTCGACCGCAAAGAACGAATCAGAGATATCGAGGCCCTGGGGCGGAAACTGAAATGTCTCGCGATCATACAATGACTGGCACTGCTGCGGCGCGCGCCGAATTGTTGCTGTCGAAGCGATGATTTTCGGTGGCCGCTCGTGCCTTGAGCAGAGCAGGTCGATCACGCTTTCGTACAGTCCGACTACCGAACCGAGCGGCCCAGAGATCAAATGAAGTTCGTCCTGGATTATCAGGTCCGGAGGATCGTTGTCTGTGCCAAGGCCAAAGATCCGTCCGGCATTTTCCCTCCACGCCAGCATGGCGAACTTGTCAACCGTTCCGATGATCAGTGTCGGTGGAGACTCGTAGATATCCTCATCCACGACCATTACCGGGAGCCGCTCCTTCCGAGTTGAAAACGGACAGCGAGACTCCGGGCACTTAAAGATGACGGTTCTAGGTTTTGGATGAGGAAGGTATCCGAGATGATTGCGGTTATCCAATTCGGTTCCACACCATGGGCATTTCAGCAGCTGGAAAGGGTTTTCAGCCTGCTTCTGCTTGTTCGCGAGGGCATTGGCTGCCCTGATGGCGTCTTGACGCCAGATCGGTGTCAACGACTGTCCCACCCAAAGGCCGATGGTGATTGACTCGGTTCCCAGTTCATCGGGATTCTCACGTCGCAACAATTCGCATGCACAAATCATGGAACTAGCCCGCTGGAACTGCTGCGCCGTAAGCAGCCGCAACGTGTACCGCATTAGTACGGTGCAACCGGCGTTGGCCGGGTTGGTCAATCGCCGAAAAAAGATGTCACATGCGGCCAAACCGAGATAGGCCTCTGTCTTGCCACCACCAGTAGGAAACCATATCAGGTCCACCAGGTTGCGGTCTGAATGATCTGAGCCGTCTTCCATTCGTAAAAGCGATGTCAGATTCATCAGGATGAAGGCAAGCTGGAATGTACGCCATCGTCCTGTCTTATCGTCTTTGGGTTCGTAACTAGCAGGCAGGTCTTCCCAACCGCCATCGACGGCCCGCTTTTCCCGGCGGGAGTGGTACTGCTGCATGAGGATGGCCTGGTTCGCCAGCATAAACGCCGTCAGCATTCTGTCATTCGTTCTTAACAGTTCGACACCGGTACGCATCCGGGCAAGACACAGACGGCAATATTTCAAATTATTACGCGCGGCATCCCGGAGACGTTCCGGCAGCGCATCTACCCCATCGTCACAGTCATCGATCCACAATTTGTAGTCTTGAATGAGATGCTCCAGTACATTAGCAACTTGCTCGCGTCCCACTTTTTCACCGGCACCGGACAGGAAGAACATGCTGTGCTCATCGCCATCACCCTCCCTCGGCTGTACCGGAGCCACCCGAAACGCGGGCACGGTTGACGTTGCAACTCTGTTGGTCCGGCTTTGCGATTCGCCTCCCCAGTCGGTGGTACAACCGTGCCCCACAGCGTACGCCGTGCGGTTTCGATACAGAAGTTCCAGCGATGCTTCTTCCGGGTCCTTCAACGAACGGGTTGCTGTACGGTATTCTTTAAACACGTAGCCATTGTCCGGTGCAGCCACGTCGAACTCCACCTGGAAAAAGCAGTCTGCACCCGACGGCCGCTTATTTTCATCGGCCGTCCTGGTATTGAGCATCGATATCGTGATGAGATACGACCCATCGTGACGGCGATGGTAGATCGCCCGCAGCCGTAAATGCTCAGCCAGTTCGAACGACTGGAGATCGTGGTCAGAATCTTTCGGAATCTTCAATTCCACCGGCTTGATGTCGAGCACCGATCGGTGCCACTCCCGCAGTTTTGAGTCTGGGTCGGCCGGTTTTTGTGACGTATAGACAGCCGCCCGGGCCCGAATGACCAGCCCGTCGTCAGGAACGGTCGCGATGAATGACATCCCTATCGCTGCGGGGTAGAACTCGTTGGCAAGCCGTACTGTTTCATCATAGGCATCACTGATAGCGTCATCGCCCAGGCCCTTCCGATCCGAATCAGACACTTCTTCTTCTACCACAATCTCTGGCTCGCTTTCCCCGAAATCGGCAACGACTCCAGCGTCCTGTACATCAACCTCTTCAATCTCGATGATCGGTTGACTGGATGGGAACAGAACGCCGGCCGAGTATCGCTGCACCGGAGATTCCTGGAGTACATCGTTGGATTGTTCGACCTTATTGTCTTGCGCTTCGTCTTTCGCGTTGCTCACCGGCCACGGTGGCCCGACAAGTTCGCGGCGAAGCGCCTCAATCAAGTTATGCCTGAAATGTTCCTCATGTGTCATGCCTGTTGGCTCCTGTCACTCAACGTTGTCCATTTCCGTGTTGTGTTCTTCTAACCATTGGCGTAATCGTGCTTCATAAATGCCACGCAGGGACTCATGCAGTAGTACATGTAAACCAACACGCGCCCGGGACATACCAACATAGATGACGGATCGCCACCATTCGGACTCAAGGTCTTCAATATCAGTAAGCACAATAAAGTCGTTTTCCAGTCCCTTGAAGGACGAGACGGTGCAGTAGCTGACTGACCGACACTTGCCCATTGAAAAATCCTGGATGTTCTTCCGGGTCACCGGTATGAGCTGCGGATCGGTCAATGACGCCGCACAGCAATCTTCTATGTTGCGCGGTGATAGTACTGTAATGCGACTGGGTGAGACTTCCTCGGCCAGCAGACGTTTCACAATTCTTGACAATCTGCCCACCTGTGCGTCCGGCTTGGCGTACCAGTTATACTGAACCGGAATCCCAGATACCGTGGCTGGGGCGGCGATTTTTGGCCGTGCCAGCATTGTGGTCTCATCAGCTACCGGTTTCGTGTTACGGCGATTGGTCACCAGGATAGATAACTCACCAAATCGCTTCAATCGCTCTAACGCCGTTTCATCGAAAGTACCAAACACACTGGCTTGATTATTTACATCGCAAAAAATACGCCATCGTCCGGTTTCCAGTCCACCACTGACATAGGCATCCAGAACATCCAGCAGTTCCTGGGTCATCATGTCCTGTGCCTCGTCGATGATAAGTGTCTTGAAGGGTTTGATCTGTGCTTCAAGTAATGCGAGCAAGGCGTACTCCGGGTACAGCTCCCGGTAGATGGTATCCTGACCTGAGGAACTTCGCTTGCTTTCAAATTCCTCAGCCAGAGGTGACGAGCCGATCAAATCATTCAGCAGGCTGTAGACCGACTTGACGACGATCCCACCGTCTGGTTGTCGTGCCTTTGCCTTTTCATTCAGGAACCAGGCAAGCAAGCGATTGTAGCAAAGTAAAAAAACGTCTCCTTCCGTCTTTCGGGCTTCGCGCACGGCGGCTTCCAGAGCGAGAAGAGTTTTCCCGGTACCAGCACCGCCCTCAACCAGCACCCTAGGCTGCTTGTACTGCTCCCAGGCGTCGATGACCGCGTACTGCTCTTTCTCCAGTGACACAAGCTCCTCAGCAGCGGCGTCTGCCCGGACGCTTAGCGAAGGAATCAAGTCAAAGTCCGGTCGAAAGAAATCGATCAGCGCTTCGATATCCTTAGCGGTGGGAGCATATCGGTCTCGTGGGTCACGTTCACGGGCAAAGGCAGCCAGGCGACCAATGAATTGCGTGATGGGTCGGCGCCGGTCACTCGCGTCATAAAGCTGTCGGCGATCTGCCTCGGTGCCCATCTCATCGAAAACGATATCCGGGAACATGGCACCGTATCCAAACAGCAATCGTGACCGCCGGGGATTACCCTGAAACTTCTTTCGTACGTCACTTTCCAGCGCAAACATCGCGCTGGCTGCCTGATCGAACGGGCTTTCGCTCCTTTCATGAACATCGCCGTAGCGGTCCATGAATCGCCAGACACCGCCATGGCGGGAGACCCCACCACCTTTGACCTCCAGCACAAAAATGCCCTTGCGTGTCAACAGCAGGAAGTCGATCTCACCTCGGCGTTTCGTTGCGTGCCTCGCAAGTCCCAGCGAATGAAGACACACCCAGTCTTCGGTCCCCGGCGCGTCCCGGATGACGTTGAAAAGCCGTCGCTCAGCACCGCTGCGGACTGTGGGGTGAATCGTCTGCGGAATCATGCGTGCCATTGTTCGCTTTCCTGCAGACGGTTTGCTACTGATACTCGTACTTGTGTAGTTGCATCGTCGATCTCAGCAATACGGACAAGCAGGATGCCCGATTCGATCTCGATATATTTAGACTGGCGGTCCTCTTCTTTAAGAATCTCAATGGCGCGACGCAAAACTTTCTGAGCAATCTTGTGCGATGCCCGCTGGTGTGCGCCGAAGACTTCGCTGATTGCGTCAAGCACCTTGTCGATCTGGCTGTTGAGTTGCTGGTCGCTGGTTATACCGGCTACGACGCGAACATCCCGATCGTATTGTCGTGGTGCGATCATTTCGTCATCATCCATCCATCCCCTGATTGTCTGATGCTTAAGGGGGCATCCGCCGTTCTTCATGTGTTGCCAAAGCTGTTCGGATGACAGTTGTTCGCGCTGGGTGTAATTGACAAGGGCAGTTCGCCATAACGAAGCTGTTTCGCGAACACCTAGTGCCAGTTCTTCGTCGGCTACCGTACGAATCACGTCCCGATCCGACCTTTGATGAAACAGAAGCGCATCACCTAGCATTAAATCCTTCACGGTTTTTCCTTTGACATCAACATCATTCTCTTCCGTATCCTCCACCGTGGCATCCAGTAAGTGTGTAACGACATTCGCCCTGTATGACTCTCTCAAGAACGCGTATGCGTCACCATCGAACAACACAAGGCGTGCTGATACCTCTACTTCAGTTCCCTCCGACCTCGCTGCGTTGTAGAGGCGCTGTCGATACGTTGTTCGCACGTACTCTCGGATCGCCTCAATTTCCTGTAAGCTGTAATCGTCAGCCGCTTCCGCGGTTTGTGTCGACTCAACGTCAGGCTCGCTCCAGTCTCGAACGGCGGGAAAGAGCTTGGATCGAGCGCTACGAGCTGATCTGGTTTCTCGGGACTTGTTACGCTCGCCCTTAAAAAGTTCGTGCCATCGACGTTCGATGTCGTAAAGCACCAGGATGGTCGACTGTGCAACTGGTGGAATCAGCAGTCTTGCCATCTGTTCCTTACCAAACCATCCAGGAATGATGGCGCTATGGAGCTCCGCACCTTCCGCATCAACATAGTTGCTGAGTATGCGCACGTGCTGGTTTGCATACACATGTTCAAGAT